>JAEEGK010002620.1_pt1 | contig 45141 bp, 35 predicted proteins | sample 8958771 | NCBI WGS metagenome assembly JAEEGK01 (sample SAMN16246547, study PRJNA631951) | gut metagenome | biome: gut microbiome; feature: rumen; material: SC-attached | host: Bos | place: Iran: Karaj | collected 2018-10
ACGGAAGTCAAGCTCTCTAACGCCGATGATACTGCTCTTCAGCGGGAAAGTAGGTAGCTGCCAGGCTTTTTCTTTTTAAAATTTTTTGTCGAAGTAGGTAGTTGTACTTAATTTAATGTACTGGCAGCTACCTACGGCGCCGGAACATAGTTCCGACGAGCCGATTAGTCGGAGAATGCTAAAGCAACCCTTACGGCTTGCTTTTTAACGCATCCCCGATTTTAGGCAAGCTGCCAGGCTTTTTTTTGTTTAAATAAATTACTGTGTTGCCGGGACATTCCTGTTTGGTGAATGAATTACTTTCCCGCTGAAGCGGGTATTCGCAACGAGCGCGTAGCGCAGCTTTAGCGGTGCGCAGCGCGAGTTTCTAGCGAAGTAGGTAGCTGCTGTTAATATTGCGCAAGTTTCTGAAAGAAACTTGGTAAGGTCAGCCTGCTGACCGACAGCTTCCGAGCGGCTGTGCCGCGAAGGCGGAAGCGCCAGGCTTTTTTTGTTTAAAGTGCAATAGCCACTGGCTTTTATCCGTGTACACAAAATAATATTATCATGCAAACAGTGACGGCCGTACGAGAGTTAATTTACGACCGCACAAAAGTTTTTTTACGGCCGTACAAAAGTTATTTTCCGACCGTACAAAAGTTAATTTACGGCCGTACAAAAGTTAATTTACGGCCGTACCAGAGTTTAAGTACGATCGTACAAAAGTTTTAGTACGACCGTACAAATTTATTTTTACGGCCGTAGAATTTTTGGAAATTTATAAAAGACATTATATAATCGCTATTGATTTTTAAGTTTTTGCAATACAAGTTCAAGAGGAATATTCATATCTTGAGCCGCTGTTTCTAATATTATGCGGCAGCCTCTTCTTCTTATTTATAAATCGAAGTCGTCCAGCATTTTTGAAATTTTCGCTTTGGAAGTTTCTGTTCCGTCGAAATTCCGGGCTTCGTTTGCTAGCTGTGTAAAAAAATCCTGCATTGGAAGAAGTTTTTCTATAGGAACCTTGTCCGGCTCGTATTCAATTAAAACGCTGCCCGTTACAGGATTGTGTTCTATATTTTTTACAGCCTCGAATTTCAGAAGGATTTTTCGTGCCTTTTCTGCTAAATCTTCCTGCTTAAAAACCGGTGCACGAAGACGAATTCTTCCGGGGAAAAAACTTGTTATCATAAATTGTTCCTTAAATTATTCAATTTTGTTTCAGAATCGGCTGCATGGCTTTTACGCTTATTCCGACCGTAACGGAATTATGCAGAATTGCCGCGAACTGTGGTGAAATAAGTCCTGCAACCCCAAGTAAAAGCAGAGCAGAATTTACTTCTATAATAAAAGCATTGTTTTGATTTATTTTTTTAATCAGTCCCTGAGCTAAAATGCGCGTGGCTGCAACATTATCAAGTCCACCTTCGGTTAAAATGATATCCGCTGTGTCGCTTGCAATGGAAGAGCTTCCTTCAATTGCAATTCCTACATCAGCTGCGCTTAAAGCCGGTGCGTCATTAATACCATCGCCAAGCATTATAACTTTGCCGTTTGCTTTTTCTTTTTTAATTAAAGAAACCTTATCTTCCGGCAAAGCCTGCGAATAATAGCCGTCAAGTCCTGCACTTTCTGCTATACGTTTAGCAGCTCCTTCTGTATCGCCTGTAATCATTATACAGCGGCTGATTCCTGTTTTTTTAAGCTTTCGAATAACATTCTTTGCTTCCGGCCTTACCGGATCTCCGATTGCAAGAATTCCTGCAAGTTTTCCGTCATACGAAAGATATAAAAGTGAATGTCCTGTTTCAGCAGATTCTTCCTGAATTGATTTTACCTTATTTTCAAATGGAATTTTTTCATCATCAAAGATAAAGTGTGAGCTGCCTATCCTGACTTTTTTATCATCGATAGTTGAAGCGATTCCGTGTGCTACAATGTATTCGACTTTTGTATGATTTTCCGGATGAAAAAGTCCTTTATCTTCTGCATAAGAAACAACGGCTCTTCCAAGAGGATGAGGAAAATGTTCTTCAAGGCAGGCTGCGGTCTGCAAAACAAAATCTTCAGTGAAATTTTCCATTGTGTAGATTTTTTCTACTTTAGGATTTGCGTAAGTCAGGGTTCCGGTTTTGTCAAAAATAATTGTTGAAGCTTCGGCCGCTTCTTCAAGATATTTTCCGCCTTTTACGCTTATTCCGCAGCCTGCCGCTTCCTTCATTGCTGAAAGAACAGCAATAGGTGCTGCGAGCTTCATAGCACACGAATAATCTACCATTAAAGTTGACATGGTTTTTGTAAGGTTTCGTGTAAAAAGCCATGTAATGCCTGCAAGGGCAAAATTAAACGGTACGATTTTTTCTGCAAGATTTTCAGAGCGTTTTTGTACAGTTGCCTTGAGGTTCTGCGAATTGTCTATCATCTGAATGATATTCTGGACTTTTGTATCACGTCCTGTAGAACGTGTTTTGATTATAAGTTCGCCTTCGCTCAAAATTGTTCCTGCAAAAACTCCGCTTCCCGCCTTTTTTTCAACAGGAAGGCTTTCGCCGGTTATGCTTGCCTGATTTACCATTCCTTCGCCGCGTTCTACTGTTCCGTCGCATGGAATCATGCTGCCTTCGCGGACAATTACGCAGTCGCCTTTTTTAAGTGCATCGCAGGGAATTGTTTTTTCTTCACCGTTTTCTATTATATGAACCGGCTCATCGGATATAAGAAGCTTATGAGCAAGATTTCCGTAAGAAACACGCTTTGTAACTTCTTCAATTTCTTCACCAAGATTTAAAAGCGTAGAAATTGAACTTGCCGTATTTGTGTTTCCGGTTAAAGCGGCCGTTGTAAGGGCTGCAGCGTCAAGCATCTGCGTACTGAAAATCTTTCCATGTTCAATACAGGTTTCCATTGCTGAAGTAATGCGCGGAACAATATTCATAAAAAGAAAGAATTTACGCAGCGGCAGCGGAAGCAGTTTTTTAGCAAAATGATTTAACATAGTAGAAACAAAAATGCTTATTATGCTTTCTGTTATAGGAATTTGCGAAACAGCTTCCAGCAGTTTTTTATCTTCCAGATATTTTGAGCCGAGCGCTTTAAAAATATTTTCGATTTCTGCCTGAGAGATGATGGTTGTGTCAAATAAAATAAGATATGAGCCTATATTCGTATTTACGGAAATATCTGTAATTCCTTCCTGAACAGCGATAAGGCTTTGGGCGAGAATAGCCTGCCTCGGAGAAACTTCGCGCAAATCATAATGTATGCGGAGTCTTCCCGGCAGGCTGTGATGAATTGAAATTGTCACTTTAATTTTGCCTTATGCTTTGGCTTTAGGTTTGGATTCAGTCTTTTTTGAATTGTTGTACTTTGCTTCTGCAACGATGTCCTGAGCATCTTCTTTTACAGATTCAGCAAATGCGGCAGCTTCATCTTTGAGTTGTAAGCCTTTTCCTACCATGGCTGCGCATGCCTTTTTGAAAGCAGGATTTTTTACCAATGAAACGGCAGCAACTCCAGCTGCTACACCAACGCCAAAAGCAATCCATTTGTTACCAAATGCCATATCTGTACCTCGGTTTGTAATATAAGTTAGTAGTAGCTAAGAATAAATTTGAATAGCTATCCTTAGTTACCTTTAAACAACATTATATAACGAAATATTTAGCCGGTCAATTAAAGCGGGTTTTGTTACCATTCGCCCATGCCTGATATACGTTTATAGGCTATGTCATTTTACCGCACTATTTTAAGGCTGCCGCAGTTTTGGAAAGTGTGCGGCAGCCTTTTCTTCTTAAATAAAAATGCATAGAAAATATGCATAAATATGCAAAATATATGAAAAAATCAATAAATATACTTTTCTAAATCGGTGATTTTTGCTAGTATGTGCCTATCGGTTGCGGCTTGATTCTTTTAATGCTTTTTCGTGCCGCAGACCAAATAGGGGTACAATTATGAAAAATGAATACGTAAAGCGTATTTGGGCTGACGTTCAGCAGAAAAATGCTAACGAGCCGGAATTCCTGCAGGCAGTACAGGAAGTTCTTACGACACTTGAACCAGTTGTGGACAAGATGCCGGAACTTGAAGCTAATGCAATCTTGGAGCGATTTGTTGAGCCAGAACGCGTAGTAATGTTCCGTGTACCTTGGATGGACGATTCTGGTAATTATCACGTAAACCGTGGTTATCGCGTTCAGTATAACAGTGCAATTGGTCCTTACAAAGGTGGACTTCGCTTTTCTAAAGAAGTAAACCTTTCAGTTCTTAAATTCTTAGGTTTTGAACAGGTTCTTAAAAATTCTCTTACAACTTTGCCGATGGGCGGTGGTAAGGGTGGTTCAGACTTTGATCCACATGGAAAATCTGACAAAGAAGTTATGCGCTTCTGCCAGTCATTTATGACAGAACTTTACCGCCACATTGGTCCTGATACAGATGTTCCTGCCGGTGACAAAAACGTAGGCGGACGCGAAATCGGATACCTTTTCGGACAGTACAAGAGAATCCGTGATGAATACACAGGCGTTTTAACAGGAAAAGGCCTTACATTCGGTGGTTCTTTGATTCGTACAGAAGCTACTGGTTACGGTCTTATTTACTTTGCTCAGGAAATGCTTAAAAAAGTTGGAGACAACTTTAAGGGTAAGGTTTGTGTTGTTTCTGGTTCTGGAAACGTTGCAGAATATGCAGCACAGAAGCTTATTCAGCTTGGCGCAAAGGTTGTAACACTTTCAGATTCTGACGGTTACATCTACGATGCTGACGGAATTACTCAGGAAAAACTTGACTGGGTTAAAGAGCTTAAAGGTGTTCGCCGTGGCCGCATTTCTGAATATGCAAAACAGTTCCCGTCAGCAAAATACGTTGCAGGCGGAAAGGTTTGGGAAGTTAAGTGTGACTGCGCATTCCCATGTGCAACACAGAACGAACTTCTTGGCGCCGATGCAGAAAAACTTTTGAAGAACGGTTGTAAACTTGTTGCAGAAGGTGCAAACATGCCTTCTGACCTTGATGCAATTGAAAAATTCCAGAATGCAAAGATTTTGTACGCTCCTGGAAAGGCTTCAAATGCTGGTGGTGTTGCAACATCTGGTCTTGAAATGAGCCAGAACAGTGAACGCCTTTCATGGTCTGCTGAAGAAGTTGATGAAAAGCTCCACAACATTATGATTAACATCCACAACAACTGCTATGACACAGCTGTTAAATTCGGCCAGACAGACGGCAAGTGGGTTAACTACGTTGCAGGCGCAAACATCGCCGGCTTCGTAAAAGTCGTAAATGCTATGATAGCACAAGGCTTAGTATAAGTTTTATTTAATAAGTCAGCATACTGACGAAAGAGAGAGTAGGGGAAGTCCGACGAAAATCCGCGGGCTTCCCTTTTTTCGTATTGCAGTGTCTGTGCCCTTTTTATGGCGCCCCTAACGCATTAACTCCTTTTGCCGTATTTTGCACAGCTTCGCCAAAAATTACATAACTTTCAAAACGTAACAGATAAACCCTTTTGTAACTTTATTTTTCTTTCGCTTTATAGAATTGTGTGCTATTGTATACAATAAACAGTTGAGTTTTAGAAAAGTGCCTGATGATGTTCCTGCAAAAAGCATACAGGTAAAATTTTAGCAGATAATTTTGTTTAATTTCTAAAATCCACTGAATCAAAATAAAATTTTTAGTTTTTTTCTTATGGAGGAAAATATGAAAAAAATGGCTTTGTTTGCTGCAATTCTTACTGCAGCAAGTTTGGTTTTTGCCGGCGGTGCAAAAGACAATTCGGACAAAACTCTTGAATTGATTGTTGCTCATAACCAGACATCACTTGAAAATCCTTATGCATTTGCAATCAACAAGTTCAAGGAAGTTGCAGAAGCTGAATCTGGCGGAAAAATCAAGGTTATCTGTCACCACGGTACAATGGGTGAAAACGAAAATGAATTGGTAGAAAAACTTGATATGGGCGCTTTGCAGCTCTGTGTTGCTTCTCCTGGATTTATGGCTGCAATCGGTGTTCCTGAAGTAAATATTTTTGCTCTTCCATATTTGTTCGACAGCTTTGACCACTGGGAAAAATGTCTTGACGGCGAATTCGGAACAGCTTTGAAGGATGTTGTTCTTAAAAAGACATCAAACCGCTACCGCATCATGGGTTACTGGACATCTTCAGTACGTGACTACTATGGTAAAAAGCCGATCAAAAAGCCATCTGATTTGAAAGGTATGACAATCCGTACACAGAACTCTCAGGTTCAGCTTGACTTCTGGAAGGGCTGCGGTGCAATTCCTACAAGTGTAGCATGGGGCGAACTCTATCAGGCTCTTCAGCAGGGTGTAGTTGATTCAGCAGAAAACGACTATACAAACTTCATGCTCAAGGAACATCACAAAACTCCAAACGGAAAATACATTGCAGAAACTCACCACGACTTTACAACCCGTTTGTTCCTTATGAACGGAAACTTCTATGACAAGCTTACAGAAGAACAGAAAGGCTGGATTAACAAGGCTGCAGCTGCTGCAACAGCAGAAGACCGCAAGGTTACATACGGCATGTTTGATTCTTCAAAGGCAAAAGTAATTGCTGACGGTGCAGTTGTTACAGATTTCAAGGATATCGACATTGCTGCATTCAAGGCAATTGCCCTTCCGATCCAGGACAAATTTGCTAAAGACAACAACATGACTCAGTATATCGACATGGTTCGTAAGACAAAGTAGTTTTACAAATTGCACAAGGCGTTTTGCAATTTCTTGTAATATTGCATCTATTACAAAGCTTTGTGCAGTTCAGTTCTTTTTTATATCCGCCGGCGCGTCTGGTTTCATTCAGCTTTTTTATGCTTTAAGCCGTTGCGCCGGCGGATTAGTTTCATTTTTAGGTTTGATATGAAAAAAATTATTGCAGGTCTTCAAAAGATACAGATTCTTGCCGGAGGCCTTTTTCTGTTAATATTCCTTCTGACTGTTGTTACACAGATGTTTACACGCTATGTTGGAATTGTTGCAACATGGACAGAAGATGTTGAAATGTATTCTTTTATCTGGGCTGTTTTTATGGGTGCAAGTGCAATGGTATACGAAAAAAAGCACTTTGCTTTTACAGCTTTGAACGATTCTTTTAAAAACAATCCGAGGGCATCAAAAAAACTTTCTATAGTTATTTCTGTTTTAATGCTGATTTTCTGCGTTTTGATGGCCTTTTACGGAATTAAGCTTACAAAGCAGTTCTGGAATTATACCTGGGTTAATATTCCAAAGTTTAAACGCGGCGTAACATGGATTTGTCTTCCAATTGCCGGATTTTCTTCTGCAATTTATCTGATTGACAGCATTATTGCAGATTTCGCTTCATTAAAATCACTTAAAAAATCTGAAAACGGAGCAAAATGATGGCAGTTATTTTAGTTGTTTTATTTATAGGACTTATTGCAATCGGTGTTCCGATTTCATTTTCTTTAGGAATTGTTTCTTTTACAGGAATTTTCGCTCTTCCGCAGATTCCAAATGCGGTTGTATTCAGCAAAATGTTCAACGGACTTAACAGCTTTACGCTGCTTGCCGTTCCGCTTTTCATTCTGGCTGCAAACCTTATGAACGAAGGAGCCATTACAGACAAGTTGATTGACTGCTGTACAGCATTGGTTGGAAGGTTCCGCGGCGGTCTTGCCTATGCCAATATTCTTGTATCTATGATTTTTGCAGGTATTTCAGGCTCTTCTCAGGCAGATACAGCCGGAGTCGGAAAGGTTTTTATTCCTGCAATGGATAAGCAGGGCTACGACATGGGCACAACGGTCGGAGTAACGGCAACTTCTTCAACACTAGGCTCAATTATTCCGCCGAGTATTATTATGGTAGTTTATGCAGGCGTTGCAAACATAAGTACCGGTGCTCTGTTTATGACAGGCCTTGTTCCGGGTGTTCTTTTGGGACTTGCAATGATGGCCGTTGTAAAAATGTATTCAAAAAAGAAGAACTTCCCTGTTGGTGAAAAAGTTCCTCTAAAAACTGTTGTAAAACAGACGGCAATTTCTCTTCCTGCCTTGTTCACACCGATTCTTTTAATCGGAGGAATTGTAAGCGGATGGTTTACACCGACTGAATCAGCTGCATTTGCATGTATGTATGCGCTTTTAATTGGAATTTTCTTCTATAAATCAATTAAAATCCGCCGCCTGCCTGCAATCCTGATTGAAACAATGAAGCTTTCTTCACTTTCGCTTTTTGCGCTTGCTTCTGCAAACGCATTGGGAGAATTATTAAGCTACTATCAGCTTAACATGATTGTACGCGACTTCTTTGTTGCTCTTCCCGGCGGAAAATTGTTCTTCATTTTTGTTGTAATCATTTTCTTTATGTTCGTCGGAACATTTATGGATGCAGTTCCTGCTGAAATCCTTTTCGTACCGATTGTACTTCCGGCAGCAATCAGTCTTGGAATCAGTCCTATTATGCTTGGTTTGATTACAGTCTGCACGCTTTCGCTCGGACTTGTAACACCGCCTTACGGCTTGTGCCTGTTGCTTGCTTCTTCAATCGGAAATTTGAGCATAGAAAAGTCGTTTAAGGGCTGTCTTCCGTACTTTATTTCATCACTTGTAATTCTGGTATTGCTTGCTCTTTTCCCGGATTTCTGGCTGATGATTCCGCAGACACTGTTCCCGAATTTGTTCTAGGTTTTTAGCTGCACGCCCTTTTTAACCAGTGAAAAATCTTCCGCTGGTTAAGGGCGTGGATTATTGTGCGGCGGTCGCTCTAAAACAGAAGTTTTGAGCGCCCGCCGCACACATCCTTTCAAAATATCCTGGCAATTCAATAACAGAGAATAGTAATTATGCCTTAGCCTTGCGGACTATAATGGTTATTTAACTGTTGAAAAAATCCTTCCTGTTTTATATACTCTGAATACGTTTTAATAATATTAAAGATAGTTTAGTAAAATTAAAATGTTTTACCAAATCAAATTTTTAAAGAGAAATTCGGAGGAGTAAAAAAAATGGGATTTGAAACAAAATGTCTTCATTCAGGCTATACGCCAAAAAACGGTGAACCTTCGGTAATGCCGATTGTCCAGAGTACAACATACAGGTTTGATTCCTGCGACCATGTTGCAGCCCTTTTTGACAAGCCGACAGAATTCATGTATTCACGTTTTGCAAATCCTACCTGCGAAGCCGTTGAAAAAAAACTTGCAGACCTTGAAGGTGGAGTCGGCGCAATGCTTACTTCAAGCGGACAGGCGGCTTCTCTTATTTCTATATTAAATATCTGTTCGGCAGGCGACAGCTTTATTGCAAGCTCTGCAATTTACGGCGGAACAATCAATCTTTTTGGATTCACCCTTAAAAAACTTGGCATTGAGGTAATCTGGGTTGATGCAGATGCAAGTTATGAAGAAATCTCTGCAGCCTTTAAGCCGAATACTAAGCTTATCTTTGGCGAAACGATTGCAAACCCTGCGCTTACTGTATTTGATTTTGATGTCTGGGCAAAAGCCGCACACGATAAAAATGTTCCGCTAATTGTAGATAATACTTTTGCAACGCCTTATTTGTGCAGGCCGTTTGAATTTGGTGCCGACATAGTAGTACATTCAACTACAAAATATCTTGACGGCCACGCAGTTCAGGGCGGCGGCGTAATAATAGACAGCGGAAACTTTGACTGGGTAAAAGCAAACAAGGCAACAGGATTTTTTGCCGACTTTGTAGAGCCTGATGAAAGCTATCACGGTTTGCGCTACGTTCAGGATTTTGGCAAGGCTGCCTACATAGTAAAGGCAAGAACTCAGCTTATGAGAGATTTCGGCTGTTATCCTGCAGCACATTCAGCCTTTCTTTTGAATATGGGAATTGAAACTTTGCCGCTCCGCATGGAACGCTACTGTCAGAATGCCATGAAAGTTGCAGAGTTTTTTAAGGCAAGCGATAAAATAGAAAAAGTTACATATCCCGGGCTTCCGGGCGACCGCTATTATGAGCGCGCTCAGAAATACCTTAAAAAAGGTTGCAGCGGCGTTGTTTCAATCAGCATAAAAGGCGGAAGGTCAGCGGGTGTGCGTTTTATGGATGCATTAAAACTTGCTTCGGATGAAGTTCATGTTGCAGATATCCGCACCTGTGTTTTACATCCTGCAAGTGCAACACATCGCCAGCTTACGGACGAACAGCTTGTTGCAGCCGGAATTGACGGCGGCATGGTTCGCTTCAGCTGCGGTCTTGAAAACGTAGAAGACATTATTGCAGATATCAAACAGGCTCTGGAAAAAGTCTAAGTGCTTTTAGAAACTGGCCGTAAGTGCGGCCAGTTGACTATTTTCTGGTATAAATAAAATAGAGGATTAAGACTTTTATTTACCTCGTTTTTTTCCGTGTTTTTTATTATCTTTCTTAAAAACAGAATCTATCAGCGCCTGAAGCAAAATAAATGGAAATAAAAAAATAAGAAAAATATATGTCAGTATTTTCTCTTTCTTTTTATCCTTTTCTTTAAGTTCAGGGTTTTTCTTCCATTGTTTTTTGCGCCATTTATTCGTATTCCGGTTTTTATCACATTGTAAATCTATAAGATGATAAAAGAGTGTAAAAATCAAAACTAAAGCCGAATAAATAAAATAGCCGGTTATTTCTTTTCTTTTAGCGGCTTCAAGTTCGGCAACAGGCAGCTTCATGTTTATATCTTCATCAATTAGAAGAGTAAAAATCTGCCCTTCAGTATATTCTGCTGCAGGCTTATGATAAAATCTGCAGATTTGTTTTTTGTCATCGACGTCTAAATGATATTCAATTTTCACGTGATAAGAATATGAATTCTTTGGCCTGTACGATTTTTTTACGGAAAAAGATTCAACAACAGCCGTTTGCTCTATTCCATATTTTTCAAGATGAGAAAACTTAAAGGAATTACTGATTCCCAAAAATAAACAAAACAAAAAGCTTAAGGCAAAAAGAATATTTGCATATACTGTCTTTTTATTTTTTATAGTTGTCTTCATAAACCTGATTAACTATAAAATGAATTATTTAGTTTTTAAAGAGTTAATAATGCCTGCATATACGAATATAGTAGATTCTTGCAATCCCATTATTTTTAGAGCTAAAGCAAGATGTTTAATATACATCCCTCTTCCTGCCTTGACAAATCCTTCAAATCTGATATTCTTATAGTAGTTTAGTATGACATTTTGACAAAAAATGTCATTTATTCGTGCGATGGAAAGCATCGCAGCATGGAGTGTTTATGGCAAAAAAAATTGCATTTTTATTTCCGGGGCAGGGTGCACAGACTCCCGGTATGATGAAAGATGTTTGTGAATCTTTCTCTGAAGCCCGCGCCTGCATTGATAAAATTTCTGAAATTACAGGAAAAGATATTACAAAACTTTTGTGGGAAACTGAACAATCCGTTTTAAGCCGCAGTGATAACAGTCAGCTTGCAATTACCGCAGGTTCTCTGGCAGTTGCAGCAGCTTTGAAGACAAAAAATATTGAACCGTCTGCTGTTATGGGGTTCAGTCTTGGTGAATTTCCTGCTTTGTGCATGGCCGGCGTTCTTTCTTTTGAAGATGTTATAAAGGTTGTTCAAAAGCGCGGTCAGATTATGCAGGCTGTTTGTGAACAGATTGCAGCAGAAAATGAAGGTCACGCTCCTGGAATGGCTGCCGTTATTGGTCTTGCTCCTGAAAAGGTTGTAGAAATTGCTGCTGCCTGCAACGGAGCTTATGCTGCAAATATGAACAGTGTCCGGCAGACTGTAATTTCTGCCACTTTTGACGGATTAAATCAGGCAGAAGAAAAATGTAAGGAAGCCGGAGCCCGCCGCTTTATCCGCCTTGCGGTTGCAGGTCCTTTCCATAGTCCTTTGATGCAGCGTGCCGCAGATGAATTTGAAAAGGCTATTGCAGACGTTACTTTTAACGATCCTAAAATCAAACTTTTCAGCAATGTAACAGGAAAAGAAGTTACTAAGGGAAGCGAAGCTAAAAAATCAGCTGTTTTGCATTTGACTCATCCTGTTTTGTGGACTGATGAAGAAAAAGTTTTAGGCGGATTTATTTCAGCAGATTCAGTAAATGAATGGACAATTCTTGAACCGGGTCCTGGTAAAGTTTTGAGCGGCTTGTGGCGCGATACAGAATTCGGTGAAAAATGGGTTTCAACTCCGGTTGGAACAGCAGAAGCTGTAAACGCGCTGTAAATTATACACGCAAAGCCGGATAAGACAGAAGAGGAAAAAAATATGGATTTACTTAAAAATAAAAAAGCATTGGTTACCGGTTCAAGCCGCGGAATTGGCCGCAAAATTGCAGAAGTTTTTATGGCTAACGGTTGTGAAGTCTGGGGACTTTGTACAAAACCTTCAGCAGGAAAGGCTGAACTTGAAGCTTTGGCCGCAGAAAACGGTACAAAATTCCATGAAATTTATGCAGATGCTTCAAATCATGTACAGCTTGCAGAAGTTGTAAAGGCAGCTCTTGCAGAAGCAGGCGGATTTGATGTTCTTGTAAATAATGCAGGAATTACAAAGGACGGGCTTTCGTTCCGTATGAAAATGGAAGACTGGCAGAAGGTAATCGATATTAACCTTACGGCTGTTTTTGTTGCATCCCAGATTGTTTCTAGTGACATGATCCGCAAAAAGACAGGTTCAATCATAAATATGTCAAGCATTTCAGGCGTTCATGGCGAAGGCGGACAGGTTAATTATTCAGCAAGTAAGGCCGGTCTTATCGGCTATACAAAGGCTCTTTGTAAGGAAGTTGGAAGCCGCGGTGTTCGCGTAAACGCTGTAGCCCCAGGTTTTATCGATACAGAAATGACACAGGCTGTTAAACAGGAAATCCGCGATGCATGGGTTCAGCAGATTCCGCTTAGAAGAGCTGGAACTGTTGAAGAAGTTGCAAATACAGTTTTATTCCTTGCAAGTGATATGTCTACATATATTACAGGTCAGGTATTCGGTATTGACGGCGGCTTAGGCGCATAAGGCTTGGTCGCTAAGATAGATTTTATAGGATATTAATCAATATGGAGCGTAATATGGAAAGAAGAAGAGTTGTAATTACAGGAATGGGAGCTGTTACTCCACTTGGAAACACAGTTGATGAAACATGGGAAGCAATTAAAGCCGGAAAAAGCGGTGTTGGTCCTATAACTTATTTTGATACAAGTGATATTAATATCAAATACGCTGCAGAAGTTAAAAACTTTGATGCAAGCAAATACATGGATCCAAAAGATGCACGCAAAATGGCACGCTTTACAAAATTTGCCGTAGCTTCTGCACAGATGGCATTGGAAGATGCAAACCTTATCGACAATAAAGAAGTTCTGGAAGATACAGGCGTTTTGCTTGGCGTTGGAATCGGTGGATTTGAAGTTACAGAAGACGGTTGTGTACGCTACCATGAATCAGGTCACAAACGCGTTCCGCCAATGACAATCCCGGAACTTATTCCGAACGAAGCAGCTGGTAACATCTGTATGCGTTTTGGAATCCACGGATTCTCTCATACAGTTGCAACAGCATGTGCTTCAGGTTGTGACGCACTTGGCGATGCTCTGGACATGATTCGTTCAGGCCGTGTAGACGTTTGTCTTGCAGGCGGAGCTGAAAGTACAATCAACGGCTATGCAATGGTTGCATTTGATGTTCTTCAGACACTTTCAAAATCTTTTGTTGATGATCCAACAAAAGCAAGCCGTCCGTTCGACAAAAAACGCGAAGGCTTTATTATGGGCGAAGGAAGTGCAATTCTTGTTCTTGAAGAATATGAACATGCTAAAAAGCGCGGTGCAAAGATTTACGCAGAATTAGCAGGATACGGCGGATCAAGTGATGCTTATCATCTTACAAGCCCTGATCCGAGCGGAGTTGGCGGTGCAAAGGCTATGACTATGGCTATGAAAGATGCCGGTGTAAAACCTGAAGAAATTCAGTATTACAATGCACACGGAACTTCAACACATATCAATGATCCGGCTGAAACAAAGATGGTAAAAATTGCATTTGGTGAAGAAAATGCAAAAAAATTGAAGATTTCTTCTACAAAGAGTATGACAGGTCATTGTCTTGGTGCAACAGGAACAATTGAAGCAATTATCTGTGTAAAGGCAATTACAGACAGCTTCTTCCCTGCAACAATCAACCTTGATGAACCGGATGTTGAAGGCGGCTGTGATTTGGACTATGTTCCGAATAAAGGCTATTCTGGAAACATTGACTGTGCAATGAGTGCAAACTTTGGATTCGGCGGTCACAACGGCGCAATCGTAATCAAGAAGGTAAAGTAAGTATAACAAAACTCAGCTGTAAACTGTTATAATGTTGACGGCTTAAAAATTTCCTCTTATTCTGATTTTAGAAGACTTTTCCTTTTTTTAATCAGAACACGGAGGAAATTTTTTATGAAAAAACTTATTACGGTTATTGCATCTATTATCCTTTTAACAGGATCTGTTTTTGCCGTTGACTTTGTTGACGATGCTGATATTCAAATTCTGTCTGGCTATAGTCGCACACGGATAGAAGTTGAAGATATGAAAAATCCTATCCATGCAAATGAAGCTGTTTTAGGAATAGGTGGCTGGGGGCTTTTTAAGCCGGTTGATACGTTTGGTTTTGGAGTAGCATTTAATGTCGGCGGTAGTGTTGGACTTGCCGATAAGATGGAACTGGAAACTCCTGTCGGAACAATTAAAGGAGATAAGTCTGGATTAAGTTGTTCTGCCAATGTAGAAGTTGGTCCTGCAATAGCTGTATATCTGGGGGATGCTGTCAGATTTGGTACTAATTTTTGCTTTACATGCGGATACAGGTATGATGTACCGTTAGTTTATAACAATAATGGTTTTAGATATGGTACAAGTATAGATACCCGATATGGTGGCTTTTCTACAGGAGTGCAGGCTAAATTCCTTCCAAACAATACTTTTAGTCCTATAGTTGGCTGGAAGTTTATAAAAGGTTTTTCCGGTAATATACAAGTTGAAACAGAAAGTTCTGATGATGTATATGACAAGACAGAATATGTTAACTCTAAATACAGATTTACTCAGAATATTTTTTATATCGGTTTAGGAATTAGTTTGAATTAAAATAGGAGAATATATGTCTTTAACAACTGATATTAAATCTCTTTTGCCGCACCGCGAGCCTTTTTTGTTCGTTGACGAAATTGTTTCTGCTGACGAAAAAGGCTGTGTCTGCGAGCACACATTTACAGAAAAAGAGTTTTTCTTTAAGGGACACTTTCCGGAATATCCGGTAGTTCCAGGGGTTATCCTTTGCGAAACAATGGCTCAGGCTGGCGGTGCGGCTTTACGCTACCTTAATATCGTTCCTGCCGACGGTCTTTTCTTTTTTGCTACTCTGGATAAAGTAAAGTTCCGCAATCAGGTTCGTCCGGGCGACAAGGCAAGAATGGAAATCCAGTTTTTGCGCAACAGCCCGAAAATGATTAAGCAGGCCGGAAAGCTGTACGTCGGCGACACCCTCTGTGCTGAAGCCGAGTGGATGTGCCTAGTTGGCAAAGCCAACTAAGCACATCCGCGAGGAGAGTGGAATCGCAGCGTGCGAGAGCACGCAGTTGAATAAATTTCCATGCAGATAGCGACCGTAAGGGCGCATGTGTCTCGTTGGCAAAGCCAACTGACGCGATTTTTGCGGTAAGCGGATAGCCCATGTTTGGGAAGCGCTCTGTTCGTGCCCGTACCAGTGCAGCTTTTAGTTTTTTAATGCACTGGTACGGGCACTTCATTTTAAAAAAGAAATTATAAATCTTGAAATGCGATGATTCTCAACTTATACTTAAAGTATGCGTTTAACTTTTATGGGAACCGGCACAAGTCATGGCATTCCTGTTATTGCGTGTGATTGCCCGGTCTGTACTTCAAAAAATCCCAAAGATATGCGGAATCGTTGCAGTGTTTATATTACATGCCCGGAAGCTGACGGGAAAACTACAGGAATTTTAATTGATACAGGTCCGGAATTTAGAATTCAGGCTTTAAAATACAAGGTTAATTCTATACGTGCCGTTCTGCTTACTCATTCCCATGCGGATCATTTAAATGGACTTGATGATTTGCGTATTTTCAGCCACACGAAATTTTCTGCAAATTGTAAAAGTTCTTCAAATCCGGAAAAAGATTATCCTGAGACAAACGGTCAGGGACTTCCTATTTATGCTAATTCAAACACTATTGCCGATGCAAAAAATCGTTTTGATTATATTTTTAAGCCTACTCAGGAAGGCGGCGGCAAACCAAAGCTGTGTTTTATTGATAATGATTGTTTTTCAGCTGAAAATCCGTTGAAAGTTGGCTCTGTAACGATTATTCCGGTGCCAATGAAGCATGGGGAACTTCCTGTAGATGGGTATCTTCTTTCCTGTACGGGTAGTGATGGTAAAAAATATTCTGCGGCTTATCTTACTGATTGTAGTTTTATAAGCGAAGATTCTTTGAACTTGATAAAAAGTAATGCCGGGATTCTTGAGCATGTTGTAATTGATGCACTGCGCGAAAAGAAACATTCTACGCATTGTAATTTTGACGATGCCTTAAATTATGCGCAAAAGCTTTGCGCAAGGCATACGTGGTTTACGCATATCTGTCATGATTCAAGCCATGAGCAGATTGAATCTTATATAAAATCCCATATTGATTTGTATCCGGCTTTGGCGGATGTTGTAAAAAACGGTGGTTCTGTGGAGCCTGCTTTTGACGGTTTGGTAATTTCCTGCGGCGACCTGTAGTTTTTTTTTGCCGGACTGTGTATTTGCGCAGAGTTATTTTTATCCGGCGAGTAGTGCCGTGCGGGGTAACGCTTGTAAAAATGTGCGGACATAAAAAAACCCGTACACAAATGCACGGGTTTCTATAACAAAAAAATCATTTTATTTTTCTGCTACTGGAGTTTCCTTTGGAACTTTTACCTTCTTTGTAATGAAACCGCTGCGCAGACAGCGTGTGCAAACTTTAAGAGTTACAGTCCGTCCACCAAGCTCTGTTTTTATTTTAAGAAGATTAGGTTTCCATGTGCGGTGAGTATGATTAAAAGACTTACTAACTTTGTTACCGTACATCGGGAATTTTCCACAAACATCGCATGTTCTGGCCATTTTGTTACCTACCTTAACTAATTACGCGTGAGTTCGTTTATAATATTAAAACTTGCCTTTTGTGTCAAGCGGCGTATAGCTCTTATGGTTATTTTTGTTCCTGTTTGAAAAAGAGGTTTTTCTCTGCGCCGCAAACAGGGCATTTCCAGTTTTCAGGAATGTCTTCCCATGGAGTTCCGGGTGGAATTTTAGATTTAGGTTCGCCATCTTCTCTTCTGTATTCATAAGCGCAGATGTCGCATACATATCTTTCTGTCATAATTACAGTATACACGATTTTAGATTTAGGGCAAACATATAATGTTTGAATAATGTTACAGGTACGCATCAAGCTGATTATAGTCTGTCAGTCTGATGAAGCTGTGTGTGTGAATTAAATAAGCCTAAATTTGAGTTTTCCAAGTTAATAAAAATTAAAAGAAAAATTGCACTGTGGGACGCAGGGAAAACTAAATTAAGGGGGTACCTGCAAGAATAATACAGGCGCAGCCATTTGTTGAACAACAAAAAGCAGGGGGATTCCTTGATTTTTTTCCCGTTGCTGGGACCCGCAGTGCAATTTTTCTTTTAATTCAATGGTATGTAGAAAACTCGGAATTAGAGCTAAATAAGTCTGTGCGGTATACGATTTTTTTTGTGTTTTTATTCAGAAAAAAAGATATAATATAGATAGACAGATTTTTATTCTGTATACAATAAACTTTTCGCGTATTTGCGAAAATGGGAGGCTTAAATTGGCTAATTCAAAAAAGGATTTATCTCTTGGCGCTTTGCTGCTTCAGATTGCACTTGCTGCATTTTTTATTGTAAGTGGAATTGTTACTTTGCAGGGTGGCAAAGGTGACGAATGTGTAATTGCAATCAGAACTGTTTTTAAGAACAGCAAAGACCTTGCAAATCTTCTTTGCATGGTAATGGGTGTAATTGAAGTTCTTTGTGGTGCTTTACTTGCTCTTAAACTTTTTGTTCCTATCGGTGCAAACGTAAATTCAATCCTTATGCTTATTATTATGATTGTATGGATTGTAGCAATCGTGCTTATTGATGTTCTTGGAAAAGGTGGACTTGTAAACGGCTTCGGCGGCAATTTCATCTCGTTCCTTAAGACACTGGCACAGCATCTGCTGGTTCTTGGTGCAATTTTCGTTGTAAAATAATCTTCAATAAAAAGATTTTTTTACATAATTTAGTAAAGGAATTTATCCGCATTGATTCCCTTAAATGGTGATCGGTGCGGATTTTTTTTAGTTAGCCCAAATGTCGGGTTTTGCAAGATATTAGCATTAAAATAAAAAATTGCTCTGTGGGACGCAGGGAAAACCAAATTAAGGGGCACCTGCTAGAATTGCATTGGCGATAGCCACTGTGGTACAGCAGGAAGCAGGTGGATCCCTTGATTTTTTTCCCGTTGCTGGGACCCGCAGAGTAATTTTTTTAAGCAAGTATTGTTTGGAAAACTCGACATTTGGGGTAGTTAGGTAATACGCGGAGAAAGTGCACCGTTAAGGATTACTTTTGTTAAAGCACATAGAATTAAAATAACCAATGCTTACGGCGCTTTTGTCGTACCTGTATTTTCGTCGGCTTGAAATTAGGAAATGGATTATATACAATCAATTTTATATGAAACATAAGTTTGTTCTAATTATATTTGTCGCTTTTGCTATAGCCCTTATTTCTTTCTTCGTAATGAACGGAAATCCTTCAAAACAAACGGTTTCTACTCCTCAGTCTAAAATTGTAAAACCGGTTGTAACTGATTTGCAAAATGAAAATTTCGGTGACGACGGCTCTAATTCTGAAAGCACAACACTTACTTCTTTTATTCCTTTAGCTCCAGATGAAACTCTTCTTAATATTATAACCGTGGATTTTGACGGTGATATGCGCGATGACCAGATAAATCTTGTACGCAAAGTTACAAGCCCGTATCTGTGGCTTCTGGTTGGTCTGTATGATACGGATACTGGTTCTTATGAAAGAACTTTTGAAATTCAAACAGCTATAACGCAGGTTCATTCATTTTCTTATGCCGGTCTTGATGTCCTTGGAAATCATCAGATGGAACTTGTTTATCAGGGAGTTACAGATGCTGGTGATTCAGTTCTGAGGATTTATCAGCTTAAAAAAAAGCGTCGTAACGGATATGAATTAAATATAATAGGAGATTTTGTTTCTGACGGCAGTTTGTTTATTCAGCAGTCTTCCCGTGATCAGGCTTATGAATTGTCCCAGGTTAATGCAGAGCCGTATTCTATAGTAGCTTATGGTTCTTTGCCGGATAGCGCAGTTAATTCAGATAATTCTTATGAACAGTATCAGATAACATATAACTGGGACAAAAAGAGCAATTCGTTCATAGAAACTGAACGGGTAAAAATGAGTGACCGCCGTGTAGCCGCAAATGAACTTGCAAAGATTCAGGACGGAACGATAGGAACCTTTACAGATTTTCTGGATGGACTTTGGTATAAGACTTCAAATGACGGGGATGGAATACGCTACCTTTCTTTTGATTATGCAGATTCTGAAATTATCCTTCAGTATAATGATTTTGAAGAAGTTTATGTCTGGCTGGAAAGTTATCTGAGTAATTCAGGTATTTATCTTTCTGCAAAAAACACAACAATTTCCAGTCTTAATAGAAGATATTATATAACTTTGGTCGCTACAGATGAAATTCGTCTTCGTATTCAGGAAAATATAGGAATGATTATAGACGAAAGTAATTTGTGGAACGGAAATTATAAAAAAATGACTCCTAAAACGGCAATCAGTTCTTCTAAAAAGAAAATAACATCTGAAGACTTTTTAAAGGATTTAACAGCAGGTGAAATATGGTATGCGTCTGACGGTACAAAATTTACTTTTTCTTCCGGGAAATATGTTGCTTCCGGTGATTTGTCTGAAGAAACCGGAAAATTTACGGTGATGGATGTCGGTTCTGTTCCTGTTGTATCTTTCCGCTCTGATGCAAATGTTGAGCGTCCGTTCTTAAAGCAGAATTATCAGCTTTCCTATGGAATGATTACTCCGCCGGCTTCTAAAAACCGTTCAAAAGCTAAAAAGCCTGTACCGGTAATTGACCATAATACGATTATAATTCAGGCCGTGCATTTAAGTTTGCAGATGCCTGAACCGGTAGATTCTAATACAATAACGCTTACGCGCGGGACTGTTACCGTTGCGCAGTAATACGCCACTCGGAGCGACGCTGTGCTTTTCACGCAGCCTGAGGCAGAATGTGTGAAAGCGCGGAGGAGTCCGCGCTTGACGCGGCGGTGCGCTCCTGCGTTACTCGGAGCGCTCCAAGCCAACCGCCGCTTGACAATATTGCTTGTGGTCAATAATATTTACACCTATGACCGCTAATGAACTTCGCTCAAAATATATTGAGTTCTTTAAAAGTAAGAATCATGTTGAAATTTCAGGACAGTCTTTAATTCCTGAAAACGATCCTTCTGTTTTGTTTACAATGGCAGGAATGCATCCGCTCGTTCCTTATCTGCTCGGTGAAAAACATCCTGCTGGAAATCGTCTTACAGACTATCAGAAATGTATTCGTACAGGTGATATTGAAGAAGTTGGAGATGCTTCTCACCTTACATGCTTTGAAATGCTTGGAAACTGGTCGCTCGGCGACTATTTTAAGAAAGAATCTATCGCATTTTCTTATGAATTTTTAACAAGCAAAGAATGGCTTGCCCTTGATCCTAAAAAAATCAGCGTAACAGTTTTTGCAGGCGATGAAAATGCGCCTCGCGATGAAGAAGCTGCAACTTACTGGAAAGAAAACGGCATGCCGGAAGATAAAATTGCATACCTTCCTGCAGGAGATAACTGGTGGGCAGCAGGTCCTACAGGTCCGTGTGGTCCTGATACAGAAATCTTCTATTGGGTTGGCGAAGGACTGCCTCCAAAAGGTTCAAATAAAGGAACAGACAGTGCGAACTGGATGGAAATCTGGAATAACGTTTTCATGCAGTATAACCGCATAGATGAAAAAACTCTTGTTCCGCTTGAAAAAAAGAATGTTGATACAGGAATGGGGCTTGAACGCACAAACTGTATTCTTCAGGGAAAGACTTCGGTTTATCTTACAGAAGTATTCCAGCCGATTATAGCGACTATAGAAGGACTTTCCGGTTATAAGTATGGTAACGATGAAGAAAAGGATAAATCTGTTCGTATTATTGCAGACCATACACGTTCTTCTGTATTTATTTTAGGTGATCAGCGTGGTGTAACTCCTGACCGTGTAGGTGCAGGTTATGTTCTCCGTCGTCTTATCCGCCGTGCTGTTCGCCACGGAATGAAACTTGGAATTGAAAAAGATTTTATGGCAGAAGTTGCCGCAACTGTTATAGATAATTTCAAAACAGCTTATCCGGAACTTGAACAGAACCGCGAAAAAGTATTCCGTGAACTTTCTGCCGAAGAGGCAAAATTCCGCAAGACATTAAAAAATGGTGAAGCAGAATTCCAGAAACTTCTTCCAAACCTGATGAAAAATCCTAAAAAGATTATCAGCGGAAAAGTTGCATATAACCTTTATGAAACTTACGGTTATCCGCTCGAACTTACTCAGGAACTTGGAGCTGAACACGGCTTTACAGTAGATGTTGAAGGCTTTAAGGAAGCAGAGAAAAAGCATCAGGAACAGTCTCGCACGGTAGATGCTGGAAAAGTAAAAGGCGGAATAGCAGAACAGTCTGAAATTGCTACAAAATATCATACGGCAACACACCTTTTACAGCAGGCATTGGTTGAAGTTTTAGGTGATCAGGTTGCTCAGAAAGGTTCTAACATCAATAGTGAACGCATGCGCTTTGACTTTACTTTTGAACGTGCAATGACAAAAGAAGAAATTCAGAAGGTTGAAGACATTGTTAATCAAAAAATAAACGAAGACCTTCCTGTAGATATGCGCATTATGACTTTGGATGAAGCAAAAGCCGAAGGTGCGCGCGCTTTGTTTACAAATAAGTATGGTGAAAGCGTAAAAGTTTATACGATTGGTCGTGATCCAAAAACTGACTGGTTCAGTAAGGAAGTTTGTGGAGGACCTCATGTTCAGCATACTGCTCAAATCGGTAAATTCAAGATTGAAAAAGAGCAGTCATCTTCTGCTGGTGTACGTCGTATAAGGGCTACAATTTCCGGTGGCTTGCCGCTGGAAGCATAAAATTTGTAACTATAGCAGCAGATTTTTGTTTCTTTTTTGTAGAAAGAAATTATAGCTGGTTTCAAGAAAATATGTTTTTTGAAACCGGCTCATTATATCAAATGTATATAAGGATTAGAATTATGAAACGCCTTGTTACCCTAATGCTTTTTTTAACGGCTTTTGCAGCAGGAATTTTTGCACAGGCAGATATGCAGCCTGTTGCTATTATAAAATATAATGGTTCAGAAACTATAAGGTTAAAGGAACTTAAAAACCGCGTAAGTACTTATGAACGCCAGGCAACAAAGGAATTTGATGTAGAACAGAGAAAAGCCGTTCTTGAAGCCCTTATTAATGAAAAACTTATTCTTCAGGCTGCAAAAAAAGAAGGAATGACTGTTTCCGACAGTCAGGCAAATCAGGCTTTCCTTCAGTATATTTCCCAGCAGTTCGGCCGCGAAGTTACAGAACAGCAGTTTGCTGATTATATCCGCAAAAGAGAAAATGTTTCACTTGATGAATATTTTAATGAACTTTTTGGTTTGACCCTTAAAGGTTACAAAGACCACATGAAAAATCAGCTGATTATTCAGCGCTTTGTCGTAACAAAAAAAGGTGATAAAATTAAAAGTGCACAGGCAAAAGATTCTGAAATCCGTTCCAGTTATGAACTTAATAAGGCATCTTATGTTCAGCCTGATACATTAACAATGTTCCTTGTAATCGTTCCAAAAGAATCTGATGCAAATGCTGCAAAAGCAAAGGCAGAATCACTTCGTAATGATTACAAAGACAAAAAGCAGACATTGGAACAGATTGCAGTAAAGTCTCGTGTAGAAAACTCTGGTTTTCAGGCAGGAGAACTTACAGTTTCTAAAACTGAGCAGCACGCAAGAGAATTAGGTCTTTCTTCAGCAAATATGGAAGAATTGTTCCAGAAGGATAAAGGATATTTATCTGATTTGACTGAAACACAGGTTGACTATCAGTTCTATGTTGTGCAGGAAAAATTCCCTGCTAAAATGCTGGAATTGAGCGATGTAATTCAGCCGGGAACAACACATACGGTATATGATTATATAAAATCTATGCTTACGCAGAGAAAACAGAGTCTTGCTATGCAGGCTGCTTTGCAGGAAGTTTCTGACGAGCTGAATACAGATGCAAATGTGGAATGGGCAAAAAAAGGTGAAGCCCTGGATAAATTGCTTTCTTGGGAAGGAAAAAAATAAGTGTCACGACGAAAAGGCCGTATATTAGCTTTTCAGGCATTGTACTCTTGGGATGTTGGCGGAGTTCCAGAAGAAACTTTGACAACATTTGCATGGGCTGTAAATGTTGATAATCCTGTACTTGATGAAGATACAAGAACTTTTGCAACCCTGCTTATAAGAGGAACTCTTGAACATATAAACGAAATTGATGAACAGATAAAATCTCATCTTTCAGAAAAATGGGATTTTTCCAGACTGGATCATGTTGCTCTTGCAATTTTGCGCATGAGTGTTTATTCAGTTCTTTTCCAAAAAGATATGCCTGCAACCGTTATAATGGATGAAGCTATTTCCATTGCAAAAGAGTTTGGTTCGGACGACTCTTACAAGTTTATAAACGGTATGCTGGATTCTATAGAAAAAGATTTGAACTCTTCTAAAGAAGGTTGATATGAAAAGCCGCTGGTTGCGTTGTGTCGCAATTTTTTTACTCATTTTAACAGCGGCTTCATGCTCTCTAAAATCTGATGATACTGCTTTTCTTACCGATCTTGATTCAGTAGATATTCTTATCAGACAGGGCGACACAGCTTTTGCAATAAAGAAACTCAAAAAAATAGAGAAGAAAGCGTTTAATGTCTATGCTTCGCTTGGAATTCTTCGCCGTTATATTCAGCTTGGGGAAAATGCAGAAGCAGAACGTTTTATTCTGTCTGTTATGAAAAAAAAGAAAGACAGTACAGAATTAAATGCGATTTACGCATATCTTCTTTTGCGTAACGGAAAAACCGACCAGGCTTTGCCGTTTGCAAAGAAGCTTTCCGGTACAATGTATGATTCGCTTTATTCCGAAGCTTTGCTGACAAAAACTCATTCAGAAAAAAAAGAACTTAAAGATTATTTAGATGAATCTTTTGTTCCTGTTTTTGAAGCAGCCTATAAAACTTCTGCAAACACGTCGTGGATAAAAAACTGTGCGCTTATTTCTATAAAAAGCGATAATATAAAGGATTCCGGAAAATATCAGCCGCAAAAACTATTTACTGCGGATGATGCTTATTTCTGGGGACTTGTTCAGTATGATTCTTCAAATTTTTTGCAGGCAGCACAGGATTTTGCTCTGGCACAGAATCTGCTTTCTGTATCTTTGCGCAAAGACAGAGATTCTATACTTGCAGGAATTTCTGCGTTAAAAGCCGATGCCATGATTAATGTCGGCGAATATGAAGCGGCAGAAAAAGAACGGGAATTTCTGCTTTCGCTGATAACAGATACAAAAAATCTTGATTTTTTACCGGTAACTTATGTTAATTCAGCATTTTGGGCAGCCCAGAAAGGTGATGTAAAAACTCAATATGATATGCTGTTTAAATCGGTAAAAGAATTTCCTGATTATATTCCGGGACTTGCTTCTTATGCTAATTTGGCATGGGAACAGAATCAGCCTTCTGAATCTAATTTTTATGAAACTGCCTTAAGAAATTCCGGAATGAAAACTCTTGAAATGCAAAAGTATGACAGGATTCCAAAGGCAAGCACGGCTGATGCGCTTTTCCGTATGTCTCAGGCGCTGGAAAAAAATCCTGACCCAATGTTACTGGTAATAAAAAAAGACTTTGAAAACAAGGTAAATAATATTCCTGAAAATAAGAAAATAGCTGATGTATGGAAAATCCTTGAATCTAATTCATTGAATCACGAATACTGTCCGCCTGTTATCGTTCATTATGCACTGGATACTTTTCTTGGCGTAGAACAGGAAGACGAAGCTGAAAGTGTTTTTACAAAGTACATTGTGAAGCGTTATGATTTTACTGATGATGAAAACCTTTTTGTACAGTTTACAGATAAAGTAAATGAATTTGACGGCTGGGAATGTGAATATGCAGCTTATTTTGCGATGAAGCATAAGTATATCGATATTGCACGTGAACTTTATGAATCTCTTTCTAAACGCCGTCCTGAATATTCAGCCGAAAGGACAGCCGATTTTTCTTATTCGCCTGTTATGAATCTTGCCGTCATTTACAGTTCAATCGGTAAAAAGAAAGATGCTGTTGATTTATACAGCGTAAAAGCCGGTAGTGTTTATAACAAAGTCAGAAAAGCTGAAATTTTATATAGAATCGCCTGTATTCAGAATATGCAGAATAAATCTACAGATGCACTGAAAACTCTGGATTATGCGGTAAGTCTTAATCCTTTGCATGAAAAAGCACATTTGCTCCAGTTGCAGCTTAAAAACAATAAGTAAAATCTAAAGATGAATCCTGAAAATGAAAAATAAAAAAGCCGGTCTAAGAAAAACTTAAACCGGCCTTTTATATAAATAATAATCTGAAAGATTCAGATGTTATTTTTCAATTACAGCGATAATGTCACTGTTTTTAAGGATAAGATATTCTTCTCCGTCAACTTTTACAGTTGTGCCGGCATATTTATCGTACATAACGCGTTCGCCAACTTTTACTGTAATTTTTTCTTTATCTGTTCCAGGACCAACAGCCTTGATTACAGCTGTCTGTGTTTTTTCCTGCGCAGCGTCTGGAATGATGATTCCTGATGCTGTTTTTGTTTCTGCCTTTTCTGGTTGTGCAAGAACTCTGTCTGCTAAAGGTCTAAGTTTCATTTGATACTCCTTATATTATAAAAAGATAATTGCCATACTTGTAGTTACCTACATATATAAATATACGAATTTTAATGGATTATCGTCAAGAAAAAAAGAATTTTTTGACTCACCGTTAAGAAATGTCAAAAATATTGTGTCATTTTTACTCAGTTTGAATTGACTGGAAATCTGGTGTGTCAAAATGAAACATCAATGACACGCCAAATATAAAATTGATTGAAAAAACGTGAGAAAACAGGATAAATAAAGGATTTGTATACAAAAAATATAATAATAAAATGAAAAATCGGCAAGAAAAAAAAGTTGGCATGGAAATTGCTAAATATTTAGTGCAGTAATGCAGAACAACAAATGCTTTTACGCATTAAGGATGGGAGATTCTTACTATGTTGAATGATGAAAATGTACTTGCACTTTATTTGAAAGATATAAATAAAATTCCGCTTCTTACTCGTGAAGAAGAAATTGAACTTGCAAAAAAGGCTCAGGCCGGCGACAAGATTGCTAAAGACAGAATTGTCCGTGCAAACCTTCGCTTTGTAGTAAATGTTGCAAAAAAATACCAGAACCGTGGATTAGATCTGGTTGACCTTATAAGCGAAGGAAATATCGGGCTATTAACAGCTATTGAACGTTTTGATGTTTCTAAAGGATTCCATTTTATTTCTTATGCTGTATGGTGGATTCGTCAGAGTATCTTAAAAGCTGTCTGCGAAAAAAGCCGCGCAATCCGTCTGCCGCTTAACCGTTCAAATGAACTGGTGCGCATAGAACGTGCCGGAAAATCTGTTGCTGGTAACAAGACAGAAGAACAGAGCATAAAGGAAATTGCTGATATGCTTGGAATGGAAGCTTCTCATGTACGTGAAATGATTGCAATTTCCCGCGAAATGATTTCTCTGGATGCTTCTGTTTCTAATTCAAAGAGTGATGGGGTTTCTTACGGTGATTTAATCGAAGAAAACCGTTACGATAGTCCGGATGATAAAGTTATTAAAGAATCTATGCATAATGACATTGATAAGGTTTTGAATACATTAAAACCAAATGAGGCTAAGGTTCTTAAACTCCGCTATGGACTTGATGGTACAAAACCAATGTCTTTGAAAGAAGTTGGTGATGTATGTAACCTTACAAAAGAAAGAATCCGTCAGATTGAAAAGAATGCGATTGTAAGAATGCAGCATCCTACAAGGATGAATCGTCTTGCCGCTTATGTTGCATAATTTGGGAAAGCGTATAAAAAGCATCCCGGCGAGCCAGCATAAGAATCTGCTGGTCGCGTTGTAAATCTGCAATTCCTAAGGTCAGGTTTCCTGCTTGAATGGTTCCGGTAAGCTCGCCGGGACCTCTTAGTTTTAAATCCTGTTCAGCAATTACAAAACCATCTGTATTCTGGCGCAGGGCTTTCATGCGTTCTATGCCGGTATCTGTTAAATTTTTGCTGTAAATCAAAAAACAGTAAGCCTGTTCGCTGCCACGCCCAACGCGTCCGCGTAACTGATGTAACTGTGCCAGTCCGAATCTGTCTGCCTGTTCTATAACCATGCAGGTTGCGTTTGGAACATCTACGCCAACTTCAATAACTGTTGTTGCAACTAGAATTTGAATTTTACCGTCACGGAAATCATTAAGCACTTTTATCTGTTCTTCTTCTTCGATTTTTGAATGAATTAATGCACAGCTGAACTGCGGATAAATTTTTTCTTTTAGTTTTAAGAAATTTTCCCGGGCAGTTTTGAATTTTAAATCATCATCAGATTCTTCTATTGCAGGATAAACAAAATATGCCTGATGCCCTTTTTCAAGTTCTTTCTGGACGGCCTTGTAAGCGTTATTTTCGTTTCCTTCCTTTACAAGATAGGTGATAATCGCTTTTCTGCCTTGAGGCATGCTTTTTATTATTGAAACATCAAGATCACCGAATGCTGTTAATGCGAGAGTCTGCGGAATTGGTGTTGCGCTCATCATAAGAAGATGCGGAGAAACGTATCTTGAAGAAGAAAGCTTAAGGCCTTTGCCTACAATTGCGTTGCGCTGCATAACCCCAAAACGGTGCTGTTCGTCTATTACGACAAGCTGTAAATCTTTGTAACACACGGAATCAGAAAAAAGTGCATGTGTTCCGATTAAGATGTCGATTTCGCCGTCTTTTAAGGCTTTTAGAAGCTGTTTGCGTACGGAACTTTGCAGGGAGCCTGTTAAAAATGCTATGCGGACGCCGAGAGCTTCTAAAAGCTTTGCGGCGTTTTCGGCATGCTGGCGTGCCAAAAGCTCTGTTGGTGCCATTACGGCGCATTGTCCGCCCCAGTCAACGGTGCGAAGACATGCGAAAAACGCCGCAAGGGTCTTGCCGGAACCTACATCACCCTGTAAAAGACGGCTCATGGTGTAGACAGGCTTTTCTGCGGGGGCGGAAGCCTTTAATAATGCACAACGGTCGCGGTAACCGCGGTCTATATCCTGGTTCATCTGATGAATCACTTTTATCTGGTCAGATGTTAGCGTAAAAGGCAGGCGTTCTATAAGCTGTTTTTGTCTTGGCGAAAGGTTGTTTATAAACTCGGATTGCTCAATCTGTATGCTGTCAGAAGATGTTTGGGGTGTCTGTGGAGCGGAAACATCTGCATCCGGTAGATATCCTTTGTGTTCCCATGCGCGTTTTGCCATTGCGTACTGAAAATGAAAAAGTTCTTCGTAAACGAGCGTGCGCCTTGCACTTTCTACATCCGCATATTGAACAGGCAAATGGATAAGCCTTATTGCATCTTTTTTGGCAAGAAGATTATGCTTTTGGATTATTTCTTCAGGAAGTTCGTTATCAATGCCTGCATAGTTTTGCCTTAGTGCTTCTGCAACGGCTTTGCGCACGGTTTTCTGGCTTAAACCTTCTGTCAGCGGGTAAACCGGCAAAACGCGCGAATCTGGTAATGCCTGTCCTTGTAATTCAGAAAGTTCTGTATCGTCTGCAGAATCTGCGATTTTTATTGCGTCAAAACTTGTTGCCTGCAACGAACCATATTTGACGGAAAAAGCTCCGCTTACAACCAGCAAAGAGCCTACCGGATATGTTTTTTCCAAAAATGGACGGTTAAAGGCAATCAGTTCTGCTTTTGCTGTTCCGTCGTCAATTATGATTTTTAGCGTACGCATGCGCCCGTAGCCGAACCACTGGTGTGCTATAACTTTTGCTGCGGTATGAATTTTGGGCGACATACGGAATTGTGAAAGGGTTACGATTTTTGTTCGGTCATCGTAATCCCTCGGGTATAAGGTCAGAAGGTCTGCAATTGTAAAAACATTCAGGTTTGCAAAAAGTTTTGCTGTTGCTGAGCCTATTCCGTTTAATGTTCCAATTGGAATCCGTATGTCTTCAAGTTTCATTATAAAAAATCAGAATGGAAGCTGTGCCAGCATTGTGCACAAAATTGCTATGATGTACGAGAAAGCAATTTTAAACACAATGACGCTTATAATTGAAATTACAAGGGATTTCTGAAAACTTACCGGGTGTTTTCCAAAGAAAAGTGCAGAAATCTTAAAAATTATAGGATTTAATGAATAGTCGATTTGAGTCCAGATATTAGAATATCCTCTGTCTGTATTGGTAAGGTTTACAATCAGCCTGACTACAAGAAAAACGATAAAACAGGTTAAAAGTGAGCTGATAATGTTCCATATCATTTTTACTGCAATTACTAAAAATCCCCCTACAGAAATTGCGTGACCTAAGGCAAGGTTCCCTGTAATCGAGGAAGCCCCCATCAATACTGCAAATGCAATCAGTGCAGAAAAATCCAGTGCGCCAATGCGTAAAGGCAGTTTTCTAAAAATATTCAGATATGGGTCGCATATCTGCGAAAGAAAGCGTCCGAAAGTTGAATATGAAAGGTTTGGAAACCATGTAAACATTACGCGGATAAAACATAGAAAAGAATAAAGCGTGATTGCTGAAGTAAGTATCTTAAAAAAATCTGTCATATAATCTCCGTTAATTAATTGCGTGCAGCATTATGATTTCTTTTGTAAGCGTAATTTTTTAGCTGCCCTGTAAATTTTTCGTTACAAGAATGCTTAAGAAAGCCAGACATCGCAAACACCGTTACGGTCTTTTAGTTCCTGAACGAATTCCGGATTAGAAGGAGCGGTAAGCTGATTGTTTGCCTGAACTATATATGCACCTGCTTCTGTATCTATATGAAAATATACATAACAATTGCCGGTAGAGCCAAATAAAAAATCACGTAATTTTTCAACTTCGTTTTTATTTGCAAGTTTCGGATCAAGCTGGATATGCAGTTCGTGAATTGAATGAACTTTCAGGCTGTCAAGATTTTCAATTGAGTCAACTAAGAAAGAAGGCGTATCACGCGAGCCGTCAAGTTTTCCCTTAAACGCATAGATTTTTCCTTCTTCAATTTGCGGACGAAGTTCTACCCACGTTCTTGGGAAGAATGTTAAATCTATTGCGCCTTTAAAATCCTGTAATTTGGCAAAAGCCATTTCCTGCCCCTGACCTTTTTTGGTAATAATTTTGCGGAGTTCTGTGAGCATTCCGACAGCTGTATAAACTTTACCTGCGTTGCGTGACTGCCAGGAATTTCCAGCGGCAGCTTTTGTTGCTTCTGCATCCTTTGCTTCCCGGCTTATGTTGGAAGAATTTACGGTTGCACATTCAGTGATTACTTTTCTGTAATCATCTAAAGGATGTCCTGAAACATAGCAGCCGATTAGTTCCCTTTCTTCATCGAGCAATTCAATTTTTGGTTTTTCTTCTGCTTCTTCAAAAACAAAAGGAACAAATTCTTCGTCGCTGTTTTCGCCGAAAAGGCTTGCCTGTCCGTTATCAGCTCCGCGTTTTTTAGCTTCTACATAAGAAACTGCCCTTTCCATATTCTGGAAAAGCGTTGCACGGTTCTGTCCGAGTTTATCAAAAGCACCGGTTTTTATAAGGACTTCAAGTGCCCTTTTGTTTATTGTTCTTAAATCTACGCGTTCAAGAAAATCCATGAAGCTTTTGAATGGTCCGTTTTCTGTTCTTTCGCGGACAATTTCTTTTGCGGCTGCATCGCCCATGCCTTTAATTCCTTTAAAGCCAAAAACAATGTGTCCGTCTACGACATCAAAAATATCGGAAGAGTTGTTTACATCCGGCGGATCAACCGGAATGCCCATTTTTTTTGCTTCTTCAATATATGGCGGAAGTCCGTCTGTGGAAGTAATTTCATTTGTAAGGTTTGCTGCCATGAATTCGGCAGGATAATTCGCTTTTAGCCATCCTGTGCGGTATGCAAGAACGGAATAGGCTGCCGCATGGGATTTGTTAAATCCGTAGCCTGCGAAAGGAATCATTATGTTAAATATTTTTGCGGCATGTTCTTTTGTAAATCCCTGTTTTACAGCGCCTTCTTCAAATTCAATCTGTTTGGAAGCCATAACTTCAGGCTTTTTCTTTCCCATGGCACGGCGAAGCATATCTGCCCCGCCAAGAGAGAATCCTGCGATTCTCTGGGAAACCTGCATTACCTGTTCCTGATAAACCATAACGCCATAGGTTTCTTTAAGGATGTCTTCAAGACACGGATCCGGATAATGAATTGTTTCAGGCTTCCATTTTCCTTCAATATACTGTGGAATGTAGTCCATTGGTCCCGGCCGGTAAAGTGCGTTTAACGCAACAATTTCTTCTATGCAGCGAGGTTTTGCTTCGCGAAGGATCTTCTGCATACCCGGGGATTCAAACTGGAATACTGCGGTAGAGTCTCCCCGGCAGAAAAGGTCAAAGGTTTTTTCGTCAGTTTCGCTTACTTTAGAACAGTCAAAAAGTTCTTCACCTGGTTTTTTATGCTTGTTGATAATGGTTTCTGCATAGCGGATAAGTGAAAGAGTTTTTAATCCAAGGTAGTCAAATTTTACAAGTCCGCAAGGTTCGATAATGTCCATTGTGTACTGAACGCCGACTTCGCCGGTTTTTGAATCTTTGAAAACAGGAGCCCAGTCCGGCAATGCAGTTAAGCCGATTACCATACCGGAAGCATGTAAACCTGTGTTGCGGTTTAAGCCTTCAAGTTTTTTGCAAAGCTTCATCCAGCGTTCAAAGGTCGGCTGGTCAAGTCCGATTGTTCCGACAGGATCTGCTGCAACAGGAATAAGCTGTCCGCCGTCCGGCATTTTTTCTGTCGGTGCACTGAAGGCGTCCTTGAATTTTGCCTTTGGACTGTCAGGAATACATTTTTTTACTTTGTCTACAATGCCGAGCGGAATGCCTAAAACGCGCGCAACGTCTGCGAGGCAGTTTTTTGGCTTTAAAGTACCAAAGGTAACAATATGTCCTACCTGCGGTTCGCCATACAAATCGCGCGTGTGCTGGATTATATCCTGACGGTAATCGAAGTCCATATCAACGTCAAAATCCGGCATGGATACACGTTCAGGGTTTAAGAATCGTTCAAAAATAAGTTTGAAGCGGAACGGGTCAATATCTGTAATTCCCATGCAGTAGGCTACAAGACTTCCGGCTCCAGAACCTCGTCCAGGGCCGATTGGAATGTAGGGTTTTGGTCTGTTGTTTACATTATCATAAGTTGATTTTGCCCAGTTGATAAATTCCCATACGATAAGGAAGTAACCTGAAAAGCCCATGCTGAAGATAATGCCTATTTCATATTCAGCGCGCTGACGGATTTCAGGCGTAATTTCCTTGTAGCGTTCTTTCAGGCCTTTTTCTACAAGGAAGCGTACGTAATCGTCCTGATTTTTTGTGTAGTCATCTCCGTGTGTCTGGAATTCCTTAGGAAGTTCAAACCGCGGAAGACAGGATTTTAATTCCTGAGTCTTATACTGATGAATCGTCAAATTGCACATATTGGCAATTTTTATTGTGTTTTCGTATGCTTCAGGGATTTCCGGGAAAAGCTGGCGCATTTCATCTTCGGTCTTAAAATACCATTCGGTGCGGCCTTCTCCCATGGATTCATGCGGTTCGTCCAGAAGTTTTTTAAAGCCGATGCATCGTAAGGCATCCTGAGCTTCTGCATCATCCTTATTTAAATAATGAATATCGTTTGTAACAACCAGCGGAACATCAAATTTTCTGGCAAGTTCAATTAACTTTGGATTTACCTGTTTTTGAATTTCAAGTCCGTGGTCTTGCAGTTCTATATAATAATGGTCCGGTCCGAAAAGTTCCTTATAGCGTTTTATAATGTCTTCGGCATCGTCTAATTTTCCTGCGGCAATTGCGCGCGGTAATTCTCCTGCTACACAGGCAGAAAGGCAGATTAATCCTTCGTGATACTGTTTTAAAAGTTCAAAGTCTATTCTTGGCTTTCCGTAATAAAGTGAACTTTCGTCTGTAAAAGCGCGTGAACAGAGCCAGCTCATGTTTTTGTAGCCGGTTTCGTTTTCGCAAAGCAGGATTAAGTGAAAGTTATGGCTTCCGTAGCGTGTGTTTTCTTTTTTGGTATGGTCTTCCGTACAGTAAAATTCACAGCCTACGATAGGGTTTATTCCGTTTGCGTGACAGATGTGCTCAAAGTTCAACACTCCGAACATGTTTCCGTGGTCGGTTAAAGCCAGGGCCGGCATCCGCAGTTCTTTTGCGCGTGCAATAAGCGAATCAAGTTTTACAGCGCCGTCAAGAAGGGAATAGTCTGAGTGAACATGAAGATGTACAAAATTACTTACCGGCGTTCCTTCCGGTGCATCTGGGAAAACGTGAATGTCAGCCATAGAGTGTATTTTATAGGGTTTGTTCTGAGTTCGCAAGCGCATTGCAAACTTCATGGGTGCATTGCAACTCCGCAGCTGAAACTGCCTTGCAAACAGGCATGTTGCTCAAAATATAAGGTAAGCTGTAAAAAACAAAATGGTAATCTGCTAAAGCCAACATGTAAGTTACTAAAAACATTCGTTTCTTGAGAATCTTTTAGTTGCTAATTTCTTATTTTTGTCTTAAAATGAATTCAGTTTATAAAAAAGTTCTTCTCCTGGGTGGAATATGGAGTGAGGAAAGGACATTTTTCTGTAACTGTTGTTGCCTGCGAAAGATGTTTTTATGAAAAAAAGGAATAGTATAATTAAAAAAACGACAGGTTCTTCGTTTCCTCGAAGAACTGTAAAGCAAACGGCTAAATTCTTTGTTTTTCTGCTTGTTTTACTTCTTTTAATTACAGAAGGTCTTGTTTGTTTTTTTACAATGCGAAGCAATGCCGAAAAACTCTACCTTTCTATAACAAAAGAAGTTATTGCGTCGTATTCAAATAATATTTCTACTCTTATATCAAGGTTCAATGCTGACCTTATGCTTTTTGCAACAGCTCCTGTAGAAGATTCTCGCGAAGATATTGTTGATAAAATGGGCAAACTTCAGCCCCTGCTTGCAAATGACATACTGAATGTTTTTTATGCCGATGATTCAGGTTACGGCTATCAATATAATAAACCGCCTGTTCCAATTTTTGACCGAATTTATTACTACGAAATGATTTATAACAATAAGAATTACTGGCTTGATGAGCCTGTAATTTCTAAATCGTTTGGTGTTCCCATCTTTCATATTGCACAGTCAGCTTTTGATAAATCTGGCAAAAAAAGAGGATTCTTTTCTATTTCAATTCCACTGAAAACTATCGAAGATAACATTAAGGAAACTCAATTTATAAACAAAGGGAACGTGTTTATTATTGATACACAGGGACACTTTATACTGCGTCCGCAGCATTCGTTTATTTCAAAAAACTATAAGCGTTCGCTTCATTCTGATAAAAATGTTGATACCTTACTTGATACCATGGCAATGCAGATGAAAGGTCATTTAAGGTTCAAAGGGCAGGACGGGAAAAAATACATAGTTGTCTATACACCGATAAAAGAAACCCCATGGTCACTTGCAGCTATTATTCCTCATTCAGAAATTCTTTCCAGTTTTTCTTCTGTCGGCTATAAGATGCTGTTTACGCTGGTAATCTTTACGGGGCTTTTAATCAGTCTGTATGCTGTAATTCTACTTGTCGTTGTTTTCCATAAGATTTACAAGGTTAATAAGTTTAACGAACCATTGGATAATCTTACAGGATTATGGACTTTATCCCGCTTTGAAAAAGAAATTCAGATTCTTCTTGAAAAAAAGCATTCTACGAATTATATGGTTGTAAGTTTTGATATTCAGGGATTGAAATTTATAAACCAGACATACAGTGAACATGTTGGTAACGATATGCTTATTCTGTTCAGTCAGAATCTTGCGAATTTTGCAAAAAAAATGCATGGTCATTGTGCACGCGGATATGCTGATCATTTTTACCTGATTGTTCCTTTTAAGGACAGAAATGAATGTTTTGAAGCGTTCAGACAGTGCTTTTATTCGCATAGAAATGCTTCTTCTTCTGATGTTATTCCTATCCTCGTAAAGAGCGGAATTGTTTTTACAGGAAAAGATTTTGGAACGGAAAGCATTACCGACCTTCTGGATAAAGCAGCTTATGCACGCCGTGAAATTAAAGGTTCTTATGAAAGAGAATATTTAATTTTTGATGAAAGTTTAAATCAAAAAGTACTCCGCGAAAAGAAAATAGAATCCTGCATTTTTACTGCATTTGATAACAGGGAATTCTATGTTGTATATCAGCCTAAGATTTCAATTTCTACAGGCAAGGTTGTAGGTGCTGAAGCTTTGGTTCGCTGGGATAGCGCAACTTTAGGCAAGGTTATGCCGGATGATTTTATACCGATTTTTGAGCGGAACGGTTCTGTTGTAAAGCTTGATTTCTTCGTTTATGAAAGCGTATTTAAATTCCTTTATGACAATATAAAGAACAATATTCCGGTTGTGCCGATTTCTTTGAACATGTCTCGGCTGCATACAAATACCGGCGCGTTCCTTGAAATGTTTGACAAACTTTTAAAGCAGTATAATATTCCGCCTTCTTTGATAGAAATAGAAATCCTTGAACGTTCTGTTTCCCGCGGGAATGGTTCATTAAAGCCTGTAATTGAAGGTCTGCATGACCGTGGTTTCCATGTTTCTATGGACGATTTTGGAACAGGCGAATCTTCTTTGAATATGCTTGATACAATTCCTGTTGATACTTTAAAGATAGACAAGAACTTTTTGCGCGAGCAGAAAGACTGGGAAACAACCAAGCAGATTATTATGAAAATAGTAGAACTTGCCAGAGACCTTAAAAAAACAGTTGTCTGCGAAGGTGTTGAAAACAAAGCTCAGGTTGAATTCTTAAATTCAATCAATTGTGATATAGCACAGGGATTCTTCTATTCAAAACCGTTACTTTCATGGGAACTTTCTGAATTCCTAAAAAAGAATGTTCGTATTGAACACTGAGTTTTGATTCATTCAAAACTTGCAAAACATCCTGATGACACGAACCAGCTGGAAGCCGAAGGCTGAAATCTGGATTTTACGTATGAATAATGTGTCAAAGTCTAAAAGCCGATAAATAAAATATGATTTCTGAAAGTACAAAATACACTGCTGCGATTATAGGTTGCGGAAGAATAGGTTTTTCTTTGGGCTTTGACAAAAAACGTGAGCAGCCGGCTTCTCATACTATGGCTTTGCTAAATAACCGGCGGATCCGTATTCTTGCCGGGTGTGATACAAATAAAGAAAATCTTGAAAGGTGGCAAAAATATGTAAAAAAACAGCAGGGGAGAGGAACTCCTCTTAATGTTTATACAGATTGCACAAAAATGCTTTCAGAAATAAAGCCTGATATCGTTACCGTTGCCGTTAACGAGGATTTTCATTTGGATTGTGCCTTGCAGGCAATCCGTGCTAAACCGCGTCTTGTAATTCTTGAAAAACCGGTTGCGTTAAATGTTGAAGAAGGGCAGAAAATTGTAGCCGAAGCTGAAAGATGCGGTGTTCCTGTAATGATAAACCATGAAAGGCGTTTTGCGCTTGATTATCAGGCGGCGCGCGCTTACTTAAAAAAAATAGGTGATATTCAGTGTATACATGCAAATCTGCTTTCGGGGCTTAGGGTATATTCAAAAGAAGATGAAAAAACAGGTGCCTACAGTCTTTTGCATGACGGAACTCATTTAATCGATATTGTTTTATTTTTCCTTGAAGAATTAGAGGCTTCGGCAGGATATGCGGCTACAGACGATTCTGAGCGCGCGCCGCTTTTGCAAAATCCTGTTTTAACTTCCGTTTATTACGATAAAGAAAAAAAAGACAAAGATGGCGGCAAAATAGTACGTAATTTGAACGTTCATTATACTTCGCCTGAATGCCCGGATGTTTATTTTACAATTTCAGGCAGAAGCAAGTTCTTTGGTTTTGAAATAGACATCACAGGTACACTTGGCAGAATCCATATCGGTAACGGTTTTGCAGAATTTTATCTGCGAAAGCAATCTAAATTATATACAGGCTTTTATTCGCTTACAAAAGATAAAAGCGTAAAAGTTCCGCGCAAAACAAAGTATTTTGCAAACATGGTTCAAAATGCCGTAGATTTTCTGGACGGTAAGACAAGCCTTGGTTCAACGCTTGCCAACGGTATGAATGTACTAAAAATTATTGATGAAATCCGCAATATGATTAAAAGCTAAACTTACCTGTTGTACTAGGTAAACTTAACTATCGTAGTAGGTCAATTTACCTAGCGTATGAGGTAAGCTTACCTTGTTAAATAGGTAAACTAACCTATTGCCTTAGGTAAATTGACCTGGTGTATTAGGTAAGCTTACCTCTTGCTCATTTTCAGCTGTATTTAAATATAAATACTGCTATATAACTGTAAAAATCCTGCTGAATGTCTTAGATTTTGTTTCTTTGCATGGAATTGAACTTCGTGTAAATTGCGTAATAATTTTCAGGCTGTATTTTCCGCTTTCAAGAGCAGGAACAGTACAGGCAATTTCACTTGAAGTATTAACTCCTATTTTAGAAGATTCTACTTTTACAGTTTTTGATTCATCTTCTATATTTACAAAATAAAGTCCATTATCCTTATTATCACCTGAAATACGTATAAAGCTGCCTGTGATTTTTATTAAGCCACCCGGAGTAAGAGTATCATTGGTGTTGCTTTCCAGATCGTGTACAGAAAGAATTGTCGGGAGTATGCGATTTTCTTGTGCTATGACAGGTCGAAGTGAAGATAATAATTTTTTTACACTCTTTTCGATTCTAAAAGCTATGCCTATTGAATTTTTATTGGGATTAAAAACGGCATGTTCATTGTCAAAACTTCCGTTAACTTTTGCACAATATATTCCCAGCCCGCCGTGAACTATTGCTCCGTTAATTACCCGGTCAAGCACTGCACAGTTTATGACGTGCCATACCAAAAGAATCTGTTGCCTGGAATAACCTTTTAGTACACCGGTTACAAGAATATCATCAGCGATGTTTTCCATATTGAGTGTACCGCGGAAAATCGGACGGGCATGATAACTCGTTTTACCATTGTTTTTCTTCCCGATTGCTGATGGATAAAGGACAGCTGCAAGCTTTGCTGATTCATAATCCACCGTGTTGTTTGATAATGTGTTGATATTCATAAAACTACCTCATAAATAAGATTTCATTATATTAATTGGGTAGGAATATCAAAAATATGCAAGTTTTTAGAAAAAAAGTGTAAAAAAAACTAAAATATGAAGAAAACAAATGGGAAACTTATGAATTTATACGTGAGAAGAGTTAATTAGTCATAATCCTCTATCTCCTGTTTTAGTAGTGTGAACAGGAGATGTCAATGATTTTTAAGAGAGTTTGCGTTTAATAACACATTGGTTTTGAGTTTTATATTTAAATTGTTAAATATGGTAGTCTCCGTATGTATCATCCTGCAGTGGAAAGACTATCTTTTGACGAGTGTCTCTAGTTTTTTTATAGCGGCATCTAATAAATCCTTCCCCTGTAGATCTTTAATCCATTCTTCAGGAATCTCTTTATCTTTCTGCCCGGCATAATAGATTCCGGCCATGGCTCCGGCAACCGATCCAATTGTATCAGTGTCGTTTCCGAGCTTCAGGATTTTTAAAATACAATCTCTGTAAGAATCTGTTGTAAGGAAACACCAGAGGGCTGCTTCCAGAGTATCAACAACATATCCTTTGCTGCTGATTTCTGATTCAGGTAGAGAAGTAAAATCATTATCACCGAGTCTTTGATATTGAGCGAAGGCATATTCAAAATCTTTATTCTTGGAAACAAACTTTTTAATCTGTTCAAAAGCCTCTGTAAGGGCTGCGTTTTTTTCTGAACCATTTAATAGCTTAAGAAGAACAGCAATATAAATATCACACCCGATAAAGGCTATCGGATGTGCATGAGTGAGCCTTGAAACATTATGAACTATCTCGAATGCCTTGTTGTTATCAAAAGCATTTGCTTCAAAAAGTTTCTGTAGATAAAGAACAAGGGGAGAAATTCTCATAATGGATCCATTGCCATTATCCCGTTCAGAATTTCCTCCGCATAGAAGTGGATCGGTACCGCCTTTATAGCATAGCAATGCTTTAAAACAGGTTCGGCCGATATCAAAGGCTTTGTAATAAGGAGTATACTTTCCTTCCGAAATCCAAAGATAGAAATTATGCATTATCTTCTGATAATCAATTTCATCATCACAACAAAGTGCATCGGCAAGCGCTATAGTAAGACTTGTATCATCACTCCAGGTTCCGGCCGGAATCTTTCCAAAATAGTGTGCCTCCATTTTTGTTATATTAAATTTCTTTGCCTGTTCCCGCTTATAAAACTGAACAGGAAAGCCCATTGCGTCAGCGACAGCAACACCGTAGATTAGGTTATAGCAAATTTCATAAAAAGGTTTCATAAGTTTAATTATACAAGATTATACTATCAATTTATGATTGTCGAACTAAAAAAAATACAAATTATACAGGCTTCGGTTATTAGTGGTGATGGAGCGAAAATTCTGTCATTTTAATTAGCGTCATTGTATAATCAATTTAATGGAGAATAAATAGCAATGGCAACAAAAACTGATTATCAAAATTTGCTTGATGACGTATTGGATATACTAGATAAAAATGACAAGAAGAGAAAAGACCGTTTAAAAAATGGCGATAGTTTTAATATTTTCACAACAATTGGAAAATCAAGTGATGAAGTAAACATCCATTCAAAATTCCTCGCAATGCTGTTAGACCCAAAAGGTGAACACGGATGCGGAGACGCATTTTTGCGGATTTTTTGCAAAAAGACAGTCAAAAATATAGGTAACTTGGATTTGGATAAAGCAGAGGTTTTTGCAGAGTATAGTATCGGCCCAATCAGAAACGGTGGAACTAAAGGAGGTAGAGTTGATATTCTAATCAAGTTTGGTAAGGAATATGCCATAATAATCGAAAACAAGATTTATGCTGGTGACCAAGAAAATCAACTTCTAAGATACCGCAACTATGCGAAAGAAACAAAATATAAGAATTACAAGATTTTATATTTGACCCTTGATGGTCATTCACCAGAGGAAAAGTCAACAGGTGTTAATATAGAAAAGGCCAGTCAAGATGAAATCTATTGGTCAGAAATATCATACTCAAATGAAATAAAGGATTTCTTGCAAAATTGGATAAATTCAAAAAGAAATGAAAATAAGACATGGATTTATCCTGTTGTTGAACAATATATTAAATTGATTGATGAAATTACAGACCAGAACAGTGATGATGAATCAGAAAAGATTATAAAGTTGCTATTTGAAAATGATAACCTGGCACTTGCGGAAGAAATGAAAGAAGGTATAAGATTTACAAAAAAACAGATATTTAATGACTTTTGTGAAAATGAACTGAAAGTATTAGCAAAAAATGATTATAAATTGACAACAAAAGAAGATGAAGACGAAGAACATCTTTTCCGTCGCCATCTGGCAAAAAGCAAGTGGAAGTATTATCGGTTAACATTTGAACTAGATTTCAATTCTTATGATTGCAAATTTGGAGTAACGATTCGTGATGATAATGATATTGATGGACGAAAACGTCCAAGGATAGAAAAAGAATTGCGAAAATTACAGGATTATAAAAATGAGCATTTCTGGTGGATGATTTGGGATTACCTTGAAGGTGATTATGCGAACTGGAATGCAGAATCTTTTGTAAAAGTTAAATATGAGCCAAAAGAACTCTTGGGCATTATTGATGAAAAACTAAGGCAATATAGCCCCGTTCTTGATGAATTGGCAAAAAACTTATGAGGTGAAATATGAGTCGTAAAGTAAATATGGAAAAATTGCTTATTAATGGTCGAAATCTTATAGCTGCAGAAGCACTTTGCAATGAAATTGGAAATGCAAAGAAAAGAATTCTTGATGATAAATTGGTCCCTCGTCTAGAAGAATTTGCTGAAAAAGAAGGATTATCTTTAGATTCTGATACAGTATGTTCCAAACGCTTTTCAGGTTTTTATTTTGAACCGAGTAGTTGGAATGAAAAGTATAATATTGGATTTGAATTTCAACAGCAAAATTATACTAATTTAATTTATGGTATTCATTTGACAGATGCAGATGAACCGTCAACTAGCGAGAAAGAACAAGAGGAATTGCATCAGCTTTTTTCAAATACATCTAAAAAAAACAAATCAAAATGGTGGCCATGGTGGGCTGCCTTTGAATATAATAATTGGACTTCAGATATATTTATTAACATATATAAGAATCCAAAAGCGATGGCTAAGCTTATAATAAATAAGACTCGTGTAATTTTAAAGAAAATTGGCAATTGTTGAATTTTTTCTATTTCATAATCTCAGACAATATAAAAAAGGGAGCTACTTATGCAGAATCTAACAGAAATCATTCCCGAATTTCGTGACGGATGGGAACTGCAAAAGAATGGCGGATATTTTAAATAGACTGATTACAGCTGGTTTTTATTTTTTTCTACCCGCTGAAAAAAGTCGAATGATGGGAATAGGCTTGTAGAAATTGGATTTTAGTCCAGTTCTGTGTTCCAAAATCCAGAATAATTAGAAAGTAAATTCAAATGGTATATGTTGGAATTCTACAGACTTTTAAGAGCTTCTCAATTGATTTTATATCAAAGTCATCTGCCGCAAGTTTTTGAATCTTCCAATGCATCATGTGCCAGATAATTTATATTAAAGTAGGTTTCCAATTCGGTTAGTTTTTGATATTGATGCTAATTATATAAAAGAAAATAATGTATCTATATTCGTAAAATGATAGCTTTACAGTCGTATAATAAGCTTTATCATTTATCCAGATTTTATTTTTGAACAACTACTCCCCCATTTTACTTGTTCTCTATGTCATTTTGTAATAAAATGACATAGAGATTAATTATTTGGGGTAGAGGATGCACATTTTTGAATATAATGAGAACGCAAAGCAACTGCTGACGCCGGAAGTAATTCAGCTTTTAAGCACTGTTTATGAGCGCAAAGGCCGCCAGCAGTTATTTGTTGAAGCAAAAAAAGATGAACTGAACACTCTGTTGGAAATTGCAAAGATCCAGAGTACAAAATCCTCAAACAGAATTGAAGGAATATTTACTACCGATAAACGGCTTGAAGAATTAATGAATCAAAAGTCAGAGCCTAAGAACCGTAACGAAGAGGAAATTTCCGGTTATCGTGATGTTCTTAATACAATTCACGAAAGCTATGATTATATCTCTCCAACTGCCAATGTCATTATGCAGCTCCATAGAGATTTGTATTCCTACAATAAATCTGGCTTTGGCGGAAAATACAAAACCGGTGACAATATAATCGCCGAAACTGACAGAAATGGAAACCGGAAAGTCCGCTTTACACCGGTTTCTGCATTTGAAACAGCAGAAGCAATGCAGCTTATGTGCGGAAACTTTCTGAACGCCTGGAAAGAAAATAAAACTGATAAACTCCTTTTAATTCCAATGTTCATTCTTGATTTTCTCTGCATCCATCCTTTTGAAGATGGAAACGGAAGAATGAGCCGCCTTTTAACGCTGCTTTTGTTTTATCGCGCTGGTTTCATTGTTGGCAAGTACATCAGTATAGAAATGCTTATTGAACAGACAAAAGAAATCTATTACGAAGCTCTGCAGAATTGTTCTGCACTCTGGCATGAAAGCAAAAATCTTTATATGCCATTTGTAAAATATTATCTGGGACTTCTGATTAAAGCTTCAAATGAATTTGAAAGCCGCATTGAATATCTTTCATCTGAAAAGATTTCAAAGCCGGAGCGAGTAAAACGACAGATTCAAAACACTCTCGGCAAAATCAATAAAAGGCAGATTCTTGAAAAATGCCCCGACATCAGTACAAAAACCGTAGAGCGAACTCTTGCAGAGCTGGTAAAACAAGGTCTGATTGAAAAAGTTGGTGCAGGTTCTGCAACATGCTATGTCTGGATACAGAAATAGCTTTTAACCCGGGAGAAATCGTAGTTGCCTGTGATATAATCAGCAGGATTTTTAAAATCATCATTCAAAAACAGTATTACTAAAAATTTCGTCAAGAAGATCATCAGTTTCTTTTATTAAGGCATTGCAGGAATCTACCAGTATAAAAATTTCAACGGGTTCATTCAGTCTTTTATAGGAAGGAGCTGTTGCGTAATATTTCATCTGACCGGAACTCTTTTCTGAATTGACCTTAGAATAATCAACTTTATGCTCGCATCTTAATCCAGAATATTTTCCTGGTATGATTTTTCCAGTAAAGAAATATCCGCGGGAGCCTTTTCTTGCATCCTGATACTTAGACAAATCTTCATATGTATATTTAATGAATTCTTTTTTACTTATTTCAACTTTTTCTTCCTTTATAATCGGGAAACCTCCAAGAAGCTTATGTTTTATATTTTCAGAATAAATTGATTCCGGGTAAATCATTAGCATTATGCTGATTCCAATTGGTTTATCATTCAATATAAAGTCTTTAGGCGCGGCAATACAAAAAGCCGGATGGTTATTTGCAAAAGGTTCAAGTTTTAGCCCCCATCTTTCTTTTACTGGAAAAGAAATGCCAAGCATTGTACTGTCAGCATAACACCAGCCTTCGTTTTCCTGCGATACTTTCCAAACCTGATCAGAAGTATAATTTTCATCGGACAAACTTTCTTTAACTGAGTTCTTTATCAGATTCAAAAGACTTTGATTTTGTATAGCTTCTTCTGGAATATTTCTACCATTTGTAAGAGTATAATATGCATGTAACGGCATTGCACAAAGAAACTGGCTGTAAGCATAATCTTCAAGGAAAAAACTGCCAATCATATTCTTTTTCATATCTAAGTATTTTTCTAATTCATCGTTACCGGTTATAGTTCTGCCTTGTGTTACAAGAAAATTCCCGTAAATCCAATGGTGCTCGGCATTATTGGAATACTTTTTATCAAGTTGAAAAAAAGCTTTTTCAACTTCGGATGAAGAAATTTCATCGTAATTATATAGGCATCGCATTGAAAGAAGTTTTAGAAGTTCTTCATCATAGCTTGGCCTTTTCTGTTTTTGCAGGTATTCATAAAGATTTTCTGCTGCTGCAAGAGCAGGCTTTTTAGAATCTTTATTTTGGAAATCAGGATATCTGATGTATTGATATGCATTGCCAAAAGCCAGAAATAATTCTTTGAATTTTTCATCTTTAGGTAAATTGCTGAAATTTATTGCAGCTGGAGATGACAATAGGTTATGAAGACATAAAAGCATTATAAAACAGATTGATAAGCATTTTTTCATTTTTGTTTCCTTCAATCTTAGTATAGCGTAAAAGTTGATTTGTGTGTAAAAGATTTTTAGGATAATAAAAAAAGGCGGGGTTTTTAAGCCCCGCCTTAACGCATAGCATACGAAAAGCTCATGCTTAGTATGTTATGTCCGCGCGAAATGCCGGATTCATTTGAAATGCCGTTGGCACAAATTAAACCAGGGCATTTCGCGCTTCAACTAAATTATTTTCCGATATATGCAAGAGCTGAATCAGCTGCAATTTTTCCGAAAATACAGATATCTGCAACAGCGTTTCCACCTAAGCGGTTAGCACCGTGAACACCACCTGTAACTT
>JAEEGK010002621.1_pt1 | contig 45126 bp, 27 predicted proteins | sample 8958771 | NCBI WGS metagenome assembly JAEEGK01 (sample SAMN16246547, study PRJNA631951) | gut metagenome | biome: gut microbiome; feature: rumen; material: SC-attached | host: Bos | place: Iran: Karaj | collected 2018-10
AGGCTGGTGACTACTTTAAGCTTAAGGCCAGCGATCATGGGCAATATAATGCGTCTGCCCCTGGAGCAGGTGCGTTATCCAATGGAGAAGTTATCTATTACATTGAGTCTCCTATATGGGCTGTGAATTCTTCTTCTGAGAATGCTAATAAGAATCCTATCGGTTACCGCATCATCGGTGCACAGTTTGACTATACTGGTGGTAATGTGAAATTCCCGGCAGTATTCAAAATCCAATATGAATCTACAGGACATAGTGCGGATCAAAATGGTACATATGGTCTGAACTTATATAACGGTGCAATTGCATATAACTGGAATTATCAGTCCGAGTGGAGAATCGACGATGATGGATATATCTATAATGGTCAATACTATCTACAAGCTGGAAATAGTAATACTAGTACTACTCTAAGCGTAACAACTACGAAGCCAAATGCAACTAGGGGTACTTTTGAGGTTGTTACTAATAACGGTGTAAAGCAGATTCGCAGAAAAGTTAATACTAACTATTATATAGGTTGGGAAGAACCAACTTCTTGGGGTCAATGGACTGGTGCAAGAAACGCAGTTCTTACAAATAACGCTAATAGACGAGCTTTTTACACAGAGTTGTCACACGCATTCTCAGAGAATATTCCTCAATACACCTTCAATATCTATGACAAGACCGGTACTACGGTGGAAAAGACCGTCACTGTAAATGGCACCAGCGGAACTCTTTCTATCGATGGTCTGAACAACGATGCCGTGAAGATTGGTGTAATTGGTACAGGTATTATTAAGGGGCATGTTACTCTGCAGGCTCTTGATCCGTATATCGACCATATCGATATCGTATGTCAGGAGCAGGGCACTAATAACGGAGGTAAACTGACACAGCAGTTCACTGCTACCGACTTCTCCGTACGCGGCGGTAAGTTTACTTTCTATGTGCCGGAGGATTTCACGTTCCCCGCCCAGTTCACCTTCGAGAACCTCTACAGCAAGTATGGTGATGAGACCTACTACAATACTCCGTCAACTAATCACGGCCGTTACTTCTTTATGGGATCTACTTACGGCGACTCAAATGATAATGTGTATGGTCGCAGTGAAAGTGCGTCTTACACCACAAAAATCGCCTGCTTGAAGCCTGGTGACAAGAAATTTACGTTCAACAATGCTGCAACGGCAACTGCTAATCCGGGTACTCAATATGAGGAATATCCATTCTCTAAAGCTCTCTATGCATCGAAAGTAAATGGATCATTCACGGATTTTCTCTTTACTCAGGATGAGATGACCGACGGTACGACAAAGACCGCATATCTGTTCACCTGCGATGAGACTCGTTACAACATTGCTCCGACAACGGCTACCCAGCATGTCTATTACGCATTCTATGAGATGACAATAGATATGAAAAAGAAGACATACCAACCTGTATTTGGCTGGGAGAAGGTGTATGCTAAAGATAATACTTTTTATAGTGTCAATGATACGTACAAGACTGATGCCATGTTTGGATTGAAGGTCACAACCGAGTCAGTAACGGATGACCAGGGTACACATAGCGGATACGTGACAGTGAGTCAGATCAAGGATAACATTGCAAGTCATTTGACAGGAGGTACCGATGCTCCTTCAAGCATGGACCAGATCCTGTATATCGACGCTAGTGACCTGATGAACATCGTGGAGAATCAGAAAAATAACACTACTCACAAATTAAGTGAATTGAAGCAAGGCCTTGCTGCAAATGCGCTGATCTATCTGCCATACGGCTCTACCAGTAGTGATGACAACTATGCCTACAATACGATCGCTCAATACGGTGAGACCCCGATCTTCCGCGGTGCTAGCAATATTGTGCTGACCGACAAGAATCCGTTCTATGCAAAGTATGGTATTCAGGTCGATGCAGCCAAGTCAGCTATTTATACCCGTAAGTTGACGAAGAGCACCTACACGACAGAGGATTATGCAACAGTAATCATGCCGTTTACCATCAAGTTTGACGAAGGTGATCCTGGTGTCAAGACTGATGTGAATTATGGTAAGTTTATATTCTTGCAGATGAATGAGGAGAATGCAACTAGTGATGACGCATATAACTACCGTCCCGCTGCATTCTTTAGTAAAGCTACAGGAACCCAGGTCGAGGCCAACACTCCATATGCCTTGCATGTTGAGAGCAAGGGCGAGTCTGAGGACTGCTTCACGCTGAGACAGTATGGCTCAAACATCGTAGCTACACCTGCAGCCGCCAAGAGTGGTAACTCTCTCTTCTCGGCAACTGCAATTACATCTACAGGGAATCTGACAGACAAGGACGGTAAAGAAAATTCATATTCATTCAGCCATAAGGGTTCGTTCAGCGGATATAAGATTCCTAAGGAAAGCCCGAAGACTTTCTACTTCGCAAATGGTGGATTCTACTCTTCTGCAGAATTGAATAAGAACTACTCGACAGTGGATCTTCTTCCGTTCCGTGCGGTTTATGAGGTGCTCTCTGGTGGCAGTGCCAAGGTTGGCTTCCTGCACTTCATTGAGGGTGAGAACAACACTACCGGTATCGTTGACATCCAGAAGAAGAACTACTACTCTGGAATTACGACAGGCGATGGCACCATCACCATCACGGCTGATGCCGCAGGCACCTATCGCATCTTCTCTGCCGCAGGCCAGACTGCCAACACAGTTGTCCTGAAGGCTGGTGAGACCCGTACGGTAAATGTTCCTGCCGGAGTTTACCTCGTGAATGGTGTGAAAGTATTGGTTAAGTAATTATTAAAGAAAGAAGTCTTATGAAAAAGATATATTTAAAACCAATGGTGGAGGTAACGCAACTCCTGACAGATGGGATTATGCAGGATGGTCACTCCAATAATATGCCTACTGCCAAGCAAGGTTTCTTCGACGATGATGATATGGATGACATCAAGGAAAATAATCTTTGGGACGATGATCCCTTTGGAGAGTAATCATTCTTGAAGTATAATTGTTGTTATCGGGCAGGGTCACCTGCCCGATACAACATTTTCACTTGTTCGGGCATATTTAGGTTTTAATTGGAGACAAAGAATGTACAGGCTAAGTTCAAATAGTATTTTTGAATGGAAGTGGTTGCTGATCATTGCCCTTGTCTGGAGTGTCGCATCGTGTTCTGACGACGATCCGATAGAGCGCGAGGACGAGCGATGGTATGAGGATGAGGCAACGCTGAGGTCCGACTTTGCTCACGCGCTGGCCGAAGCCCCATGGCCCGACGACTCAAAAGTGTCGAAAAACCTCATGCCCATTAGTGAAGAGAACAAGGACCTTGAGTGGATTACGATTAAGGGCAAGCGGATGGTGTTGGTATGCGCGATGCTGAACCACAGCAATTTGCGTTTCTGGCAGGCTACAGATACCTTCCGTCTGTCGAAACAGACAGGATTATATGTGTCGATACCAGCCGACTGGAAACAGCGCGCCGGCCAGTATGCCCGCTATGACTCCATCGCCTCGCGCTACCGCATGATTCAGATGCTCGGGCTATGGCCCAGTTGTGATTACGACACGATGGTGGAGTTCTATGTTGATGCAGCTTATCTGTTCCGTCCGGCCCATGACCCGTCGATCTCTACGACGACATGCGGAACGGCTTTCCCTCTGTGGGCTGATGAGAACTATACCGTCGGGGAGACAAAGTTCCGTGAGTGGTTTGCTTATCAGAGCAGCGTTGCCTATAGTGGAGAATATGCCTGCCCGTGGACTCAATTGGGTTATACCTATGACTGGCACCATGGTGCCTCACGCGAAGGCCTCTCCGAATATGTTGCCACTTATAACGCACTTGCGTTGATTAAGAAGATACAAGGTTCTTGGACTTTCATCCGCGAGGAAGTAAATCCGTGAATTTCATTTAGTTTATAATCATGACGACTATTGCCAGACAGAAATGTTAAGGCAAAATAGAACAATTTTTATAGTATCAATTATTTAGAAAAAGGTTTCTGGCCGTGAGGCGGGAAACCTTTTTCATTGTTTATAGGGAGCCCCAGTTTAGTTCAAGGTTCAAAGTTCAAGGTTTAAAGTTCAATGCGCAGCAGCGCGTTCAAAGTTCAAGTATTTTGCCCACAGAGGGCGGCGGAGCCGCAGTTCAAAGTTCAAAGTTCAAGGTTCAAAGTCTTTCCTACAGATTTTCACAAATTTTTTATACGCTTCGCGTAGAAATCTATCAAACTACCGCTAACGCGGGAAATCTAACAAACTATCTTTCTGAGATTATAGTCTAATTGTATTATTCTCAATATCAAGTGGTTATAAGGTGTTTATGAAATTACAAGAAATAGAAAATATGTGAAAATCTGTGTTAATCTGTGGGCAACTTTTAAACCGGCAGCTTCGCTGCTTTTGTCAGTGGGCGGTCTTTAAACTTTAAACCTTAAACTTTAAACTTTTTACCCCATAGTCTTACTTCTTTCCTCGTTTTTCTTTTTTCAGTCGGTTGAGGATGAGGCGGTTAGCCTTTGCCAGTTCTTTGTCGTCAAGCTCGGTGATATAGATCTGGGTTGTGAGTGCGTTGGCATGCCCCAATGCACGGGAGATGACGTGTACGCCGACATTGTTCTTGTAGGCGATGCTCGCCCAGGTGTGGCGCGTCATATACGATGAGAGCGGCTTGTTGATGCCCGCCATCTCTGCCAGCATCTTCAGCTGGCGGTTGTAGGTTGTCAGTTTCGAGATGTACTGTCGCTGAATGTCGACCCTGCTGTTCATGTCGATGATGGGAAACACGTAGCGGCTGTCGGGATTGTCGTACTTCCGGATGATCTCTCGTATACACGGCTCCATCGGTACCGTAATCTGATGGCCCGTCTTATGTCGGGCATAGAAGATGGCGTCGTCGTCGACCTGGCTCTTGAGCAGCATCGACATGTCGACAAAGGGCATGCCCATGGTGTAGAAACTGAAGAGGAACAGGTCGCGAGTCAGCTGCAATGGCGAGTCCTTTGGCAGCTGCAGACCCTGTACCTTCTGTATCTCCTGCTCCGTGAGACTGCGCTTGCGCGTTTTCGTGTTACCGGTAAACACATTCCTGAATGGATCGCTGGTACTTCTCTTGGCTGATTTGGATACTTTGTGGTAGAGCGATCTGGCGGCACGCATATAACAAGAGATAGTGTTCATGGACAGACCCCGTTTCTTGAGCCATGTCTCATAGTTGCAGACATTGGTGTAGGTGATGTCGCTGAGCAGGATGTCGCTGCCGCCGTTGTACTCTCTCATGGAGCGGAGCATCGTGAGATAGTTGTTTCTGGTCGCAAACGATGCCGCGTTGATATGGCGCTGGGCGGCTCTCCTGAACGTCAGAAGAGGCGTAGCTCTGCCGGCAGACTCTCTCTTGGGGGACCTGCCTCTCCGCTTTTCCTTCTTCTTGTCGTACTGCAAGTTAAAGATTTTCTTAAGACCTTCTATACTCATACCACCATATTTTATAATTGAACCATATTTACTAACACACTCACAAGATCACCTGAAACAGATGACCCGCTTTTATAGTTCAATGATACGATGTGGCGAAGGGATGAGCTGCAATAATTGAGCTCATGAGTCAACAAATACAATAGAGTAACGCGTTTTTAGCAGTAGCTAAAAACCTTAGGATTTTTACTTTGATGTTATAGGTCACCGCAAATAAACAAAAAAAATCTCAACATGCAATAGAAAAAGTGTTTTTGTTAAACTTTTTTAACCGATATGTCAGCTCGCATAATAATTACAGATGTTTGGTAAATCTATCCCGGAAAGGCAGTGGGAAGAAATGTTCCGTCTGTTCCGGGATGGTTTTACCAGACACCTGTATGTGAAAATAAGCAGATTATCAGCTCTGAATGATGAACTAGAAGAATCCCTGTTTGCGAAGCGCCTCAAGCAGACCGGCGGAGAGGGCCTCGTTGTCCTTACGGGTGTAGCGGCAGTCGGTAAATACCTGAGCCAGAGTCTCTTTTTGGTTGATGCGGACGAACTCCTGGTTCTCGGGAAGTTGCTCCTTGGCGGTGTAGTGGGCGTCGATATCGGCAGACGTATAGTCGTGGTACGTCTCATCGTGAATGATGGCAGCCAACGGCAGGCGGTCGGTGAGTGGCGGTTGCTCATCGGGCCATCCCAACGTGATAGTGGCTACGGGCATGACAAGTCGGGGCAGCTGCAGCGTGTCGATAATCATCTGCGGCATGTAGACGGTCGTTCCCAGATAGCACAAACCCAGACCTTCTTCCTCTGCCAAGTTACAGAAAGTCTGGCAATAGAGCAGGGCGTCGGTGGCTGCATTGATGAACGACAGGAGATTGTCGTAGCCGGGATCGGCCTTGCGGTTCTCGCACCACACGGTAGTGCGGCGGAAATCGGCGCAGAACGTCAGTACCACGGGAGCCTGAGTTACCATCGGCTGGTTGAAATGGGCTGGTGCCAGGCGTGCCTTCATCTGCTCATCGCGGGTGATGACCACACTATAGAGTTGCAGGTTGCCCATGGTCTGTGTGCGCTCTGCCTCAGTCAACAATCTGGTTAGCAGCTCGTTGCTCACTTCTCTGTTTGAATATTTTCGGATACTTCTGCGTGTAAGGATAGTTTTCATTTTTGGATAATTTTTTTGTTTGCAAAAATAGTAAACTTTTCCGGTTTGGGAAAGTTTTATGTGAAAAAACTGTGTAAAGTAATTCTTTTTAAGAAAGAATGGCAGCCACTTTAAATGACGAAGTTTCCCGGAAAAAACAAAAATTTCTCATCTTTTCTTTTGTTTTTTGCTCGCTTATCCTTAACTTTGTAGGCAAAATAATATAATCGTACTCATGGAATCTAGAAAAACATATTCTTACGATGAGGCTTTTGCCGCCTCACTGCAGTATTTTGGCGGTGACGAGCTGGCTGCTCGCGTGTGGTTGAACAAATATGCCATGAAAGATTCGTTCGGCAACATCTACGAGTGCTCGCCGGAACAGATGCACTGGCGTATTGCCAACGAGATTGCGCGTGTGGAGCAGAAGTATCCGAACCCGCTGCCGGCCCAGGAGATTTTCAATCTGTTGGACCACTTCAAATATATTGTTCCCGCAGGCAGCCCGATGACAGGAATCGGCAATGACTATCAGGTGGCTTCGCTCTCGAACTGCTTCGTGATCGGCCTTGATGGCGATGCCGACTCGTATGGTGCCATCCTGCGCATCGACGAGGAGCAGGTGCAGCTGATGAAGCGCCGCGGTGGTGTGGGTCACGACCTGAGTCATATCCGTCCGAAAGGCTCGCCCGTAAACAACTCGGCACTCACCTCGACAGGACTGGTGCCGTTTATGGAGCGTTATAGTAATAGTACGCGCGAGGTGGCACAAGACGGTCGGCGCGGAGCGCTGATGCTGAGTGTGAGCATCAAGCATCCCGACTCGGAGGCATTCATCGACGCAAAGATGACCGAGGGCAAGGTGACGGGTGCCAACGTGAGCGTGAAGATTGACGACGAGTTCATGCGCGCCGCCATCGAAGACAAACCTTACGTGCAGCAGTTCCCGATCAGCGGAGAGCCCGAGAAGTCGGGAGAAACAGAAATTTTTGTGAAGAAAGAGATCTCTGCCCGCAAACTGTGGGAGAAGATTGTGCACAATGCATGGAAGAGTGCCGAGCCGGGTGTGCTGTTCTGGGACACCATCCTGCGCGAGAGCATCCCCGACTGCTACGCCGATCTGGGCTTCCGCACGGTGAGCACCAACCCATGTGGCGAGATTCCGCTTTGTCCTTACGACTCATGCCGCCTGCTCTGCATCAACCTCTACTCGTATGTGGTGAATCCGTTTACGAAGGATGCGTATTTCGACTATGAGCTGTTCCGCAAGCATGTGGCCATGGCTCAGCGCCTGATGGACGATATCGTGGACCTGGAGCTGGAGAAGATTGACCAGATTATGGACAAGGTGAATGACGACCCGCAGAACCCGGAAGTGAAGGGTGCGGAGTATCACCTGTGGGAGAAGATCAAGAAAAAGAGTGGTATGGGACGCCGCACGGGTGTGGGCATCACAGCCGAAGGCGATATGATTGCCGCTATGGGACTTCGTTACGGCACTCAGGAGGCTACCGAATTCTCGGTGAACGTTCACCGCACATTGGCTTTGTCGGCTTACGGCTCATCGGTGGTGATGGCCAAGGAGCGCGGCGCCTTCGAGGTGTATGACGCCAAGCGCGAGGCCGCCAATCCGTTTGTGCTCCGACTGAAGGATGCCGATCCCAAACTGTATGAGGAAATGGTGAAGTACGGCCGCCGCAATATTGCCTGTCTGACTATTGCTCCGACGGGCACCACCTCGCTGATGACTCAGACCACCAGCGGTATCGAGCCGGTATTCATGCCTGTGTATAAGCGCCGTCGTAAGGTGAACCCCGGTGATACCGACGTGCATGTGGACTTTGTGGATGAGGTGGGCGACTCGTTCGAGGAATATATCGTTTACCATCCGAAATTCATTGAGTGGATGCGCGTGAACAGTCTGGATACCACAAAACGCTATACCCAGGAGGAGATTGACGGGCTGGTGGCACGCTCACCTTATTATAAGGCTACGGCAAACGATGTCGACTGGCTGATGAAGGTGAAGATGCAGGGAGCTATCCAGAAATGGGTAGACCACTCTATCAGCGTTACCGTGAACCTGCCGAACGATGTGGACGAGGCGCTTGTGAACCGTCTGTACGTGGAGGCATGGAAGTCGGGATGCAAGGGATGTACCATCTATCGCGACGGCAGCCGTTCGGGCGTGATGATCTCCGTCTCGAAAAAAGAGAAGAAAAAGGAGAACAACGAGGGCAACGAGATGCCTACATCGGTGGAGACTCCTCCATGCAAGCATCCGGAGGTTACCGAGGTGCGCCCACAGGTGCTCGAGTGCGACGTGGTCCGCTTCCAGAACAACAAGGAGAAATGGGTGGCATTTGTAGGATTGCTGAATGGTTATCCGTATGAGATTTTCACCGGTCTGCAAGACGACGAGGAAGGCATCATGCTGCCCAAGTCGGTAACGAAGGGAAAGATTATCAAACAGATGAATCCTGACGGCAGCAAGCGCTACGACTTCCAGTTTGAGAACAAGCGCGGATACAAGACCACCGTTGAGGGACTGAGTGAGAAATTCAATCCGGAGTACTGGAACTATGCGAAACTGATTTCGGGCGTGCTGCGTTATCGGATGCCGATTGAGCATGTCATCAAGCTGGTGAGCTCGTTGCAGCTGAAGAGTGAGAGCATTAACACCTGGAAGAACGGTGTGGAGCGTGCCCTGAAGAAATATATCACCGACGGAACTGAGGCCAAGGGGCAGAAATGTCCTGTGTGCGGTCATGAGACACTGGTGTATCAGGAGGGCTGCCTCATCTGCAAGAACTGCGGGGCAAGCAGGTGTGGTTAATGCATAATTCATAATTCATAATGCATAATATATAATGTATAATGCATAATTCATAATTGGCAATTGACGGTTAAAAGTTCATATATCACATTGCGCAACTTGCGGTTTCATGCCCGACATGGCGTGATGCCGCAAGAACGGCTTACAGGAGGTGACTTCGTCGTGACCGTTCGGGTGGGGTATGACATTACCAAAGCCATGCGGACGGACGAGGTCGGCGACACGTTGAACTATGCCGTGTTGTATGAGATTGTCAAGGGTGAGATGATGCAGCCGTCGTGTCTGCTGGAGCATGTGGCAGGAAGGATAGGGGAGAGCATCTTCAGACAGCTGCCTGAAGTGACATCGGTAGATATCGAGCTGTCCAAGGTGAACCCACCGATGGGAGCCGACTGCGACGGAGCTGTTATTGAGTTGCATCTGACAAACGAAAAAACTGTATAAAAGATTCGAGTTTTGTAAATAATGCTTTATTTTTGCATAAAATAAGTTGCATCTCGGAATAAAAAAGAACGTTCTTTTTGATATTCACTCGATTTGCATTATTTTTGCAGGCGAAAAACTGGTTATGGGCAAGAGAGTCATTTTCATAGCGCTGATGTTCGTATCGTTGGCAACCATGGCTGCGGGTGCCAACAAGCGTTTTACGCTCGTTATCGATGCCGGTCATGGCGGCAGGGATGCCGGCTGCGTGGGCGCGATATCGAAAGAGAAGAATCTGACGTTGAAGATGGCGCTGGCCTTCGGAAAGTTTGTGGAGCGCAATTGCCCTGACGTGAAGGTCATCTATACGCGCAAGACCGACGTGTTTCTCGAGTTGTGGCAACGTGCCGAGATTGCCAACAAGAACAAGGCCGACCTCTTCCTGTCGATTCATATCAATGCGCTGCCAGGCAAGAAGATTTCTCACGGAGTGCAGACTTACACGCTTGGCAGGGGACGCGTGAGCGGCAGTAACAAGGGTATCAGTGAGAACCTTGACGTGGCCAAGCGCGAGAATGCCGTTATCGTGATGGAGAAAGACTACAAGCAGCATTACGCCGGTTTTGACCCCAATTCGCCTGAGAGCAACATCATGTTCGAGTTTATTCAGGACACCTATCGCGAGCGCAGCGTCGAGCTGGCTAAGTTGATGCAGCGCCATGTGTGTGCTGCAACAGGACGACAGAATGGTGGTGCACATCAGGATAATCTGGCAGTGTTGAGGCTCACGTCGATGCCGGGTTGCCTGCTGGAACTTGGCTTTATCTCGACACCTGACGAGGAGCGGTTTATGAATTCCGCCGATGCTCCCGACAAATATGCGAGGGGAATTTACAACGCATTTGTTGCTTACAAGAAGAAATTCTTCGGAGGAGCAGCCGTCCCTTTCGAGGAAACGACCGAACAGAAGGTAACCATTCCGTCGGTCGTACCCGAGGAGTACAAGGAAAAGGCAGCGGAACAAAAGGCGGAGACCAAACCGGCAAAACCGCAAAAAATGGCGGAACTGCCCAAAGCACAAAAGCAGGAGGAACAGCCAAAAGAGACTCCCGTGCCGGCAACAGCTCAGGAGGAAGCAACAACGGTAAAGGAAAATCCAAGTCAGCCGGAAAGCAATAATGCCAAGAATACGGACGGCGTGCCCATCTTCAAAGTGCAGATAGTGGCCAGTTCAAAGCTACTAAAGGCCGGCAGTCCACAGTTTAAGGGACTGACCGATGTGGACAACTACCAGGAGGGTGGCATGTATAAGTATACGGTAGGTGCCTCTGCCAACTACCAGGAGATATATCAGTTGCGGAAAAGTGTGGCCGACAAGTTCCCGGAGGCATTCGTCATCGCCTTCAAGAACGGTGCTAAAATAGATGTGCGTGAGGGAATCAAGGAGTATCGCGCCAATAGGAATAAGTAAAAAAGACAAATTATGAAGGTCTCTAAGGAAATCAAAATAGCTCTCGTTGCCATTCTGGCTATCGTATTATTGTATTTCGGAATGAATTTTCTGAAAGGGATGAGCCTGTTCACATCGAACAACCGTTATTTCATTGCTTTCAAGGATGTGACCGGGTTGGCCTCTTCCAGTCCTATCTATGCCAATGGCTACCGTGTGGGTGTGGTGAAGAAGGTGAACTACGACTACAAGAATCCTGATGCCGACATCAAGGTGGAGGTGGATATCGACCCGGAACTGCAACTGCCTAAAGGTAGCTCGGCCGAGATTGTGAGCGACATGTTGGGAAATGTGCAGGTGAACCTGATTGTCAAAAGCGATGGTACAGGCCACCTGAAGCCTGGTGACGTGATTCCCGGTGACACGAACAGTGGTGCCATGGGACAGCTGAAGAACATGATTCCCGCAGTAGAGAAAATCCTGCCCAAACTCGACTCCATAGCAAGCAGCCTGAGTGAGTTGCTGGCTGACCCAGCCATTGCCAATTCGTTGCATCATGTGGAGAAGGTTTCGGGTAACCTGATTACTACCTCCGGCGAGCTGACCCGACTGGTGACACAGATGAACAAACAGATGCCTGGTCTCTTGACCAAGGCCGACGGCGTACTGGACAATGCCTCTAAACTGACCAATAATCTGAGCGATCTGAATGTGGCTGCTACGATGGCCCGCGTGGATGCAACACTCGATAACGTGAAACAGCTGACGGCACAACTGAACAGCAGTCAGGGGTCATTGGGACTGCTGATGCGTGACCCACAATTGTATAATAATTTGAATACGACAATGCGTGACGTCGATTCTCTTTTGGTCAACCTGAAGGCTCACCCCAAGCGCTATGTTCATTTCTCTGTTTTTGGTAAAAAAGATAAGTAAATTAGATTTTGTCTAAATTAAACATTTACTGAAAATTACTTGAGAGGGAATGGCGTAAAGTGCTTATATTAGCTACTTTCCGATGTGTTGAAGCTGCTTATAGAAAGAGCCGGGGAGAAATAGTGTGTTTATTGTAAACGTCGTAAAATCAGTAACTTCTAATTTTGCAAATACGGAAAGCAGTATTTTTTATCGAATAGTTCATAAAGTCCGGTTGACAAGCACTTTACGAGTAAATGTTTAAAAAATAATAAATCGCACGATTTGCATTTTTCAAAAAAGTTTGCGAAATTTGCACTCGAATACAAAAACCTATGAGCTTTTTTAAGTAAAGCTTACTAATTTAAATAAGGTAAAGTTACGGTAAATGAATAGTAATCCTAGAGCTCTCTGGGAGCAAAGCCTTACGCTCATTAAAGGCAATGTGACAGAGCAGCAGTTCAACACCTGGTTCAAGCCCATCGTCCTTGAGTCTTTCGACGAAAAGACTCAGACGTTGCTGGTGCAGGTTCCAAGTCCGTTTGTATACGAGTACTTGGAAGAGAACTTTGTTGACCTGCTGGGCAAGGTGCTTTCATATACCTTTGGCAAGGGAGTCAAGCTCACTTATCGTATTGTGACCGATAAGTCGAACGACCTGGTACAGGATATTCCGTCGGAGCCTGCGGCTCATATTGACAATCGTCCTAGAACGCATGCCAACGTGTCGCCGACAACGCTCGATGCTGCCAAACCGCAACCCATCGACTCGCAGCTGAATCCTCATCTCACCTTCTCCAACTTCATCGAAGGTGATAGCAACAAACTGCCACGTAGTGTCGGTCTGTCTATTGCCGAGCATCCCAGCAAGACATCCTTCAATCCGATGTTCATTTTCGGACCTTCGGGTTGTGGTAAGACACACCTGATCAATGCAATTGGTGTGCGTACAAAGGAGTTGTATCCCGAGAAGCGCGTGCTCTATGTCAGCGCACGGTTGTTCCAGGTACAGTACACCAGTGCTGTGCTGCACAATACCACCAACGACTTCATCAATTTCTATCAGACTATCGACGTGCTGATTGTCGATGATGTGCAGGAGTGGATGACTGCAGAGAAAACCCAACTGGCTTTCTTCCATATCTTTAATCACCTCTTTAAGAATGGTAAGCGTATCATTTTGGCAAGCGACCGTCCTCCCGTCGACCTGAAAGGAATGCCCGACCGCCTGCTTACCCGTTTCTCTTGTGGTCTGATTGCCGAGCTTGAGAAGCCTAACGTACAGTTGTGCATCGATATTCTGGAAAGCAAGATCAAGCGCGACGGTCTGAAGATTCCATCTGATGTGATTCGTTTTATTGCAGAGACTGCTAATGGAAGTGTTCGTGACTTGGAGGGTGTAATCAACTCGCTGATGGCTTATTCGGTAGTGTATAATTGCAATATCGATATGCGACTGGCCGAGCGTGTTATCAAGCGTGCCGTGAAGGTTGATGACCATCCGCTGACCATCGATGATATTCTCGAAACCGTCTGCAATCATTTCAATGTGTCGTCAGCTGCAGTGGCAGGGCGCAGCCGCAAACACGAGTATGTTGAGGCCCGTCAGGTGTCTATGTACTTGGCTCAGAAATACACTAAGATGCCATCGGCTCGCATTGGAAAATTGGTTGGAGGACGCGACCACTCGACGGTCATTCACAGTTGTAATCAGGTGGAGCAGCGTATGCGCATCGACGCTCATTTCCACGATGAGATTGCCAGCATCGAAAACTCTTTCAAACTGAAGAAGTAAAGTGTTTTCAACCATTTCATACTTGTTTTCTCTTCTTGTTCTGTTAGTTGTGTCGCTCGGCGCTTCAGCCCAACCTGTCAGTTGTACCGACGGATTGTCCTTGCTGCGCGAGGGCGATTTGCTTTTTTGTGTCTCTGCTGATGACAACAATATTACCCGGGTGACGCAAGGACTTCATGGAGCCCGGATTGACCATGTAGGCATTGTGCATTTCCGTTCCGACTCGCTGCTGGTGCTCGAAGCGGTCCATCAGGGAGTGGTGCTTACGCCCATCGACAGTTTCCTCAAGCGGCGCGACTCGCTTGTTTTTGCCTCGCGTCTGCGCGACACCACCAGCGTGCATCGTTCCGTAGCACGTGCCTTGCGCTATCTGGGCTGTCCCTACGACTTCTTTTTCATGCCCGACGACAGCGCCATGTATTGCAGCGAGTTGGTGCAAAAGAACTATCTCGATGCACAGGGCAATCCCATTTTTCCACCGATTCCTATGTCGTTTCACGACGAGTCGGGCGTGATAACCCCTTACTGGCGTGACTATTATGGCCGCCACGGACTGGCTGTGCCAGAAGGTACTCCCGGCAGTAATCCAGGTCAGCTCTCGCGCAGCTCGCTCTTAGAGATTGTTTTTGACTTCCGTCTGCCTGTTATTGCTGAATAGCCCAGCCCGTGGTTGCATTTCATAATAACTTCTGACAAGATTTTTCTTCTCCCGTCAATCAATATTTAACTCCACGCTTTACGATTGAGAATTTGAGCGTAAAGCGTGGAGTTATTCTTAAGGAATAAATAATGTATTTTCAAAGCCTGCCTTCTGCTTTGTAATGCCTTTATTTAGATAGGCTTGTCAGAAGGGCAGATGAAGGCTGACACCCGCCATGATCCAGATGCCGGGCTGTGGAATATGGCCAAAATCAACGTACGTCTTGTCGAACAAATTGTTGGCTTCCAGATACAGGTTGTAGTTGGGCGTGTCCCAGCTTAGGCGCGCATCGATAATGCCGTAGGGCTTGTATTTCTGTACGTTGCCGTCGCTGTCGGTGTAGGTGCCTGTACGGTCTTGGAAACGGTAGTTCAGTCCCAGGTTGAGCTGACTGACGAGGTGCATCTGTAGGTTGCATACCAACTTGTGTCGTAGATATTCCAACGTATATTGACTCTGCAGACCTTCGGATTCCACCTTGTCTTGATTGATATAGTTGTAGGCCATATTGAGCTTCCTGAGAATGCTCTGTCCGGTCATCAGCTGAGCGAGCTCCAGCGTCAGGGCTGCCTCTACGCCGAGGGCATTCACCTTGGTGAAGTTCACCGATTCCCAGGGCGCGTCAGCATCGTTGGTACGGCGCACCCAGTCGATAAGGTTGCGGCAGTGGTTGTGGTAGATGCTGAGGCTGCCCTCCACCGTGTGCGACGCATACTTGATACCGCCCTCGACGGCCGAGAGTTCTTCGGGTTTCAAGTGCTTGTCAGCTTTGTGGCCGCCCACCGAATAATAAAGTTCTGTGACGGAGGGCATGCGCAGAGATGTATTGTAGGAGGCGTAAACCTTCCAGTTGTCGCCAAAGCGATAGCTGGCGTCGATGCCCGGATAGACACGCATGTTCATCTCGTTCCATGAGTTTTTAACGGCCACGACACCTGCGGAGAGCGTGAAACGGCTGAGCAGGATGTTATGCTCCAGCACGAAACTGATGTTGGTACGGTTCAGTCCGTATTCATAGTCACGGTCTGTACCGTGGATATGATGTTTTTTCGATAGTGGCTCACCTAAATTCCCGCTCACCAAGTCCTCATTGCGAAGCTCAGCACCGAGCGCCGTCCGGCCTAATGCCCAATCGAAGTAACTGTTCAGATTTACACCGTAGACATCTGTACGGTGATAGTTAAATGGATATTTGTCGGCAGCGTTGCGGAACAGTTCAAAGCGGTCGGCAGTCCGGTTCCAGTAGATGGATGGCTTTAGGTGGAATCGTCCCTGTTTGTTCTCTGCCTGGATAGCGGTGTAGGTTTTCAACACGTGCTCGTATTGGTCATCCCATTTTGCACCGTAGAATGTGTTGGAACCGAACCCCTTGCCACTGACTCCCGCATGCCAGCTGACACTGATCTGCTCGTCATCGTAGCTGCCCTGATAGAAAGCCTTGCCCCCGTTGAAGTCGGCATTCAGGCCTCCTGCCTTGTTTCGGCTATAACCATCGCTCCGTGTGAAGTTGGCTGAGACGCTATGGCTGGTCTTCCCTGTCACGGCCACTCGTGCGCCAGCATTCAGATAACCATAGGATCCTCCGTCGAGATGAGCGTCGTGCGCATTCTCTGTGGCTCTTCGGGTCACAATATTGATGGCTCCCACTAACGACGAAGTACCATACACTCGTCCGGCAGGGCCTTCGAGCACCTCAATGCGCTCTATGTCAGAAATATCCAGGGGGAAGTCAAAGGCATTATGTCCGGTCTGCGGATCACAGATATTGATGCCGTTGAGTAGGATTGTGATTTGCTCGTTATTACCGCCTCTGATACTGACGTCGGTTTGTGCTCCAATGGGACCACGTTGGCGGACGTCTACGCCTACGGCATACTTCAGCAAATCATTAATACTTTGCACTGGCGCCGCCTGAATGTCGGCACGTTCCAGCACAGTTACCATTCTCGCCTGCTGACTCCTGGTCAGCGGCGCGCGCGATCCGGTCACGTTGACCTCCTCGAGCCTTACCTCACGACTGGTCTTTGTCGTGTCGGGCTTGATGGGCTCTGTGCTGATGCCGTCGGCCTTGGCATAGGTCAAGGTGGCAACGCTCAGCGTACCGATAAGCACTTCACGACCGAGACAAGCAAAGAGGGAGTAGCCTTTACGTTCAAAACGCTTGAACTTCTTCGGCGCGCGCTTGTTGAAAATCGTTTTCTGCATGTTGATAATTATGTTCTTAATGCGATTCGCATTGCAAAGTTAACACTTTTTCCTGGTACAGACAAAAAAAAGCGCCGTATTTCACAATACAGCGCCGAGACTTTAATTAAACTAAATTAACTTTATGAAAAACTACTCTCACGAGCAGAGGGGTTTTTTGTTGCTTAAATGAGCAAAATGTCTCTTTAAGCGCTGCAAAGATAAGCATAAAAAACAGATTCCAACTATTATTCAAAGGGAAAATAGCTGGGTTTTGTGTATATTAACACTTATTTTGCATTGTTAAACGGGAAACCTTAAAGCAAGGGTGTAACTTTCATTAATTTCTTCCATTTGAAGTAGCCCATGACGGCAATTACCACATAGAGCGCATAGAGGCTGGCCTTGAATGGAATGTCCTTGTAGAAGTACAGAATGCAGGTCACCACGTCGACAACAATCCAGATGAGCCATTGCTCAAGATATTTTCGTGCCAATGCCCAGATACCCACAAAGCTTAACGCTGTGGTGAACGAGTCGGCTATAGGCACACGTGAGTCGGTACAGAAAGCCAGAAAGCAATAGAGACCCGCCCAGATGACGAGTGTGGCCAACGTCCAACGGATGGCCAGCAGTCGGGGGAAGTGGGTGATGGGAATCGTACGGCCTGTTTTTGCCGGGGCGCCCGTACTTGTGGTTCCTACAACCTTGTGGGGTCTCATCCAATTGGCAAAACCGTAAACGGTCATGGCCAAATAGTAGAACTCCATACCGCAGTCGGCATAGAGGCCTTTCTGGTAGTAAAGCACAATGCCCAGGCTCTGCATCAGGAAACCTACTGCCCACAACCACACGCTAGCCTTATACTCAAGCAGAATATATGCCAGTCCGAGTGCGGTGGTCAGCATGTCGAGCCAGTGGGCAGCAAGAAATTCAGTCATATTCTTTTGTTAGTTGCTTGTTGAGAGCAGAGAACTTCGGGGTGTAAAAATCCTTACGGTTGTAGTTCCAACTCCAAAAGGTAATCATACCTCTCAGTTCCCATTTCTCACTTGTTAAAATCTCAGCGTCAGGCTGCCCATGACGGTGGTTCCTGCCATAGGTATGAAGCCTATCTGATAATAACGGTTGTCGGGCGTATGGCCATAGCTCTCGGCTACTGCCGAATAGACCCATCCGCTGGCGGCATAACGGCGGTTGAACACATTCGAGATATTCAGTCCGATGATGGCCTCTTTGACAACCTTGCGGGGTTTCAGCGTGTAGCTCAGGTTCAGGTTCGACGCACTATAGCAGGGCAGCGAACGGTCAGCGTTCTCCGTATTGTCAAGATACTGGCGGCTGACATAGTTGGTGTGCCATACAGCCTGCAGGCCTTTATAGTGGAAATTGACGAAACCATTCAAAATGGCCGAAGGCGAGAAGGCCAATGTCGAGTTGTCGTAATGGAATTGTCGCAGTTCGTCGCCGTTACCGTCGATATGATAGTTCTCGACAGCATACTGGCGAGCAGCCACATCTTTTCCATAGTCGTAGTCGTCCCAGTCCTCGATAAACTCGTCGAAATCCTTGATTTTGTTCTTGCTTAGTGCGGCATTTCCCTCCAGGGTGAGCCAGGGGGTAACGTTCCAACCTGCCTGCAGCTCCACGCCCATGCGGTAAGAGTCCTTCACATTGGTGGTCAGGTTCTCGCCAATGTCACTCAGAGCACCCGTCTGCACAAACTGGTCGGTGTAGTCCATATAGTAGAAGTTGGCTCCTACATGCCAGTTGTCAGCTGTATACTGATAGCCCAGTTCGTAGTCCAACAGCGACTCTGCCTTCGGGGCGGGATAGTTGCCGTTGTCGGTGAAGTTATTGCGCTCGGGCTCGCGGTGGCTTAGTGCCAGCGAACCGTAGAAGCGGTGGCCGTCCTGGCTGAAACTGAAGCCGGCCTTGGGATTGAAGAAATCGTATTTCTTGTCGATGTCGAGGAAGTGCTTGTCGTAGAGATAGGTCTGCTTGTTGTAGGCAAACTTGTCGTTATAGCCGTCGGTCTTGTAGCCTACGTGGCGATACTGCATATCGGCAAACACACTCCATGCGGGGGTGATGGCATAGGCAGCCTTGATGTAGGCATTGCCGTCGAGCTTCTTCGCATCGGAGTCGTAGTACTGATAGTCGCCCTTCGACATGAGCAGACTTCTCAGTTTGTCGTTCGAGAGATAGGTCACGTAGCCGAAGTGGTTGCCCGAGAAGTTCTGCAGGCTCAGTCCGCCGATGATATCCCACTCTTCGTCCTTATAGTTGATGCTCCACACCAGTCCGTAGGCATCCTGCTTGAGTCCTTTCTTGCGCACCCAGTCGGTACGTTTCACACCGTCAACGGCATCGTAGCCGAACTCAGCGTTAGGCAGTCCGAGTTTCTTGATTTTATTTTGGGGACGGAACTCCTTGTAGTAACCGTATCCGTGGGTGTAGTGCAGCGATGCCGACGTGTTCCACTGGTCGCTGATGGTCCAAGCGGCAGAGAGAATGTTGTGGTTCTGCCAGAAGTTATCGGTGGTTTTCGACCAGAACGAGCCGTCGTTCATCTTATAGCGTTCGGTCAGGTAGTTGCCGTTGGCGTCGCGCGCAAAATTGCCATCGGCATCATAGGTAAACTGCTCGTAGAGCGAGTTGTAGCGGCCCAGACCTACCTCGTACATATCTTTATAGGTCTTGATGCCGGTGTTGGCACCGTAGATGCCGTCCATGATCGACAGGTCGTCGTTGCCTGCGGTGACACCATTCCAGGCCTGACCAGTCTTCTCGAAGTTACCGATATTCTTATAGCGCAGCTGGAAGTTGTCGCCCATCCAGGTCAGTCCGCCGTAGTAAGAGCCTGAGCGGCCGCTGGTGCCGTGAATGAATCCGTCGGTGTTGGTCTCGTGGTAGGCACCATCGAAGATGAGGTGATTCCACAACAGACCGGTAGAGAACTTGCCACCCACGTTGAACGTATTGAACGAACCGTAGCTGACCGACAGCTCCAGACCAGGTGTCTGCTGCGGAATGGCCGACGAGAGGGCCACCGTTCCGCCAAAGGCGCCGTCGCCGTTGGTCGAAGAGCCCACACCGCGTTGTATCTGCACCGAGCCCAACAGCGAGCCGTACGAGTTCATGTTGGCCCAGAACACACACTGGTCCTCGGGCGAGTTGAGGGGCACACCGTCGAGGGTGACGTTGATGCGCGAGTCGCCAGCGCCACGGATACGCATGTAGGAAGTACCCGTTCCGAGTCCGTTCTCACTCCATGCCAGTACGCCAGGCGTCTGTGAGAACAGGAACGGCAGCTCCTTTCCTGACTTCGAGAACTCGCCGAGTTGTGTCTTTTTGATGTTCGTAACGGCAAAAGGAGCGTTTTTCTGGGCACGCACGCCTTTTACCACCACCTCCTGCAACTGCTCCATGCGCAGAGAGTCGGCTGTGTTTTTCTGAGCATAGACGTTTGCATGCCCGGCTACAGCCAGCATTAAACCGAACAGAATCGTTTTCTTCATTGTTTTGTATTACCTTATTATATAATAAATAATAAAGGGGGAGAGGTTGTCTTGAAATCCCTACGCCGGCATGATCCGGATCAGGTCAGAGGGTATAATCTCAGCCCGAACCATCGGGCACCCCTTAGCCTACATTTTGTAAACCGCGACAAAGGTACGAATAAGCGAGCAAAAAGCAAAAGGAAAACGTGATTTTCTTTTGTTTTTTCGAGCGTCTCGAATAAGCTTTTCTCATTTGTTAGCAAATTACACTTCAATTTGTTATCAAATTACACTTCGATTTGTTAACAAATTAGACTTCGATTTCTTAACAAATTGCGTCTTAATTACTTAACAAATCGCATCTTAATTTCTTAACAAAACGCTCTCTATTTTGTTAGCAAACAAAATTTGGGTGTTTTTTCTTCTCAGATTCTTTGCCGCAACAGAGATATTTCTTTACCTTTGCTGCCACTTACAAACCAATAAAAAAGAAAAACGAATGAAAAAAGGATTTATCATGGCCGCTCTCATGCTGATGGCATTAGCAGCCAACGCACAAAAGAAATGGACTGTTACACCGCAAGTGGGCATCAACCTCTCTGACCTGCAGGGCAGCGACGCGCCCGACTGCATGAAAACCACAGTAGGATTCATCGGCGGTGCCGAGGTGGAGTATCGTCCGACATCGTTGTTCGGTGTGTCCATCGGTGCATTCTATTCAGTGAAGGGATGCAAGACGGACGAGACGATGACCTTCCGTTTCGGTATGACGAAAAGCGACGGAACAAAAATAGAAACGCTGAGCACAAACGAACACGTCAACAAATATGAACTTCGCTACCTGAGCTTCCCGTTGATGATGAACTTCCACGTTTGGAAGGGACTGACGGTGAAGGGCGGTATTCAATATAGTAACTTGATGGCAGCCAGAATAAAGGGGAAGACATGGGGTTTCATCGGCGATCAACCTGAGATAGGTATCAGCGGAGGACTGTCTCACCCCGAACAGGTCGGTATGTATCAGGGCGTTGGGGCTCCCGAGCCAACATCGGAGGACATGGTGAACCCGCAGCGCATCGATAAGGACGTCAACACTGGCGTGAAGGGCAGCTTCCACAAAATGGAATGGGCCATTCCCCTGGGCGTGTCGTATGAATATAAGAATGTGGTACTGGATGTGCGCTATATGATTGGACTGAGCAAGGTACCTCGCCACAGCCGTGAGGACCGTGTTCACAACAGCTGCACCAGCATCACCCTGGGAGTCAGACTATAATTGATAATTGACAATTGATAATTGATAATTAGCCTGACGGACCATAGCGAATTGAGGATTGAGATTTTTTCAACCACGAATTGTTCGAATTGTTCGAATGTTCTTTGCTTCTAAAACATAGCGCGAAGCACCTTCGGTGCCACGAATTGTTCGAACTTTGGCAAATTCTCAATCCTCAATCTTCAATCCTCAATCCTCAATCTTCAATCCTCAATCTTCAATCCTCAAAGAGCATACACTCTCCCCTTCGGGGGAGCCGGAGGGGGCTTCCTCCTCAATTTTTAACCGGGAAGGTGAAGTAGGTGTCGGGGAAAGGCTCGTTGCGCAGCGTGAAGTGCCACCACTCCTCGTCGAGGGGCTTGAAGCCGTGGCGCATCATGGCTTGTCGGAGCGTCATGCGGTTGGCAAACTGCTCGGCGGTGATGCCCTCTGTGGGCACATACTGTTGGGTAGCAGGGTTACCACCAAAGTCGGGATGCGACTGCTGCCCGAAGAAGTCGAACGTGCCGCCCATGTCGAGTTCTTTCTCTGTCGCCATGTCGAAGAGTGTCAGGTCGACAGTCGAACCGCGCGTATGGCCGCTTTTCTCAGCGATATAGCCTTGCGGAAAGAGCACATGCTTGTCGAGCTCGGGATAGAAGTAAGGCTTCATCAGCGTATCGGTTACATCCTCGGCCCAGCGCACGAAGTGGTCTACAGCCGCCTGCAGACGGCTACCCTGGCAGCGGTCAATGGCAATGGCTACAGCTAATGCCGCCACCGCCACAAGGATCCAAAACAATACTTTCCTCATGATGTCTTCATTTTCTAATGATCAATTATCAATTGTCAATTATCAATTGATAAGTTGCTTGCCGGTGTTGTTCATCATGGCTTTCGCTTTGTTGTAGGGAATGACGAACGAGGGCATGCCGGCAGCATAGGGAGCAATCTCGTATTGCTGGTAGGTGACGATGATGCCATCTTTGCCGAAGATGGGTGGTGTGACGGGCATGGGCAGCTGGTAGGTCTCAGTGAGGGTGAGGTTGGACGCCAGTTCTTCGTCGGTCTTCACCTCGAAGTATTCTTTCAGTCCGTCACGAATGATGCTCTGCATCTTCACCGTTGTGAACAAATCCCAGTCGATGCGACGGCCGTCGCTCTTGCGGAAGGTCATGCCCGAGCCTACGGCTCCGCCATGAGCACCGCCACCGTTCTCGTAGCTGTTGTAATGGAAGGTCACCACCTTGTCGGTCTCGTAGTCCTTCGTGATTTTGATGCTCGAGGCAAGCTCGGGAACTTCTGGCATACCGTCCTGCTTCATGTCGTTGTACATACCGTTGAACTCTTTCACCTTCAGGTCGAAATAGTAGGTTGCCATTTTCTCGCCGTCGGCCAAATCTCCGCTGTATGATCCCTGCAGCGACTCGTCCTCGCCACCGCCATAGGTAGAGCCGAGCGACTCGCTGATGTATTCGCGGATAGCGTTGACAAGTGTGGCGTTACCTCCTTCGGGGAAATCGATGGTCAGGTCAAACTCACCTGCGTCATTCTTCAGGCTTTTGGTAATCTTCTTGGTGGTGAGCTTATCGTTCTGAGCCTTTTCTGTAGGTGCAACAACAGTTGTTGAGTCGGCATCTGCCGAAGAGGTTGTCGCCGCTTGCTTTTTGTTGCAACTGGTCAGGGTAAGTGCTGCCAGAGCAAACATCGTCATGAGAAATCTGTAGTTCTTCATTTTGTTCTATTTTTAATTCATCAAACAGAGAGAGACTCTATCGGCCATTCCCTCTATTCTTTCACTATTTGCAAAAGTATACATTATTCTTTATCCAGCCAAATTATCAGGCAGGAAAATGAGAAATAGAACCGATACCTGAGCCATTCTGTCTATGTTTCCGATATTTAAAATAAGGCCTGGATGTGTTGACACCCAGACCTTAATTGTATACCTAATAATTAGCAGAGACTAGCATGTTGCCGGCCAGGGCTTGAGCGTCTTGAAGAAGTCGTTGCCCTTGTCGTCGACGAGGATGAAGGCGGGGAAGTCCTCAACCTCAATCTTCCAGATAGCCTCCATGCCCAGCTCGGGATACTCTACGCACTCGATGCTCTTGATGCTCGACTGACTGAGTACTGCTGCTACACCGCCGATGCTGCCCAGATAGAAACCGCCGTGCTTCTGACAAGCATCTGTAACCACCTGCGAGCGGTTACCCTTGGCAATCATCACCAACGAGCCGCCATGATCCTGGAACTCGTCAACATATGGATCCATACGGTTGGCCGTGGTCGGACCCATCGATCCGCAAGGATAGCCTTCCGGTGTCTTTGCCGGTCCGGCATAGAGCACGGGATAATCCTTGAAATACTGTGGAAGATCCTCACCTGCATCGAGACGTGCCTTCAGTTTGGCGTGGGCAATGTCGCGGGCCACGATGATGGTTCCCTTCAGGTTGACGCGGGTAGAGACGGGATATTTGGTCAGTTCAGCACGAACGGCATCGATGCCCTGGTTCAGGTCGATGACAATCTGGTTTTGGCCTTCGCCAGCCTTAGCGTACTCTGCAGGGATAAGCTCAGTCGGGTTGTTGTCCATCTTCTCGAGCCATACACCGTCGCGGTTGATCTTTGCCTTGATGTTACGGTCGGCAGAACAGCTGACACCCATACCAATCGGGCAGCTGGCTCCATGACGCGGCAGACGGATGACACGGATGTCGTGAGCCATGTACTTACCACCGAACTGTGCTCCCAGACCAATCTTGTGGGCCTCGAGCAACAGTTTCTTCTCCAGGTCGATGTCGCGGAAGGCACGTCCTGTCTCATCGCCGGTAGTAGGCAGGTTGTCGTAGTACTTGATAGAGGCGAGCTTCACGGTGAGCAGGTTCTTCTCAGCAGAGGTACCGCCGATGACGAAAGCAATGTGGTAGGGAGGACAAGCGGCTGTGCCGAGGCTCTTCATCTTCTCAACGAGGAACGGAATGAGTGTGCCCTCGTTCTGGATGGTGGCCTTGGTCATGGGGTAGAAGTAGGTCTTGTTGGCTGAGCCGCCGCCCTTGGCAACCATCACAAAGCGGTATTCTGCGCCCTCAGTAGCCTCGATGTCAATCTGGGCAGGCAGGTTGCAGCGGGTGTTCACCTCGTCGTACATGGTAAGTGGAGCATTCTGCGAGTAGCGCAGGTTTTCCTGTGTGAAAGTGTTGAAGACACCGAGCGAGAGAGCTTCCTCGTCCTCGAAGCCTGTCCATACCTGCTGTCCTTTCTCACCGTGGATGATAGCTGTACCTGTATCCTGGCAGAAAGGCAGAATGCCCTTGCAGGCCACCTCGGCATTGCGCAGGAACTGCAGAGCCACGTACTTGTCGTTCTCGCTGGCCTCTGGGTCGGTGAGAATCTGTGCTACCTGCTCGTTGTGTGAGCGGCGAAGCATGAACTCTACGTCATGGAAAGCCTCTTGGGCGAGCAATGTAAGCGCCTCGGGGCTTACTTTGACAATTTCTTTTCCTTCAAATTCACTAATGGTTACGCCTTCCTTGGTGAGCAGACGATACTCGGTGTCGTCCTTACCCATTTGGAACATAGGAGCGTACTTAAATTCTGGTGTTGCCATAATGTTTTGATTTAATTTTATGGAGTTCAAGGAGTTCAGGGAGTTCAGGGAGTTTCATGACATTAGTGCAAACTCTCCTTTCGTTCTCTTTTCGCCAGGCTCCGGGTTAATAGATTATGTTATGCCATTATTATGAATAATTCCGTTACAATACAGATAGAGAAGTTTGCTAGCTTCTTCAAGAGAGTTGTATAGTTCGGAAAACTCGTTTTCATTTATATATGCAAGGTCTTTTCCAAGAATAAGGTAATCTCTGCATTCTTCCATGCTGCCCTGCGAAATGTTAAGGAAACGTAGTTTATCAGTTTTTCCAATTCTTTTATATCCTTCGGCAATGTTGGCCTCTATCGAGACAGCCGCCCTCCTGAACTGTGAAGTTAGTCCAAAAACCTCTTCTTGTGGGAAATGACTAGTTATTCTATAGACGAGTAAAACAAATGCATGGGCTTTTTGCCAAGCCATAATGCTTTGAAAAGAAAATGTTTTGTACATATCTTTACTGTTATTTGTTTTTACTCAGGGAGTTAAAGGGGGTCAGGAAACTCAGGCCATCAGTTAGCCCCATCGAACTTAGTTCTAAGCTGTTAACAAAGTATCGTCTTGTAACTCCTTGAACTCCCTGAACTCCTTGTCCTCCTTTCTCTCAATATCCAAAGATTTCCTTAATACTGAGACGCTTGATAGGACCAATCTTCTCGAGCGCCTTCATGTCGAGTTCTTTCTCATCGCCAAGGATAATGTAACGGTAGGCCTTGTCAGCCATGTGCTGCTTCTCGAAGCCGACGATATCCTGAAGCTTCATGGCGGGCAGGGCATTGTAGACCTTCTCATTCATGTCGTAGTCGATGCCGCGACGCTTTGCAACGAGGTAATCATTAATGACACCGAACTTAGTCGTGCGTTGACTGGCGAGCTGCTTGGTGAGGGCATCCTTCGCAATCTGGAAGGCATTCTCACTAGCAGGCATCTCGTTCAGAATCACATGGAACTGGTTCACGGCATCCATCATCTTGTCGTTCTGCGTAATGATAGATGTCTGATAGAACTCCTTATCACCTTTCTTGGATGGTGTGACGTAATAGGCCGATGCGCTGTAAGCCAGTCCACGTGCCTCACGCAATTCCTGGAAAACGATGCCGTTCATGCCGCCACCATAGTACTCGTTGAAGAGGTCTACGACAGCTTCCTGCTCTGGATTCCAGTCACGTCCTTCGTTGTGGTACATGACCATATAGATGTTCTTTGCGTCGTATGGAGCTATCAGAATCTCGTTCGATGTAGCCTGCTGCCGCACGTAGGGCTTGCCTTGAGGCACATCAGCCAGTTTCTTGGCGGTCTTATGGGTTGCGCCCAGCACTTTCGAAAGCTCATCGGGAGTCAGCTTACCGTAATAGAGCACCGTGTGTTTCAGGTTCGGCAGATTAGCCAACAGCGCAAGCAACTGCTGAGGATCGGCCTGGCGAAGCTGCTCTTCACTCATCATGTCGCGATAGGTATTATGAGGTCCATAGGTGGCATAGCCCACCAGATACTGGAAGTTGGTACGCTGGTCTTTCTTGGCATCGTCGCGGCTCTTCAGCACCAGGCCTACATACTGGTCGTAGGAATCCTTGTCGGCCTTGGCGTTGCGCAACACATGCTCCAACAGTTCAAGAGCCTTGGGCATCTGCGACTGCAGACCCGTGAGTGAGATGTTCAGATTGTCAGGATTGACGGTTACAGAATAGTTGCAGGCCATTTTATAAAACTCCTGCTTCACCTGTGCGGCCGTGTACTTATCAGTTCCTACGTAGTCGAGATAGTCGGCGGCAATGTCATAGCGGTTATCATCCTGCTGTCCGAACTCGTAACGGAACACGAGGGTGAAGAGGTCGTTCTCGGTGTTCTGCTTGTAGAGCAAGGGCAGTTTTTTCTTCGTCTGCGTAACCGTCAGGTCTTTGCTAAAGTCGACAAACCGGGGCTGGATGGGTTCTACGTGTGCGTTCTGGATGTCTTTGACAAACTGGCTCACCTTGTCGCGGTTGGCAGGGATAGGTGTGATGGCTGGCTTGTCAATCTTCTTCTGCAGGGTGTCGACGCCTTGAGTCTTGAAGACGGTAGCATAACCATTGGTGAAGAAACGGTTGGCAAAGGCCACAATCTGCTCCTTGGTCATCTTCGAGATACGGTCCATGCGCTGGATCTGATGTTCCCATGTAGTACCGTCGATGAACGAGCTCATCATCTGGCGAACGCGCCATTGGTTATTGTCGAGGGCTCTTTGGCGCTCCAACTCCATATTGTTGACGATGCTGGGCAGCAGGTCATCGGAGAATCGGCCCTGCTTCAGGTTCTCAATCTCACCCAGCATGAGCGTGCGTACTTCCTTCAACGACTGACCGGGCTTCGGCATGCCGATGAGCAGGAAGGCAGAATGGTCCTGCTGGTCCTCAAGGAAAGACTGTGCACCTTGAATCTTCATCTGCTGGTTCAAGTTGATATCTATCAGACCGGCCTTGCCATTGGTGAGCATCGAGCTGATGACATCGAGCGTGTCGCATTGGGCGTCGGCGGCTTTCTTTGCCAGCCATCCTACAACAACCTGCTCAGCCTGCTGACCGATGACGGTGGTGTCCTTCGGGGCTGTCAACGGCCTTTGCGCTGGGAAGACGGGCTGACGCACATCAGCACCTGGCTTCCACTGGCCGAAATACTTATCGATGATGGCGATGGTCTTGTCCATATCGAAGTCGCCAGCCATACAGACGGCCACGTTGTTGGGCACATACCAATGCTTGAAGTAGTTCTTGATATTCGTGATGGAAGGATTCTTCAAGTGCTCCTGTGTGCCAATAGTGGTCTGCGTTCCGTAGGGGTGGGTGGGCGTCAGCAACTTACCCATAGCGCTCCACAGCTTGTCCCCATCGTCGGTCAGATACATGTTGTATTCCTCGTATACAGCCTCCAGCTCCGTATGGAAACCACGGATAATCATATTCTGGAAACGGTCGCTCTGGATCTTTGCCCAATTCTCAATCTCGTTAGAAGGGATGTCCTCCGTATAGCAGGTGACATCGTTCGAGGTAAATGCGTTAGTACCCTCGGCACCGATGGCTGCCATCAGTTTGTCGTACTCGTTGGGGATGAAGTACTGGGCTGCGAGTTGTGACACAGAGTCAATCTCATGATACGCCTGCTTACGAGCTTCGGCATCGGTGAGCTTGCGATAAGCCTCATAGCGTTGCTCAATATCAGCCAGCAATGGGGCCTCGGCCTCCGCATTGGTTGTTCCGAACAGTTTCGTACCCTTGAACATCAGGTGCTCCAGATAGTGGGCCAGTCCTGTGGTCTCCGCAGGGTCGTTCTTCGAACCCGTCCGCACGGCTATATATGTCTGGATACGGGGTTTCTCCTGATTGACGGAGAGATACACTCTCAGTCCGTTGTCGAGCGTATAGATGCGGGTTTTCATCATGTCGCCCGGAACGGTGGTGTACTTGTAATCCTTTGCCACGATGCTGGTTGTGAGCATCATGAGGAAAACAACAAAGAAAAAGAGTTTTTGTTTCATGATAATTGTATTAAATTTGAGCTTAGCTGGTCAGGCAACGTCAGATGAGTTGCTTTCTGCTTGTCGCCTACAAAATTACCGAAAAATAATGAGCGAAACAAACTTTCGCTCATTAATTTTGGCTAAAACTTCCCAAATACCGTTATGCGGGAAGACAACTTGATATTAGTCCTCGTAGTCAATCTCGTGGTCCAGCTTGTCGATGAAGTCGTTGAAGACCTCATCTTCCACGTCGCCCATCGCATATTCCTTCTCGGCATCCTTACGGATTTCGCCAATCCAGATGCGGCGAGCTTTCACGTATTCATCGCGGATGAACTTGGCGTCTTCCTCAGTAATCTCTGTCAGTCCGTAGTAGTCGAGAATCAGCTGATAGGTCCAAGCCCACTGGTACTCACGGTAGTGGCTGTTGATTTCCTCGAAGCGGTCGATAACGGCTTGAATGGTCTCCAACGTTCCGTTCTTGATGTCGTGGATGAGGCGGGTCTCCTCGCTCTCGGGCAGCAGCAGACCAGACAGGTCAATCCAGTTGCCCCTTCCTATTTCGGTAGTAGGAACACCGAAGTATCCGTGTTTCTTCGCCCGCTTCAAGACGGCTCCCATATAGAGGCGCAAAGCGATATCGTAGTATTTGATTCCCTTGCGCAACGAAGAGGCATTGATGACATAGTCGTAGTAATTATACTGGGTCTGCAAGTCGCCTGAAGCCTCGCGCAGCTTTTCCAAGATTCTCTTTCCGCGCAAGATGCCTCCAACGGTGAACGGGGAAAGCCAGTCGAAGTTGACAATACTCTTCTGGCTGCCTGCCGAGCGGCGGTCGCGCTTGGGCCATTTCTTAATATCTCGGTACAAACCGACAGTCGTGATGTTGCGGCCAGGGACAAGATACATATCGTCATTGTAGGAAATGAGATACGAGAAGGGCAGGTCACGCGTGTCGGGATGATGCATCAGCTTACCCATACACACCGAGAAGGCACCTACCTTAGCCGGCATCAGCACGTATGAGCCGCTGGCAGTCTTTGTTCCGCGCTCCAATGTTCCGTAATGGATAGGTCCCATCTTGTAGGCATGATTGGAGAAATTCGTGGCAGAACCAGCGTTGTAGAACGAGAATTGGGCTCCGATGAGCAATGAGCTCTTGTGGTGGCTGGCAGAGAACGGACCGCAGAAAGCGGCACAGGCCTCACCGTTCGACATGTAGCTGTTGGCAAAGAACACGCTTTGCGAAGCGGTGAATCCGTTGGCAATGTGGCAGGCCTCGCCCACAAAGCAGTCTTGCATCTTCACGCTGTTGATGATGCTTGAGCCGTTGCAGATGATGGAGTTCTCGCAGATGACTCCCGTGCCGATGTAGACAGAGTCGTTGGGACCGTTGAGAACAGAGCAGTCGCTGATGCGTGAGGCGCCGTTAATCTCACAATTGTCGTGAATCACGGTGTTGGTAATCTCTTTCGTACCGATAATCTTCACGTTGTTGCCGATGACTCCACGCTCAGGCATGTTGCGGCGGATATCCTCGTTGATGAGGCGGCGAATTTCATCCTTGATGTATTTGTCGGTGAAATGCTTGACCATGAATGCCGCGAACTGACTGTTCAGGTTGCCGAAGATGATGGCATTGCCGTCGCCGGCCTCATTCAAAACCGAAATTAAATTGCCTTCACCGTAGGTGGCTCCTTCTGTAGTCTCTATGATGCTGACATTCGAGATGAGGCAGTCGTCGCCGATGGTATAGTCGTTAATATATCCGCCCACATTCTCAATGAGACAGTTGTCGCCAATGGTCACATTGCGCAAGGTGGCATTCCTGATACCGCAGGGCTTGACGAATCCTTTGCTGATTTCCATCCTTTTCTCAAAGGCGCCCATGCGAACACTCCCGTAGAAAGACACATTGCGAAGGGCCGCGGGCTTGAATCCTTCGGCAACCTCAATGGCTGTCCAGTCTTCCGCACAGCATCCTTGCTCCTCGAGAATGAGAATCTCCTCATTTGTTAATAGTCTATACTCTTCCATAGTCTTTGTCTTGTTATGGTATTTATAATTCAGTTTCTTCGTATTCTTTGTTGTAGAGAAAATCGTTGTAGGGATATTTCTGCACATGCAGTTCGCGCACCTTATTATATAGACACTCGCGCAACTCCTCGATGTTGATGCGCTCGCGTGCAGAGATAAACAGGCAGTTCTCGTTCAGCTTGGCCATCCACGTGCGCTCCAGCTCGTCGAGCGAGATGTTCTCTTTGGTTGCCGGTGTCAGGTCGTCGGCTTCTTTCTCCACCCATTGGTAGGCATCAATCTTGTTGAAGACAATCATCGACGGTTTGTCGGCGCATCCCAGGTCTTTCAGCGTCCTCTCCACCACGTTGATCTGCTCCTCGAAATCAGGGTGCGAAATGTCAACCACATGTAACAACAGGTCAGCCTCGCGCGTCTCGTCCAGCGTACTCTTGAACGAGTCCACCAGGTCGGTCGGTAATTTACGGATGAATCCCACCGTGTCGGCAAGCAGGAAGGGCAGGTTCTCTACCACCACCTTGCGCACCGTCGTGTCGAGCGTGGCGAAAAGCTTGTTCTCCGCAAACACGTCACTCTTTGCGAGCAGGTTCATGATGGTAGACTTTCCTACATTCGTATATCCCACCAGCGCCACACGAATCAGGCGCCCGCGGTTCTTCCGCTGTGTAGTCTTCTGCTTGTCAATCTCGGCAAGACGCTCTTTCAACAGACTCATGCGGTTGAGAATGATACGGCGGTCCATCTCCAACTGGGTCTCACCGGGGCCGCGCAGACCCACACTACCTTTTCCACCGCCCGATCCGGAGCCGCCACCCTGGCGCTCCAAGTGCGTCCACAGCCTCTGCAGGCGCGGTAGCATATAGCGGTATTGGGCCAGCTCCACCTGTGTCTTCGCATTGGCCGTCTGGGCGCGCATCGCGAAGATGTCAAGGATAAGGCTTGTGCGGTCGAGGATTTTCACTTTCAGTTCTGCCTCGATGTTACGTATCTGCTTGGCGGAAAGCTCATCGTCGAAGATGACCATACCCACAGGCTGAGGCTGCTCTTCGTCAGAGGCATCCTCATCTTTCAGCCATTCGTCGTAGGCATCCTGCTGTGTCTTTATATATTGCTTGATTTCCTCCAGTTTGCCTTTGCCCACATAGGTTGTCTGACTGGGGCCGTTCACCCTCTGCGTAAAGCGTTTCACGGTGACAGCCCCAGCCGTATCGGCCAGGAACTCAAGTTCATCAAGATATTCTTTAGTCTTGGCCTCATTCTGCTGTTGGGTAATCAATCCCACGAGTACGGCGGTCTCAGCCTTGACCTCGGAAATAACAAATTCTTTCATTTTATCAAATTGAAAACTAATATTGCCGACAAAGTTACGAAATTTCTGATTAAGTGAGAAAGAAAGAAGCTTGTTTCTTTCTTCGAGCGCAAAGAAATTATTCAAATTTCTGATTAAGTGAGAAAGAAAGAAGCTTGTTTCTTTCTTCGAGCGCAAAGAAATTATTAAAAAGCCGGGCATGGCGCATGATAGATCAATATGCAGAAAGAGGGACCCAACCCGTTTCTGTTTCGTTTGTAACGCCTATGTCGGGCTACATGCGCGCCCCTGTGATTGTGCGGCCTTCAGGTTTTCCGGAACGGCTTTCCTGTATTGTGGAACGGCGATTTGGCGTTGCGAATATGGCTGTTTTTTTGCAAACGTTTACGTAATTATTTGCGGAAATTTTGCATTTTTATTTGATTTAAATCAATTATCACGTTATCTTTGCACTCGTTAACAACGGATTTTCAATATTTACATGCTACCAATAACAAAAACTGCTAAAACATTCAAGATAAGTACGAAATGAAAACAGCCTCGATGTGATATCGGGGCTTTTTTGTTTTACATCACAAAACTTTTAGTTCGAAAATCAAATTATATAGGTGGTTCAAAACGTAAAGAATTAACTTTGCAGCATCATTTCAATTATTGCTAACTTGTCATTATTGCTAACTTGTAACATATGGGCAACAAAAGATATTTCTTTGCGGTCGACTTGGGCGCCACGAGTGGCAGAACCATCATCGGCTCTTTGGGCGAAGGGAAATTCGAATTAGAGGAACTTACTCGTTTTGATAATAATCTGATAGAGACCGGTGGACATTTCTACTGGGATATTTTCGCATTGTATCATGAGGTCATCAAGGGTCTGAAACTGGCTGCCCAGCGCCGGATAGACATCGTGAGCATCGGCATCGACACCTGGGGCGTCGACTTCGTGTGCATTGGCGACGACAATGCCATCCTGCGCAATCCGTTGTCGTACCGCGACCCTCACACTTTCGGCATGATGGAGGAATATCTTGAGAAGGTGGTCAGCAAGAAGGATGTGTACGACGTGACCGGCATTCAGTTCATGAATTTCAACTCGCTTTTCCAGCTCTACGCCATGAAGCAGGCCGGCAACAGCGCCCTGCGTAATGCCCGCAAGATTCTCTTCGTTCCCGATGCGCTGGGATGGATGCTCACGGGCGAGGAGGTATGCGAGTATACCATCGCCTCTACGTCGCAGATGCTCGACCCGCGTACCAAAGAGCTCGACAAGGCGTTGCTGGCCAGCGTGGGACTGAGCCGCGACAAGTTTGGCCGCATGGTGACTCCCGGTACGCAGATTGGCGTGCTGACCGAGGAAATCCAGAAGATGACAGGCCTTGGCGCCATTCCCGTCATCTCCGTAGCTGGCCACGACACGGGTAGCGCCGTCGCAGCCGTTCCAGCCAAGGACGAGCAGTTCGCCTATCTGAGCAGCGGCACATGGAGCCTCATGGGCATCGAGACGCAGGATGCGATTATCAATGAGCGCAGTTATAACCTCAACTTCACCAACGAGGGCGGGGTAGAGGGTACCACCCGTTTCCTGAAGAACATCTGTGGCATGTGGCTCTATGAGCGCTGCCGCAAGGAGTGGCCCGACGAGGTGCGCCGCCTCTCCCATCCCGAGTTGCAAGGCTCGGCCATGCAGGTGGAGCCCTTCCGCAGCATCATCAACCCCGATGACGCCCAGTTTGCCAATCCCTCGTCCATGATAGAGGCCATCCAGACCTATTGCCGCAACACGGGTCAGGCTGTGCCTGAGACTCCCGGCGAGATCTGCCGTTGCATCTTCGACTCGCTGGCTTTGCGCTATCGTCAGGTGTTCACCTGGCTGAAGGAGTTCGCCTCGTTCGACATCAACGTGCTGCATATCATCGGCGGCGGGTCGCTCAATAAGTATCTCAACCAGTTCACAGCCAATGCGTTGGGCGTGAAGGTGCTGGCAGGCCCGCAAGAGGGAACAGCCATCGGTAACATCATGCTCCAGGCAAAAGCCTCCGGCGAGGTGAAGGATATCTGGGAGATGCGCGAGATTATTGCCAACAGTCTCGACCTCAAGCAGTTCATGCCGGAGGATCAGCAGCTGTGGAATCAGGGCTACGAGAAGTATCTGGCCATCGTGGGAGACACCCAAGCCAGCTGAGACAGACAGGCCCTGTTGGCTGAATCTGCCATCCTGTAGCTGGAACAGACATTCTGTAGCTGGAACTTCCAGCCTGTTAGCTGAAACAGCCGGCCGCAATTGACTCCGCCATTCCCCTTGAGCCGTTCCCGTCAGTCCTCATCCATTCCGGTCTGTCCGTGTTCATTCCGGTCCGTAAGAAAGAATATTATTAATAAAAAAATACAACATAACTATGAGCAAACCATTAGTTGAAACCAAAGCAAGAGTAGGCGTATTCTCTATTGCTTTACAGGCATATCTGCCGCAGTTTCCACAACTTGTCCCCGAGTTCGAGGCACAGTATGACGCATTCAAGAAGACCCTGCCCGACAGCATCGAGATTATCGACGGAGGCATGGTGACAACCAAAGAGCAGTCGATGGCCGCCGGCGACAAGTTCCGTGCTGCCGATGTTGATTTGGTGATTCTTCAGCTGCTTACCTATTGCACCTCTTACAATATGCTGCCGGCCGTGCGCGACCTCGATGTTCCCGTCATTCTGGTGAACGTGCAGAAGAAGAAGGCCCCCGACTATGCCAATACCGACATTCCCACATGGCTGGGCGAGCTGTATGCCTGCGGAGCCGTGGGCGAGATGGTGGCCGACCTCGAGCGTGCCGGCAAGCGCCACGCCGTGATCACGGGCGTTGTCGAGGGTGGTGACCCCCAGGTGCAGGCCGAGATAGAGGACTGGTGCCGTGCCGCACAGGTGCGCCGCCGTTTCCGCGACACCAACATCGCGCAGATCGGCCGTCCCTATCCGGGCATGATGGACCTCTATATCGACGAGACCAACCTCTACCACCGTATGTATGTCTACACCAAGCAGTTCGACTGGGAGAAGATGTGGGCCATCGCCGACAACATCACCGACGAGGACGCCATCCGTGCTAAGGCACAGGACATCCTCGACACCTTCGACATCGAGGGTGGCGGCTCCATCGAGAAAGTATGGGATATGGCGAAGTACGTGGTGGCTTTCGAGCAATGGGTGAAAGACGAGCAGCTGGGCATGATCGCATCCCACTACGATGGTTTTGCCCAGGGCATTGCCGGCAAGCTCGACTCCATGCTCATTCCTGCCTTCTCGATGCTCATCAAGCAGCACACGGCCTGCGCCGTAGAGGGCGACATGAAGGTGGCTATGGCCATGTCTATCCTCAAGACCATCAGCGGCACAGGCACGCTCTCCGAGATGTATAGCATCGACTTCAACGAGGATATCTGCATCATCGGCCACTCCGGTTCCGGCGACTTCGACATCTCGCAGGCCAAGAAGCCAACCATGAAGATTGTGCCCGTGTTCCACGGAAAGGCCGGCGGCGGCTATCTCACCCAGTTCTATCCTCCCACGGGCCCCGTCACCTACCTCGGCATCACGCAGGACAAGAACGGCGTGTTCAAGTTTGTGGTGGCAGAGGGCGTCAACGAGGATGGGCCCATCTTCACCTTTGGCGACACGAACATGCGCACACGCTTCTCCATCGGCGCTCGTGAGTTCTGCAACCGCTGGAGCGAGGCAGGCCCCACCCACCACATGGCAGCAGCCGTAGGCCACCATATTGACACCATCCTGAAGGTTGCCAAGATCTTCAATATCAAGGTAGACATTGTTTGCAGATAAGACTATGGCGAAAAGTAAAGGAAGTTTGAAGAGCACGCTCGCCGTCTCTCTCAATAATTATCTCGATGCGGGAGCCATCGTTGCAGGCTCCAGCGGCATCACCCTCTGGCAGAACTATCTCGGTCTCTCCGAGATGCATCTCGGCTGGCTCAACGCCCTCAGCGCCAACGCACTGGGAGCAGCCATCGGAGCCATCATCGGCGGATTCCTCGCCGACAAGTTCGGACGTAAGTTCATCTTCACCTACAACCTGCTGGTCTACATGCTGGGCGTGCTCATCGTGATGTTCTCCCTCAGCTACCCCATGCTGCTCGTGGGCTTCCTCATCACCGGCATCTCAGTCGGTATCGGAGTGCCCGCCTCGTGGACCTACATCTCCGAGTCGTCGGAAGTGAACAACCGCGGACGCAACATCTGCATCTCTCAGATGTCGTGGGGCCTGGGCCCGATGTTCATCCTGTTCTTCGGCATGCTGCTCGCTCCCGGCGGTCTGCTCTACGCGCCCGTTGAGTCGCTGGCACATGCCATCGTGGGCGCCGATGCCGCACAGGCAGCCGTCGAGGTGTTCTCATCGCGCGTGGTGTTCTTCACCCTCTTCGTCGTGGCCTTCGTAGCCTGGAACCTCCAGCGCCAGTTGGAGGAGAGCGCCGAGTACACCGCCCAGAAAGACAAGGACGACAGCAGCATTCTCGACAACATCAAGCTGCTGTTCACCAACCGCACAGCCGTACGCACCGTCGCATTCCTCGCCACCATCTACCTCTCGTGGAACCTCGTGGCATCGGTCATGGGATTCTTCATGCCCCACATCTACGAGACCGCCGGAGGCCTGAGCAACGAGTCGGCCAACATGCTGAGCTGCATCAGCTGGGTGTTCGTCGTCATCACCACGTTCATCATCTCGTTCTATGTCGACAAGGTTATCCACCGCTTCTTCTATGTGTTCGGACTCGCAGCAGCCCTGACCGCATGGATACTCGTCATCGGCGGCGGCGTCACCACCATAGCTGGCATCTGGGTGTTCACCATCCTCTGGGGCATCAACAACGGTAGCTCCGTGCAGGTGTTCTACGCCCTGTGGGGCTCAGAGCTCTTCCCCGCCAAGTTCCGCGCCGGAGCCCAGGGCCTGATGTTCTTCATCGTGCGCGGCCTGTCGGCAGCCTGGGGACTCGTGTTCACCTATATCTATGGCGAGAACGGCGAGGGCTTCACCATTGCCGCCTACTGTATGGTAGCCCTGCTCATCATCTCGCTCGTGGTAGGTCTTATCGGCATGCCCAACACCCGTGGCCGCTCTCTCGACGACATCGTTCACGAGCGCTACGGCGACAACTATTAAGAAACTTCTCTCAATAAGGTCGAGATAAGATTGGGCGGCCATTCTGCCCCCGGTCATATATTCAGCCGGCAACATTCTGCGACGGAATGTTGCCGGCATGTTGTTGGTGGACCACCCGTCTCTTTACCCTCCTGGCTTTCCGTTGGCCGGACCAGACCTGATACTCTCATTCGCTTTTCTTCAGCAAGCACACATTTCTCCCCCTTTTCTTTTTGCAATTAAATTTGACGTGAGTTCGATATTAGAATTTTGCAATGCACTTGTTTTTGTCCTAATGACAAGTGTGATATGAAATAATACATATTTCGTCTGTAATCTATTGATATGTAAATAGATATGGTGAATATGAAATATGGCGTTATGCTTAGAAAGATATATGTAGAAGAATATAACAACCTAGACAATATCTAAATAGTGACAGATGTCGCTACAAGCATAACGATATCAGAATAACTGAAAATCATGGGAATCTGTGGACTGTTTTTCAACCTTAAACCTTGAACTTTTCACAGGCAGCTCCACTGCTTTTCTGTGAGCAGCTTATGAAATTTGAAATTAATGCCTGATTACGTTCGAATTGATGCCTACTTATGCTCTAATTAATGCCTAGTTACGTTCTAATTAATGCCTGATTAGAGTGTAATTAATCGGTTTGTTGCAACCTAATCAGGCATCGATTAGAAACTGTCGTGGTAGAATAGTGACGGCTGGGAGACAGGTGTCACTATGCATAAATAACAAAACAGCAGGAGATTACGAGGCTAAGTGATACTTAGGAGATGAGAGCTCATTAATTGGAGAGGGAGATTTTGCGACGCGAAACGCGCCGTCTACTGTAGCACTTACAATTTACAATAGGAACAATCTTTGAACTTTGAACCTTGAACTTTAAACCTTAAACCTTGAACCCTTGAACTTTGAACCCTTTCACCTGCGGCTTCGCCGCTCTGTGTCGGGGCAACAAAAAAGCCCCCTCACGGGGGCTGACTTTAACGAATCTCTTTATCTTAAAAAACGCAATACTTAGCGGGGGAGGTTGAAGGCGCGCGTCATCTCTGCCATCTGCTCGTCGCTCATGCCCTCGGGCTCGAAGCCCATCGCGCGTGCGTTGATGTAGATTTTGGCACTCTTGGAGAGCACGTCTATCTGGTCGAAGGCGTCCATCACGTCGAGGCCCTTGGCGAAGACTCCGTGTTTCTCCCACATCACCACGTCGTATTCCTCGAGCTCCTTCAGGGTGGCGTCGGCCAGCTCGTTGCTGCCGGGCAGGGTGTAGGGTACGATGCCGAGGCCGAGCGGGCAGAAGGCCTTTGTCTCGGGAATCATGCTCCAGAGGATCTTGGTGAGCACGTCCTTGCCGAGGAACTGGCGGTTGTGGCTCATGGCTACGAGCTCGATGGGGTGGGTGTGTACGGTTGCCTTGTAGTTGCTGCCGCTCTCGATGAGATGGGCGTGCACGGTGAGGTGGCTGGGAAGCTCGCTGGTGGGCATCACGGGGTTGTCGGCTATGATGACATAGGATGCGCAGTCGTCGAGGATGCGGATGACGGAGCCGTTGTCCATAGGCCACCGTGCGAGGTCGCGCATGCGCTTGCCTGTTCCCTTGCAATAGAAGTAGCATCCCTTGAGGGCGGGCAGGGTGACGCCGATCTGCTTGACGTCGCTGATGGCGGGCAGCTGTCGGATTTCGTCGTCGACAAATTCGGAGATGTTCACGGTGATATTGCCGCCGTTGCGCTCTGCCCATCCGTTCTGCCAGAGGTATCCGGCTACTTCTGCAATCTTATAGACCTCTTGTTTCAAGGCGGGTCTGCCTTCTAATATACTTTTCATATTTTAGGTTTGTGAGTGTTTAAGTTGGGTTCAGTCTGTTTTCGTGTGCAAAGATACGGCATTAGGGCGTAGGCAGGCATCACATTTTGATTTTCGTACTGAAAGATTTGGCTAAACACCGTTTCTGAACTCGCTGGGCTTGCGTCCTACTTTGGCGCGGAACTTCGATGAGAAGTAGTCGGGCGACTCGAAGTTGAGCTGGTAGGCTATCTCCTTGATGCTCATGTCGGTGGTGGTGAGCAGCTCTTTGGCGCGCTGCAGCTTCAGGTCCTGCTGGTAGAGCGAGGGGGAGATGCCCGTGAACTCCTTGAAGAGCTTGCGGAAATTGCTGTAGCTGACGCCCAGCTCGTCGGCGACCTGCTGGATGGTGAGCTCGCTCTCGAGCGACTCACGGATGCGCAGTCGTGCCTTGTTGATCATGTCGACGTGGGAGCGGTTCTTGTTCAGCTGGCGGTTGCGCTCGAGTGCGTACATCAGTCCTACGAGGTGGTTGACGATGCCTGCGAGCATCTGCTGGAAGTAGGCGGCCTCGTCGAGGGCTGTCTGATAGGCGTTCTCGTAGAGCCGCACGATGTCGCTGGAGAATCCCACATGGTAGATGGGCTTCTCGGTGGAGAGGAATCCGTATTTGATGCGGTCGTCGATGTTGCGGCCCTTGAAGCCTATCCAATAGCTTTTCCAGCCCTTGGCCTTGTCGGGATGGTAGCTGTGCCACTCGCCGGGGAAGAGCAGGAACAGGTCGCCCTCCTTGATGCGTGTCTCTTTCTGGTGCTCGCTCTTGAACACTCCCTCGCCTTCGGTAATGTAAAGCAGCTGGTACTCGTTGAGGATTCGCCCCTTGTTAACATCGAAGTAGTAACCATCGGCATGTCCCTTGGTGGGGTAGGGCTCACCTTGCAATATCTCCTCATACCCCACGGTACTGATGTAGAGCCCCCATAGCGCGTCGCGCTCGTTGTTGACCAGGTATTTGCAGATTTGTTTCATATTGTTAGTCCCGTTTTTTGGTTATTCGTTCGTGCCCTATATTTTCATAGTTGTTGCAAAAATAAAAAAAACAATTGGAAATTGTGTCGTTTTTTCATTTTTTTTGTTGTATTTTTGCGCCGTAATAACAAAATTGATGTTAAACTTTATATTTTACAATTATGAGAGTTATTATTGAATCCGACTACCAGAAAATGTCTCAATGGGCCGCTGAGCATGTCATTAAGCGCATTAATGAGTTTCAGCCGACGGCTGAGAAGCCCTTTGTGTTAGGCTTGCCTACAGGCTCGTCGCCCGAGGGTATGTATGCCGCTTTGGTGAAAGCGAATAAGGAAGGACGCGTATCATTCAAGAACGTATTGACTTTTAATATGGACGAGTATGTGGCTCTTGCCGAGGACCACCCGGAGAGCTATCACTCTTTTATGGCCCGCAACCTGTTCGACCACATCGACTGTCCGAAAGAGAATATCCATATACTGAACGGAAATGCCGAGGACTTGGAGGCTGAGTGCCGCCACTATGAGGAGATGATTGCCGAGGCCGGCGGCATCGACTTGTTTATCGGCGGTATTGGTCCTGACGGCCATATTGCCTTCAACGAGCCTTATTCCTCGTTGTCGTCGCGCACGCGTGTGAAGACGCTGACCACAGACACTATCATCGCCAACTCGCGCTTCTTCGACAACGACGTGAACAAGGTGCCCAAACTGGCGCTGACCGTCGGCGTGGGTACCGTGATGGACGCCCGCGAGGTGATGATTCTGGTGAACGGCCACCACAAGGCCCGCGCCATGAAGGCCGCCGTCGAGGGACCGCTGACCCACGAGTGGACCATCAGCGCCCTGCAGACCCACCAGCACGGCATCATCGTCTGTGACGAGCCTGCCACCGACGAGCTGAAGGTGAGCACATACAAGTATTTCAAGGATATCGAGAAGGATAATCTTCTTTAACCTGCAAACATATAGAGGGCGGACCCGGAACCCCGCCCTCTATCATTTATAAACCTATATTGTCATGAAAAAACATATTCTATTACTCGTTTCGTTCTGTTTGTCGCTGCCCATGCTGGCACAGCAGGCCCAGGTGGCTTCGCCCAACGGTCAGCTGAGGGTGAACGTATATAATGATGGCGGGCACGCGGAGTATGAGGTGGTCTATCAGGGGATTACCGTACTGGAGCGCTCGCAAATCGGCTTCTGCACCAATATCGGCGACTTTGCCGGCAACCTGCAGATGACCGACGCGCACGAGAAGCCCGTCAGCAAGCATTACCAGATGGACCGCGTGAAGGCTTCAGACATACGCTATGAGGCCAACCAGCTAGATGTGGAGTTTGAGAATAGCGACCACCATTGCATGATGGTCACGTTCTGCGTGTCGGACAACGACATTGCCTTCCGCTACTCGATTCCCCGCCCCGAGAAGGACAATCCCAAGTGTATGAATATCCTGAGCGAGGAGACCTCGTTCAAGGTGCCCGTGAGCGCCAAGTCGTTCATCTGTCCGCAGATTCATCCGATGGCAGGATGGGAGCGCACGAAGCCCAGCTATGAGGAGGACTATAAGGCCGACGAGCCCGTGAATGTGAAGTCGAGGTTCGGACACGGCTACACGTTCCCTTGTCTGTTCAGAATTCCCCAGCCGGTTGCCGCCGAGAAGGGGAAAGGCAAGAAGCGCGCCCAGACGGCCGAATGGAAAGAGAAGAATATCTGGCTGCTCATCAGCGAGACGGGCGTCAGCAGCAAGTATTGTGCCTCGCATCTGAGCGACTACCAGACGGACAAAGGCTATCAGATAGCGTTTCCGATGGAAGGCGAGAACAATGGCGTGGGCAGCGCCTTCGCGGCTGTCTCCCTGCCCGGCGAGACTCCCTGGCGCACGATTACCGTCGGCGAGACGCTGAAGCCTATTGTAGAGACCACCATTGCCTACGATGTGGTGGAGCCTCTCTATGAGCCGTCGCAGGAGTATAAGCCCGGACGCTACACCTGGAGCTGGCTCATCTGGCAGGATAAGAGCATCAACTACGAGGATCAGGTGAAATTCATCGATTTGGCATCGGCCATGAATATTGAGTTCTGTCTGGTGGACAACTGGTGGGACACGCAGATCGGGCGCGAGCGGATGGCGGAATTGTCGCGCTATGCCCAGTCGAAGGGCGTGAAGCTGATGCTCTGGTACAACTCGAACGGCTACAGCAACGATGCTCCGCAGGGGCCCCGCGACTGCATGAACTCCGCCATTGCCCGCGAGCGTGAGATGAAATGGCTGAAGAGCATCGGCGTCGTGGGCATCAAGGTCGACTTCTTCGGTAGTGACAAGCAGGAGACCATGCGCCTGTATGAGGACATCCTCAGCGATGCCAACCGCTACGGACTGCAAGTGGTGTTCCACGGATGCACCATCCCGCGCGGCTGGGAGCGCATGTATCCCAACTATGTGTCGAGCGAGGCGGCGCTGGCCAGCGAGAATGTGTTCTTTACCGAGCAGCACGCGAAGAGCGAAGGCTTCGAGCTGACCATGCATCCCTTCTCGCGTAACGCCCTGGGCGCTTTCGATTGGGGCGGAGTGATTATGAACCGCTATCTGAGCAAGGACAACAAGAGCCGCCATCCGCGCCACACCAGCGATGTGTTCGAGATGGCAACGGGAATCACCAACCAGACGTTTGTGCAATGTATCGCCATGCAGCCCAACAACCTGGAGGAGCTGCCGCAGTTTGAGATGGACTTCATCCGCCAGTTGCCGACAACGTGGGATGAGACTTGCTTCATCGACGGCTTCCCGACGAAATATGTGGTGCTGGCGCGCCGTCACGGGAATGACTGGTATGTGGCCGGCCTGAACGGTACCGACGTGCCCATAACGCTTACGCTCGACCTCCCGATGTTCGCCGGACAGACTGTCAAGTTCTATACCGACGAGCCTAAGAAAGACGGCGAGATTGTTCCCTCGTCGGCTCTTAAAACGCTCAAAGTTGACAAGAAAGGCAAGGCTAAAATCACCATGCAACCCATGGGAGGATTGATCCTGGTGAAGTAATCCATCAAGTAAGCCTGACGTCATAAAAAAAGAAGCCCACCCCTTAAACGATAGGGTGGGCTTCCTTACTTTACATGAGTCTCAGAGTTGTTTATTCTCTGTTATTGAAGACACATGGATACTGTTCCGATTCTTTTAGTTCCTGAATACCAGTCCGTTGCCAAACTCGTCGATGATAATCGGCTTGTCGCGGCTTACCTCGTCGGCCAGTATCTTTCGTGACAGGTCGTTGAGCACATAGGTCTGAATGGCTCGCTTGACAGGACGGGCACCAAACTCGGGCTCATAGCCAACGGTAGCCAGATAGTTGACAGCCTGGTCGGTTATCTGCAACTGAATACCCTGCGGCTCCAACATCTTGCTGACACGTGCCATCTGCAGGCGAACCACGTCGGCAATCTGTTCTTGAGTCAGTTGCGTGAAGGTGATAATCTCGTCGATTCGGTTCAGGAACTCAGGACGCATGGTAGCGCGCAGCTGTTCGCGGGTGGCGTTACTCGTCATGATGATAATCGTATTCTTGAAGTTGGCTGTCCGGCCTTTGTTATCCGTCAGCCGGCCGTCGTCCAATACCTGCAGCAGGATGTTGAACACGTCGGGATGGGCCTTCTCAATCTCGTCGAAGAGCACCACGCTGTATGGCTTCCGTCTGACGGCCTCGGTCAGCTGACCGCCCTCGTCGTAACCCACATAGCCCGGAGGTGCACCGATGAGCCTGGACACGCTGTATTTCTCCTGATACTCACTCATGTCGATACGGGTCATCATCTGCTCGTCGTTGAACAAGTATTCAGCCAGCGCCCTCGCCAGCTCGGTCTTACCGACGCCCGTCGTACCCAGGAAGATGAACGATGCGATAGGGCGCTTTGGGTCTTGCAGACCAGCACGGCTTCTGCGTACGGCATCGCTAACCGCCACAATGGCCTCGTCTTGTCCGATAACGCGCTTGTGCAGCTCCTCCTCCAGATGCAGCAGTTTCTCGCGCTCGCTTTGCAGCATCTTCGTCACGGGGATGCCCGTCCAGCGGCTAACCACCTCTGCGATGTCGTCGGCGGTAACCTCCTCGCGCACCAGTCGGTTGCCCGTCTGGGTGTCAGCCAGCTGTGCCTGTATTCGCTTGATGTCGTCCTCCAGGGCCTTGAGCCTTGAGTAGCGAATCTCAGCCACACGGCCATAGTCACCCTCGCGCTCGGCGCGCTCCGCCTCAAACTTCAGGTTCTCCATCTCCTGCTTGTCCTGCTGGATTTTGTTGACCAGCGTGCGCTCACTCTCCCATTTGGCGCGGAACTGGGTCTCCTGCTCGCGCAGTTCGGCAATCTCCTTGTCCAGCTGGGCAATCTTCGGCTCGTCGCCCTCGCGCTTGATGGCCTCGCGCTCAATCTCCAGCTGAGCCAGCTTTCGGGTAATCTCGTCGAGCTCCTCCGGAACGCTGTCGCGCTCCATGCGCAGCTTGGCGGCAGCCTCGTCCATCAGGTCGATGGCCTTGTCGGGCAAGAAGCGCTCGCTGATGTAGCGCTCACTCAGTTGTACGGCGGCGATGCAGGCATCGTCCTGTATGCGCACCTTGTGGTGGTTCTCATAGCGCTCCTTCAGACCTCTTAATATGGATATGGCTGAGAGCTCGTCGGGCTCGTCGACCATGACCGTCTGGAATCGGCGCTCCAGAGCCTTGTCCTTCTCGAAGTACTTCTGGTATTCGTTCAGCGTCGTGGCACCGATGGCACGCAATTCGCCACGGGCCAGTGCGGGCTTCAGGATGTTGGCAGCATCCATAGCACCCTCGCCGCCGCCGGCACCCACCAGCGTGTGGATCTCGTCGATGAAGAGGATGATGCGGCCCTCGGCCTTCGTCACCTCGTTGATGACCGACTTCAGGCGCTCCTCGAACTCACCCTTGTACTTCGCACCGGCCACCAGCGCACCCATGTCGAGCGAGAAGACCTGCTTGTCCTTCAGGT
>JAEEGK010002625.1_pt1 | contig 45096 bp, 27 predicted proteins | sample 8958771 | NCBI WGS metagenome assembly JAEEGK01 (sample SAMN16246547, study PRJNA631951) | gut metagenome | biome: gut microbiome; feature: rumen; material: SC-attached | host: Bos | place: Iran: Karaj | collected 2018-10
TATTTTTTTCTTCAATATTTTTATCATAAATTATATTATCATTTTTTTTCTTCACTATTTATTATTATTGTATTCCTTATTATTTTCTTTTGATAGTGATAACTTTAAAAAATTCAAAGATAAATTAAATATTTGGATAAATATAATAATTTTTGGAATAATCTTTATTTAAATTATTAAAAGAATTTCATTTTTTTCAATTTTTTTATATACCTATTTTTGAAATACATATTCATCTTAATATAAAATAGAGTTGTTTATTAAATAAAAAAAATCTAAATTCAACTAAAAAGACAAAAATTATTATTTTACATATATTAAAAAATAAAAGTTAAAAAATATAAAAAATTTTTATTATAAAAATTAAAAAAAATGAATATAACAAGAAAAAAAAGATCACAAACTCAAAATTATTTACCAAACTCATCATCTTTAATAAGTAGTGATTTAACTCCAATTGGTTTATACAATATTTTAATTAATAATGCAGCATTAATAAATCAAAGAGATTTAAAAGGTGAAACTTTTTTATCATATGCAATTAGAAGAAATAAAATTGATTGTTTTAAATTACTTTTAACTTCTCCAATTTTAGATTTAAATTATATTGATAAAGAAGGAAATTCTTATTTAGAAATTGCAGTTATTTTTCATAGAGAAAATATGATAGTTCCTTTAATTGAAAAAGGGATTAATTTAAATATTAAAAATCAAGATGGAAATACTGCTTTACATTTAGCTTATTTAGAAAATTGTATTAATATTGCTAATATTTTAATTCAAAATAATATTGATTGTGATATTCAAAATAATAAAGGAGAAGTTGCTAATGATTTAAATAAAGAAAATAAAGAAAAGAATAATATAGAAAATCAAATAGAAGAAACTAATATAGAAGAGAATAAAGAAGAAGAAAAAAAAGAAGAAAATAAAATAGAAGAAAATAAAGAAGAAGAAAATAAAGAAGAAGAAATAAAAGTAGAAGAAAAAAAAGAAGAAAATATAATAGATGAAAAATTAGAAGAAGAAAAAAAAGAAGAAAATAAAAAAGAATTAGAAGATGATTTAATAAATACAAACATATCTAATGATGAAGTAAATAAAAAAAAATATTGCTATGATGACATGGATAATGTAAATACAGGTTTAAGTTTAATGTTTCCTAAAAGCATAAATGAAAAAGAAGAAATAATATCAAATAAAAATAGTGATAATAAAAAAGATATAAAAATAAAAGATTCATATGATTCTGATTTTTTTCAATTAAGTATGGATTTACCAAAAAAAGAAAATAAAGATGTAGTAAATGATTATTTTAATGAAGAAGATTTAGTAAATTCAAGTAGTATTGATGATACAAAAAAAAGTAAAAATAATATTGAAAAAAAACCAACAAGTAATTCAAATATTGATTTTTATATTTCTGATGATGAAGAAAGTGATAAAAATGATATTTTTGTTAGTAAAAGTAATACTAAAAAATCAAGTGAAAAATATGATGATGATTATAATCCTTTAGATGATAATGAAGAAGATTGTTTTAAAATTGATACTGAAGAAGATAAATTTGAAAATAATAATAAAATTAATTATAATAAAACTATTACTAATGTTGATTTTAATAATTTAATTTCACAAAGTCAAAATCAAAATTTAAAAATTAATCATAAATTAAATGAAAATGATAATTTAAATGAAGAAATAAGTGAAAGAGGAAAAAATTTAAGTTTAAATTTTGATCAACCTATTAGAACAGGACAAATAAAATATTTTGAAGCAAAAACAAATAATTTAAAAAATATAAATATTAATAATAAAAAATTTAATGAAAATTATAAAAATCCCTTATATCAATTTTTAAAAAAATTAGATTTAGAAAAATATTTTTCTAATTTATATAATAATGGTTTTGATGATATAAATTTATTAATAACTCAAACGAAAGGAAAAGAAAAAGAAAAAATAGGAATTTCAGATGATAATTTAAGGAAATTAGGAATAAGAATTCCAGGTGATAGGGCAAAAATATTAATAAAAATTCAAGAAGAAGCAGGAAATTTTAATTTTAAAATACCAAAAGAAGTTTATTATACTTGTAAAAATATTACTAATTTTTTACATGATAGTGTAATTCATAAATTAAATAATTGGCTAAAAGATATTAAATTAGATATGTATTTAGAAAATTTTTTAAATGCTGGATATCATAGTAAAGAATTACTTGTTTATCAAATGATTTCTAAACAACCTTTAAATAATGATATTTTAGAATATGAAATTGGAATTGATAAATTAGGATTTAGAAAAAGAATTCTTAATGAATTAGTTGAAGAAGCAAAAAAATTACAAAAAATGTTTAATTTTGATTTTGATTTTAGTTTTGTTAAAAACTTTTTTAGTGATATTAATATTAATAAACAAGTTGAAAAAGTTAATGAAAAAATTAAACAAGTTAAAGATGATTGTAATATTTTTTAAATATATTCTTTGTAAATTAAATTTTTAAATTTAAAATTATTAAAAATTATGTATTAAATTTTAAAATAAAAATATTATTGTTTAAATATTGATTAGTTAAATTTTTAATATATATTTAATGAATGTAAAGTAATTTTATAATTAATAAGAAAAGAATAAATATTGAATAAATTCATATATTTCAAATTAAATATAATAACAATTGAAAATTTTAATAAAAATAATTTTTTAAAGAAACGATTCTTTATTTTTTAATACTATTTATAGATAAAATAAAACAATTTAAAAAATTCTAAAAAAAAAAAATAAAATGGAATTATTATTATATAATATATTACTAATTTTAAATTTAATTCCCATATTTTTATCTTCAAAATGTTCATCTATTACAAATTGTTTTAAATGTAATTCAATATCAAATAATGTTTGTAAATGGGATGAATATAAATGTATTGACTATGAATCATCATCAGAAAATTTAACAACAAGATTATTAAAATGTTATGAAAATTCAGATAATTTATACTTTATTTATCAATATTGTGGAAATACTGATTTATTTTTAGTGGATAAAGATATTAAAATTAAATTACCAAAAAATAATGGATTATATGGTTTTGATAATATTTATTGTAGATATACAATTTTAAATTCAAAAGGGGCTTCACAAAAATTTTATGTTAAAATAAAACAAAATATTAATTTATCTCCTTCTTTTTTATTAATAATTGGTAGTAATAATGATAATTATATGAGAATTATTAATGAGGAAAAAATCAGTTTTGAAATTAAAGATATAATTGAAATATATATTGATTATTATTCTACAAGTTCTTATTCGAAAAATCCAATTGAAATTACTATTTCTTTTAATAAGTTTTTATCTTTACAAATGATTCTTTTAATTTGTTTAATTTTTATTATTATAGTTTTTGTTTTAGTTATCATATTCTTATATATTAATAAAATTTGTTTCAATTCTAATTTAAATCAACAAAATAAAAAAAAAAAAGAAGAAGAAAGAAAAAATGCAGAATATTTATTTTCAAAAATTAAATTTTTTTTATTTAATGATTATAATAATAAAGAAAAGAATAATAACTGTATTATTTGTTTTGAAAATTATAATCCAGAAGATAAATTAATTATTATTAAGTGTGGTCACATTTTTCATTATGATTGTTTAAAAAAATGGTTTATTCCTTTAAATTCCATAGAAGTAAATAATTCTTGTCCTGAATGTAGAAATGAATTATTTGATTTAAAAAATATTGATAATAATAATTTAGAAGAAATTAATAATAATTTGAATCTTAATAATCAAAATCAAGAAATTCAAAATAATAATTTGAATCTTAATAATAATCAAAATCAAGAAATTCAAAATAATAATTTGAATCTTAATGATAACAATCAAAAAGAGCAAAATAATAATTTGAATAGTAATAATAATCAAAATCAAGAAATTCAAAATAATAATTTGAATCATAATAATAATAATCAAAATGAGCAAAATGATAATAATAATAATATTCAAGGGCCAAATTTTATTACTATTTATAATGAAAGTTTACGTTCAATGAAATAATTTTTGTTTATTTATTTTTGAATTTTTTATTAAAATTAATTAATATTATTAAATAATTCAAATTAAAAAACAATTATATAAAGATTTATTAAAAATTTTAAAAAAAAATGGAACAAAATAATTTAACAATATCTCAAAAAATCAAATTAGAAAAGGAAAAATTTATATTCAAAGGTAAAACATAATAAATTAAAAAATAAAACTCAAAATAAAAAATTTAAAAAAAAATATAGTAATTGTAATAGGAGATATAAATGTAGGAAAAACAAATATAATTAAAAGAATAATAGGTGAAGATTTCAGTCATACAAATGCAACAATTGGAGCAGATTTTAAATATATGAATTATCAAATAAAAGATTTAAATAACTCTTCAATAAATTATAATATTCAAATTCAAATTTGGGATACATGTAAAATAAAAATATTTAAAATTTAAAAATATAATATTTTTAATATTAATTTAGCAGGAGCTGAAAAATTTAGAGCAGTTACTTTATCACATGTAAGAAACTCAGATGGAATTTTGATTGTATATGATATAAGTAATATTGAAAGTTTTAAAAATATTGATTTTTGGATTAGTGAAATTAATAAATGTATTGATTTAGATAATATTGTTATTTATTTAATTGGAAATAAAACTGATTTATATAATATGAGAAATGTTTCTTATGATGAGGCTTATGATAAATCAAAAAAAGAAAATTTTAAATTTGCTGAAGTTTCTGCTAAGGAAAACTATAATATTAATAATACTTTTACAGATTTTTATAATGAAATTTTTTGGAAAAATAAAAATAAAATTATTGAAAAAAGAAATCAAAATAAAATATTATTTGAGACTTATAAAGAAAATAATGAAGGATGTAAATGTTGTACATAATATTTAATAAATATCAATTTTATATTGTGTTGAATTTTATTGGAAAATTTAATTATTTAAAAATTTTATTTTTATTTTAAAAATTAACAAAAATAAACTAATAATTATTTTTTTAATCTGTAATTAATTCTTTTGGAGAATTTTATATTAAAGGTTCATTTAAATAATTAAAATCATTATTATCGTTATAATTCTTATTGCCATTTTTATTATTTTGATTATTTATATTATTATTATTTCTTATATAATTATTATTTTCATTATTATTATTTAATCCTGATAATGCAGATAATTGAACTTCAATTTTTTTTTTCAAAATTAATTTATTAAAAATATTCTTTGCAACATAAATTAAAATAATCATTATAATGATAATAAATATAATCATTATTAAATCATATTTAGAATTAATCAAAATTTTATCAGGATTATAATTTCCTTTTTCTCTTTTAACTGTACCTTCATCAACAATTTTTTTTTGTTCTTCAATAAAATCTTCATTTCCATTTAAAATATCATCAATTGCTTTTTTATTTTTTATATAATAATCTCTTAATTTATATAATAATTCAAGCAATTGATTAAATTTATCTTTTATTTCTTTTGGTGTATTTTCTTTTCCCATTTCAAATAATTGAGTTAAAATCACAGTCAATTCATTATAAAAAACTTCTTCTGTTTCATTTTTACTCATTTCAATTATTGCATCTGAAATTGAATTAAAATATTTTGTATTGTTTAAATAAAAATCCATGTATTTAATTGATATTGTAAATATTAAAGTTGGACCATATGTTATAATATTTTTTCTTATTGTTTTCCAATTGAATTCTTCTTCTATTTGTTCTTTTGATTTAATAATAAATAATATGAATATTATAAATATGAAATTTTTCTTCATTTTATTAATATTATTTTCATTAAAATTAAATAGTAAAAATTACTTATTTAAAAGTTTAAAGAAAGCAATAAATACAAGATAAAAAAATTAAATTAATATATTTAATAACAAATAAAAAACACTTTAAAAAATATAAAAAAAAAACCAAACAAATAAAATATAATTTTATATAATAAATTTTTATAAAAAAAACACCCAAATTAAAAAAAAAAATATTATCAAAAAAAAATTAAAAAAAAATAAATCAAAATTAAAAAAATGGCATCAATAAAAGAAATATTAAGTGATGAGCAAAAATTAAAAGAAATAACAAAATTAGCATTTGATTCAGTAGATACAGATGGTTCAGGTTCAATAGATCAATATGAATTAGAATCAGTTTTAGCAAAAATATCAAATGATATGGGAGCAGATCCTCCTTCTAAAGATGATGTTAAAGAATTATTAAAATTTTTAGATACTGATAAATCTGGAAAAATTGAATTTAAAGAATTTGAAGTTTTAATTAAAAATGCTTTGGAAAGTATGATTTATGGTGATTAGATTTTTAAAATTTTTTTTTTAGTGCTTTTTATAATTTTTTCTTTTTTTTTTGGGGGATTAAATATAAAAAAAATTTTTATTTTTGATTTTTTTTTTTGCTTTTTTTTATTTTTGTATGTTTGTTTTTTTCTTTTTTATATTTTATATTGATTATAATATTAATAATATAAAATAATATATTATAATACAAAATATTTTTTATAAAAAAATATTTAAATTATTTTATTTTTTAAATCAATTAAATAATATGAATCAAAATAAAAAAAATTCTTTTCCAGAATATTTTATATTAAATTCAAATATTGGTTTATATGAAGATGAAAATTATGAATTTAAACAATTTATTTTATCAAATAAACAAGATGTATTAAAACATTTAAAATTATTTATGAGATATTTGACAGCTTTTTTAAATTCAAATTCAGGAGTTTTATTATTTGGAATTAATGATGATGGTATAATAAAAGGAATAAAAATGAATAATGAAATAAAAGATGAAATGATTTATCAAATTAAAAAAATGATTTCTAAATTTGATTCTCATATTTCTGAAGAAAATTTTATTAATTATAAAATTTTTCCTGTTTTTGATAATGAAAAAAATGTTATAGAAGATTTATATATTATTGCAATTTTTGTAAAAATTGGATATCCTGATAAAATTTATACTACTCCTTATGTTGAAGATGAAGAAAAAGATTATATTGTTTATATAAAATTAAATGGAACTATTAGAAAAGTTACTGGAAGTAATTTATATAAATATATTAAAACTAAAATGAAAAAATATTTTTTAAATAGTAAATTTTATGAAAATTAATTTAATATAATTTATTTCTATTTTTATTATTTTAAAATAAGAAAATTAATTTTTTTCTGTTATTTCTTTTGTTACTTTATTAATTATTAAATTAAATATTTTTGATTCAATTATATTTACATCAAAATATAAAAATTTAAAATTTTTTTTGTTTATTCTTTTTTTTTCAATATAATAATAATTTAAATAAAATTAATTAAAAAATGAAATATTATTTATGTAATAAAAAATAATAAAAAAAGTATAAAAATTATTTTTAAAAAAATGAAAGTTAAATTTAATATAAAACCAATACCAAATCTTCTGTCACAATTGACGAATAAATTATCAACAAGTTCGAGAAATGATGATGATATAATAACAAATAAAAATAAAAATTCTTTTGAAAATCAAAATCAAGAACTTTACACAAATTCAAACACTAATACATTATTTGAATTTAATATTCAAACTATAAATAATTTTCAAAATTTAACTATTGCTTCTTTAAAATATTCATTTTCTCAAACAAAAAAAATAAATCCAGATTCAATAATTTTTTATACATTAAATAAAGAAAATTTATATGATGAAATTTCAGATTCAATATTATTATCAAATATAATAAATAAAGGAATAGATTATATATATGAAATATATTATAAAATAAATTTAGAAATGATAAAAATAATAATTAATTTTTATCAAATGAATATTGATAAAATATATATTAAATTATCTTCAATTTGTTCAATTGAAATGCTAAAAATAATAATAAATGAAAAATTAAATAATGAACTTGAATTAAATTCATTAAAAATATATGGTTTATATATAATTGATATAAATTCAAGAGAAAAAAAAATAATGAATCAATCAAAAGAATTAAACAATAATATAACATTAAAAAAGATAATAAATTTCTATTATCAAAATCCAAATTCTCAATATATAATTTATTTTTTATTATCAAGAAATAAAAATAACAAACTTCAAATGGGATTAAATTTTAAATTTAACTATTTAAAAAATATATCAAAAATAAAATTTAATAACAAAGCACCATCATATTGTGAATGTTCAGATGGAATAAATTTATTTGCATATTGTAGAAAAGAAAATTGCATAATTAATAATAATTTATTTATAAAAATTTTAGGTTATGGAACTTTTAATATAATTAAAGAAATTGATAAAGTAAATTGTCCTTTTTGTAAAAATAAAAGTGAAGTTAAAAATATAGGTTTAATTAATAGTAAATGGTATTATAAAGGAAATATTAATTGTAATAAGCAAAATTCTTTTGAAGGTGATGGAATAACAATTGATGATCAATTATATATTTTGAAAGAAGCAAAAATTAATTCTATATTATTAAAGTTAATTATTGATGTTAAACCTTATTTTGTTAAAAGAACTTTTAGTGAGAATAATGTAAATTGTGATATAGATGATGTTGGTTTTTATGATGAAAGTTATAAAGAAAATAATTTTGAAGAAAAAAAATTCAATTTTTGTAAAAATGTAAATGATAATATTAAATATTATGAAACAGAAAATGAAATTAAAAGCATGGATATTGAAATTGATAAGGAAGATAAAATTATTTGTCATGAATGTAAAATTAATTATAATAATTTATGTTTTATTTTTTGATTAATATATTATATTAGTTTGATTTTTGCATATATTAATTATCAAAATTTGTTAAAAAATATTTAAATTGATTATTATTAAGTCAATTTTTATATTGTTTCATATAAATAAATAACTGAAAAATATAATAAAAACTAAAAAACAGTTTTTTCATATATATTATATAAATTTTTAATAACTTATTAATTATATTAATTTAAAATGTGATTTTATCATTGAAATAAACTTATCTAAAAAAAAATTAAAATCATCAAAATATTCAAGTGATATTAAATGAGTCTAAAAATAGAAAAATGAACAAATTTTAATATCTTTTATTTCAAGAGTTTTAATTGTTATTTCTAATATTATTTATAATAATTATAATAAAAATACTATTATTTCTGATATATAAAAAAAGAATAAATTGAATTAAGAAAAAATATTAATTGTTTAATTGATAAAAATTATAATCATCATTGAATTTGAGTTTTCATATTTATTAAAATGTTTATGTAATTTTGTCAATTTTGATTTGTTTGTTCATGAATAAAAACTATATTTTTATGTTTATATTTATTAAATAAGCAATATATTTTTATAAATGAAATTATTATTATATAAATATTTAGTAACTTATTTTTGATTTTTTTATATATATTGAAATTTAATATCTATCTTTTTATAAAATTTATTTTATAAATTTTTATTAAAAAAAAAAATATAAAAATAATAAAAAAAAATAAATTACTTTTTAAAATGCATCAATCATTATCAACAAGAATTCAAAATTCAATAGACAAAAAGAAAAAAGTGAAAGTAATAAAAAAAATTCCAACACCTCAAAAAAATGAGAAAGTATCAAATATAGATTCATTAAGAGGAGAAGATATATTTAAAGATAGTCTTGAAGGCAGTTATAATATATCAAAAACAAATATTTTAATACCAGATAGTTTAAATAATACAAAAAATTCTTTAATTAATAGTATTATATCACATCAAGATGATTATACTGAAGAAAAAACTAAAGAATGTACTAAATCAAAATTAAATAAAAATTCAAAGCAAAATTCTATTGAAAAAAATAATATTGAATATGGAGAAGAGACAAAAAAAATTTCTTATAAATATATTACAAATTATCCTTTGAAAAGTTTTTATAATATAAATGAAAGTAATAAAAATTATTATTGGTATGCTACTTATGATAAATTATTATTTAAAAGAAATTTATTTTATATTTTAAATTATTATCAATCTTTATATAATAATAATTATGATAAAATGAAAGAAAAATGTTTAATTATTAATGATTTTTCTTTATCAATTGATGAAAATTCAAGTAAACCCTTTATTTATTATAATAAAGGTGATTTTATTTTTGTAAAATTATATTTAATGAGTATTAATGAAATAAATAAAATTTTTAATTTTTTAAATAAAGTTGAACACAATTTAATTAAAGAAAATTTTGAATTTAATAATGTATTAGGACAAAAAATTAGTATTAAACATAATAATAAAACTTTTCCTTATTCTGATTTAATTTGTTTGGGTAGTTTTTTAAATATTAATATTTATTCCTTTACATTAAATATTAAAAATCAAATTAAAAAGAATAGTAAAATAAAATTAGAAAAATTATCTAAATTAACAAAGTTTCTTATTGAACTTTTTCCTAATTATTCAAATAATTTTTTTATTTATTATGTTACTAAAAATATTAAAAAAAATTCAAATTTAATTTCAAAAGAACTTAAAATTTTCATGAATAAAGAAAAGGAAAAAGAAAAAGAAAAACAAAAAAATTTTATCGAAAAAAAAAATAATTCATTCCAAAATTTTAATTTAAATAATTTAAATTTGAATTTAAAATTTTTAAATTTAAACCAAACACAAAATACAAATTCATTTGAAAATATAATTTGTACTCCTTTAGAAGATAATAATAAAAAAAAAACAGTTTATAATAATTTTACTAACAATAATATAAATAAAAATAATATATCGAATTTACAAAATAAATCATCTGAAAAAGGAAAAAGTCTTATTTTACAAAAGAAAAAAAATGAAAATATTTTTGTTGTTCAAAGAAAATATAAATCAGATATTGATTTTGAACTAGATAATGATAGTAGTTCTACTATTTCTAAAAAAGGAGAAGTTGAAAAAGTTTTCGTTACTCCAAAGAAAAAGAAAAACAAAAAATATTATAGTTAAAACAATATTTAAATTTCAATTTTTAAAATTTAATATATTAATATATTTTATTTAATCAAAATCTATTTAAAAAAATTTTTTTTTTCATTTTTAAAAAACAAATTTCTCAAAAAAAATAAACTAAAAATTAAAAAAGTTAAATTTGATTTATAACAATAAAATAAAACATAATAAAACAAAAACTTTTATAAAAAACAAACATCAAAACAAAATAAATATTTAAATAATTAAATAAAAAACTAATTATTTAAAGCAATTTATCATTAGATAAAACAACATTTCCATTATTATTATTATGTTTTAAAAGAATAATACCAGAAAATAATAAAAGTAAACTTCCTAAAATAATATAAACAACTCCTAAAGAAGTATTTTTTCCTCCTAAAAAATTAAGATTAGTAACAATAATTTTATCAATTATACTACAATTATCACATTTAACATTAATAAAATAAATTCCTTTTTCTAAGTAAATATAACCAAATAATTTTCTAAAATTAGAATAACCAGAAGGTTTCATCCAAACAATAAAATGTTCATTAGTCATATCAACCCATTGTTTATCAATATTATTTTTAGTATTTTTAAATTTAATTTCTTTATCACTTTCCCAAGTAATATTTTGTTCATTTAAATGTATAATATCATAAGATTTATTTGAATTTAAAAATATTTCTAATGATTTGATATTTTTATAACTTTTTGCATATACACCACATGGAATTGATACTTCATTTGGATTTAATTTTTTTTTTGAATCTATTGATTTTGTTATATTCATTTCTTTATTTGTTAATGCATTTCTACATTCATTTATTAATTCATTTTTTTGAACATTAAAACCTTTTAATTGATTTTCATTTACTCCTTTAAGATATCTCTTATGATTTTGATAATAATTATTTATTTCATAATAAAACATATATAAGTTTTCATTTTTTATTTCAAATTGTATTTTATCTTCTTTTATAAATTTTATTGGTATTTCTTCAATCATTGATGAAAAAAAAATTAATATTATTCCTAATCCTATTATTGTTATTGAAAATAAAAACATTATTGAACCTGTTGATGTATTATCTATTTTAGGACGATATGAATTTATTTTTTGTTGGGAAAAAGGAGAATTTAATAATTTATAATAAGTTGAATTTTCATTTATTTTTTTATTTTTTAACTCTAAATTTTCTAATTTATTTTCTTCATTATTTTCTTTTTCTTCTTTTTTATCTTTATTTTCTTTGTTTGTAGTTTCTGCTATTAATTCAGTTGGAATTGTATTTGTTAATTCAGATTCTAATGACATTATCTTTTAATTTTATGTAGATATTTTTTTTGTAAGAAATAAAAAAAATTAAAAAATCAAAACATAATTTTTTTATTTAATTTTTTTATAATTTTAATTTTTTTTTAATGCTTGAAAATGATACAAAAGGTTGGCATGGAAGTTATTCAATTGCAGGAAAAAATTCTGCTCAAAAATATCGTCTTATTTTACATAAAGATGAAATATTAAAAAATGAAGATAAAAAACATAAAATTAAAACAATTTTTACTCCTAATGAATCATTTGATTATGAAGAATATAATAATACTTTAGAAATGTTAAAAATTTATAATAAAGATAATAAATTAAATAATTCTAATGATGAAAATTTTAATTTAAAAAAAGAGTTTTTAAATAAAGAAAAATATAAATTTCATAATAAACATATGAAAGAATTAGATAAAAAGAAAAATAATTCTGTTAATAATTTAATAAGATATTATCCTAAATATGATTATATTTATCCAAAAATTTTAACTGGTCCTTCATGGAAATCTTTAAAAGGAAGAACAAATTCAAATTCAAAAGAAAATAATTATAATAATAAAAATAGTAATAAAAATAATATAAATTCAAATAATACTATAAATAGTGATGAAAATAATGATAATAGAAATTATGAAATAACAAATAATGAAGATTATAATAATAATATAAAAAATGGTAAAAAAATAAATAAATATGATTCTTATAATGATGATTTAAATATATTAAATTATTATTCTCCTTCAAAATGTTTAGTAAATATGGATAAAACTACTCAAAGAGGAGAATTTACAATATCACATGATATTAGAATTAGAACAGATAAACCTTTTAATAAAAATTTTATAAAATATAAAAAAAATAACAAATTGTTAAAGAAAAGTAATTTATTACTCTTTCAAAATAAAATAAAAAAAATAAAATTATCAAAATTATCAAAAATAAAACTTCAAAATGAAAGTTTATCAAATAATATTAATAGTTCAATAAGTTCTTATAATAATAAAACAAATATAAATTATCATACTCAAAATAATTCAAAAAAGAATTTAATAAAAACAATTGATTTTGAAAAAATAATGTCAAGAGAACAAATAGATAAAATAAAAAATAAAAAAATAAAATCAATTCCATTTATTTTTCCAAATTATAATTTAGTAACAGATAGAACAATAACCAAAGTAATTTATTCAAAACCAATTGTAAATAAAAGAAAAATTAAAATAATGAAAGGAATAGATTCTTTAATAAATTATAATCCAGATAAAGTAATAAATAAAATTGATAATCATTCTGAAATAAAAGTACCTAATTTTAATTTAATGAATTCGAGATTTGATAAGAAAAATAAATCTAAATTACCTATTTATATGCAAAATTTACATGATAGAAAAAGTGTTGATACTATTAATGAAAAGTCTTTAAAATTAAATAATTTTTCAAATAGTAAATTTTTAAATCCTTCTAATTCATTTTGGCCTAAGAGAAGTTATAATAATATTATTAATTTAAATTTATTAAAAAATAATAGTTTAAATTATGGAAAATTTAAAGATGAAAGTTTAGAAAAACAAAAAAATATTTTGAAAACTGAATTAAATTTTATTTATAAAGATAAAGATGAATTAATTAATGAAGGAGCATTAAAAAGATTTGATAATATTACATATAAAACTATTCATAATACAATTAAAGATAAACATAATAAAAATGAAATTGAAAAAATAATTCAAAAATATGCAAAATTAGTAGTATAAAAAATTAATTTTTTTTTTTATAATTATACACACAACAACTGAAAAAAAATATTTTAAAAATAAAAATAAAAAATTAGTTAAAAGGTTTTTAATTTAATAATAATAATAAAAAATATTTTACCATAAAAATAGATTTTAAAAGGTTAATAATTAAAAATTTTTCTGTTAAATTTACAAAAATAACTTTTATTTACTATTTTTTTTTATTATTAATATTTTTTAATCCTAAAATATAAAAAATATTTTTTTAATTAAAATATGAAAAAACTGGAATTTTTACCTCAAACACCTTCAACAAAAGCAGAAAATGATTCTGAGAGAAGAAATATAAATAAAGTATTTACCTTTTCTCAATTTGCTTCTGATTTAAAAGGAAATTTTAAAGAAGAATCTCCGAATAAAAAAATCAATGAATTAATAACAACTGATGAAGAAACAAAAGAAAAATTAGAAAATATAAGAAATAATATTTTTAATATTAGACAAAAAGTTTCTTCTTATTCTAAAATATATGATAATATTTCTACTCAAATTGGAAATGGAGTAATTAATAAATTTCCAAAAGATCAAAATATAAAAAATAAAAAAAATGATATTCAACAACAAAATAATAATGATTATTATAATGAAAATTTAAGATTAAAAAAAAGAATTTTTGAATTAGAAAATGAAATTCAAAATAATAATACAAATTTTAATATTAAATTCAAAAAAAATTGTATTAATGAAATGAAAGAATTGCAAAAAATTTTTGATGAAACCATTGAAACTAAAAATAAAGAAATAGAACAATTAAATCATAATCAAGAAATATTAATTCAACAAATTGAACAAATGAAATATAATTTTAATAAAGAAAAAAATGAATTAAAAAAATATAATGAAGAATTATTAAATAAAAATTATGAATTACAAAAACAAATAAATAAGATTTATTATAATAATTCAATTTTTGTAAATAATAATTTTAATGTAATGAAAAATATGTATAAAAAAAATAGAAGACAAAAAAGTGATGATTTAAATTTAACTACAGTTATTGAAGAAGATAAATCAATTTCTTTTTCTTTTAATAATACTAATAATAGTATTAATAAAAATATTACTAGTAATGATAAAATTTTTAATAATAAAAATAATAAAGTTTATAATAATAAAGTTGAATTAAGAAAAAGTTTAAGTTCTTTTAATATTAAAAAATAATAAAATTTCCCAAAATTATGAAGCAAATAATATTTTTTATCAGAAGTGTAATAATGTGAATTTTTTTTTTGTTTTTATTTGTAAATAATTTGTAAAAAAAATTTTTTAAAATTAATATATTTTTTAAATGAGAATAATTTAATATTTATAAAGATTATATAAAACTAATATTTATTTAATATAAAAAATTAAAATTTACTTTATCAAAAAACCATTTATAATAAATTATTTACTAATTTTAAACTAAAAAAAATATAAAATTATTATTCATAAAAACCAATATTAAAAAAAAATTAATAAAACAACAACTAAAAAAAATATAAAAAAAATGATTCCAATTGAAGAAAAAAAGAACCCAATATTTGAAGGAAACATATATTGGATATATGAAGCATTTAAATTAAATAAACAAGACTTTGATTTTGACAAACCATACACAGATAAACAATCATTAATAAAAGACAAATTTTTAATATATGAATGTTTAATGTTTAATGAAGATAGAGAAAACTCTTTATTTATAATGCAAGATGGAATATTATATGAATATTTTTCAGCAAGTCGTTCAGAATTAATATTAAAATTAATTCAGTATTATGAAAATAGATTAAAATGGAATGTTTCAAATAAATTAAAAGAAGATTCAGAACCAATAGAAAAAATTGGTCCTTTAACTCATATTATTAATAAAAGATTTAAATATAATAAAAAAGAACATTATGATCCAGAAATAAAATTTAAAAGTATTATTAAAGCAAATATTTATCTTGAATATAAAGATAGAACATCAAAATGGATTTTTAATTATGAATTAAAAAAATTACTTTTTTACTTTCAATTTATTCCAAGACAAAAAGAAATTTCAATAATGAGAATTTTTCCATTAAATATGAAAGAATTAGAAACAAAAACTTTTAAATTTGTTGATTTTGAAGATCAATTAATGGATACTCAAGAAGCACAAATACAAAAAGCTTTAGATGAAAATAATGAAAGAGAAATGGTAAATTCATTTGCAAAAAAAATAAAAAAAGTATTTTATGATAAATATTTATTAAATTTAAAAAAAATGGATGTTATTGCATTTAAATTTGATGATAAATGGTATATTTTAAATATAAAAAATTTTATTTTTGAAAAATATGAAAATAAACATGTTAAATTAGATACTGAAGGATTATTTTTTCGTTATATTGAAAAATATAAAGATTTAATGAGTAATGAAAAAGATAATAGAAAATTAGCAGATATTGAAAAATTTTATAAAACTATGGTTAATAAATATGAAAAAATGTTTCATACTATTGTTTCTAATACTTATTTAGATAAACCTATCAAAGATCCTACTTCTGATAATGTTTATAAAATGATTAAACCTGAAAGCCCTTATACTTTAAGTGAATTAATGGAACCTAAAACTGATCTTAAAACTTTTGTTAAATGGGCTACTTATAATTTATGGAATGAAGATAATAAAGGAGCTTAATTTTTAATGTTTTTTTTTTTAATTTTTGTTGATAAATTATTTTTTTTTTTGTTACTAAAAAGGTTTTTCATAATTTATAATTTAAATTTTTTATTGTTTTTTAATTTAATTAATTTATGTTTTATAAAATCATTTATTAATATATATAAAACCAATTACTTTATATTATTAATTATTTTTAATTCTATATAATAAATAAATAATTTTTTTCTATTTGTTTCAAAAATAAAAATGTTATATTAAATAATTATTTATATATAAAATTTTTTTTCAATAATATATTCATATTAATAAATATTTGCTTATATTCTCTTCTTAATTAAATTTATTTTCAATTTTCATTTTATATCTTTTATAAATTAATTGATTAAAATATAATTTTTTTTTTTTAATTTATTTATATATTATATTTTTATCTTAAAAAAAAATTCTTCTATTTATATAATATCATATCATATTCTGGATTATATCCTAATTCTTTTTGAGGACTTTTTTTAACAATTTTTTTAAATATTCTAAAAGGTGCTTCTGTTTTTCTTGATTTAATAATAACTTTATTAAATCTATTTTCAGATTTCTTTTTATTTTCATTATTAATTTCTTCTAATTTTTTAATTTTTTCCTTTTGCTTTTTTTCTTTATTATAATTTTTTCTATCATTTATAATTTCAATAAAAATATCAGGATTTTGAATTTCAAATGTTTCTAAATCATGTGTTAAAATATTAATTTTATTTTCTTTATTTTTAATTTTACTAATACAATCATTAATTAAGTCAATATAATGTAAACTATTATAACTTTGATTTAAGTTAATTTTTTTATTATTTTTATGCTCTAATTCTAAAATATATTTATAAATACCTTTAATTAAATCAAAACAATATGAACTATAATTATTATCTGAATGAGGTAATTTTTTCATATTTTCTAATTCACTTTCATAAATATCTTTTAATAAATTATATTCTCTTTGATGAAAATTTAATCTTTCATTCATTTCATAAATTATATTATTCTCTTCTTTTTTCATTATTTTTTCATCTAATTTAATTTGTTGAATTAAATCTAAAAGTCTTATAATTCTATCTTCAATTTGATGAAATTTAATTTCTAAATTATTTGCATCATCTAACATTTCATTTAATTCTTTTTCTTCTTCTTCATTTCTTTCTAAACAAAATTTATAATTATTAATTGCTTTATTTGTTATTTTTGTAAAATCAAAATTTTCTGGATTTAAATGCATTAAATATTTATTATTTTTTCCTATTATTTCATTATTAAATTTATTATTTTCAACATTTGTTAATTCAGATATAAATTTACATAATATTCTTAATTCTTCTAAATTATTTATAATTTTTTCCATTTCATCATCTATTGTTTTATTTAAAATTTTTTCTTGATACTCTTCTTTTAATAATTTTCTGTATACTTCTCCTATTTTTGAATAACATTTTTCAATTTGTTTTAAAGAATGATTTTGACTTCGAATACAATTTATAAAATTATTATTATTATTAATTAAGTTTAATTCATTATTTTCTAATTTTTTATCGTTTTCATTTTCTTTATTTATTAATTTTTGACTTTCGTTATTTAAAAATTTAATAATATAATTATTAATACCAATAAATTTATTTTCATGTAAAAATTTATTTAAAGAACCATTTCTATCCATTAATATGTTTGCTCTTCTTTTTTTATATTCATTAATTTGTTTTCTTGATTGAAAAATATATTTACTATTATTTTTATCAAATCCAATTCTAAATTTATTTTTCATAAATGGATCATTTGAATAATAAGCATCATTTGTTATTTGTTTTATATTTTTTATTGTTTTTAAAACATTAAAATTATCTGAATCAAAAGTATTTGATTTATATAATCTTTCATTTATTATATTTCTTGTTTTGTTATAATTTGATTTATTTATTGATTTTGATTTTTGATGATTAGATTTTAAAAAAATATTTTCTCTAGTTGTTTTACTTTTTTTCTCTTCTATATTATATAATGTTTCTGCTTTATTTATTAATTCATTTAAATTTGATATTGGATCTAATATTACTTTTCTATATTTATTAATTTGATAAGACATATTTTTAAAATTTAATTATTACTAATTAAATTGTTTTTTTTAATATTTTTTTTTATAGAACAAAAATGATTAGTGTTAAAATAGGAAAAGATGAAATATTTAAAGAATCTTTATATGATATGAAAAAAAATTACTTTGATTATCAAAATCAAAATTATCAAATAAATAATAATCAAACTTTCTTAAATCAAACAAATGTAACAATGATTAATAATAATTCAAATATAAACAAGAAATTAGAACATTTTCCAGATATTATTCCAACATTTTTAGAAAAACAAAATAAAGACAATATAAATAGAGATTTAATTATAAAAGTAAATAATAAAAAAAATAAACTTGAAAAAATAATTCAAACAATATTTGATAATAATCTTTTTATAAATTATTCAAATAACATTTCTCAAATTATAAATGATATGAATAAATTAAAAAATACTGCAGAAAATAATAATAAATTAGATTATTCTAATTTTAAAAATTTAATAACTTCAATTACATTATTTGATATAGAACAAACGTCACAACATTTAAATGAAATAAAAGAAGAAGATTATTTAAAACTTTATCCAAATCAAAAAACAGAAATATTAAATTATATAAACAAATATAAAAACAATTTTTTAGTAAATCTTGATTGCGTAAATCAAATAAATAAAAATAATAATAATATAAATAATTCAAAAATTAAACAAAAACAAATTAGTTATAATACAAATAATCAAAATATAAATTATAATAATTCAAATACTCAAAATTCAACTCTTCAAAAATATAATGAAATATTTAATTTATCAAATCAAAATAAACAAATAATAAAACATACAAATACTCAAAAAGTTATAACAAAAGAAAAATTTGATTTATTTAAAACAATGACAGGATTAAATTTATCAAATGAAAAAATATCACAATATTTAAATTCAAATTGTATAAATGTTCAAAATGCAGTTAATAAATTTTATCAAAATATTTATAAAGCACCATATTTAACATTAAAATTTTATAATCCTGCATGTGGAGATGTAAATAGAAGAATTAAAGTACATAATTTTTATTTTTTTTCTTCTTCAAATGAATTATTTAATCAAGCAATTATGGATTGGTCATCAATACAAAAACCAAGATTGTTTACGGAAAATAAAGAAGAAATTTTTTTAACTTCTAATATTAAATGTATTGGGGCATTTAATTTGAAAAATAATCAAGTAATTACAGTTAAAACTATTTAGAATTTTTTTATTATTTTATTTTTTTTTTAGAAATAGGAAAAATGATTAAGATATATGGATTATCAAATAATTTATTAAGAAAAAAAGTAAATTTTATATTTTTAAAAAATTGATTTTTTATATTTCATTATTATTTTTTCCAATTAATATTATAAATAATTCCTTTTTTATTAAAAATAATAATTAATATATTTTTTAATATGGAAAATTGTCGTTGAAATAATTATATAATTCCTTAAATTGAAGAATATGAAAATTAAAAAATTTACAATAAATATGAGAAGATAAAAAAATTCCTTTAATTAAAAAAAAATAAAATTATGATATTTTATTAAATAATAATAATAATAATATTGAAAAAATGATTTAGAAATGAATAAGCAAAAAATAGAAATTAAAAATGCTTTAAGCTCAATAACAAAGAATAGATATATTTGATTTATTAATTAAATATAAAAAAAATTATGTTAATAAAATTAATAATTAAATAATTGATTATAATTTTTAACAATAATTTTTTTAAAATTTCTTTTTAAAATTTAATTTTAATTATTGAAGAAGTAATAATTTAAAAATGAAATCAAAAGAAAATTTATATGCTTTATTTTATGAAATAATTAGTGAAATTAAAGGATGTAAAATTGAAATAGAAGAAGAAGAATTTCAAGAAAATATTGAATCAATATCAATGAAGCAATTAATAAATTATATTAAAGATTCTATTAAATTATTAATAAAAAATAAAATAGAAGAAGCAAAAGAAAATCAAAAAAAAGATGATTTTAAAAAATTAAAAAATTTAAGAGAAAATTATTATAATAATGAATTAATAAAATATGAAAATTGTTTAAATAAAATAGAACAAAAAGAAAGACAGTTAATAAAAATGTTTTTCCAAAATAAATTACATAAAGAAGCAATGGAAAATAAATTAGGTGATTATATGGAAATGGAAGATGAATTTGAAGAAATGAAAAGTAAATTAAAATATGAGGATAATAGAATTTTAATAAATAATAAGAAAGATAATAAAATATTAAATTTAAGAAATGAAAATATTAATTTAAAAAAAGAAATTATTGAAAAAAATGAAAAGAATAAAAAAATTGAAAATGAAATAATAAATAAAGATAAAGAAATTGAATTATTAAAAAATGATTTAGAAATATTAAAAAGTAAATTAGAAGAAAAAGAAAAAGAATTAAATCGTTATTCAGGTATAAATATAAATATAACAAATAATAATCAACAATCAAAAAATACAAATTATAATTATTCAACAAATAATACAACAAAAATTTTACCAAATACTACAAAAAATGAAAATAATAAAACACTAAAGAATTCTCATTCAATGAAAAATTATTTATTTAAAAAATCAAAATCTAAAAATAATTTAAAAAATCAAAATAAAAATAATCAAAATAATTTAAATTATACAAGAAATGAAAATTTTACTATTGAACAATTAGATTTGATATCTAAAAATTCAGTGAATCAAAATAAAAGTCATAATAATTCTTGTAATATCAGTTATATTAAAATTAAAAAAAAAGAAGATAAAAATAAGAAAAATAGTTTATATCTTAATTCAAAATTTCCTTATGTAAATAAGAATAAAAATAATCAAATTAATAATAATAATAAAAATAATATTATTAGTTATATGAAAAAAGGTAATTATACTCATAAAAAAAAATCAAGTCACTCTTTATAATGTATTTTCTTAAAGAGTAAAAATTTAGTTTTATTTTTTATGATATAATTTTTTTCATAATATTATAATTTTAAAAAATAGTTTTTTTTTATATTAAATTTGAAAAAAAACTATTTGAATTGATAAATAAAAATTTAAATATTTAATTATTAAATAAACAATTTTTTTAGATTAATTATTTAATTCATTAAAGTATTAATTGTTTTAATTTGAATATAGAAAAATGAAAAAAATTTTTAAATTAAAAACATTCTAATTTCTTTTATGAGTTTGAAAAAAATATTATAAAATCGTATCAAAGGATAATATTAATAAAAAACAAATACAAAGATTCCTTATAATACAATATAATATTATAAAAATAAAAATATATTAATAATCACTTTAATGCCTTTAAAGATAATGATAATAAGTAATAATAATAATAAAACATAATATAATAGTTTCAATAATAAAAGCATTTATGCCTTTAAAAAATTTAATTTTTGAAAATTAATAAATAATTAGAAAAATGAAATCAAAAAAAGATGAAAAGAACATTTCAAATAAAACTTGGGATTCAGGAATTTTTACTATACCAAATGATTTATTTTATTCTGAAGATGATAATAATAATTCTGAAAATGATTTTCAAATTCAATTAATTAATAATTTTAAAATAAGTGATATGTTAGTTTCTAAAAAAACTATTTTTACAAATCTTCTAACTCCAAATTGGGAAAAACATATTAATAATTATGTTAGGCATAAATTTTCAGGTTATAGAAAAAAAATTCGCAGAATTGAAAATTCAAATAATATGATTAAAAATTATTCTATTATAAATAAAAATACTTATTAATGTTAAAATTCTCATTATTTGTAGCTTTGAGTTTTATTTAATAGATTTTTATACTATTAAATAATAAATAATAAATGTATATATAACAACTTTTTATAAGTATTGGTGATTTAGCTATAGGATTTATTTATATTATATATAAATATTTTATGATTCATGTAAATAAATATTTTGTCAAAATATTAAAATTTTTTTAATTTATAAAATTAAATTATCATCAAATTTACTATATTATAAAAATGATATATAATATTTATAGATATTAAAAAGGTTTTAAATATATTATAAAAAAATTATAATTTATTTTAATATTATTTTAAATAACAACAAAAAAAAAATAAAAAAATAATATAATTTTTCAAATATCCTAATTAAATTATCTTAAAAATATAAAAATGATTTATTAAATTTAAAATCATTTAAAAAAAAACTAAACAAATATTAGAATGAATCATAACTTCAATGAAGAAAATAAACTTGAAGATTTTGCATTTATTTCAAATGGAAATTATTTTGATATAAAAACGAATTTAAAATCGAAACCAATATTTTTATCAAAAAAAAAAAATTTTTTTTTACTAAAAATCCAAGTGAAAATTAAAAAAAAAATGAAAATATTAATTCCTTTTCTCCTTTTATCAAAAAGAATTTTTTCGATGAATTAAATTTAAATCAAAAAAATGAAATTAAAATAAAAACTTTTTTGATAAAATAAAATAATGTTCCCAATATTATAGTATATTAATTATTTAATATAAGAGTTATTAGAGTAATTTAGCTTTTTAGATAAGATTATTTTTTGAAATAATTGTTTATAAATATTCAGTTTGTAATTACTTATAAATTTGATTATATTAAATTTAGAATTGTTATAATTATAAATATAAAAATAATATAATATTGTTTTAGCTCTGATAGAATTTAGTTTATTTAATATTTTTATATATTAAAACAAAAATTAAATATTTAAATAATTATTATCTCTATTAACTTGAGGAGTATAATCAAACTCATCTACAATTTCATTAATTCTTTTCTTTCTATGAAAATTATACTTTTTATAAATTAAATATCCTAAACTTCCAATAATAAAAGCTAAAATAAAAATGATTAACCAAATTAAAATTTTACTTCCTTTTCCTTTAATAGCATTTTCAGAATAATAACTAACAACTTTTTTATCAATATCAAAAATAATATTATACTTTTTTAAAAAAGGTTTCCCAAGAATCCAAATATCATTTTGATAATCTCCAAAAACAATTAATAAATAATAAAAATCTTCTTTTTTAATAAAAAGATCATTATAATTTAAAATAAAAGTATAATTTAAATCTTTACTATAAAAACTAATTTCAGGAAAAGTTTTAATATCAAAATCTTTATTACAAACAAAATAAATATGACTATCTTTATAATATATTTTTAATTGACAAATTGATTGATATTGATAAAAAAATACTTCAATTTCTTCTTTTAATTGATCAGTTCCAAAAATTACTCCTGAATCTAATAAAAATTTAGCTTGATTAACTTTACTCAAAGACACATTTTTCCATAAAACTTTATCAATAATAATTTTCCAATTATTATTATTATCAGATACTTTTGTATTATGTAAATATTTTTCATTATAATTTTTATCATATTCATGTGGATAATTTCCAATTATAATTTCTCCTTTATTTTCATTTTTATTATCAAAATTTATAAAAAAACAATTATTTTTTATTAATTTATTTTTTTTTAATTGATTTATTAATACCTGTTCTCTAACAAAAGAACTATCTTCTATTTTTAATCCAATAAAAGCATTTGGTACTTTTTTTTTTAAATCATCTTTTGTTGCTAAAATAAAAGTTAAATTTGAATCAAATGAATTTGAATCAAATTTTATTTTATCATATGAATAATAACCTTCTTTAAATAATTCTAAATAAAAATCTGTTTTTAAATCACCTTTTTTATAAAAAGTAACTGAATTATTTTCATTATATAAACCATCTATTATAGAACTTCTTATTATAAAAGGAGAATATTCCATTGAAATTTTTGTTGATATTTTTATTTTTGGAGTTCCTATTTCTATATCTGTATATATTTCATTATCTCTTTCTATTAAAAAATATTCTGATTCTGGATGAGATGTTTTTTTGGAAAATTGAAGTTTTATTGGATTTGATGATGATATTATAGAGTTAAATTTTATTATTAATAATATAAAAAATAACATTTTTTTTGAATTTTTTTTTTTTAATTTTTTCATTCTATAATATTTTTTAGAAAATATTTAATTTTTTTTTATATATTGTTTTTTTATTTTTATTAAGTGAAATTAATATTTAGATTATTTTTTTAATTTTGTTTTATAATATGTTTCCACTTTAAAAAAATAATATTAAATGTACAGAAAAATAGATATCAATAATAAAATGGCAGAATCTAACAAATTACAATATAAAAAACTAAAAACAATACAAGAAATAAATAATGATTCACCATTAGAAAAAGAAGAAAATTTATCAAATAATCAACCAGGAAATATAATAAATATAACAATAAACAATAATTATTCAATAAAAAAAAGAACAAGTTTATCAAATAATAAAAACTCAAATAGACAAATATTTAGAAATAAAACCTTTTTTAATGATATTTCTCAAAAAAATCATTTAGAATCATATATAAAAGAAATAAGTTCAAAAAATATAAAACATTTAAATATAAATATAAATTATAATAAATATCAAAGAAAAAGTGCATCAAGTGTTGAAAAAAAAAGAATAGATTCTCTTTGGACAAAAACAAAAATTTTTCAAAAAATGTTAAATGCATTCATGAATCCTGATGTAGTAAAAATAGATGATAAAGATATATTTTCTGAAACATTAAAAACAACTTTATTAGATAATAATAATTATTCATTTCAAAAAAAAAATATTAAAGACAATAATATTAAAAAAATTAAATTTGAAGAAAAACTTGAAAATAAAAGAAGAAAAAAAGAAATAACATTAGAACAATTTTTACGTAAAAGTGAAGTAGAAAAAGAATTAATAAGAGTAAATTTAAAAGAAAAAGCATTTAAATTAATAACAGAAGGAATATCAAATAATTCAAATAAAAACATAATAGAAGAATTTGAAAAATTATTTTATCAAAATCCAGAAAAAAATAAATATTCACCAGAAGATAAAAATTATTTATTTAATCAAAGATTATCAAATGGAAAAACTTTATTATATATTGCTTGTCAAGAAGGAAATACTGAAATAGTTAAATTTTTATTAGAAAAAAAATTAAATCCTAATATTAAAGCAATTTATTTTGATATGGAAGATTCTTGTTTAGCTGTTGCAGTTAGATGGAATTTTTTTGATATTGTTAAATTAATATTAGAAAGTAATAAAATTTATGAAGAAGATATTTATGATATTTTAAATCAGGAAAAATGTAGTTTAAAAATTAAGAATTTAATTTTAAATTTTATTCCTGATGATAAAAAACAAAAATGTAAAGGTTGTGGGTGTTTCTAATTGTTTTTATATACATTTTTATTATTTAATTTGATATCTTTTTATTATCTTTGAATGTTTTAATTATTTTATATTCGAATTTTTAATATTTATTTATTTAGTAAAAATATATTGTAAAAACAATAATTAATTAATTATTTATTTAAAATATCTTATTATTATAAAAAAAAATTTAAATAAAAAATAAATTTAACAGTAATTAAAAAATAAAAATATAAAAAATAAAAAAAACTGGAAAAAAACTAAAAAAACTAAAAAAAATAAAAAAAAAAACATATAAAAAAAAATGCAATACATGTTAGAAAATGGATTGACTTCAGTCAGTCCAACACCTCGTAAAAAAAGTATGGATATGATTGAAGAAAAAATGAATCAAATATTTTTCAATAACAAAAATGTAGGATTTATAGGAATTTCAGGTGGACAAGCATCAGGAAAGACAAAAATAGCAAATTATTTTCATAAAAATATAAAAAATAGTGGAGTAATATCAGAAAAAAGTTTTTTCTTAATTGAAAAATTAAAAAAAAATACAATAAATGAAGAAGATTTTGTTGGTGAAAGTGATAATTATTCTCAAGAAAGAAAAACATTTTTAACTGAATTATCTAATCCAAAAAGTTATGATTATCCAAAATTAATTGAAACTTTAAAAAAATTAATTAATGGAGAAACTGTAAAAATTCCTATTTTTAATGAAGAAAAAAGACAATTTTCTGAAGAATTAAATATTATTAATCCAAAAGAACAAAATTTAATTATAATTGAAGGTTATTTTATTTATAATAATAATGAATTAAAAGATATGTTTGATTTAAAATTATATACTCAAGTTGATGATGATGTAAGATTAAGTAGATTAATTTTAAGAGAAAATGTTTATTTAAAAAATAATGCCAATGATTTTAAAATTTTCTTTTTAATTTATGAAAAATATCTTAAAACGTCTTTTGAAGCTAATATTGAACCTGGAAAACAATGTGCTAATATTATTTTACCTAATTATGAAATTACTGAAGATGATGAAATTAAAAGTGCTGATGGGACTTTGGAATTTTTACTTATTAATTTAATGAATATACATAAGAAGAAAGATAATTAAATAGTTTTTTTTTCTTTTAGAGTTTTAAATTGGATTTTTAAATATTAAATTGTTTGTTTTTTTTTTATTTATTTTATTATTTTTAAATATAAATATAATAAAATATAAAGTCTTTTATTAAATAAAATGAATAATTAATAAAAAACATTTATTTTAACTTATAAATAGTCAAATATTAAAAAAAAAAAATATTTAATATTGATTGTAATTTATAAATTAAATGTATCTTTTTTATATTTTTTATCTTCATAAATATATTTAAAAATATATTATTTTATTCTGAATATCTTTATTTTTATCTATAGTTAAGTCAATTCAATGTTTTTTAAATATGACTTTTTTATTTATTTCATTTAATATCATTTTTAAATTTTTGTAAATTATTTTTAGTTTATTAAATACAATTTTAAAAAATATTCAAAAGATAATTAAAAAATAAAAAATGGCTAATTTAGATTTAGTAAATAATCAAGAAAATAAAATTGAACAACTTTTACAAAATGGGTTTGATAATATTATTCAAGCTTTTGAAATGAAAAAAATTTCAAATAATACTTTATTAAAAGAAAAAGAAGAAATTATAAATGAAATAAATAATAATTATAAAATATTAAAAAAAGAAAATGAACTTTTAAAAAAAGAAAATGAATTATTAAATAGAGAAAATGAAAAAGTAAAAAATGAAAATTATATACTAAAAAATCAAATAAAATCAAATTCAAAATCAGTGATTCAAATAAAGAAAAATATAAATTCAAAATTAAAACAATTATTTGATGAAGAAATGACAATAAATAATATAAATTTAATAAAAGAATTAAATAATGAAAAAATAAAAAATGGTTATGCTACAGATAGAAATAAATTTGATAATATATTATATCAAAATGATGGAAATTTAACTCAAAGAATTGATAAATCAAAAAATTCTTTTTCTCCTTCAATAAATGAAATAAGAATACCTTTAAATAATTTGAATACTTTTTCTTCATTAAATTCAAATAATATTAATAATAAAAAAAATGAAAATATTTCAAATAATATTAATACTTTAAAAAGAAATTTTTCTGGTAAATTATTAATATCAAATATTGAAAAAGATAAATTTGATTTTGAAAATTTAAATATTTCAACAGGGAAAATTAATGATATTAACTTTGATAAAAAAGATATTAGTTTTAATAATTTTCATAGTAATAAAAAAAATATTGATATTCCAAATTTTAAAAAGGAAAATATAAAAGAAAAAAAAAAATTAAATATTGAAAATTCTAATCAAAAAAGATTTAATAATGAATTTGTAATTTATACAACTAATTTAAGACAAGATTCAGATTATTCAAATAATACAAAACAAAATGAAAATTTATCAAATTTTTTAAATCAATGTAAAATATTTTTAACACCAAGAAATTTTGAATTAATTGTAAATATATTTCAAAAATATAAAGATGGATTTATAAATGAAGAAAATGTAGTTTTACAAACAAAAAAAATGTTACAAAATAATAAGAATTTAATAAAACTTTTTGATTCATTATTTATTGTAGAATAATATTTGTTTTTTTTAATATAATAAAATTTGATTTAAGTATATTAGTATTGATATGGATTTGTTTTTATATTTTGAAATATATATTTTTATGTTATTATTTTAATTTTAAATTAATTTAAAAAAATGATTAAAGAAAAAATAAACAAAAAATTATTTATTCAACAAATTTTATTTTCAAAATATGTGAATTCAAAAGAAGAATTAAATAAACAATATATTAATTCATTATTAAAAAATAAAAAATGTCATTACAGTTCATTGTTTAAAGATTATTTAATATATGATTTTATTGATGAATTTTTAAAAAAATATTATTCAAAAAAAGAAACAATTATTAAATTACCAAAAATATCAATTTATTATTATCATTATTTAAAATTTTTTTGTAGACCATTTTTTAAAAATTATTATTACAATAACTTAATTCAAAGATATTTTGATTTGAAAGGAGAAATTTTCTATAAAGAAAAATATGGAAATAAAGATAATAATTTTAAAATAAGAAAAAAAAATGATAATGGATTAATTATATTTGATAATAAAACAAGAAAATTATTAGAAAGTTCAATTATTCAAGCAACAATTGATTTAAATTCTAATTTAAATGATATGAATTTAATTGAAGAAAATAATAAAAATACAGAAGAAGATTTTTTTACTATTAAAACTCAAAATGATATTTTATTAGATATATTAAATAATTTAACGAATAATCAAAATAATAATAAAAAAAAAGATGAAGAAAAAATAAAACAAAATAAAAATAATGTGAATAAAAAAAATTCATCAGAGAAAAAAAAGAAAAATAATTTAGAAATAAACTTTATAAGGAATGGAAAAATTGGTTTATTTAACTTATATAAAAAATGTAAAGTAACATCAGATAGATATAACAATAATATAGGATTTTTAAGTTCAGGAAATTCAAATTCTCCAAATTTTTCATCAAAATCAAATTTAATTCATTTTAAAAAATATAAACCCCAATTTAATATTCATAAAAATTCTTTTATTATGAATTCAAATATGACAAGTTATATTAAAATTCATAATAATAAAAATAATTATAATAATAAAAATCAAAATTCAAAAATTAATAATTGTAAAAGAAATATTCATAATTATACAAAAATAAATATAGATAAAAAGAAATATAAAAAAATTCATACAAAATCATTTTCTTCTCATTATCATAGAAATAAAAATAATGATATAAATAAAGAATTTAGTACAAGTTTACTTTTAACTTATTTAAATAGTATTAATAAATCAAGAAGTCGTTCAATTAAAAATAAAAAAAAGAAAAAAGATTCATTAGATATTAAAAATTCAAGTAACATTAATATTTTTTCAGTAAGAAGTAATATTCAATATAATAAATTAAATAAATCAATAAATATAAATTATAATAATAATAATTTTAGAAAAGAAAAAAAAAATAAAATAAAAAATAAAAAAATTAAAGCAAATAAAAGTTTAGATACTATTGTGAAAAATATTAATTTCAATAATGAAAATAATAATAGAGAAAATAATATAAATTCAAATGAAAAAAAATCTGTTAATTTAAATGTTAATGTGAATTTAAATAATATTCATATTAATATAAATACAAATGGATTAACTTCAAATCTTTCTTTTAATAAAAATAAAAATAATAATAATAATACTAATATTAAGAAAAAAAATAAAAGTAATGAAAAGAATAAAATAATGAGTAAAGAAATGGAAAAATTCATATTTAAAATTAAAGAATTAAATCAAAATAAAATAAATGATTTATTTATTAATCAAAATAAAATAAATAATGATTTATTATATCATTATGAAAATTTTACTCCTTCTGGTTTTAATTCGTATAATTCAAAAAATAGAAAAGAAAATTATTATAAACAATCAAACAAAAAAAATATCAAAAATATAAACCCAAAAAATAAAACTAAAAAGAATGTTTTTTCAAGTAGAGATAGTTCAACTAATAAATGTAAAAATATATTTAATTCAAGTAAATAAAAAAAATATATAAATAATAATATAATATATATAAAATATTTAGACAATTAATTTATTATAAATATTTATTATAACAGATAAATATTTTTTATAAGAAAAAATTAAATATCTTTTTTATAATTTATAATTTGATTTTATTATTAAAACAGCAACATGAAAATTTAACATCATCAAATTCTTTTTTATTATTATTTTTTTCATTTTTTTTATTATTATTATATAAAACAGAACAATTTGTATCTTTAGTAGAAATTTCATAAGGATTTTTCATAGAATTTATTTTATTTGAAATATTTTTTATTCGATTAGAATTATTTTTTATAATTATATTATAAATAAAATTATTTTCATTTTTATTATATAAAATTTTATCATGAATTTTTGAATAATTTAAATCTTTTTGATTAAATATTTTTGAAATTTGAGAAAAGGAATTTTCATTGTTTTTCTCTTCTAACATTTTAATTAGAATATTTTCTTCTTTTAATGATATTGAATTTTTAATTGATGATGTATCATTTAAAAAGACATTATTTTTATTTTTTTTTGATTTGTTTTGATAAATTATATTATTATTTATATTATTATTAGAGATTTTATTTTTTTTTGATAAAGATTCTTCATTTTTTGAAATTTTAATTTCTTTATTTATAGAATTTACATTTTGAGACATTAATTTAAAAATTGTTTTATATTGAAAATTGTTTATAATTCATGGTTTAATAAATTAATATTTATTTATAATTAAAATTTTAATTATATTTGATAATTTTTTTGTAAAAAAATTTTATGGAAATAAAAAATAAAAATATATTTTATTTAAATATATTAAAGTTTTATTATTATTATAAAATATTTATATATACTTTACAAAATTAATTGTATTTAGTGTTAATTCTATTTATTTAGATTACTCTTTATTTTAATAATTTAAAAATTTTTAAAACATATTTATAATTATATTTCTTTCCAATAAAATATAAAACAATTAATAAAAGATTTGTAATAAAAGGAGTAATAAAAAGTAAAATAAAAGTATAAATTGAACCAATAATTAAAGTACCATGAGTTGAAGTATATAAATTACAAAAAATAGAACAAAAATATAAACCTATAAAATTCATAAATAAGGATAAAAAAAAAAAGATTGCAATTTTTATATTAGCAATATTTAATTTATAATAGATTTCAGTTTGAGAATTTTTTAATTTTCTTGCATAATTTTCAAATTTATTAAAAGCTTGTGATAAATAAAAAAATAAAATTGAAATTGGATAACTTAATAAATAAGCATAAATTGACTTTACAATTTGATGATTAAAAACATATTTAAAAGAATTTACAATAATTTGATCTTTTTTATCTAATAATTCTTCTATATATTCATCTTTATAAAATAAAGTATTAAATGAAAAAGTTATTTGAAGTAAAGTAAAGAAATAAGCAAATTTTAAACAAGATGGAATTAAATTATTTGAATTAAAAGTAATATTGAAAAAAATATGATGTGTTTTAATTAAATAAATATACTTTTTAAATATTTTTTTTTTTAAAACATTTTCATTTGGCATTTTTACTTTTTTAAATCTTCTTTCAATAGAATAATTTGTTAATATTGATTTAATTGTATTATTAATTAAATGATGATGATTTTTTTTTTTTGGAGAATGAGTTTTATTTGATAAATTTATTATTAAATGCATTAAAATTTTTATATTATCATGAATGCGAAAATAAATATAAAAATAATAATTTCCCATAAAAATTAAATATAAAGAAACTAAAACCATTTCAATATATAATAAACCATTTTTAGTAAAAATATCATTTTTAAAAAATATGTTAGTACATTTTAATAAAATTAAACCAGTTGATTTTATACTAGAAGGAAAAATATTTTTATTATCATTTTTAATATTATTATTAATATTAGTTAATATTCTAAAACTTTTATATTTTTTTCTTTTATAATAACTTCCCATAGTATTAATAGTAGCATTTTTATAAAATTCTTCATTATTATCTTGAATAGAACAAGAACAATATGCCATAACTTTTTTAAAATTAACATTTAAAAAAGTACAATTTTCACCACATAAATTATAACTTCTAAAAAATTTTTCCCTCTTTTTTTTAAGAGTTAATTGCTCATATTTAAAACAAGGATTATTATATAATTTATCACTTGAATTAAAAATATCAATTTCATATTGATTTAACATTTCATATCCCATTTCTAAATAATCATCAATTTGTAAAGGAATTAAAGAATAACCAACATTAATTAAATCTGTACAATTACTTATATTTAATATTTCACCAAAATAATCTAAAAATACATATGTTGTATTAAAAATATTTGTTCCTTTTTTAAAATCAACTTGCCAAATAAAAATATTTTTATTTTTTTTATCGTCAATATCAATTAATTGACTTTTTAAATAATTTAAACATTTACTATCTAATTCAATATAAGTATGATTTTGAATATTTATCTCATTTTCAGGATTATAATAATAAAAAGAAAAATCATCTCCATTTAAAATAATAGTATTAAGATATTCATTAATGAAAGTGTTATAAATCAATCTTGGAATTCTTAAATAAAAATCACTTAAATAAATTAAATATTCTTCATAATTCATAGGAATATAATGATTAATATATAAATCAGTAGAATTAAAATTATTTTCATATAATTCATCATCATAAATATTAATACAAACTCCATTTTCTTTTGAAAAATCATAATTCCAACTTACACATTGAGAAATATATGGATTTAATTTTTTGGTTTTTATAATACAAATGTCCCAAGGATAACTATAATTTCCATTTTCAAAATCATTTATTACAAATTGTAAAGTTATTAATCCATATTCTCTTGACCCAAGTATACAATAATCATAATTTTTTTCCTCTGAAAAAAAAGGATATGTTATTTCTTCATAAATATCATCATATTCATCATTATGATAAATACATTGTACTTTTCCATTTTTATTATTCAATATTCTTAAATATGTAAAACGAGATTTATTAATAGTTTTTTCTTCTGACCAATTATATTTTTCTTTTGTAAAAGTATAATTTATAATATCTGGAATATAAAAAAATGCACCATCCAATGAATTTGTTGATATAATATTTTTATTTAAACAAGGAATATGTATTAATTTTTTATAAGTTATTTTATTTGATTTATTATAATATATTATTGAATGTTCTATTGATTTTGTTGAATTTAAATAATCTGGTATATAATTTAATCCATATGAATTATCTATATTTTGTGTTGAATAATAATTTAAATCATCCATTATTATATAATTTGTTGAATTTGATATTGTTAATAAAAATGAATTTGAATTTTTTAAATTTTCAATTAAATCTATTTTTGATTGAGTAATATTTATTTCTGATGATTTTGATAATGTAATACTTACTTTTCTTGCTTTTGTTAATTTTAAAATAAATGAATATAAGTAAATAATATTATTTTCTGTTTCATTATCATATGATTCAATTATTAAAACAAGACTTCCTTCATTTAAATTTATTGAAGATAATAAATTAATATCTAATATACATTCAAATGTAAGTGATGATATATTATAATTAATAGAATCTAATAAAATATTTGCATTATCTTTTCTTCCATATTCAGTATAAATTTCATATATTATTATATTATTTTCAATTGAATATATACAAATTATTCCATAAAAAATATCCATATATTCACAACGAAAATGATATTTTGAATTTAATTTATATAATGTATTATAATTTCTAATTCTTTGTTGTGTTAAATTTATTATTATAAGGTTACCATAAAGTGAAGAGTCTGTAAATGAAGAAAATATAATTTTATTATTTGGAAATATTCCTAAATTAATATATGAATATATTATATTATTTCCTATTGATAGTATTTCTTTATTTATTGTAAATGAATTTATTATTTCTGGTTTTGTAATTGAAAATATTAAAATTTTATTTAAATTTGAAGGGATTAAACCAAATTTTTCATTTGTAATTTTAATAATATTTGAACTATATTTTGATGTATAAAATTCATTTGAAAAAGATTTATTTAACGAAATAACATTATTATTATAATTGTAAACACCATCGATAGAAAAAATATAAATATTCCCATAAAAATCAAAATATCTAAATGTATTATAATTACTAGTATTTAAAATATCATTTAAAAAAACAAAATAAAAACATTGAAAAAACAAAAATAAAATATTAAAAAAATTCATATTTAAATTAATAAAAAAATTAAATTAAAATAATTTATCATCTATTTAAAAAAAATGTCCACAACTGAAAAAGAAAGCATAAACTTAAAATTAATATTAGTAGGAGATGGGCATACAGGAAAAACAAGTTTAATAAATCAATTTGTAAATCAAATTTTTAATGCAGAATACATAATGTCAATTGGTCAAGATAGATTTATTAAAAAAATGAATATAGATTCAAAGGAACTGTTAATTCAAATTTGGGATACAGCAGGACAAGAACAATATAGTAATGTTAATAAAATTTTTATTAAAAAATCAAATATTTGTATTTTAGTATATGATATTACAAGTGAAAAAAGTTTTAAAAATCTTCCAAAATGGTATAATGATGTATTATCAGTTAATCAAAAAGAAAATTTAGTTTTTGGTATTGCTGCTAATAAAAGTGATCTTTATGAAAATGAAGAAGTTAATGTTGAAGAAGGAAAAAAATATGCTGAATCAATTGGAGCATTTTTTAGTGAAACTTCTGCTTTAAATTATAATACTGTAAAAGTTTTATTTGAAAAAGTAGTTGAAGAATATTATAATAAATTTCTTAAAGAAACAATTAATAATAAAAATACTAATAATAATAATAATGCTAATGCTAATAATAATGAAAGTAAAACTATTATTATTGGGCAAGATAAGAATCTTAATCAAAATACAAAAAAAAAATGTTGTGAAGGTAAAAAAAAGTGTCCTAGTCCTGATAAAAAAAATCAAAATAAAGAAGAAAAAAATTAATGAATGATGATAATAAAAATAATGATAATAAAAATGAAGATGTTAATAATAGTGGAAAATAAAATTTTTATTTTATTTAAAATAATAATAAAAATTTATTAATATTGATAAATTAAAAAATAAATAATTATTTAATTATTTAGTTATTAAATTATTTAATAATAATTAAATTTTTAATTTTTAAATTTTATCTAAACAAAAATAAATAAATATTTTATAATAATTAAAAAAAATTACTAATTAAGATTCATTATTAATAGTTTCAAGCCAATTTTCCAAATCTTGATTTAAAGAAATAATATTACTTGGAGTAATTCTAAAAATATTTTTAGCAATTTTAATTGAATATTCCAAATCTTTAATAAAAAATAAAATAACATAAAAAAAGAAAATAAAAACAAGAACTAAAAAAATACTAATAATTCCTTTTGCAATATTATATTCATTTTGAACAAATTTATTAAATGCTTTAATAATAACGTCATCTAAAATTTTAACAACAGGAATAACAAAACTATAAAATGCATTTTCCATTTTTTTAAAAGTATCAGAAGAAAAAATATTTAAAGAAGAATAAGAAGAATCAATTAATAATTTATTTTCATATTCTCCTATTAAATTATTTTGAGATTCATTCACATAATCAATAAGAAAATATGTATTATTAATTAATTTAATCATTGAATTATTTAAACAATTTTTATATTTTTCATCATTTATATTTTTATCAATAAAAGCTGCACAAGCATCTTTTAAAAAATATTCATTATAAAAAAAAGATAAAGTTGGAAATTTTTTAAATGAATCATATAAAATTTGACTTAAATCATTTTGAAGAAAAGATTCACAATCTAAATTATTATAAATTTTACATTTTGCTAAAATACATTTTGTTTTAATTGTTGAACAAGAAATTGATAAAAATCTTCCAAAAAGATAAGTTTGTATTTTAATTATTGTATTATTACTTTTAATTGCATTTTGACAAATAAAATATAACATTAAAATTACAAATATACATACAATATAAATTAAAGGAAAATGAATATAATAATAATTTAATAAAGATAATTTTTTATAAGTTTTTGACTCTAAACTAAAATTATTTATTTTTTTTAATTCATTATTTTGACTTAAAGTTTGACTTGTTTGTTGACTACTATTAAAAATATTATTTTTTTCTAAAAAATTATCATTCATTGATTGTAAAATTTCATTTCTTTTTTTATATTGTTCTGAGAAATTTGTTAATTTTATAATAAGAGCTTCAATATGATCTTGTGAAATTTTTTCTATTTTTATAAAACCATAAGCAATATATTTATTAATTTTATATAAATTTAAAAAATATACAATTTCTAAAATAAATACAAAAAGTAAAAATAAAATACTTGAAAAATAAACATTATTAATTTTTTCATTATTAAACTTAAGAAATAATTCTAAAATTTCATCAGTTTTATTTAAAGAAGTAGGAATAACATAATTAATATTATTTTCAATAGAACTAAAAGTAAGAAAAGAATATTCTAAAAATTCATCATTATCAATAGTATAATTATCTAAATTAAAAAAATTTAATCTTAATAAAGTATTACTAATAACAATTGTATTCATTAAACTTCTTATATATGTTGCAGTATCATTTTTAGGAAAAAAAATTGGATAAATTTGTGGAATTTTTTCCCATAAATTAATATTATATTTATTTGCTGCTTCTGTTAAATTTCCTTCAAAATTATTTAACATTTCTAATATTGTAGAACACCATAAAATTGCTTTTTCTTTTAAATAATCAAAATATTCTTTTTTATCTTCTATAAATGTATTCATTGTATTATTTTTATATTGTTCATTAGTGTTAAATGCATATAAAGTTTTTAAAGATAAAATTGTAGAAGTTGTTGTTGTTATTCTTAAATAAATTATATAAATTTTACTATTTAATAATGTTATTAATTTTAATCCAGAATGAATTTTTTTTACAATCATAAAAAAAAGAAAAGAAAAAATTGCAGAACTAATTACAAATAAAATAATAATTAATATTAAATTATAAATAGTTGATACTCTTTTTTTACTTTTTAAAACATTTTCTTTCATTTCAAAAATTCTATTTATTTTTGATAAATCTGAATTAAAACTAGTTGCAGAAGTTTGAGAAGAATTTTCATCATCTATTATTGAATTTTTTTTTTTTTTCCCATGAATTCTAGAAAATTTCCTCATATAATCTTTATATGTTTTTAACATTTTTTGAAAATTAGAATCATTATAAAAATAATCACCAAATTCATTTATATTATCATATAAATTTTTTTTCTCTTCATTACTTATTTTATAAATTAAATTTAAATTATTAATTTTTTCTTTATCTGATATTATTTTTTTTCCTATTGTTAATCCTTCACTTTCAGAAGAAATAAATTTTGAATTATTTTCATTTTTATTATCAACACATCTTATAATATAACAAACTCTATCATGATGATAATTATATTTTTTAAAAGTAAAATTAAATTTATATGAAATAGAATCTTCTAAAGTATCATTATCAATAATATCTTCTAAATTAGAAAATTGACCATTTATAAATAAGTTTTTATATATTCTTAATTTATTTAAAAAAATTAATTCTTCATTATTTATTTGAAAATTAGATAATTTATTATTTTTATAACTATAATTTATGTCAATATTTTTAATATTTTTATGTTCTGTATAACTTTCACTAAGTACATCAGTTTCAAATGGAGTTTTTGTTGGAATTGGATGTAAAGTATTTTTTTTTTTAATAATTGGAGATAATGGATTTTTTGTTATTAAAGGTAAATTTTCTTCAATTTGAGTTGAATTTATAACTGTTAAATTATTATTTATTGTTTCTAATGAAATTGAATTTTTATTTGTATTACTTTCATAATTTGAACTATAATTATATAAATTTTCAACTTTAGAAATTTTTTCAAAATTTAACATAAATTTTGGTATTTTTATTTCATATTCTAATTCAATATTTTCATTTATTTCAATATTAATATCTTGTTTTTTTAAATCATCATTTGATAAATTATATTCTGATTCTTGTTCCATAGAATTATTTTCAAATTCTTGATTTGCAATATTTTTATTTTCTGTATTATCTTTCATAAAAGTTTTAAAAAAATGAATAAAATTCTTACAAATCATATAAAAAGGAATATTATAATTCATAAAAAAATACTTATTTGAAATTTGAAATTTTTCATATAATTTTTTACTCATTCCTTGAATAATAAAATTAGAATCAATAAATATTAAATCATCAATTTTTTCTGGAATAATCATTGCTAAAAAATAAACATTTTTATTTAAAATAGGAAAAAGTTTTAAATTTATTTTAATATATATTATTGAATTATTTCTATCTTTTGCAAAAGTAGAATGTCCTTTTTCATTTAATAAAAATTTTTTTCCTATTTCAATATATTCTTTCATAAATTTATAATGTTCTTTTTCAAAAACTTTTGGCATTAATAAACTAATATTCATTCCTCTCATTTCATCAAAACTATAATTAAATATTTTTTCAAATGAATGATTTACTTTTTCAATTAATCCTTCTTTTCCATTTTCACCATTACAAATTACAATTCCAGTTTCTTTATTAAACATCATATTATAATAATTTTGATGTATATGTTCAGTTGAATTTTCTGTTTTTCTTTTTATATTTTCTAAATTCATTTTTAAAAATGAATCATCATTTATTTGTTCTACATAATCAATATAAAAATAAAATACTTCATTTATTCCTGAATATATTGAGAATAATTTTTTCCATAAATGATCTATTTCTATTTTACAAATTATTATTTTTTCTGTCAATTTAAATATTTCATTATAATCTATTATTGATTTATTTTCTCTATATGAATATTTTTTCCAAAAAACTTTTAAAAGTTCTAAGTCTTTAAATATTGAATTATAAAATTGTTCTTTATAATATTCATATGTGTAATAATGTGATGGATTTAATTCTTCTAAACTTTCACATACTTCATTTGGATATTTTAATTTTTCTATTAAATTTTTAGAAATTGCTATTTTTAATCTTTTTAAAAAAAACTTTTCTTGTAATGTTAATTTCATCATTTTAACTTTATGTAAATAATAAATACTTTGAATAATATTTCCAATAACATTTAAATAATAATAAGATAAATTAATTAATAATTCAGGAGAAATAAAATTTATAGAAATAAAATATTCATTTATGTCAATTATAAAATAAGATAAAAATACATCATCTAAAATAAAAGGTTTGTTTGGATCAGACCAGTTATTTTTTTTAGGTAAATATAATAATTCTTTTTGTTTTAGAATACATTTTTTATTTTGACATTCTATAATATGTAATTGTATAATTCCAGTTAAAACAGATTTAATTTCAGTATTTTGTGAATCAATATTAATCATATAAATTAATTTTCTTATATAATATAGTAAATAATCTATATTTGTTATATTATAATATGGTTCATTACAAAATATTTTTTGAATATAAGATTTTTTATAATTTAAAAATGATAATGATATTAATATTGAAGTTAAAAGCCATATTAAACCTTTTTCTGATATTTTTATATATTTAAATATTATACAAAATAAAGTTGTCCATATATAAATAATGTGAAAAATTCCACAAAAATAATTTGCAAATATATTATAGTATATTATTTTTTTCATATAATAAATAAAAAATCCAATTGATAAAATTAAATTTATAAATAGAAAAAGTTCTACAGTTAAATGTTTAATTGTTGAATTCATTAATGATAAAAGAAAACAATTTAAAATAAGATAAATATGATAATTTGTACAAGTTTCAGAATATGAACTCATAGAAAGGTAAAATGAATCAGTATAAAAATATAAAATAAAAATTATAATAAAAATAATATAAATTGTAGATACTAATGAAATTAAAAAAATAATTATATTATCTCCAATTGAGCATGAAAGATCTTTTATATAATCATTATATTTTGAATTAAAACAAATTAAATGAGTAAAAGAATCAATAAATATATTATAAAAAAGAAATATCAAACATTTAATTAATAAATTCAAAATTTGATGTTGAGAAGAATAAATAGTATTTTTATTTGTATTGAAAAAAACAATAATAAAATATAAGGTGATTAATATCATAAAAATTGTAATAATATAAATTATTTTTATAAAAGAAGTTTTATAATTTGAAATAATTCCTATAAATCTTAATACATGATTTAAATATTTTAAAATGTTATCAGAAATATTTTCATCTGGATTAAAAACTTTAATTCTATAATCAAAAAATACAGAAATTATTTGAATATAGAATATTAAAAATAAACAAATTTGTTCTGTCCTAGAACCTGATTTATTTGATACTAATAAATCCATAAAGAAGTAAAATCTTTCTCCTATTGAAAAATTATTATCATTAAATAATATTATTTCTTCATTCATATTAATTTTAAATTGTTTTTTTCTATTTATTTTATTAATTTTCTATGAAAGAAAATTAAACTTATCTTTATAAAAAAATATATTCATTCTTAAATAAATTATCAATTTTTATTTTAATATTATTTTTAATTAAATATTTCAATAAAAATATTTATACTAAACTTTTTATTTTATAACTTTAAAAGAGAATAAGATTTTTTTAATAAAGGATTTGATTCTCTTAAACTATAATTAGAAAAAAAATAAGGATTTTCATTAGAATAGTTTAAAAAATTAGATTTAATTTTATTAAACCCTATTTTATTTATATCTTTCATTAAACAAATTCTTTTTTTCATAAATTCTTTTGAATTATTATAAAATGTTTTAGTATTATGTGGAGTAAATGTTGATTCTGAATTAGTTTGTCCATAATAAAATATAGTTTGAATATTATTTGTTTTATTTACTAAATTTGATGTTAATCCTTCATTATTTATAAATGGTAAAATATATTTAATTATTAAAATAAATAAAGAATATTTTTGTTCATTGTTTAATTTTTCAAAATCATATTTTTTTAAATCTTCAATATTTACAAATATTTCATTATTTAATTTAAAATTTTCTTTATTAGAAATTTTTTCAAAAACATTATCAAATAATTCTAAAATATTAGAAAATTTAAAATGAATAAATTCTAATTTTGATTTTAAATGTTCATTTTTTGATTTTAATGTTTGAATTTCTTTATTTTTATTTATTATTATTTCTTTATTTAATACATTAGAATTATTTTCATATTTTCTTAAACAAATAATATTTTTATTTTTTTGATTTTTTTGCATATTATAAATTCTATCACTACTTTTAGAATTATTTAAATTTAAAATATTTATAGAATCAATTTTATTAGAAAGAACTTTTATTATTTCAGAATATTTTTTATTTTTTTTTGATAAATTTTTTTCTACATTTTCATGAACTTTAATATCACTTTTATAATCAATTATTATTTTATCTAAATGTTCTCTTTGTTTTAATAAATCTTCAATTTGAAAAGATTGATATTCTAATTCACTTATTAATTCTTTATTATATAAATTGCTCAATTTATTATTTAAATTATTTTGAATTATTGAAACATCTTTTGCATTTTTTCCTCCTTCTTTTATTTTTTCTATTATTTTTTGTTTTAATTCTCTTATCTTTTTTTCACATTGAAAATCTTTTTCTAATAATTTATTTTTATTTTCTTTTTCAATATCTTTTTTATTTTCTTCTAAATTTAATATTTTATTATATAATATTTTATTTAATTGTTCAAGTCTATTTGCATTTTCAATTTTATATAAATTATTATCATTAAAATATTTCATTTGTTTAATTTCTTTTTCATATTTTAAATCATATTCACTTTTAATTTTTTCAAATTCTGATTTTAATTTAATTATTTCTTCTTTTAATAATAATATTTCTTTATCTTTTTCTATTAAAGTTTTTTCTAATAAAATAAGTTGAGATTCTTTAGATGACATTAAACTATAAAGAGTTTGTAAATTTGAATATTGATTTTCTAAATTTAATAAAGATGTTTCTAATTCTTGATTTTTTTCTCTTAATATTTTATTTTCTCTAGCAAAATTTTGTATTTGATTTTCTAAAAATACTGTTTTTTTTTGGTTATCCATTCTTATTTGATTTTTAATAACTTTATTATTACATTTTTTAATATTATAAATTTTTTATTTGAAACATTTTATATTTTTTGAAATAATAATAAGAGAATTATATATAAAATAAAAGAAGTTAAAAATTTTTAAACGAATATATATAATATGATATGGAAAAAAATAAAACTTTTTGTTTTTAATATAAAAAATTAGCTTAATTAAAATATTAGATTGAGAATTATTAAAATAATTAATTAATAATTTAAAATATAAGAATAAAAATTATATTAATAAATAATATTTCTGTATTATGAATATAACAAAATTAATAAATAATTATTGAATTAGTTCTATATAAAATAAATCAAATTTATATTATAAAATTTCAAGCAAATAAAAAATAGTAAAAAAAATGATAGAATCAAACATAATAAATTGGATTGAATTTGGTGACTCAATGCAATTATTAGAAGTATACACAAAAAAGAAATTAATAAAATTTTTCAACTTAATGAAAGTATTAATAAGTTATAAAGACTTTTCAATATTTTTCTTTATTATAATGAAATTTTTTTTCTTTGTTCAAGTGATGATGTTAACAATAGTAAATATTGATAAAAACACAGATGATAACTCAATAAAAGTTTTACAATATATATCAAAAGTAATTTTTATTCAAGAAATAATAACAAATAAAAAATCATATCGTTTAGCCGTTATATTAACAACTGGATTAACATTAATAATTGTAATTTGTTTAATTTATTTAATTATATCTATTAAAATAGGAAGATTTTATGTTAAATTTCCAATTTCAATTTTAAACATAATAATAATTGTTTTAATGAAATATTTAATAGGACCAATTATTCAAATTTCTTTTATGGCCACAGATTGTTCAAAAGGAATTCATAAATTTTTAGAAGTAAAATGTTATTCTGATATTTTTCATTTAATTATTACTATTATTTCAGTTATTAATTTAATTTTTTATTTAGTTTCTTCAGTTTCTTTATCTATTTATTATAATGAAATTGGTTCAATTAATGAAAGTAAAGTTTGTGCAAGAATAAATTGTAATTATGAAATATTTGTTAATATTTCAAAAATATTAATGTTTATTATTGCTTATTTTATTAAATATCATATGGAAAATAAGAAAGTTTATAGAATTTTTCTTCAAGGATATGTTTTTTTTAATTCTTTATTTTTTTCTGTATATGCATATAAATTTGTTTTATATTATGATGATAAAATGAATAAAATGATTCAATTTGGTTGGGTTTTTGTAACTTGGTTTTCTTTTATTATTACTATGAGTTCTATTTTTAAAATTAATGATACTACTATTTTTCATTTAATTGGTTGGATTATTTTAGGTTATACTTTATATTTTTTAAATGAATTTAGACAAGAATATCTTTTAACTGATTTTAATATTTTTGAAGCTAAAAATTTAAAAGAAATTGAATTATTTAATATTACTTTATTAAATTTAATGAATTTAAGAAGTGTTAAAGCAAAAACATTATTAGTTGGTATTATTAAAAGATTTGAAGAATATGTTGGAAATTCTCCTGAATTAAATGAAAAGTTTATTAAATTAGGTCAAAATGATCATTTAAGAAAAAAATTTAATTCTTCAAATGCACTTCCAATTCTTTCTATTATTTTTATTATATATGATCATCATTTAGAAAAATCATATTTAAAAAATGATATAGTTTTAAATATGTGTTATTTTCTAATGAATAAAATTAAAAATCCAACTTTTACAATTTCACTTTGTTCAAAATTAAAAGTAAATAGTCACAAACATTTATATTTTAAATACATTTTAATGGAAGAAATAAAAGAATATATGGTAAATAAATTATCAAAAAGTAATAATAAAGAATCAATAAAACATGTTCAAATAGGAAGTGTTATATTATATAATATTTATATGGATTTATTTAAAATTAAAATTTATGATGCTGCTTGTAATCA
>JAEEGK010002627.1_pt1 | contig 45052 bp, 35 predicted proteins | sample 8958771 | NCBI WGS metagenome assembly JAEEGK01 (sample SAMN16246547, study PRJNA631951) | gut metagenome | biome: gut microbiome; feature: rumen; material: SC-attached | host: Bos | place: Iran: Karaj | collected 2018-10
TATAGAAATTATAGATGTATCTACAAGTACCGATAGTCTTGTTAATCCTGATTTTCTGTTCGGCTGTCGGATTTATTTCCGTCTTGAAGCTCTTTAGCAATTTCCTTATCACCTTCTATTTGTTTTTATACTTACGAAGTTCGTACAACAATAATATCCTTTTGTAATATATTTAAACACATTTAATTACTAATATCAATATTTTTAATTACTTAAAAAATCTCCCCTTTATAAAAAAGGCATGAACAGGAAATAAGCCTGATTCATGCCTTTTATACAATATCCGGTATCAGTTAAAACAGCTGTTTATTCTTCAGCGCCGGCATCAGCCTTCTTTCTGGCTGTTTTAGCAGTTCTAGTGGTTTTTGCAGCAGTTTTAGTTGTTTTAGCTGTTCTGGAGCCTTTACTCTTTGCTGATTTTTCCGGTTCGGTTACCTGCCACTCTCCTGAAGACTCATCATAGAAAGCGGTAAATCCGGTAGATTTACCATCAGCATTTTCAGCAATGATGTACTGCTTCTTGGTTTTTCTGGAAAAACGCACTACTGTAAGATTACCATCGGCATCGGTAACAGGAGCCTTGGTAAAATACTTAAACTTCTCCGGCAGTGCATCCTTGTGAGCGACAAGCTCGCATACCTTTGGTGCTCTGGTCTCTCTAACCTTAGGGAAGGCATTTGAAGCCAGGAATATACCGGCAGCCCCATCCCTCAGAACGAAGTGGGATTTACCGTCCTTACAGATTAAATCCTCAAAATCCACCGGATCCTCGCGAGGAGGAGCCACCTCGCCGTTCTTTAAAATCTTACGGGTATTACCGCATTCGGTATTAGAGCAGGACATATAACTGCCAAAACGTCCGGTCTTAAGTACCATCGGCTTACCGCAACGGTCGCAGACGATGGTCGGACCTTCGGCCCCTTTAATACGGAAATTCCCTTCCTCGATTTCATAGCCTTTACAGTTAGGATTATCTGAGCAGATATGAATCTTTCTGTGTTCATCAATAATGTATGCCAGCATCACACAGCCGCACTCAGGACAGCGACGCTTGGTTCTCAGATATTCACTTTCTGAATCTTCATTTTCAAAAATAGGCAACTGATCCTCAGCCACCAGATTAATGGTCTTACGGCATGAATCCTTTGCTTTTTTTCCTTTACCGGCATAATTTGAACAGGCAAGAAATACTCCAGTTGTGGCATTTTTGATTACCATGTTGCTGCCGCATTCCGGACAGGATACAGAAGTAACCACGGAAACATTGCTGTGCATACCGCCTTCATCCTCAGGAAGACGGGCAGTATCGAGTTTTTCCTTGAATCCCTTGTAGAAATTATCAAGACATTCAATCCAGTTCATATTGTCTGCTGCAATATCATCCAGTTCGCTTTCCATGTTTTTGGTGAATTCATAATTCATCAAACGGCTGAAGCTCTGCATTAGACGATCTGTAACAATCTCACCCATTTTCTCGGCAAAGAAACGGCGCTGTTCCAGTCGGACATAGCCACGCTCCTGAATAGTAGATACAATGGTTGCATAGGTGGAAGGACGGCCGATTCCCTTATCTTCCAGTTCCTTAACCAGTGAGGCTTCTGTAAATCGAGCCGGAGCAGGAGTAAAACGCTGTTCGCTCGGCAAATCAACAAGTTGAAGAACGTCACCGACAGCCATATCAGGAATGATTACATCCTTCTGAGCATAAATTTTAGTCCAGCCGTCAAATTTTATTACCTTGCCGGAGGTTTCAAAACGGAAATCACCTGCCTGTACAGAAATCTTTCTGTTACCTGACAGTGCATCAGACATCTGGCAGATCAATGTATAGTTACGAATCATGGTATAGAGCTTGGCGGCATCATTCCCGAGCTCTGAAGCCACCTTGGCAACATCTCTGTTTATGTCTGTCGGTCTGATAGCTTCATGCGCCCCCTGAGCATTCTTATCTGACTTGTAGACTTTAACCTTGGCCGGAACATATTCCTTACCATATACGGCTGAAATATACTTTCTGACAGAGTCAACAGCCTCGGCGCTTAAATTAAGTGAGTCTGTTCTCATATAGGTTATATACCCTTTTTCGTATAGGGTCTGAGCCAGCATCATGGTTTTCTTTACTGAAAAGCCTAGTCTGTATGAGGCCTGACGTTGCATGGTTGAAGTTTTTAGAGGGGCATAAGGAGCAATTTTTTCATCCTTTTCCTCGTTTTCCACAACCTTGAAAGTCTGTTTTCTAAGTTCCTCAAGATATCCGTTGGTTTCTGCTTCAGTACCAGAATGAAAATCCTTTCCCTGATACTTTTTAAGCTCAAATCTTGCCTCATTGCCGTCTTTAGCAAGCAGCGCATGTATATTCCAGTATTCCTTAGGAACAAAGGCTCTGATTTCCTTTTCTCTTTCTGCAATCAGACGCACAGCAACAGACTGCACACGCCCTGCACTTAAACCGCGACCGACCTTTTCCCAAAGAAGCGGGGACACCATAAAACCTACCACCCGATCTAAAAATCTTCTGGTCTGCTGAGCGTTGACCATATTCATGTCAACTTCATTAACAGGTTTTTCAAAGGCTTCCTTTATCGCCTTTTCGGTAATTTCGGTAAAAGTTACTCTTCTGAATTTATCCTTCGGCAGGCCGATCACTTCCTGCAGATGCCATGCAATAGCCTCCCCCTCGCGGTCCAAGTCGGTTGCGAGGTATACATAATCACATTTTTTTGCTTCGGAAATTAATTCAGACACTACCTTTTCTTTGCCGGGAAGAATTTCATACTGAGGATCCCAGCCCGGTTTTTCCGGATTTATTCCCATTCTGGCAAAAAGCTTAGCATCCTTTTCCAGAGAACTTTTGGCTCTTTTCACTGGTTCAGTGCTGCTTTTTTTGGTCTGGCCTGATGGCAAATCCCGAATGTGACCTACACTTGATCTGACAACATAGTTACTGCCTAAATACTTATTTATAGTGTGGGCCTTGGCCGGTGATTCCACTATAACTAACGATTTCCCCATACATGCATTCCTCAATGCGTTACTTATGCTGAAAGCTTTGCTGTTATTACTTATTCTTATTTTTGCAAGTGTGTATTATTACAAAAATTTGTCAATAAGCAACAATATCTTTAACAACAACGATTTATTTTACGTTAAAACCTGAACAGAGACGGTTTATTAACCGGTTAAACGTCTTCAGAGCAGCTTCCGTGCCCAACAGTTTGCAGACCAGATTCTTTTTCTTCTTTTCAACATAGCTGACATTAAACACGGCGGCATAGTTATCCATGTTATTAACTATATACTCGTCTGAACTCATAAGATCGTCAACCAGACCGAGTTTCTTAGCTTCAGAGGCCAGCCATACCTCACCGGTAGCCAGCTTCTCAATATCCACAGCTGGCCGGTACGTAGAAACATGAGCCTTGAATATATCATGCACCTGCTTCAGTTCCTCACGGCACTTTTCTCTTGCTTCTTCTGTTATTTCCCCGAATGTACTTACCGTACGCTTGTACTGACCGGCAGTAATCTGTTCATAATCAACATCATACTTCTTCATCAGACGATTAAAGTTCGGCAGTTCCATAACCACCCCGATTGAACCTATATACGCAAAAGGAGCAGCAATAAGCTTATCAGCCACACTGGCCATGAGATAACCGCCGCTTGCAGCAACCTGGTCAACTGCAATGGTAAGTCTGGCACCTGTTCTTTTTAATCTGTCAAGCTGAGCAGCTGCGAGGCCGTATCCGTTAACGGTACCGCCAGGAGAAGTTAAACGGATAACCACCTCATCCCCTTCAGAAAGTTCATTAACCAGAAGATTAACAGCTCTGGTAAGAGAGGCCACCTCATCACAGGTCACACTGCCGTCAAAATCTATAATAAACATCAGATTACCGGTCACTGATACGGACATATCGGAGTTAACGGACAGGGAGAAACTGTTTTTCTCTATCAGCTTAACTGATTCAACCTTCTCATTCTCAGATCCATTATCAATATCTGTGACCTTATTTTCAGGAGCGGAATTATTTTGAACAGAATCGTTACTGCCGTCACTATCTTTAGCTGCTTCCTTTTTCTGCTTTTCTTCATTATTGCGTTTAAAACTGTTCAGCAGCTCAACCCCCTGCTGAATTAGCTTCTTGCTGTCAACTCTGGTTCTGTCAGATTCATCCCGGATGCTTTCACCTTTGTTTTTAATTTTATTAAAAACCTCATAAACATCATCATCAAGAGCCTTTATCATACTGTTTTCAAGCTTTTCCTTTTCGCCTGAGAGCAGATTGCCGTAGTTTTCTATCCGTAGCTCCATATCATCATCGTTGTTCTTTTTATTCTTAGCCTCAACTGCAGCGGCAACTATTCCTTTGACAACAGCAAGAAAAATAAGCAGTAATACTACTACCACCACTAAAATAACAACTGTCTTAGAGATAAAAAGTAAAATTTCTGACCAGTAACCTTCCATATAACCGAGTAATCCTTATGTGTACGACATATATATTTTTATAAAATGCAGCACTGAAAATACAGCCTGAAAAGGCAGAAATCACCAAGACAGCCCCGGTAATATCATCTGAAACTGCATTTTTTCAATAACCATGAAGCATCTCTATTGATGTCTCAGGTTTATTCCCGAGAAAAATAATTCTGAAATAAAAAACCAAAACTGTTCCAAAAGGGAGTCTGTTGGATAAAAGCTTTATTTAAACAGGCAGACCGGTATAAAAATCTCCGGTAAAAAACATCATTATTGCCATTCTCTGGATCAAGAGAGCCCGGCAGTTTCCCAATCGACAAAAATGATATATCAGCCGGACAGCATATCTTTTACAGGCAGATTTTCAGAAATTGGAAAACTGCAAATACAATAAAACCAATTTTTTATGGTAATTTCAGATAAAAAATTACATTTGTCAAGAACTACCACTTTTTTTAGTGAGTAATCTGTTTATTTGAACATTTTATAAACTATTTTATCCGTACATTACTACAAAAAAGTTCCGGAGAATATATTTCAGATAAATACTCTCCGGAAGTATTATTAACCGAGGACTTTTTTCTACAGTTTCACCTTCCTGACCATTAACAGAAGCAGCAGGGCTATAAGAGTCAGTACGGTACCACAGTAGAAAACATATCTGGCACTACCAAGACTCATCAGCAGTGTCACCATCATGCCGGAAATAATATTGCCGGTATTAACACTGTTGTTGTAAAGGGTTGTAGCCTGTCCAGGCACGGAAGGAAGAAGCTCCTGCATATAAACCATTCCCAGACTGGCCAGAATCCCGATAAACAGAGCATTAAAAAGCTGAAGAACCAACAGAACCCAGCCGCATAACGGAACAACACTTATTAATAAATAGAAGAGCCAGCCGAAGAAACAGCTGAAAAGAAGCATGTTCTTTAATCCGGTTCTTTTAGCTATCACCCCGCCTATAATCATCACCGGTATTTCCAAAAGAGCTGCTGTTCCCATCATGTAGCCAGGAAGAGATTTATCCAAATCCAGCTCTCTGGTGATATAAATAGGCATGCTGATAAGATAAGCTGTATTGCAGCACCACAGAAAGAGAAAAACAATAAAGAGATATATGATACTTTTATCAGTAGCAATAAGCCTAAAAAGGCTCAACTGTCCTGCCTTCTCATTCCCGGCCCCTCCTGACACAGCGGAGGACGGTTCATCATGCCCGGCAAAAACCTTGGCCGGCATGGTAAAAAAGGTTACCGCCACGGCTGTGACAAACATGCCTATGGCCATAGAAAACGAACCGAAACTGCCGTACTGCGTAAAAAGAAAATATGTAAAAGGAGGAATAATCACCCATGACAGAGAGAACACAGCCCTGATATATGAGGTAAACATCAGCGCATCCCCGTATTTAAACAGAGCATACTCTCTAGCCAGAGCAAACACCTGCGGGGTAGCTATCATTGAAATACTGGAAAATATGATGCCTATGGTGATAATAGCTTCATATTTTGGACAGATTATGTAGGTAAGAGCCATCAGGGCACCGGCAAAATAACCCAGCATAATAAGAAGACGTCTGGATATTCTTTCATCTGAAAACCTGGCAATCACCTGACTAACAAAAATGCCGAAGATGGAGGAACATGTAAAGAAAAGCCCCAGCTGAAAATCATTGACGCCGACTTCGTTTGTCAGAAACAGGCTCATTATAGGCAGAATCATCGCCAGAGAGGATCCGGAACAGAATATTAAAATTATGAAAGCAAAAAATCTCTGGTTTAAATATGATTTAAGCATAACTGACACCTTTCAAAATCTCGTTCCGTTATCCATTCATAAAAGAACTTCTTCCTGCTTATTCTCCAGACCTTCGGACTCAGCGTCGTCACCGACTTCATTTTTTATAATACGGATGCCGTTATCAAGAAGCTCGATACGATGCGCCTTGTACAACCCGCCGATAACCTTTTTAAACTTCCCTTTACTCATATGAAAACGGCTCTCAATCTCTTCCGGGCTGGAAAAATCTCCGAAAGGAAGGAACCCGTCAGCAAGAGCTAGTTCTCTTAAAAGAAAATCAGTACTGCTTGAAATACTAGACATTCCGCTTCCTGAAAGGGACAGATTAACCTTGTAGTCACGACGGATTGAATGAATATATCCCTTGATTTTCTTTCCGGCATGGAGACTTACACCAAGGGAGTCGCTTTCCGGAAGCAGACCGTAAAACAATCCGTTAACCAGCATTTTATAACCTAGAGGAGTCCTGCTGATAACGGTAAGATCCACCCTGTCACCTGACTTCAGTTTACATCCTCTCGGAAGAGTATCCTTTATAAAACGTTCAAATTTTTGGGTGGCAAAAAGACGGCCGTCACGATCCTTAGCCACGTATACGAGACATTCATCCCCTGGTTGAAGCTTTTTAAGCTGTTCTCGGTACGGAATCATCAGATCCTTTCTAATACCCCAGTCAAGATATGAGGCACCGCGGGTTACATCCTTGACGGTAAGCCGTCCGACCTCACCGAAAAGCACTCTGGGACGATGTGCCGTGACTGTAAGTCTGCCATCATCCATGTAACAGAAAACTTCAATTTTAATACCGCATTCATGGTTTTCAGGAAGCTGAGACAAAGGAAGAAAAACCTCCCCGTACTTACCGGCATCTAGAAACCCACCTTTCTCATCAACTCTAACCAGAGTAAGCTCGTTCATTCTTCCGATTTCAATATCGTTTTCCATAGCCTTTCTCTCTTCAACAATCCTAAAAACAAAAATATTCAATATTAACTCTGACCTTATACACAGTCAGAGATAAAAAAAATCACTGCCACAACATCTATTGACAGTGATTATTTCATCTATTAATTTCTCTATGGCCCCGGTATATACCGACACACATATTCAGGAACTAATTACACACGCATGAAATCGATGTGAATTAAAGTACCGTTTACTGGGTGACGCTGAATAGCTACAGGCTTAACAGAAATTTCTTCACCACCGGCAACAGCTAAAACGATAGCATCTTCATAGAAAGCCTTGTTCTGCTGAGCAGTATATAACTTAGCGTTATCCAGAGCTAAAGCAACAGGTTCCTTGTCTCCACCATAAACGATTACTGGAAGAAGGTTAGAACGACGAAGGCGGCGGCTCGCACCTTTCCCGAAGTCGTTACGAATCTGGGCATCAAACTTAAAAGCCATTTTAATTCTCTCTTAAATATACAAATCAACACCGCATCCGCTTGTGCAGATGCACGAATTCCTGACAATGCGACCGTTGTCAGCAACGTAAAACAAAATCAGATGATTTATCGCTACGGCCGTGGAGTTTAACACTAGTACAATTAATTATCAAGATTTTTATTTACCATCTCACATTTTTCCATGAAGACATTTTTAAAAAACAGTTTTCTACCGAAAAACAATTAAATAACGAAGCTTTGATGTCTTCCGTTCTTTACCGTTTTCAATTCCATTCTGTGTACCTTCACATTATTTCCCACATAACAGAGAACATCACGTCCTGGAGCAGAATATCCACTCGTATTCTGAACGGATATTCAGAAAATCGTGTACAATTTACATTTTTGTGATTATATTCCTTCTTGTCAGTGACTACCTTTATTCTTTATGTTTAAATTTAGCTGTCAGTTATTGTTTATCGCATTTTCCATACGGATAAGCAGATGATAAACAGAATAAGAAGAACAGAACGAATCGCTGATACAGTGTACTGCCGGCCAGCCGTGCCGGTCATTGTATAGTTCAGAGAAATAAAATAAACTTTTTTACAGGTTTTATAGGATTTTTATGAAAGTAATATTAGCATTTTTTGCCACTCTTATGGTTGCGCTGTTAATTGTAGCAGGCGTTTTCATCACCAGCTACAATACCCTCATAACCAAGGAGAACAATATTTCCCAGTATCAGGCTAATGTCAGCACCCAGCTGCAGCGCCGGGCGGATCTCATTCCTAATCTGGTAAATACCGTCAAGGCCTATACCAAGCATGAAAGTACAGTATTTACTGAAATAGCCAAATCAAGAGAAAAACTTCTGGCTGCATCATCCGTAAAGGAACTCAATGAGGCAAACAATGCTGTTACCGCCTCCCTAGGCAAACTTCTGGTAATTGCTGAAGGTTATCCAGAACTGAAATCAGATAAAGTATACATCGGACTTATGGATGAACTGGCAGGAACAGAAAACCGTATTTCCTATGCCAGAGACAAATACAATACAGCTGTAGGTGAATACAACAAGGCTATAAAAGTAATTCCAAACGTATTCATGGCCAATATGATGGGTCTTACCGAAAAGGAATTTTTCACTGTCTCAGAAAAAGCCAAAGAAGTTCCTCAGGTTAATTTTGAATAATTAGTGTCTGACAAAACTAAACAATCCGGTTCAGCTTCAAATTACATACAACTGTTTAATTATAAACTTAATCAGGAACCGGATTTTCCATCACATGATCCATATAACACATGGATTAATCATTCAGAACACTCCTCTGCTTGTCCGTCAACTCACAACTCAATCATCTGCACAGAAGCATCATTACATAAGCTCATTATATTGATATTGCCTCCGGACATCACAGGGCCGTCAGCTGCCTGGTATTAACCGGCCGGGACTCCGGCTCCCTATACTTCAAACTGAACGTATACTGTCCCAAAAATAAAGGAAAGACCGTCAGAAGAACCGATCTTTCCTTTTTACAATGATATTACAGCACCTTACAAAAAGGCACCGGACAACCTCATACTCAGGCTAACCGAAACGTCTGATTTTCATATTCCGGTACATTACGATAATTGACAGTATCACCATAAGTACAGCCATCACTATCAGAAATATGGAGGTAACAGTTATCACCATGTTTGAGATGATAAACTTATTCACCAGCTGAACCAAACCCCAAATACTCATAATCATCATCAGAACAGTCGGGATAAAGGTTACCATAATACTACATCCTTTCTGCATAAGATAAAGAGTAATAGCCAGCAGTGTAAGTGAAGCAAGCAACTGATTTGACGCTCCGAATACCGGCCATATTGTGTTGGCGCTTCCGGTAGCCACCAGAAATCCGGCTAGACAAACAACCAAAAGCGATGCCACTACAGGATTAGCTACAATCTTTCTGACAATCCCGATTATTTTAACAGTTTTTGCAGAATACTCGCGGTGATTAATCACCGACATACCTGTACCAGATGCATATGAATAGGAAGGAGAAAATAATTCCTGCCATACAAACCTGCCGAGACGTGTAGCTGTATCCAGAGAAGTCAGCATAAAGGCGGAAATGGAAAGACTTATGAACACTTCCACAATGTGCTGCGGCAGCCCGAGTTCGCCAACGAAAGCACTGATTCCCTTACTGAACGCCATAACCTGATTCTTACCGACTTCAGCAAAAGAATCATCAGTAAGGTAGATTACAGCAATAAGACTCATTACACCGAGTATTCCTTCCACAATCATAGCGCCGTAGCCGACGGTCTGCATATCCTTTTCAGAACGAATCTGCTTTGATGTTGTCCCTGATGAAACCAGCGAATGGAAACCGGAACAGGCACCACAGGCAATTAAAATAAACAGTTCAGGGAAAAGGTAGCTGGAATTACCGACGGCGTCAGTAACAACAAGCCCTTTGTAGCCGGTCATCTTGATTTCCGGATTGTAAACCATAATACCTACTATACCCAGAGCTATCATTACATAGAGGAGATATGAACTAAGGTAGTCTCTCGGCTGCAGCAGCCACTGAACCGGAGTAACTGAGGCCACCAGAGCATAAACAGCCAGGAATATCAGCCATACATTTTTCACCTGCTCTTCAGAAAGATTAAATATTTCTGCAATGTTCAGAGGATATACTGCGGCAATATATACCGTAGCAAAAACCAGCGGTACGAATATGCAGCTGGCAATCTTCAGAGACACCCCTCTGGATGTAAGGAATCCGAATACCGGAGCCATCAGAATAAATATAATTGAAGCCGTGGCCACAGACGGACTCATCGCAAAAGTATTTGCCACTAGAAGACCGAATACAGCAACAACCAGAATCAGACATGCCCAGCAGAAAAATAGGAACATCTGTCTGCCCCAGATACTCATCAGACCTTCAATAACATAGCCTATTGATTTGCCCTTGTTTCTTACTGAAAGAAACAGCGCCGCGAAATCATGCACCGCACCGACAAAAACACAGCCGACAAGAATCCAAATAAGAGCGGGAATCCAGCCGAACTTACAGGCAATAATAGGTCCGATTATCGGGCCGGCGCCGGCAATTGAAGCAAAATGATGTCCGAATAGCACAGCCGGATGGGTAGGTACATAATCAACACCATCGTTATTCTCAACAGCCGGAGTTGGCAGGTTGTTATCAACCTTAAAGAATCTGGCAATAAAACCGCCGTAGAATTTGTATCCTATGGCAAAGTACACTAACGCCAGAACAAGTATCATAAAACCGTTCATAATATTAATAACCAAAACAGATGTTTTCTTAATTCAGCTGTTTACACAATATCGTAGCATTCCCAATACCTCTGGCAGGACTAAGCCGGATACCGATTAAGAAAAAATCCGCATATTCTCCATCAGAAAAAAAATTAAAAACGCGCATAATTATATCATGTAGCCCCAGATTGTGAATAATGATATCAGTGTCTTTCATTTCCGGAAAATGATAAAAAAAGCCTGTTTGCAACAACAGGCTTCGCAGTTCTTTGTATTAGATGTCAGACTCAGATTACTATACCTGACTCAATCATAGCCTGAACACTGCCCTTTTCCTTAAGAGCAGCAGAGAAATCAAGGAGTCTGTTGAGAGATATCAGTGACTTTTTCCGGATCTCTTCATCAACAAACACTTCATGACCTTCAGGATTGTCAAGCAGAGCTTCAATAAGAGGCAGAGTATTCTGTCGCATCCACGGGCAGTGGGCACAGCTCTGACAGGTAGCTCCGGCGCCACCGTTAGGAGCTGGAATCAGCACCTTGTCAGGACAGGCCTGAGATATCTTGTAGAAAATACCGGTATCGGTGGCAATGATAAATTCCTTTGCTGATGATCTCTTTACCTCAGCCAGAATCTGAGAGGTTGAACCGGCGAAATGAGCCATGGCTGTAACCTCAGCCGGTGATTCTGGATGAACTAGCACCATGGCATCCGGATGTTCCGCCATCAGATTCTTTAATGCAGCCGCCTTGAAATCATCATGCACGATACAATGAGCCTGCCACTTGAGCATATCTGCACCTGTTCTGTTAGAAATATATGCCCCCAAGTGTCTGTCAGGTGCCCAGATAATCTTTTTACCGCAAAGATTGAGATATTCAATCATCTCCAGTGCGATGGAACTTGTAACAACATAATCCGCACGGGCCTTAACCGCAGCAGAAGTGTTGGCATACACCACAACGGTGTGATCCGGATGTTCACTGCAGAACCTGTCAAACTCATCTGCCGGACAGCCGAGATCCAGCGAACATTCAGCCTGTATATCAGGCATGAGAACTGTTTTCTCCGGAGAAAGAATTTTAGCAGTTTCCCCCATAAAACGAACACCTGCAACAATAACTGTTTTTGCTTTATTACTGCGGCCCCATTTAGCCATTTCCAAAGAATCACCAATAAACCCGCCTGTTTTCTCCGCCAGCTGCTGTACTTCATCATTAGTGTAATAATGAGCAATTACCACAGCATCCTTTTTTTTGAGTTTTTCAGCGATCCGGTCGGTATATTCATTAATTTCCTTATCACTGAGAGCTGGTGGTACATCAGGAAGTTTTAAATTACTGAGATTAGGGATATACATCGTATCTCCTTAGCATTAAACATTTATTACAGGTATTCTTAACCGGTAGTGGATTTACGCAATATAAGCCAGCATTACCGGTTCATCATGACATTAAGATTAGAAGTTGTACTGCATATTAATCATGTATGCATTGTGCTGTCTGGTTTCCTTAACCGGATAATCGAGTCTTCCGAGACCGAATCTTCCTTCAGCATACAGCATTATAGCTGGAGTAAAATGCCAGCTTAACTGAGAGGTTATCTCAGATTTGTCGGTATGATGATTATCATAGCCGTAATAACTGTATCCTAACATAACTCCAAGACCGTTATCCATGGTGTAGCCAGCAACGCCTTCGTAGCCTGAGCGGTGATGAGATTCATACTGGAATTTATCCCTACTGTACACGAGTGAAGTGTAGAGACCGCTGTTCAGATGACCGTAACTGATACCCGCACTGAAACTGTGCTTATCCCCTATTTCACTTTTGTGCATATCATAGAAATCATAGCTTAATGAGAAAGCGGCACTTTCAAGAAGTCCGTCATTCCAGTTGTATGCCATGGATGCAGCATAACCGCCGTTTACATCAAGATCCTGATAGAAGCCGGTTTCATGATTGAAATAACTGCCCATACCGTTTCTGGCAGTCTGATAACTGAAACCGAAACTGTAGCCTCCGACAGCATTAAGATACATTATCTGACCTTCCTGACGACCACCGAGAAGCCAGTAGTCGTTGGCAGTATTGCCGTAATGTTCAAACACATCGGTCATTCCAGTGGTCAGGTATTTTGCCGTATCCCCCTGTCCGAATACCAGGGTACCGTACTGACACAGATCAAAACCGGTGTAGGCATAGCGGGTGCTGAAATGATTATCTTCTGAAGAAGCAGAGGAAACCTCCCATTCTCCAAAGGCAACTCCTTTGATATTGGTTACTATTTCACTGGTCGCCTTGACTCCCAGTCTTGCCTCCCCATTGATTCCGGCCTTGTTTCTGACATGATTTTCTCTGGTCTGATTGGCATATTTATTATAAAAACCGCCTTCAAGACGCCCGAATATACTCAAATCAGAGGTATCCCCCTGATAAACATTGACGGCATGAGCTGACCCTGACATGACAAGCAGAAGCGCAGCACTCACGACATGTAACTTCATTTCTGTAAACCTTGATTCTTATTGTCAAATTAACTGAGCGTCATATTAGCACAATTACATACTTTTTTCTCTCCTTTATTACATACTGATAACATATGATTAACCATTATCATGAATAAAGACACTTATCCGCAAGAAAACATACAGCCACAGAACGGATAAACAAAAAGTGCTGATAACCGGTTTTAACACCTGATTTATCAGCACTTATCGAGTTTTAAAATCAAGATAACCATCCGCCGGCCTGTCGGCGACGGACAGTCTCTCTAAAAGGAATTACTGTACTATACAGATTTAGAAGTTGTACTGCAGACCAACTGAGAACAGATCATGACCAGTAACCTTGTACTTTTCACCGTCAACGATCTTGTCATCAGTCTTACCTGTAGCAAACTGAGCTTCAGTGTATGCAAGGAAGTTGTCGTTGAAGTTGTACTTTGCCTCAAGAACGATATCTGAAACCAGAGTCAGGTTGCCCTGATGACGGTTTTCATAACCGGCGAGGAAGCCGAAGCCTGAAACAGCGTAGCCGGCAACAACTTCATAGCTGTTGGTATCCTTCAGGTAAAGACCGTTGTGCTTGGCATACTTGGAGTACTGATAAATACCGGCAAGATAGAAACCGTCTTCAACATCACCTGCAGAAAAACCGAAACCGAAAGAATCACGGCTTAACTTATCAGCAAGTTCGCTGGCAACATTGGTTGGATTAATATCAAGATTATGAACATAATCCATATCGTAGGTGTCATAACCTACACCAAAATAGATAGGGAATACTTCTTCATTAAACTTATAACCGGCGTTGAATGCAGCACCTGAAGATACAACGTTAAGACTTGCAGTCTGGTATGAAGCGCCGAAACTGAAACCGTTTAAATCATCAAGAGAATAGACTATCTGACCTTCCTGACGACCGCCGTCAGCCAAATCACCGAAGGTAGTACCGGCAAAGCCCCAGTCAATAAATACGTCGGTAACGCTTAAAGGCTTGTACATAGCTGATTCAGTCTGACCGAATACCAGTGATCCCATAAAGTCTGTATCAAAACCGACAATTGCATAACGGGTGGCAAAATGATCGTTATTACCGCTTTCAGCAGAAACTTCCCATTCACCGAAAGCCTTAGCCTTAATACCGTCATAAATGGTGCTGGAGGCATCAACATTTAAACGGGCATCGCCTTCAAGCTTAACCTTGTGGTTAGCATCAGGCTTATCATAATCCTTGGCAGCAAAAACACTGTTCATGTTCGCTGCAAGACGACCGCCGATATTTAAAGAAGCATTTTCTTTCTCATAAACAACTGCAGCATTGGCAATTGAAGCAGAAAATAAACCTATGGAAGCAGCTAATAATGTTTTCTTAATCATTTCTTATTCCTTCATAAAAGTTTTTATATCTTATCGACCGCAGCTGACATGCCGCACGATAAATTTTTATATCTTTTAGCGAATTAAAACAAAACGCGCACATTATACATCTTTTGTTAGCTAATACTAACAATTTGTTTTATCCTGATCGAAAAAAATTCTCACGAGAAAAGATACACTTTTATACCAAGCAAAATCGATGCCAGAAATAAGATATGATTATTTAGGTATAAATGCACTATTTCAATCATCATCCTTTATAAACGCATCTGAATATTTATCCTGTGCACAAAAAAAACTTTAAAATATCCAAAAAACACAAAAAAGAGACTGTGCAAAAACAGTCCCTTTTCTATCGTTATCATAATCAACTGAATTCAGATTCCCCTTCACTGCCTGGAAAATATGATATTCTGAATTATGAATTAGAAGTTATACTGTGCAGCAATTGACACCTTATCATCAGAGCGCTTATCAGAAGAACCTAACTTGTGACCTAAAGCATCAACTCTGTCAATCTTGCCAACCCCTATTTCTGATTCAAGAAAAACACGGAAGTTAGAGTTGAAGTTATACTGGAGTTCTCCAATCAGATTGCTCTTGATTAAGGCCTTATCCTGTCTCAAATCCTGATAACCGAGAAGCAGATTCCAGCCTGAATCCCAGCCGTATCCGGCAACAAATTCCCAGCCGTTCTTGTTTTTAGATTCATCATAGTCAGTGAACTGGTAGATGAGGCCTGAGTAGAAGCCGTCACCTTCAGTACCTAGAGAAAGACCGGCAGCTACAGACTGCTTGTCATCAGCTGTATTGGTAACATCGTAATAATCATAACCGGCAGTCACTACAAACGGCAGAGTGGTATCAAATGTATAACCTGCTGAAACAGCCGCACCGTTATCGACCCTGCTGAGGCTTGCTGACTGGTATGAGGCATTGAATACAAAATTATTCTTATTCAGCTTATAAAGAATCTGACCTTCCTGACGGCCTCCGAATTCCCAGTAGGTATTACCGCGTGAACCGTAATCGGTGAATACGTCGGTACGGTCAATAACATAATAGATACCTGTATGATCCTGACCGAAGCGAAGTTCACCCCAGTCATCAGTCTTAAAGCCGACATAAGCAAAACGGGTCTTGAACTTGCCGTCCTGAGATGACTGGGCAGCAACTTCCCATTCAGCAAAACCGATAGCCTTTATACCATCATAAATCTGTGCCTGACCATTAGTACGCAAACGAGCCTTTGACTCCAGAGCGGCTTTATCGTGTGTTGAACTAGCTTCAACACTGTTGAAGTTTGCCTGAATACGGCCGCCGAGATCCAGTGAGGAGGTATCTGTCTTATATACTACTGCTGCATCAGCTGCGGTTACTGCTACAAATGATGAAAAAGCAACTGAGGTTGCTACTAATGTGCTCTTAATATTCATAAATGTATTCCTTCAATAATCTTGTTGTTAATTTTTTACATCGCCCGGTTAAAAACACTTATATACCAACACAGCTTTAAGCAGTTAAACTTGTTTTATTCTAAGTAATTAAATATTTCAAAAGCATCGTGGTCATCAGTCCGCCTCAGTCTGTCGACATCAAGGAAAACAGTGATTATTAATCCAAACCGGCTTTATCGCGATTGCGGATTATACTATACACATTATTTCATATCAAATCAATATGTTTTGTATGAATTAACTATAAAATATTTAAAAAACGCTTTCTAAAGAAAAAAACAGTTTGTTTTTTAATCAAAAACTCTGTTTTTTCAAGAATTATGTGATTAGAACAGAAAAAATAACAGCTTTTTTCAATTTTTTAGTGAACATCAAAATTAACACACCTTTTCCGGTAGGAAAAGAGGATTATCTCCGGAATATTTTCCTCTTACCGAAAATATTCCACCAGACGGCCTATTAAAAAAATGTCAAAAAAACAATTTAGATAGTACAATAATGAACAACGGAGAGAAGTCCTAATTATTTTCTCTAATACGGCAGTTCTCGAATTATGCCGTGACTAAAAGTCTGCCGACTTAAAAAATTAGAAACATGTGAATCTATAATAATGATAAAAACTTTAAGGAATACCTATGAGCAATTTAAAAAGACAACTGACGGTTGCTGCTGTATCTGTTACTGCGGCAGTCTCATTCATTTCAGCTGAAGCCGCTTCTTTTAAAACCCCGAAGAATTACAGCATCATAATTGCTGACGGTGAAAAGACATCAGGATTTTTTACTGAAAAAAGAGAAATGGAATTAGAACCGGGAAGACATCAGATTGTGGTATTCTTCAAGGGATCATTCAAAAAGGGACATGATAAAATCATTGCTTCCGCGGTTAATCCTTTAGTCATAAACATTCCGAATGTAAAGGAAAGTGACAACTTCTCCTTTTCATATCCGAGAATAACATCCTATGAACAGGCTCAGGATTATGCTGACAAGCAGAATATCACCATAACCAACAACGGAACCCCGGTGAGCAATGAAGAGGCATCATACATCATTCTCAAATCCGATAAAGGCTTCCAGCTGGATCGAGATTTCATGGAGGAACTGAGAAGCCTGGACTTATTATATGTTTCCGATGCTAATGCCAGAAAACTGCAGAAAAACGCTCAGGATCTTACTAACTGCCGCGATTCGGTGACAAACTGTCCTAAAGAGGTGGTAGCAAATTCTTCAAACAAGTCAGCAGTATCTGCAGTAAATGCGGCAGACGCTGTAACAGGAGCCTCAGCAAAGGCAGAGACCAAGAACACCGGAGCCAACGCTCAGATGCTAGAAGGTCTGAAATCCATTTATCAGAGTGCGGATCCGGCAACAAGAGCAGCTTTTAAAGAATGGCTGAAGAATAATTAATTCTCTTAAGTAAGATCTTTCTTAAATACATGAGAATTAAGAAGATGTAATTATACTTGTAGCATGAAACTGCGGCTGCAGATATAAAAAAGGGAACTACTTTTCTAATCAGCAAAAACAAGAAAACGGCGACGTCTGTTAGAAGGTCGCCGTTTTTTTACCAACAGAAAAACTCTTTATATCCATAGACTTATAACTTCAACCTTTTAAGATTAAGTCTTACAGGTCATTTAAATCACTTTTCACTCACTGTCAGAGGTTCAGTCCATATATGAATATATCTTCCAAGGTGAGCAAAATCCTCTGAACGACTGTACTCCATCTCAAAACTCAGTAAATCATCAAATTTAGATATCTGTTCAGTTTTATCACGCATGTAGTCATGGATAATTCTTACCCCGCTTAATCCTGCCGGCTTTAGTCCGGCTTCACATATCCAGCGTTTAACCTCGCTTATATACAAAGGAGTAATCGGCGTCAGCTTCTGCCGTTTCTTCTTCACCAGCCCCTGTCTGATGTAATCGAAATTTCCCACCACCAGACTCTGAAAAAGAAGAGCAGTCCGGTTGTAAAAAAGAAGTGATAAAACCCCCCCTTCTCTTAGCATTCCTTTTAGAATCTCAATAACCGGATGAGGATCAACCAGCCATTCAAGCACGGCATGACAGAGAACCAAATCATATTTTTCATCCGGAAGAATTTCCGCAAGCTTCTGCACCTCTCCTTTTATAAAGACTATCTCTCCGGAAACCGGATTGGCAGCCAGCTCCCTTTTACCAAGATCTAGCATATCCTGGGAAATATCAACAAGCGTCACGTAATGGCCTAAAGCCGCCAGTTTAGCCGCCATATAACCGAATCCGCCACCGGCATCAAGAATTCTCAATTTTCTGCCGGCAGGAAAAAGCCGCAGTATTTCCTGTAGATCTCTCCAGACTACAGCCCCCCTTATCTTTCCTTTGGTGGTGCCGTATATCTGGTTCTTAAAGAATTCTGCTCTTTTATCAAAACTCTGATCATGTGGTGGAGCTTTCTGTTTTAACATAAATACAAATCGTCCTGAAACTGGCCTGAAACGTTAACTCAATGCGCAAACTCTATACCTTTTATTAATGATAATCAAGCATTTATCAAGATTAAAAAATATCAATTTATCTATTAACAATATCTCAGAAAAATGGTCAAAAAAGCTTCTGTTTTTTCTTTAACCAGCCATTTTTTGCTTATTCACACTTTTAGGGTATAAGGCTGTGAATTAAAATAAATCAAGCTTTTTATTAATAAAACCGGTTAAAAACAAACCAATCAACAACTAAAATACCTGAATTTTACCTTAAAATTAAATTAATTATTATTTTTACAATTTTATTAACTGTGTAAAACTTTTTTGATTAAACTCTTATTTTTCCTAATGTTCAGCATGTTTTACCCATTTAAACATCTGAATAATAAAACAGAAACAACACCTTTTCATATTTAATGCATCATGTATCGCTTCAAAAATTTAAAACATCTGGCATTATTAATTTTTGACAATAACAGAATACATATTTATATATTATTCACCTGAACCATATTCTCATATCTTTATAATATAAAAGTTTTTTAATAATTAAAAAATATCAATATAAATCTATATTTTCATAGTCCGGGCTGTCTCAGGATCTTAATATAAGCCGGTGTTAGAAGAAGCTGTGTCCTGTTTTAATCCAGTGACTGATAAGAAACTGATCAAAAATGCCGGAAAGTCAGCTATAGAATAATCAAATGCCGTATGATAAGGCAGGAAAGATAAAAACAACGAAACGGAATCCCTTGTAATAAAACAGAAAAAATCATCGTATGAGATTCCGGTGAATAGAACAAAGTTTTTAGATCAACGTAAACGGACCTAAATTAGTGTTTTTCGGCAGGTTGAACTCCTGTGGATATATCACATCAACCAAATATAGACCATCAGGCTGAGCGGTAGGACCAGCAAGAGTACGATCTGTGGCGGCAAATATCTCCCCTATCCATTCAACTGGCTTACGGCCGTACCCTACTTCAATAAGGGAACCTACAATATTTCTTACCATGTGAAGAAGAAAGGCATTGGCAGTAATATCAACAACTACATAATCCCCCTGTCTGGTAACGGTAATCTGATGGACATTGCGCCACGGGGTACGGCTTTCACATCCAGCTGCTCTGAATGTGGTAAAGTCATGTTCCCCCAGCAGACTCTGAGCCGCTTTATGCATATCATCCTCAGCCAGTCTTTCCTGATAATAGTGAGATACCAGTCCACTGAGAACAGCCGGACGGCTGCGGTTATTTAAAATAACATAACGGTAGCGTCTTGCCTTTGCAGAAAATCTGGCATGAAAATCATCACTTACAATTCTAGACCATTTAACGGAAATATCTCTAGGAAGAAAAACATTAGTCCCCAGGATCCATGCATGTTCTGGTCTTACAGCATCAGTACTGAAATTAACTACCTGACCGGTAGCATGAACTCCGGCATCAGTTCTTCCGGCACAATAGATCTCCACATGAGTATTAGCAACCCGGGACAGGGCTTTTTCAATACGCTCCTGAACACTGTCAAAATCGTTCTGACGCTGAAATCCTTTATAATTTAAACCGTTGTACTCAATACCAAGAGCTATATTCATAATAATTGATTATCCTTTAAACCGGCTGTATATGGTGATTACATTTGGAAAACCCGAAATAACAACAGACGGAATTCCTAAAAAAGCCATGATGTTATATATTTACAGATTCAAAAAGTCAACAGTTTCCGGCGTGCAGGCTACATGCATAAGACAAATACACTCCGGAACACTCATTAAATTACAAAGAACTTGCTATGCCCCCAGGCAATCACAAAGTATATACTGAACATACCGCATATTACAGGTAGCAGTTGACGGATAAGCGTATATTTTTTCATCAGCAGAGTTAACGCCAGAATACACGGCATTAAACCGAAAATATAACGCGGGTAGGCATTAACCCCGGTACAGAGAGGGATAACCGCGCAAATAATAAAAAATAAAGTTTCCACATACATTCTGCAACGGGCAAGAAAAACAATCAGAGGCAGACTGGCGATTATCATTAAACTGAAATACAGCTTATATCCGCCAAAGGCTATGCCGTTGATAATATGATTTATAGGATTATCCATACTTCTACCCCAGGCAAACTGAATATGCATGAAAGCAAAACTGTCCCCGGTAATGTGATAGAGATAATTCTGAAAAATAAACATCGGCAGCGGAACAAGCATAATCCCCAGTGCCAGTTTGGCATTATCATATGTCAGCCTGAAAATATTCCTGAAGCCGTATTCCATAATACCGGCCAAAAGGAGTGGAAATACAAACATTACTCCGACATTTCTAGTAACAGTCATCCCCATCCCCAGAATTCCTGCCAGAAGAAAATGTTTTTTCTTCATGGCAATGAATGCGGCTAATGTGAAGGCCAGAAACATACTTTCCGTATACGGTGCAAGATAGTAAATTGAATAAGGTAGAAAACAGAGCACAATAAGCGACAGACGTCTTAAACCACTGTTAATTTTGAGAAGCTTTATGTAGCTGTTCCACAGGAAAAGCGCCAGCAGGAAAAACAGGTTACTGACAAGCAGAAGACTTGTAAGGGTATCAAATCCGGTTATTAAAGACACTACTTTGGCCAGCATAGGATACCCCGGCAGAAATGCCCAGTTTGCGGCATTGGCATTGCTTAAACCTGTAGGGGCAGGATCATACCCGTTTTTAGCTACATCTATAAACCACTTACAGTCAAATTCACAGATAATCTCTTTGGTATCATTGATGATCGAGGCAATAGACATGTCCCCGTCTATTACATTGACATCCGATGAATAGTGAAGATTTCCGAGAAAGGCAATGGAATACAGAACAAATCTTGAAAAAAGATACAGCAGAATAATACCTATGATCTCACGAAATCTTGATTTTCTACTCTCACGGCTTCGGCCGGAAGACTTCTCGTTACAAGAAATATTCCCCTGAAAGGACTTGGCATCAGATCCGGCTGAATGGTAAGCGCCATGCGCCTCATTACCATCATTACCTGTATTTTTACTGTCACTGTAAGTTTCTTCTCCTGAGCCGGCAACTGTGACAGAATCCGTACTGTCCCTATGAAAATAATTTCTGTTCAATTCAAATGATCTGTCAAACATATTATATGTACTATTTAAGTAATTTATCCGTATGTGAGTACTTTTTATTATTATTTCATACCGTTACTTAACCTATTATCATCGATATCACCTGCTTTCCTGAAAACCCAGTACTTTGACCCGATGTAGGTACTTACGGTAACAATCAGCATGGCAGAAATCACCGGCAGGTACCCCTGCCATCCCAACATGCTTTTCATCGCAAAAATAATTATGGTTCTTAACCACAGACCGGCAAGAGATACAGTTATCAGCTTTATAAACACTGATAATGATTTCTTTTTTCTGAAGGTAACCCGGCAGTGACCGAAAAATGACACTCCGAAAGCTGTCATAAAACTGATAACAGAAACCATCTCCTCGAAGTATTCTTCTACAAACAGATGAATCTCTGACGGCTGTCCGCTACCTGTTCCTTCATGAGATAAAAAAACAGATTCCAAAAAACCGGTCAAACCGTCACAGCCTAAAAATGACACCAGAAAAACTGTCATCATCAGGTCAACCAGCGTAGCCAGACCTCCGACAAACAGAAACCTTAAAATACGTAAAAGCTCCTGTTTGTTTATCCTGTCTGCAAAAGGAACGGATAGAGCCTGACTCATATTTAACTCCTGCTCTCTGCGCCGTTTCTGCAGGAATCATCCTCGCATGCATCGGCACCGGTAACGGGAACCTCTTTAACATCTCCGTGAGAAAGCTTTGAACGTGCATTACTGTAGATATTCTCCAGTACGAATATCGGACGGTTCTTCACTTCTATAAAGATACGGGATATATATTCTCCCAAAATTCCGATGGATATCAGCTGTACCGCACCGAGAAACAGTATGACACACATAGTTGAAGCATATCCGGGAACATCCGTCCCAAGAAAAACAGTCTTGCTGATAATAAACATCATGTAGAATACGGCTATAATCGCCAGTATACCTCCGATGTAGCTCCAGATACGCAACGGCATGCTGGAAAAACTGACAATACCATCAAGAGCGAAATTCCACAGCTTCCAGTAGTTAAATTTAGACTCACCTTCCGTTCTTTCCGGTCTCTCATAAGGAATACCATATGAGGAAAAGCCGGCCCAGGCAAAAATCCCCTTCATGAAACGATTACGTTCACCAAGGGTATTGATAACATCTATCACCCGGCGATCCATCAGACGGTAGTCACCGACATTATCCGGAATATGCACCTTCTGAGTCATAAAATTGAATACTCTGTAGAAGGCACCGGCAGTAAATCTTTTCATCGGAGTATCATTGGAACGGTCAACTCTGATTCCGTAAACCATGTCATATCCATGTTCCAGCCATTCATTGATAAAACGGAGAATAAGTTCCGGCGGGTCTTGAAGATCCACGTCGATAGGGACAACAGCGTCAGCTGTTGAATACTTCAGTCCGGCTGTCATAGCAGCCTCTTTACCGAAGTTTCTGGAAAGATTCACCAGAGTTACACAGTCGTCTCTGGCTATTAAATCCTTAATCTCGGCAACAGAATTATCCCTGCTGCCGTCATTGATAAACATTATTTCATAATGACCGGCTATCGGTTCCAGAACAGATTTAACCTTCTGATAAAAAAACGGTATAGCAGCACTCTCATTATATACCGGCACCATCAATGTCACAAAATAGTTATCTCTTGTCATCTTTCACCCCAGAAAATACCGCTTCAGGAAGATAAATCCTCCGTCCAGACCACCTTCCCTATTGTATTTTCCTTTTGTTTTTTTATTCCTAAAGTAATCCTAATGTCTTTTATTGTGTATTCCTGTTTAAGCAGTATTACGCTTCAGATAACACTGAAAAACCGGCAGACCGTTAAACCGGACCGCCTTTCTTATTACAATCAGCTTTATTCTTTATTAAAAATTTAATTGTTATAGGAAGTCATGCACTGACAGCAGACCGCTTGACTGTATTCATCAGCTTTACGAATCACCATGTGAGACTCAGTACCTTTCTGCATAGTATTGATATCGTCGTCTATGAGAGTTTCTGGCTCAGAGGTAATCGCCATGGCATAAATACTCACCGGCAGAGACGTTCCGATATTCACCTCATATACACCGTTACTGTCCATCCGCAGTTCTGAAGAAACTATCGGTAAAAATACCTCATAGCTGCCAGGATTGTCTAGATAGGCTACAGATTCACTACCTACATTTATTCGAGTCTGCCCCATCTCAGCCTTCAGACGGAAATAAACATAAAGCTCCTGCGGCTTTTTATATAGTCTGAAATGCAAATTGCTGTTATCCTTGAAGACCATACCGCTACCGTCAAACTTTGGATAATCAAACCCCTGACGATCCAGAAAAAACGGAGGCCTTCTGGTTGTATCATATACATGTCCCGGAATAACATACATTGTCTGGTATTTGTTCCAGAAACGAAGCTCTTTTTTCAAATAATAATAACTAAAAGCTTCCGATACGTTTCTGTTCCGATTCAACCCGAGAACATAGAGGTAATAACCACCCAGTCCCATTATAATCAACAGGATTAGAACTGTCGGGAAAAAATTATTTTTGCAAATCATATCTGTCACACAAACAAGAAACTACTTATTTTTGTTTAAATACAGCTACAAAAAAGTATCAATCAACAATATCAGTCGGTTAAAAATTCATGACGGGAGGCCTGATTAAACTTAAAGTATCCTCCGAGCGCCGTAGTGGTGGTTTCACTGGTAGCATCCTGAACACCGCGAGCCTTCACACAGTAGTGAGTAGCTGTGATGGTTACCGCTACATTCTGGGTTTCCAGAAGAGTCTGCAGAGCCACCAGAATCTGCTGGGTCAAACGCTCCTGAACCTGCGGGCGTCTAGCAAAAAACTGCACAATACGGTTTATTTTTGATAATCCGATGATCTTATTTGCCGGAAGATAAGCAACCTTCGCCTTGCCGTCAATAGTTACAAAATGATGCTCACAGGTGCTGGTTAAAGTTATGTCTGAAACCTTCACCATTTCGTCAACCTTCATTTTGTTTTCGATAACGGTAATACTCGGAAAGTTAACATAATCCAGACCGGAAAAAATTTCATTGACGTACATCTTGGCAATACGGTACGGAGTGCGTCTCAGACTGTCATCTTCCAGATCAAGTCCAAGTATCTGCATTACCGCACTGATATGTTTTTCAATCTCGGCCCGCTGTTCGTCATGAGTCATTTCCACAGGAATGCGCGGTGTCTCTAAGCCTTGAGCTGCCAAAGCATCTCTTACCATTGCCGCTTCCTTGCTTATTTCACACATAAAATATCACCTCGGGATCCACTCAAAAATTTTTGACTATTTTACTCCAAAATAAGAAGTATTTCACATTTTTTATTTATTTGCCAAAAAACCATCTGTCTGCTTCTGCCACAATCTTGCATAAACCCCGTTTAAAGCCAAAAGCTCAGCATGTGTCCCCTGCTCAATAATCTCTCCGTTTTCGAGAACTATCAACCGATCCATGGAAGCAATAGTAGACAAACGGTGGGCTATGGCAATTACCGTACGGTTCTTCATCAGAACCTCAAGATTTTCCTGTATGGCAGCCTCCACTTCTGAATCAAGGGCAGATGTGGCTTCATCAAGAATAAGAATCGGTGAATTTTTCAGAATCACTCTGGCAAGAGCAATTCGCTGGCGCTGACCGCCGGAAAGTCTTACACCTCGTTCCCCTACCTGGGTGTCAAAACCGCTGTTTCCCTGAGAATCACTCAGAAGTTCAATAAAATCTATTGCTTTGGCCTGAGATGCAGCAGAACGCACCAGAACCTCAATCTCCTCATCTCTCTCCTTAAAATCCCTGCCGTAGGTTATGTTGTCTCTGACTGAACGATGCAGAAGAGAAGTATCCTGGGTAACCATGGCGATAGCCTGATGCAGTTCATCCTGCGTCATATTCCGGATATCAACCCCGTCTATGGCAACTGAACCACTGTTAACCTCATAAAGACGTAACAGCAGATTGACCAGTGTTGATTTACCGCTTCCTGACGGTCCGACAATACCGATGCGTTCCCCAGGTTTAATATGCAGGTTAAGGCCGTTAAACACCTTGACCTTGTTATTATAGGAAAAAACTACATCCCTAAAGCTGATGTCACCCTTAAAGCTTACCGGTTTTACCGGTTCCTTTGGGTCTGTAATACTGATTGGCTTGGCAAGTGATTTTATGCCGTTGGTGACATTACCGATGTTCTCAAAAAGCATACCCACTTCCCACATCACCCACTGGGAAAGATTTGCTGTTCTGATGGCCAGACCGAGAGAGATAGCAACAGCACCGACCATGACCACATTATTAGACCATAAAATGATAGCCACTATTACCAGCATGGATATAAGCATCTGATTGATTATCTGAACGCTTACATTAAACTTGGAGACCATACGCATCATTTTAAATTCTGAATCAGCGCATGCCTGCATGTTCTGTCTGCTGTATTTCTCCTCTCGGTTCTGCTGGGAAAAAAGCTTCACCGTCTGAATATTGGTATAGCTGTCAACTATACCGCCAACCATAAGAGATCTCTTTTCAGCACATTCGCTGCTCAATCTACTGAGACGTGGAATAAAATAATACATCAGGTAAAGATATACTATCAGCCAGATTCCCATGATCACCATGAGATAAATATCGGTTTCAGCAAGCATAACCATCATGGTAATAAAATAAACAGTAATACGTACCACGACATTGGAGAATTTAAGGACGGTATCTCTAAGGCTTATTGTGGTCTGCATCAGTTTCTGGGAAACCCTGCCCGAAAACTCTTCAGAAAAATAGGATACACTCTGTCTCAAAAGGTACCGGTGCAGCTTGTATCTGACCTTAGTCGGAAAGTTGACTCTTAAAGTCTGATTCAAAATGAGCGCATGCAGCCCGATACACAAAGGCAGAATAACCATTGTAAGAATCAGAAAGAAAATAAAGCCGTACTTATGATTGACATAAAAATTTTCGTACGTGGATACACTCAGAATATCCACAAAATAACCGATATAATAAAAAAGGACAGCCTCACCTATACCGACAATGGCAGCCAGAACGGATATTGCCAGAAGATACCATTTAAAATCTTTAACAAAGAACCATATAAACCTCAAAAAACCTGCAGGAGGCTGAGTTAACGGCTCGTCTTTAAACGGGGAGATTATTCTCTCAAAAAAATCAAACATCATTCTTCGAAAACTGTCGCATATGTTTTTCTGTCGCCAGACACTGCTTTGTATATTCAAAAAAAACAATCATTATGACTGTATCTAAAACGACGGACCAACATTTGGAATTTCTTTAACCTTGGCATATCCGCGGCTCTTAAGACCGTAGGCACGTACTGCATTAACAGCATGGTTATTTTACCATTTTAGCGACTGTATTGTAACCATCATATTAAACCGCCGTTCGGATAGATTTTTCTCCAAACTGGTAACAGTCATACCGGTATTACCTCTATAATCAAACATTAACGGCAAATATACGGTCGGCAAGAAGTTCAGTCATAGCCTTTGGCAGCTCGGAGGCATCCTTGACATCAATACAGCTTTTGAACAAATCCCGAAGCTTTAAGCGATCTGATACTCTAAGAGCATGAATCTCAATTCCCTTAGCCTCGGCCTTGGCAATCATACTTTCGGCAAACGAGTAGTTATCAGGTTCGCCATCGGTAATAACCACTATAATATTACGGTGATAACGATCTGTATCAGGCATCTGACTGATGCATGACAGCAGTGTCTGGGCAAGCGGAGTGCAGCCCCTAGGACGCAAATCGAAATAAGTAGCTCTTTCAACCAGAGGCTGTCCGGTACGATACACCTCTTCGTACTCACAGAAATTTCCCGGAAAATAGGCTACTCTGAGATCAAGGTTTCTCACTCCCTCCATGGCCAGAGCAAGAGAAAGAGCCATGTGATTGGCAACCTCATAACGGCACTTACCGCCCCTATCACATTCGCGACTCATGGAACCGGAAATATCCACAAGCAGATGAAAGGTGGTATTAACAGCCCTGTGCATTACCTTTCTTTTAAAAATTCTGTCGGTAAGTTTTCCCTCCATGGAATTATAATAGGCTCTGACATCGAGCACTCTGCCATGACTGTTGTTACCGAGATGCCAGGATTCGTATCCTTTGACAAGTGAAGAAATATTGCACCTTAAAGAATTATCCGAGAGAACACTGTGGTATAAATCCAGATTATCAGCAGGCTTGGAGTTTTTAACAACCAGACTTCCGATATCTCTGGCATTCGGAGAGTTTCTTGAAGTTTTTTCTAGAAGAGCATCTACACAAGGAACTTTAAATGCCCTCACGTGTCCGTCGACTCCCGGGTACTCCTCTTTCATTCCAGCTACTATTGTGGATAACTCACTTTCCATTTTTTCAACATCATCACCGGAAATACTGCAGCCGTATTCTGAAAGACCGCTGTAAAAATCATCATTCAGACCGGTATTAAAGCCTGCATTATCAAAATCAAAACAGCTCAACTGCACACCGCATCCCTTTTCAAGTGTTCTTCTCTGGAACTCGTTAAACTGCTCACGGAATCTGTTTTCCGCATCCTGCAAGCAACCGGTATGTGTCGCGTCATCTCCGGTAACTGCACTATCCCCGGCTGACTGACGGCATTCCTTTTTATTGAAATCATCATTTATCCTCTCAACGAACTTTCTGACTATATTGGTAATCTGCTGAGCTATGTCTAAAACCTCATCAGAGTTTTTACAGCGCGTAATCCTTAAAACCATCCCGTTCAAGTATGAAATCAGAGTTTCAGGAAGATAAGATGATAATTTTTTTGATGCCGCCCTGAGTGATTTTCTGCTTGGCTGCTTGAGACAGTTAAAACGACCGAAAGCACTGAAATAAATAATTATCAGAGATGTGAGATCATCTGTCTTTCTGATACATCTCACTATATCACCTTCCAGCTTCTCCACCAGAAAGCTGAAGCTTTTAGTTAACCCGGGCCAGTCCCGACTCTGCAGGTACTCAATACGCACATCCTCCAGAGCATTAAAAAGATTCATAAGCCAGCTTGATTCATCAATAGCTCTTTTGATAGATCCGAAATCACTGAACCTGATATGACCGCATTCGTGAGCCACATATCCGAAAGCCATTTCCATTTCTTCTTCATTTTCGAAATCAAGACGGGGAATGGTAATATTTTTGCCGTCAGTATAAGCGGAATTTCCATACATAAATAAATTTACCCCGAACTTTGAGGCATAATTTCCCATAATTAATGGTAAAGCACCATGACTGACCTGCATATTCATAATTCATCACTCCTCTATTATCCCCGATATAAACTTTATCACTGGATCTGCTACCGCATAGGCTATCGTGTATCCATGGATGTATAATACATCTAGTTATTATTCTTTTAAACTATTTTTATTATTTTTACGTATTATATGATTATATTTTATACTGATTTTACTTATATTCTGTTTTTTTAATGTTTAAAATGATAATACAGCTTACTAAGGGCAGTATCATGGCTGATAATAAAGAGTTTATCATCCGGCTCCTGTTGTATTTTTAATGATACTAAAAACCTCTTAAGATGTATAATAACGGCACTGACAGTTCATTCACAGACCGGAATACCGCATCTAACAACCGATTTCAGAACAATAAAGGAATTCATTATCATGACCACTTATGCCGTTATATCAGATGTACACGGAAATGCCGAAAATCTGGAGAAAGCCATCAAGGTAGCAGATACCAATAGAGCTGATTTTCTTATTTTTCTAGGGGATTTCCTTAATCACGGACCACGAAACGGTCTGCCGTCCTCTTATGATCCGATGTATATAGTTAAATTACTGAATTCACTTAAAGAAAGAATTATTGCCGTAAGGGGAAACTGTGACAGTGAAGTAGACAGTACAGTACTGGAATTTCCTATTGATGCATCGTATAACACTCTGATAATCAACGGTCGTAAAGCTTTTATGACTCACGGACACCGTTACGATGAAACAGACAGTGAGTACATCGGACTGGCTAACGGGGATATATTTATGAGCGGTCATACCCATTGTCCGGTACTTAAACAAAACAGGGCCGGTATTTATATTCTGAATCCGGGATCAATTACCTTTCCGAGAGGAGGAAGTGATAAAAGCATGGCTATTATCAACGAACAGGGAATCTCCTTAAGAGATCTGACAAACGGCGTTACCGCTGAACTGACTTTCTAAAATGATGCAGGCATAAAAAAAGCCAGGGATGTCGCCATCGCCTGGCATTATGCCGTTCTTGTGCTTACAGTAGCCGGCTTTCATTTTTCTTTTTCTATCATCGTACACTCTGGCATGATTGAATTTCAGGTCATACTTGCAGACAAAATTGATGACTTCAGGTCTGCTCTGATTTCCCTTGACTGTTTTCTTCTTTTTCATATTTTTTATCCTCTTTGCTCAATAAGATAATTCAATAATTTCAGCTTTCTCAATATAACACTTTATGCCGAAAATTTAAACACTTTTCGCTGTCACAATCCCCATTCTGAATGATATATTTTTCCATAACAGCGAAGTATAATAAACTCTGTAAGCATATAGCATTGCTGTCAGTCTCATTCTGCAGTCACAATGTCTGTTTTATGCATACCGGTACATCTTCATATGATTAACAGCTTGTTCTTCATTGGGGGAAAATTATGAAAAAACTTCAGACTTTTATACTAATCCCTGTCATTATCCTTGTACTCGCTGCAGGCGGTACCGCTTACGCCGGATCCTATATTCAAAACTACAGAAATGGCAAAAGAATCATAGAAATATCTGATAACTATATTAAAGACTACTCTTCCGGCAAAAGACTGCTGGAAATTAGGGATAGCTATATCACAGATTATTCATCAGGTAAAAGACTACTGGAAATCGACGGTAACTACATCCGTGACTATCAGTCAGGCAGAAGGATTCTTGAAATATCCGGCAACTATGTGGTCGACTACTCCTCAGGCAGAAAAATTGCGGAAATCAACAGTGGTAACATCATCAACTATAATAACGGACGTCGCGAGTACACTGTCGACCAGTCAATGATGGATACCAGAAAAATATTTGCCGTACTGTACGCACTCAATATCTGTTCATTTCCGGATAACTGATGCTGTAAATAGACCCAACCTACGATCGTATTATTCCGGATTACGTTTCTAGCTTTTTTTATAGTGCCATATCCGCCATTCATTAGCCTTTAGAATTTCTCTGGCGGTATTTTTAAGATAGGTAAGAGTCATCTCCCTGTTTCTGAAATGCTTCAGGTAATCCTCTTTTCTCATACACTGACCATGATACTTATTTGGTTTCTGACCGCAGCGTAGACAGTAATCAGTAAACATATGACAGTTGTTGGTAAGAAGATTATATCTTCCGAGATCTCTTCCCACCATGTTCAGTGCTGTCTCAGCTATCGCATCACTGCCGGATGCATCATTGTCGATGCATGAAACATAGATACTGCGCCCTATACCACCGCTGATAAACTCCTTTGGTGTTACCATAGTTATTCGGCTTTCACCTCTGTCATTGGTAAGTTCAACAATACATTTCTCTCCGCCACCAACATAAATACCGGAGTGTTCAATATATCCGGCTGCCAAGTCACAGTAAAGCATCGCCCCGGGAACAGGAACGACGTCCTTCCTTAAATAATTATCTATTATAGAATTAATCCCGGCAGCAACCGGAATACCTATTGCCTTTTCCAAAATACCAGCAATAATCTGTGCTCCATCATCACGATCTAATCTCAAATCAGACTGAGATTTTTGAGTATCTTCGTCCCCTTCTCTACGATTCTCTTCCGGAAATTCAGTTATCCTAGAACCTTCTCCGGACACACTCAATTCCTGAGAAGGTGAATCATGAGAAGAAGCTCCTGAAGATTCATCTACACTTATCTTTTTTTCTGACATATACTCTTCCGTGCATACAATACAACATACAATAAATCAACAAATCATCCTGCAATCATTACTGTAATCCTCGTTGTAACCTTCGTATTCTTCAATCCTGTCGTTTTTATTTCTGCCTTTTTTATAACCATTACACCTGTATGCCGTCAGCAGCACGTTATCGGCCTCAACAATTGTTACACCGCCTTTTTTGGACATCCGCAGCATGGTCTGTTTCATTTTTTCAAAAATCTCCGCCAGAAACAGGCAGCTGTCACGGTTGAGTATCAGTTTATCTCCGTCCACAACACCGAACTGCAAAAGTACATCAACCATACCGTCTTCAATACTTCTCTGTGATAAGCGCTGTTTGAAATGTCTTGTTCTGCTCATTTCCAACTCCTTATTTTTAGTTTTAATACTTTAATAATAAATCCGTCCGCACCTGACTCACGAATATCGATGCGACCTGCCCCGCTGTTTTTTATGGTAAAACAGCTGACAATCGATCATTATCGTTATTCATGACTAAATTATAACCTAACAAAACAAATTATTGATAATTTTTATATAAAATAAATATTAGAATTTTATGATTTTGAAAAATCTATCACATTTTTAAAATTATCAACATATAATTATTAAGTTTATTTTTATAAAAAATACAAATACGATAGATATCATGTCATCAACGTAAGTCTGTCTCCTTAACATCATAGGCATCATATACGGTTACATTAAATCTAAAAGAACAAAGCCGGAAATATTATCGGAAAGTTACATTTCATTCACTGGTTTTACTGACATTTTATGTCTGTATTCAAATTAAAAGTTACATCTACACCAGCTTAACGGAATTAAATGTTGTTTTCTGCTTTAATATCCCTGTGTTTTCCGTCTGCACCCGTCAGTTCAAACAAAGCATAAAGCTAGAGGACATAAACTTTTCTAGACGTATACACGCGAACATAAATGATATAAACAGAAAAAAATATAAATACTGAAATCCATCAGTAAAATATACTACAAAATCAAATATAAAGAATTTGAAAAAGATTCAAACTCGAAAAAGAGTTGAAATAAATGAAGATGGTTGCGGGGGCCGGATTTGAACCAACGACCTTCGGGTTATGAGCCCGACGAGCTACCAGACTGCTCCACCCCGCGTCAATCAAAAAGTGATTATATTTTATCACAAAATTTTTGTTTTGCAACATAAAACAATACTTAATCCCAATGAACGCTCTGTTTGTATAATTTATACACAGACAAAATTAACATAACAAATATCATTTTTTATTCATAAACTTTTACGCATACCAGACAGTTCAGTAGAAAAGCATTTCCTGTTTAAATATCTTTAATGGAAAAATACCAGTCATTTGCTATAATACTCTGCCAAGAAATAATCCTGTTCATATATTAAAAAGAAAATAGCATTATATATAGAATAATGCAGTTATTATTCAATCTGTAAATTTATCTATAACTATTAAATATTATGAGCATTCTTACTGTAGCTTATAACTCTTTTCTGTTTATATTATTGTTAATATTATTCTTTGTTCCAATTAATATAAAAGTCGTTCCATACCATATTTCTCTAGCGATTATTGCAGGTATCTACATCACAGGATTTATTCTATCTAGAATATATATACATAATAGAGATAAGCGACTGGCTGAAGAACATGATAACAGATCCTCCGGTCTCCATTACCGTTCCAAAAAATGGCAGGACAGGTACAGCAAATATACCCGAAAGCATCATCTAAAAAAAATATCAGAATCAGACGGGGTGATGACTGTCATCAAACATTTCTTCCGCTTTTCAAACTACAATCTTCGCATGAGTGCTGTGATTACCATAATGGTCAGCCTGTACACATACAGTTTTTTATACCATTTCGATTCTGATTTTTTTCTTATTGCTCCGGTAATAATTCCGTCAGTGTATATCGCAACATTTCTGATTATCAGTTTCTTTACTACTGTGCCATTTAAAAAATGGTATAGAAAACAGATAGAATATAACAGAGATTTTCACGTTATCATGGAGGAAGACTACTACTCCGGCAGATACATCTCCTCTGGAGAATCATTACTTGTTTTCGGCGATAAGACACTTGTTATGGCCAACATGAACGGAATCTGCAGTATTCCTTATAACAGTATCGGGAGTATTTCCAGAGTCGTATTCACCTATCCTCGATACGCTCATGTAGCAAGAAATCTTGAAAATTACTGTGGAAGAGCCAGTATTACAGGAATTATAATTGATGTGGACAACGCAGAAAGTTCTCTACCGCAGTTCTGGAGAAGAGATCATCAGGTATTCAATGATCAGTATTTTCTAAAAAATAATCATATATCATACATGTTGCACAATCATGCCGACAGCCAGCTGATATCGGTTTTCTTACCATTCAATGAGTATCAGGTAAATATGATTATTGAAGAGATATGTCAAAGATTCAATAAAACATACTATTATCCTAGTGACTTAATAATAGAAAACTCTACTGAATACGAAATGACAATTGTCGGCAATCCTAATATTTCAGATTTATAAGATTTTAAGTCTGCAGAGTCTCACAGTCTGAATTCTCTTTACTTTACCCTGTATGTTCCACGATGCCATATTCATTCATCTCAGAAGACTGGTAATGAAACCTTTAGGAAATATAAAAAAATACAGGAGAAAAATACAGAGATATGCTGACAACAGGCAACAAAACACCTGATACACAAATCTAAAACTTCTTCTGATAATTACAGGATTATTTAAAAAATAAGATTGAAATAAGGATATGGAAGATGGTTGCGGGGGCCGGATTTGAACCAACGACCTTCGGGTTATGAGCCCGACGAGCTACCAGACTGCTCCACCCCGCGTCAACTTAGGATGCGCTTATATTATCATATAAATTCATTATTGCAACCATTTTGTAAAAAGATAACGTTTTTTATAGTCAACTGCCTTAAAACTAATCAAAACCACCTTTTCAAAAAAAGAAATGTCAATAAACACATCCCTACTTTATGAATAACTATAATTTTCAAAGAGTCGTTCATAACAGATTAAAAAATCCCCAAGCATACATGCATATGATCATGATTTTATTTATCATCAGGATCAGTACTTCTGCCACAGTACGGACATACATCTATATTGTACAGTTTAAAATGCAGTATCTGGTTGCAGTGCGGACATCTTACCTTTTTTATCATCCATACCAGAGAATAAACCATCAGAACAACCGAAATGATAATTAAAAACCAGTTTTTACCGTTATATGGATCTTCAGCTGTAGGATAATGAGTTCCGTACATCAGAAAACCAAAACCGGAAAAAAGAATAATATAGCCGATAACACGGTTTACTTTTGGATCCTTCATTATTTACTCTCTCCATATACCAAATACTTCACGACAGGAGTAATAGCAGGCTCTTTCCGGAAACGGCATCCGAGGGATTTATTTTACCAGAAGAGCCTCTCGACACCATTTGACTATGCTGTCCTCACTGTCCTCTATTCCGGTACCGTATGTGGCAAATCCGGGATGAATCACCGCACCTTTACAGACCTTTGTCAGATCTCTTTCACAGTTGCCCAGTTTAGAACCTTCATGAGTCACCAGAAAATAAACCTGCTTGCCTTTCCATTTCAGTCTTTCCAGCTGGGAAAAAACAGCCATCGGATAAGTTCCCCACCAGCACGGACCGCATATAAAAATACGATCATAACCGTCAATACTATCGAGATACTGCTTGAGTTCCGGACGGGAATTATTCTTGTATTCGATTTTAGCCTCTTCAGTACACTTATAATAGTCATCACTGTACTGTTTTACCGGTGTTATTTCAAATATGTCAACATCGGCCATCACTCTTTTCATAAAATTAACCGCTATTTCAGTATTTCCTTTTTCTAGAAACTTGACTTCACCGCAACTGTAGTTAAAACCCCTGCGGGAATAAAAAATAATAAGATTTCTAGCCATACTTCCTCTTTCCGAATCAGATACTATTCAACAGTGTATTCCATTATGTAATCATCCATGACATAACCGCAGCCGATATCAGTTACCACTGCATCAATCTCCTTAAATCCGAATTTTTTATAGGAGGAAATCGCATGACTGTTATACTTGTTCACGGTAAGAATAATGCGGCTACGCCGGTTAGCCACCGCAAAATCTGTTATCAGCGGGAAAGCTCCGCTGGCAATTCCCTTATGCCGGAAATTCTTTAAAATATACAGCTTTGAAAGAAAAAGATAATCCTGCTTAACAGACATGCCGGTATATCCGGCTCTCACCCCGTCACACATGATGTAAAAGTAACTGTATCTCTCATTTTCTATCTGATTTTTTATGGCTTTGGATGACTGAAACTTTTCAATCATATATTCAGTCTGCCCGGGTTTCAGAATATCAGTCCAGTACTCACGCCATATTGATCCGGCGAACTCCGCCAGTTCTTCAATTCCGGCTTCTGTTGTCACTGCCGGTACCAATTTAATTTCACTCATAATTTTTATAAAACAACCTGACTGTTACAAATACTCTTATTATACAGAGTTATTCAGATGTAATTCACTTTAAAGCTCCGAATATCACACAAAACTCTAATTTTACAGCTGATTTTTCTAATTTTTTTTATATGCTTAATCAATCATGAATAGTATACTCAGCATAGCAACAGCTATTTACGTTACAATCATCAGAATAATCATGCTTAATTCAAACAACTTGCAAGGACATCTCTCAGCTTTATTCACCGTTTCCGTGTGGAGTGTCACCTATATTTCGACCAAATATCTGCTCGATAGCTTTACCCCTATAGAAATACTGTTCATAAGATTCTTCATGGCTGTACTGGCTCTGAAAGTAATCGCCTTCGGCAGTGTCGGTTTTAAACCGAAAGAACAGATTTACTTTGCTCTCGCTGGATTTACCGGGGCATTCCTGTATTTTTTCATTGAAAATTCAGCCCTCCTCTTCACCAGTGCAGTAAATGTCAGTATTATTCTGTCCATAACCCCGTTATTTACAGCTCTAGTTACCGGTCTTTTCTACAAAGATGAAAGAAAAATCAACACCTGGTTTATTCTGGGATTTATCGCCGCATTCAGCGGTATAGTTCTTTTAAGCACCAAAGGTGCAGATAATCTGTCCTTCAATCCTCTTGGTGATTTCATGGCTGTTTCCGCAGGTATGGTATGGGCCTTCTATTCCGTACTTACCAGAAAAATCAACAGCTTCGGATACAGCACCCCGATGGTAACAAGAAGATGTTTCGAATACGGCATTATTTTCATGCTGCCTGTCATATTATTTAATGAATCACGCTTTACAGTGAGTGACTTCACCAATACTGTAAATGTCATAAACCTTCTTTTTCTCGGACTGGTGGCTTCAGCTGGAAGCTTTACCACCTGGAACTTTGCCGTAAAAAAAATAGGAGCGGTAACTGCCATCATCTACCTTTATCTTACGCCGGTGATATCAGCTCTTGCCGCTGATTTCTTTTTAAATGAAAGACTGTCTCTTCTAGGATGGCTGTCATGCTTCATAATAACCATGGGCGTAATTATATCCAACGGCACCCCGCTTAAAAACTTTTTTAAGAAAATATACGGAACTGTCTCCGTAAAAACAGAACAGACTTTGGATAAAAACAGCCGGAAATAAAAAAAACTTCATATGCCACTGCACCACAACTGATGATGCGCATATGAAGTTGCTTTTTTATTCTTTATTCCCTCATAACGGCGACACAGACCTGTTAACAAGACAGATTAAACCGTATCGCCGCATCAGTATTTATCACTACTTGATTGACTGGTTGAGATTTCTATACTGCATCGGAGTCATCTCAAAAAACTTTTTGAATACTCTGATGAAATGTTCAACATTAGGATAACCGATGGCATAAGAAATATTTTCCACCGTCATATTGCCGTTTTTCAACAGTGTCTTTGCCTTTTTCAGTCTGATGGTTGTCAGATGCTCCCCGAAGGTTTTGCCGGACTTATCCTTTATGTATTTGGAAATGTACGGTGCTGACAGTTTAAAATAATCCGCCATATCCTCAAGAGTAATCTCCTGATAATTTGATTGAATGTAATTAATCATTGATACCAGACGATCATCTTTATTCAGGCTGTTGTTCTGCAGCTGAGGCAGTTTATTTACAGCAACAACCAGTGCATTTATAGAGGCGGTAATTATATCCTCCTCCAGACCAGCACCCCAGTAACTTACACCGTTACAAAGGATACCCACGTATGCCATAGCCTTTGATGAAGTGCCCTTGGATACGGCATGCTCTTCATATACTGACAGCTCATAACTTACGCCGAAATACTGCTTGATAGTATTGCTCACCGCATCAAGACGGCCGTTACCGTTGGCGTCAACAACTGTCTTTTTATCACCGCAGCAGATAACCACTTCAGCCATAATACCGTCGGTCTGTTTGAAGTGACTTTCGGAAATATAGAAATTAGGAACATATGACAGATAACGTTCGGCAAAAATTTCATACACCCACTGAGGAGAAAGCTCCTTATGCTGTTCATCAGAAACCTGTTTAACCGCATAGCCCACCTCTTCACGCATCTTCATAGGGATGTTCAGAGAGAAATTGTGAGACAGAATATAAGCCACACCACCCTTGCCTGACTGACTATTGATTCTTATCACATCAGAATCATAGGTTCTGCCTACATCAACAGGGTCGATAGGCAGATAAGGGACACTCCAGATTTTCTCCTCTCTGACTTCACGCCAGTCCATCCCCTTGGCAATAGCATCCTGATGTGAACCGCTGAAAGCTGTAAAGACAAGATCACCGGCATAAGGCTGTCTGTCATATACCTTCATCCCGGTCAGCTTTTCATAAACATCCCTGATTTTCGGCATATTAGAAAAATCAAGCTGCGGATCAATACCGTATGAATACATATTCATGGCAATAGTGATGATATCCACATTACCTGTTCTTTCACCGTTACCGAACAGTGTACCCTCAATACGGTCTGCTCCCGCTAAAAGTCCGAGTTCCGCATCGGCCACGCCGCAACCGCGGTCATTGTGCGGATGCAGACTAAGCATTACCGCATTACGATACTTCATATTCTTAGAAAGGTATTCAATCTGAGAGGCAAAAACATGAGGCATTGCAGTCTCAACAGTAGCCGGAATATTGATAATCGCCTTATGATCCTCTGTAGGCTGCCATACATCCAGCACCGCGTTACACACTTCAAGTGCATATTCCACCTCAGTTCCATGGAAGCTTTCCGGGCTGTATTCAAAAGAAAAATTCCCTTCAGTCTGTTCAGCCAGTTCCTTCAGTAATTTAGCTCCGTCAACAGCCAACTGAAGAATTTTAGCCTTATCCTTCTTGAATACCTGCTCTCTCTGAGCCACAGAGGTTGAGTTATAAAGATGAACTACCGCATGCGGAGCACCTTTTAATGCTTCAAAAGTCTTTTTGATAATATGTTCTCTTGCCTGAGTCAGAACCTGAATAGTTACATCGTCGGGAATCATTTCTCTTTCAATCAGAGATCTGAGGAACAGGAATTCCGTTTCGGAGGCAGCCGGAAAACCAACTTCAATTTCCTTAAATCCTATGTCAACAAGCATTTTGAAGAATTGTAACTTTTCTTCAAGTCCCATTGGTTCAATCAGAGCCTGATTGCCGTCACGGAGATCAACAGAACACCATGCAGGAACTTTTTCAATATGATCCTTTTTTACCCAGTCATAGCTCATAACAGGCGGCATAAAATACTGACGGGTATATTTGTCAAAATTCTTCATTACATCCTCCTAACAGTAAACATAAGATGCAAATATTCATAGGTAAAAAAATCATTAAAATAAATCAATGTATTTGACTTTATTTTAGCACTATTATTTTACATTACAATGATTATATTTAATCTATTTGATTGATAATTATTAATATTTTTATTATTTAAGAATAATTGCACACTATTCGTTCATCTAGGAGTCTTTCAGCTTCCGTAAACATCATTTTCTCTTATCTTCGCCATGGAGAAGAAATCGACATAGCTGAATAAAAAAAATGCCGGCAGGATTTACCATTTCCGGCATCATTTTTACTTCATAAATGATTAACGTTTAATAACATAACTACTAATTTTATGCCATTCCGGAGTAATTTCCACCATTTTCCCCAGAGCCTCAATACGACTTCGGCCTTCTTCAGCCGAAAGTTTCAAATCATCACCGGCATCTGTATTAAAATCACCTACAGAATAACTGACTACCTCATTTCCCTCAAAATCACCGGTAGTCAGTTCATGAATAACCTCTCCCGGCCTGCTGTTCTCCACCGGTGTGTAGCTTGTCAGGAAGCACATTGTTCCGCATCCTCCTGATGATGCCACAGCCCTCTGATAAAATAAAAAAGAGGTTTTATAGTAGGTAAATGATATCAGTCTGTTATGCGAATCCTTCAGCGAATATATTTCCTGATTATTTCCGTTTTCACTGCTTAACCACAGTTCAGGTATGCCGTCACTGTCAACATCAACAAAGGTATAGCTTTTCGGGGAAGGATCATATTCCATTTCTCGAATGAACTGAGGCAGCTGTTTCAGTATATCGCGATCCGCCTCCAGAACGGTATCGGTAAGAGCATGCTTCATGCCGTCATAGCTGTATGTATGTCTCAGACTGATACCGCTTGCAAGTTTATGTTCAACAACGGTAATATCCCTGCCATGATGCGGCAAAATGACAGACCGGTTGAGATAGCTGTGCGAAGACACAAACGATGCAGCCGTCTTTCTGTCAGGCGTCAGCAGACCGGTATCCGGGTCATAATCGTAGAACATCACCAGCTGACGATTATCAGGAACATACATATAATCATGGGTTATACCCAGCATGGTATGACCGTTTTTACGTCTCCAGATGGTAGCGACATACATTTCATCACTGCCGTTTTCAAGACTCTGATACCTGTGTTCAATATAGCCGTTGCTAACATCAAACTGAACTTTGTTGCTGAAGGCATGGGTAAACCCCTCTGTTTTCCACTGACGGTTGAAGGCTTTTACCAAATCAATAATATCAGGTTTGTTTTTGCTATAACCGGTATTGATAATTTTCTGATCCCATACATTGCCGAGAGTCTCAACATCTGTATAGGTAACAGCTGCCTGTGATGATACGCATAAACACATTCCTAACAACAAAACGGATATTTCTTTCATTTTCATTTTCAATTTCCACAAACTGTTTTCTACATCAGCCTGTATATCAGAACATGGATATCTTCAGTAGCCGTTTTTCTCCGGTAAAACCGCATCCGGTTTAACCAGCTTTAATTACCGGAAAAATCAGTTTTTGACACGGCGGCAACGGATAAAATCCATCCTGCTTTAAGACCTTTATTATATTTATTTATAACACGGTTTTACCATAAATCCTGTTTAATTATTTAATTATCCCAACCTAAAATAAGATGTTAACTAACACCGGCAGTTATGATAGTATATACCAGTCGAGGACAAATATAAGCATTACCGGAAACCCAGAGCATATGCTGCACCGTAGAGATGTCGCATGATGCATCCCCGAATCCGGAATGTTAAACGTACAAAACGCGTACCCCGCTTAACTGATGTAGTGCCGGCCACTCATCCTTAACATCATGAGACAGCATCCTGCTGTGTACATGAATCCAAGGTTTCAGTCGTAGAAATACGGAAAAACCGACTTTCAAAAAGAAAAAAAGCAAGTAACCTTCCTGTATGGCATGCAGGAGGAATATGGAAAACAGAAAAAATGAATTACAGTAAGTATTTTCCAATTGATGTAGTAAACGGTCCCGGAACCAGATGCACCCTGTTCGTTTCCGGATGTGAACACCACTGTCCCCACTGTTACAACAAGTCAACGTGGAATGTCGATGCCGGTTTTCCTTTTACAAAGGAAATCAGCGATCAGATTATTACGGACCTGAATGATACCAGAATAAAACGTCGCGGTCTGAGTCTAACAGGCGGAGACCCTCTTCTCCCGGCAAATGTTCCGGCAGTTAAGGAACTGTGTCTGAGAGTACGAAACGAATGTTCTCCTGAAAAGGACATCTGGATGTGGACCGGCTATGTGCTTGATGAACTGACTCCTGAACAGATGGAGGTTGTTGAACTTGTTGATACTCTTGTTGACGGCAAGTTTATTGAAGAACTGAAGGATCCTTCACTAGAAAACAGAGGGAGCAGCAATCAGATTATTCATAAATTCAACAGATACACCGCATTCTGGAGACGCAAAGAACTGTAATCCCAAGACAGAAAACTGTTGCAGTTTCAGGTAAAAATCCCAGACAGAATACCTGACTCCCAAACCTCTTGACAACGTGAGATTTCTAACGGATCTCACGTTTTTCATTTTCGTAAGCCGAAAAACCGTTCAGTGTCAGGCAAGATCCTTCAACCTCTGATTGCACTCCCTGATTCTGTCTCTCAGAATCATAGCCTCTTCAAATTTAAGCTCCTTGGCGGCCTTCTTCATATTCACCTGCATTTCCTCAATAAGCTTAACAATTTCTCCGGCATCAGTTAAAGATGATACATCAAGTTTTTCATTTGCCCCGTTAAGCAGCTGGGAACCAGCGGTTCCATCAGTTGCTGCATCTCCAAGCATCATTATATCCACAATTTTTTTGTTCAGAGCTTTCGGAGTAATGTTATGTTCAATATTGTAATCATGCTGCTTCTTCCGGCGCCTGTTTGTTTCGCTGATAGCAGCCTTCATAGAATCACTGATATTATCAGCATAAAGTATAGCCTTACCGTGCAGATGTCTCGCAGCTCGACCGATAGTTTGTATAAGGGAGCGGGTTGAACGTAAAAACCCCTCCTTGTCAGCATCAAGTATCGCCACCAGAGAAACCTCAGGCATATCAAGACCTTCACGCAAAAGATTAATACCCACAAGAGCATCAAACTTACCAAGTCGCAGATCCCTGATAATCTCCACTCTTTCAACAGTGTCTATATCCGAATGAAGATATCTTACCCTGATACCGTGCTCATCTAGATAATCAGTTAAATCCTCCGCCATCTTCTTAGTAAGAGTAGTCACCAGTACTCTTTCATTATTCATCGCTCTCTGTCTTATTTCACTCATCACGTCATCAACCTGAGTGGCAACCGGACGTATTTCAACCTCAGGATCAAGAAGTCCGGTCGGTCTGACAATCTGCTCGACCACCTCGCCGCCACTCTCCTGAATCTCGTAATCATTAGGTGTAGCGGATACATATATAGTCTGAGGCTGCATATTATGAAACTCATTAAAACGCAGTGGCCGGTTATCAAGCGCTGACGGCAGCCTGAAACCGAATTCAACTAGAGTCTCCTTGCGGGATCTGTCTCCTTTATACATGGCTCCTATCTGAGGAACAGTCACATGAGACTCATCTATTATCAAAAGTCCATCCTTGGGAAGATAATCAAAAAGACACGGAGGTGCCTCCCCCGGTGCCCTTCCGGAAAGGTAGCGGGAATAATTTTCAATTCCGGAACAGTATCCCAGTTCATGCATCATTTCCAAATCGCAGCAGGTACGGTCAGTCAAACGCTGATCCTCCACCAGCTTGTTACTGGCTAGAAGCTCCTTTTTTCTGATATTTAAATCGTCCTTTATCTGACTCATAGCATTCTCTATCACGGATCTCGGAGTTACGTAATGAGTCTTCGGATAAATTGTCACCCGCTGGATTTCCTGCTGTATTTTTCCGGTAAGAGGCTCAAAAATTCTTATGGACTCCACCTCATCATCAAAGAGCTCAATGCGGACGGCGTAGTCATCAGCCTGAGCAGGAAACACATCTATCACATCACCGCGTACCCGGAATGTAGCTCTGGAAAAATCAATATCATTTCTTGAATACTGGAGTTCTGCGAGCCTTTGCAGAATTTTTCTCTGAGTAATCATCTCACCTACAGAAAGATGCAGCATCATTTTAAGATACGATTCAGGAGACCCCAGACCGTAAATGGCACTCACCGATGCGACAATGATTACATCCCTTCTTTCGAGAAGAGCCACTGTGGCACTGAGACGCATCTGTTCAATATGCTCATTAATTTTCGCATCCTTCTCAATGTATGTATCCGAGCTGGGAATATACGCTTCAGGCTGGTAGTAATCATAGTAGGATACGAAATATTCCACGGCATTCTCCGGGAAAAACTCCCGCATTTCCCCGTAAAGCTGGGCGGCAAGTGTTTTATTATGTGCCATTATCAGTGTCGGTCTGTTCACAGCCGCAATAACATTAGCCATGGTAAAGGTCTTTCCCGAACCGGTAACTCCCAGCAGAGTCTGAGCCTTTCTGCCTGAATTTAGTCCTTCCACCAGTCTGGCTATAGCCTCGGGTTGATCTCCTGACGGTTGATAGGAGGATTTCAGAATAAACCTTTTTTCCTTAATCAAATCATTTGTACTCATACTCTTAATCCTCCAGTCACAGTAAAACATCTTATCTGAATCTACAACAGATAAAACAATAATCAATTATAGTAATTATCCTGTTATCATCATATACTTTTGCTGGCAATTATGAAACACCATGGAGAATAATCCGCTTTTTCCGGTAGCAGAACTTAGGATATTCCGGGCTATCCCGCGATAAAAACCATTATCGCAAAAAAAACGTAAGCAGCAGAAAGCCGAGGAAAGAAGAGACAAAGTGGCTGTCGCTCACCGTCAGATAATAATAAATAATCAAGGATAAAATGTTAATATTTTGTTACATGCCCTGGAGCTTAAAGACTACACCAAATAAAAACTACACTAATACTATATGCATGTTTGAGGTGCTTCTAATGAATATGATGCATAGAAAAAGGATTTTTATTTTCTAGGAATAGTCTGAGTCTCTACAATATGCAAAATGAGCAGATCTGAGCCTGTATTTATGACCTTGTGACAACGACAGATACTCCGGCACTTTCATGTCGGAGTTCTTTGATTTCATGCAGAATGATAAAAGATAAAGATTATGCGTTTGGTAGCATCAGTTTATCGTTTAAATAAGAGACCGGAGGTTTCCGTTTGATTATCTCAAGTATAATGGAAACATCCTTTCCTTTAATCCGGTTAATGTAACTGACCTTACTCTTGCACAGCCGTTTCG
>JAEEGK010002626.1_pt1 | contig 45042 bp, 41 predicted proteins | sample 8958771 | NCBI WGS metagenome assembly JAEEGK01 (sample SAMN16246547, study PRJNA631951) | gut metagenome | biome: gut microbiome; feature: rumen; material: SC-attached | host: Bos | place: Iran: Karaj | collected 2018-10
GGGTTCCGTCAAAGTCCATGGGGATGACCTCGAGCTTGAGTCCGAGATAGTCAGCGATGTACTTTGCAAGGCTCATGTCAAAACCGGCAAGGGCAGGTGTGCCGTCATCTCCGATCGAGTAGAACTCATAAGGGGCAAAGTCAGGGGAGGTTGCCACTGTGAGTGTTCCGCTGCTTACTGTCTTGATGGCGCCCTTGAGCTGCTCAAGTGTCATTGCGCTGTAGTCTGTGTTATCTGCTGCCTGCTCCTTTGACGGGCTTGCGAAAAGCGGTGTGAAGAGTGCTGCGATCAAAAGAATAATTGCAATTTTTTTCATGTTCTTACCTCTTTCAAGTGATGATATTCAATTTTTGCTTTGATTAATGCATTTTTATGCAATAGTCAATTTTGTATATGAGATACTGCCACTTTTAGGGAATAATGTCTATATGTTTATTGATTTTTCTTTTGGTTTTTGCATTCTTATGCTTAAATGATGCGTTTTTATGAGACTGTTATGCATAAATAGACTCATCAAAGGTGCAATAATAATGTATCATGGAGACAATGGAGGAGAGAAAATGAAGGTCGCAGTCAGGTATTACACAAAGACAGGTAACACAAAGCGTCTGGCGGAAGCCGTCGCAGAGGCAGTGGGAGTCCAGGCACTTACCATCGAGACACCCGTCACGGAGCAGGTGGACATCCTGTTTCTGGGCAACTCATACTATGCCTTCACCATTGACCCTGAGGTTCGTGCATTCGTGCAGTCACTTGACAAGGACAAGGTGGGCAGGATAGTCAACTTCGGCTCTGCGGCGATGCTCAACTCGACTTACAAGAAGATCAAGGCGGTTGCGGACAAGGTCGGAATTCCGGTTGACCAGCGCGAGTTCCACTGCAAGGGCGAGTTCAAGGGAATCCACAAGGGCAGACCGAATGCGGATGACCTCAAGGACATCAGGGAGTTCGCCAGCGCAATCGCCGGCTGACCTAATCAGACCCGGCTTGAATCAAAAACCTTGTGCAATCCCCATCTCTACCGTAAAATTGCCGTAAAGGTTGTTGATAGGGAGAGGGGAAAATGAAGAAGTGCGTTCTGATAGCCTTGTCGGTCATGCTGACATGCATTCTGTTTCTCTGTGCATGCAGGCAGGAGCCGGAGCCTTCCAATCACAAGATAATGTTCTTCAGTGAGATCAATGTCCTGCTGAAAAGCGGGAAAAAAGAGATCCTGAACTGGTATGAGTCGGATTACTTCCGTAAGGATGCCCGCGTCTTTGACAAGGACCTGGCCCTGCTGTCCTACGCACTGGCAGCCTCAACCTCATCGGACAATGCCGTGAAGACTCTCGAGATGATGATGTTTGACGGCCTTGTGCAGCATTGGAACGACGATGACCACATCAACGGATGCTCCTATGTCATAGGCCGCAGGAAGGTTGACGGCCACAATCTGGTTGCCGTGTATATCAAGGGGATAGGGTACAGCGTCGAATGGGCCGGAAACATGATGATGGGGGCTTCCGGAAATCATTATGGCTTTGAGGCAGCATCATCGGAAGTCTATGATGCATTGAAAGGATACATTGCAGAGAACAATCTGGAAAAGGATCTCAAGCTGTGGATCACAGGCTATTCACGTGGCGCCGCAATCACCGATGCCCTTGCATACGACATCATCACGCAGGAGGAGATCAAGATAGGGCAGAAGGACCTCTTCGTGTATGCCTTCGAGCCTCCCGCATCCATCGCTTCAGATGCTATTGAAGCTTACAAGTGCATCCACAACTTCTTTGTCGAGGCGGATCTTGTAGCCTCCATCCCGCCTGCCATCCCGTCCGCAGACTATGGCCTCTCACGTCCGGGAGTGGATCTGAAAATGTCATTCACCGTGGACAGCATCAACGACTCCCTGCATAAGTATGTGGGTCCGGATGTAAGCATGCCGGAATTCACTTCGGCAGATGATTATGCAGACCCCGCGGAATTCCTCACATACTTCATTAAAGGAGCCACCAGTGCCACAGAGGCCGAGTCTGCCGCAAGCCTTGAGAGCCGTGACAAGTTCTATTCCACCATTCAGGACCGCCTGACATACCTAGTGACAGTCCTGATGAAAGGCAACAGGGCAGGCCTCAATGCACTTATGCAGTACATCTCTGACCACAAGGACCAGCTGCTGACCATTGTCAGCAAATGGCTGACCCAGACTGATGGTTTTTACGATGACCTCAAAAAGATACTGGACAGTTGCGGCACGGAATATGTGGATGAGGACTTAAAGACCGCATGTTCCCTCCTTCCAAGCCTGTATCTGAACAAAGACCTTGAGGAATTCCTTCTTGAGTTCATGCTGGATTCAAGCAAGATCACAAATGCAAAATACCTTATCTGCTGCCATTACCCGGAAGTCGGATACGCCCTTCTCAAGGGATATCCGAGAAACTGACAGTTGTGTCTGATGTCCTGATATTCATTTAAATAAAAGCAAAGCGGACCTGTTGAGGTCCGCTTCGTTTTGGAGCTGATCGGGATCGAACCGACTACCTATTGAATGCCATTCAATCGCTCTAGCCAGGTGAGCTACAGCCCCATGCCTTTAATTAGCAGAACTCTTATAACATTTTGAGTTAAATTAATCAATACTTCCTGTCTTTCTGGGCTGATAAGCATTATAGTTTCTTGTTTAATCCCTTGATTTACATTGTAGCATTTGCTACATTCTAATTGTACATAATGCTACAAAGTATTTTCAGGAGGAACCATGTACGAGTATGAGATTTCGAAGGATATTGAGTCTTTCCGGGACTATGCAGGACTGACCGAAACTGAATTTGCTCAACAACTCGGAATGCCTAGAAGTACATTTCACAATTGGAAAAGTGGGAAATCAAGGCCAACTGATTCATCATTGGAGATAATCTATGGTTACATGTACAACTCCGGGTACCGCATTAATGTCTTGAAGGAACAATTATTTAAAGATCGTATCCGCAAAGATAATGCAGTCCTTTTTCATGGAGCAAAGACGGATATCAGAGGCGTGGTTTCCCTTGCATCATCAAGTGATGACAACGATTTCGGGAAAGGCTTCTATCTTGGTGAAAGCCTGCAGCAGTCAGCATCGTTTGTATGTAATTACCCCGATTCGAGTGTGTATATTGCGGAACTTAAACTGGAGCATGATCTGAAATTGGTGGAATTCGATGTGGATACAGACTGGATGCTGACAATTGCATTCTTTCGGAAAAAACTGGAACTCTATAAAGAAAGTCAGCTGTTGATAGAACTCGCCGATAGGGTCAGAACTGCCGATGTCGTGAGAGCGCCGATTGCGGACAACAGGATGTTTCAGATTCTCGACGAGTTCATCGAAGGGAATATCACTGACCTTCAATGTAAGAGCGCATTGAGTGCAACGGATTTGGGAAAGCAGTACGTGATCGTTTCAGAAAAAGCCCTGAAAAACCTTGAAATAATCCACCATTGTTATCTGTGTGCACCAGAAAAGAAGAATTATCTTGCAGAGAAAGCGGAGTTTGATAAGGTCAGCACCCAGAAAGTGAAGTTTGTGAAGCGGGAGTTCGCCGGAAAGGGGAAATATATTGAAGAGGTATTGGCATGAAGATGGATTTCGACGAGAAAGGTCTTTCATTGTGCAAGTTCCAGGCCGGATTGTTTGAAAAGTCCGTTACAGCAACCGGAGGATCCAGCCCGTTTTTCATAAAGTGTTTCATGAACTCAGAAGAGGCTTTGCACATTGACATGGACGGGTTCCTGTCCGAGGCAGAAGATATAGAGAGCACACTGGGAAAGCTGAAGAGCAAGCATAATCTTGAACGAGGCTCAATTAAGTACTCTGAAGACTCGCTTTACTGGATGGGGTATTTGTACAGATACTGGTGTTACACATATCAGGCCAAAAGCAGGTCGGTCTACAAGATCATTCAGGCTGAAGAGCTCCATTCTCTTTATCTGCCGTACCACACGTTGGATCCGGGTACCGCAATACGCAGAATCCTTGAAGCAAAAAACCTGCCTCAAGAGAGGTCTGCGCTGGATTGTCTGAAAAAAGCCTATGGGGTGCAATAATTGTTTTTGCATCATTGGTGCCTTTGGCATTATACTGGGCAGGTGACTAGGTGGAGAGAATTACTAATTGCAGTTTTTGTTTCTCTGACAGCTCTGGCAGCGGTCTTTGCCGTAGAGCCTGTTGAGACAAGGGAGGATTTCCTGCTTGCACTGCAGGCAGCGAAGCCGGGTGACACAATTTATGTCGGTGACATAGAGTTCCAGCCTTCGCCTTTCGGGATAATCATATTGAACAAGTCCGTATCCATAGCCGCCGCCAAGCCGGACGGGACCAATGCGGTCTTCAAGGACGCTACATTTGCCGTCTCGGGCTCAGCAGGCAAGGTTGAGATATCCATAAGCGGTGTTGATTTCAGGGGAAGGGCTGCAGAGGAGACAGGGGATCCCGATAACATGCCTGACCTGTCCAACCCGCTTAAGACACAGTGTGCGGCGTTTTTCAGCGGCAATGCCGATGTGCGTTTCACAGACTGCACATTCTGCGGTTACAGGAACCAGTATGGCGGTGCCGTCTATGCGATTTACTCGGACGAGAAGAGCAGCGTGAACAACATCAGCCTCTCGTTCAACGGATGCACATTCAGGAACAATATAGCCAGACGTGGTGGCGCCATCTATCTTTCCGGACACGCCAGGAACATCACACTGACTCTTTCCGAATGTGTGTTTGTGCAGAACATCGCTGAGAGCGGCGGTGCATTGTTTGCTGACTCCAGCCTGGTCTCAATGGAAGGCTGCTCCTTCAAGGGCAATATAAGTAATACTGAAGGAGGGGCCCTGAGACTCCAGAACTGCTCGACTACAGTAACAGGCAGCCAGTTCAATGATAATTCCGCCAAGGAAAGAGGAAGTGCTCTTAGTATCCTGATTTCCTCATTTCTTGGTCTTTCTGCTGATAACTGTGCATTTTCAGGCAATCAAAGCCCCGATGGATGCTGCATCTTCGCTGAGGAGAAAGACACCAACTTTGACTCTGAAAGCTATGTGCAGCTCAAGGACTGCACCATTGATCCGCCTTGCCCTGCGTTTTTGGAGAACAGCCTGATCAGGATCGTGGAGACCCCGAAGCCTGCGGATGAGCCTGAGAAAGGTGGAAAGAGCAGGATAATCATCTGGATAATAGCATGCGTCCTTCTTGCGGCAGTTGCTGCTGTTGTGGTTTTCATTTGCATAATGAAAGGAAGGAATGCCTCTTCAGATGCTTCAGTACCTGAAGCTGGGACAATGGATGAGGTCAAGGCGCTTCTTTCAGACAGGGAGCTTGAGGTCATGGAACAGTACCTCACAGACAAGAGCAGGAAAGAGGTCGCGACAGCCCTCTGCATCTCTGAGTCGACAGTCAAGAAGCATATAGCGAATGTATATTCCAAGCTCGGTGTGAAGAACCGCCAGGAACTTGTCATCAAGATCATGGAACTGACAAAGAAAGACCAGCCTCAGACGTGAAATGGGCCTTTGATTACTAAATAGTAGCCACATGGCCCATATATAAAGCCGGTGAACAGGCCGATAATTTTATCAAACCAACTTCAAGGGGTATTGATAATGAGAAAAATATTGGCGGTTTTATCATTGGTTCTGATCCTGCTTGCATTTGTCGCATGCAGTGACGATGCAGGAGGCTCCGGCAACGGTAACTCGTCTCCTTCTGGCATGAGTGCTGCCGAGCAGAAGATCTTCAACAAATATGGCCAGGATGTCTTCTATTTCGCTGAATTGGCAGACATCGCAGCCTCCAACGCTGAGCTTGTGGAGGAGATCTGCGGTGCGGAAGAGGCCGGAAGGGCAACGATTATCTCGATGTACTCCTCATTCGGCATTCAGATAACCAACGCATCCGGCACAACAGTCTCTTTCAAATTAGTTGAAGAAGGGAACACAATCACCGTTGATATCACGAACGTGCATATCGAACCTTCAAAGGGACTCAATGACAGCATCAGCTATGATGCGGCCGTCTCCGTTTCCGGCACAGAGAGCCACTCCGCCCAGGTCTCACTGGAGATTGACCTCGTGAACAACACCACGACAATCACACAGGGCAGGTACAAGGCCATCGTGTTCGGCACAGGATCCGATGCCCTCTCCAACGCAAACAATTGTCTCAAAGAGATAATGGCCCTTGATGAAGGTGGCGAGGACTCCGGTTCCGGCCCAAACAATCCAGGCCAGGGTGATGAATGGACCATGGGTACGGACTCTTTGCCGGCACATACTGCCCGCGAGATTGCGCTTGCACTCGAAGGCATGGATTACTATGTTCTGATTGAGGAGCCTCAGGGCGGTGTGGGAATCAATGCCGGAGGAGTGTCCTACTTCTATGAGTATGGATTGATCCATGGTGACGGCAGTGAAGCCAATCAGGTCTGGGCCAAGAGATGGGATGAATTGCCGGCAGAATACATGCAGGAATCTCAATATGACATGATAGCCTTGGACAGAATCCCGGCCCATCAGTTCGAGGATCCGTATGAGCATAAGATCTCCGATTACATTTACTATGAGGATGATGCATATTCAGACGCATGGACACTTCCCGATACTGGTATTTATCACGATGAAGACGGCTCCAGAAACTGGCATGACGCAGTTGTGTACTGGGTGTATGACGGAGAAGACATCTTCGCTGAAGAATATGCGCAGGATAGCTATAACGCAACATATGCCGGCGGCATTTACTTCCACTATTCCGATCTTGTAAAGCCTTACAGACCTGATCTTCTTGCCCAATATAACGGCAAGTATGAGAAACTGTCACGCAAGGAAATCGTTGCCGGCCTTGAATGCTCCATCTACAGATATGCCGGAGAACTCTATTACATAGCAGACTCCGAAGTTTTCTACAACATCTGTCTGAAGCACACATGGCTTGCCCAGGGAAAAGAATATGTGATGTTCGAAGTCCAGGATATCCATACTTTACCTGTATGGCCTGTCGAATGAAAAAGGATGCTGCTAAATGAAAAAGACTTTGCTTGTTCTATTTGCCTTACTGATTATCTGCGCATCGTTGTATGCCGTTGATTATAAAATCGGGGACGAGGGCCCTGCCGGAGGAGTGATCTTCTATGACAAAGGGGAGTTCTCAGACGGATGGAGATATCTCGAGGCGGCTCCTGCGGATCTGGTTCTCTTAGACGGGGTCCCGACCATCGACCTGACATTCGATTTCTACTACAGCGATGACTATTATCAGGTCTTCGGTTACTACAGGAAGGATGCCAGCAGCAATAACATGTTCGTGAACGGGGTCGAGACTCTGGGCAGCAGCAAGGCCTCGGATCTCACCGGCACCGGAATAGGAGCGGGGAAGAGGAACACTGAACTCCTGGTGAAGGCAATGGGAGATAAAACCTATTACACCATGGGAGCGAAAAAGGTGGCTTATGCCGCAAAGCTGTGCTATGACCTGATCTTCAACGGCTTTGATGACTGGTTCCTTCCGAGCAAGGATGAGCTGAACCTGATGTACGTCAATCTCTGCAAGGAGGAGCTGGGTGACTTTGATGAGGATTCGTACTGGTCATCAAGTGAGACTGACTTCAGTGCAGACTATGCCTGGAGACAGCAGTTCTATGGCATGGGCCAGCAATCCTACGGAACGCGCGACTATGCACACAGGATGCGTCCTGTGCGTATGTTCTGAATGACTTAACGGTTTATGACATCCTTGAGGGTGAAATCAACCCAGATAATGCCGATGTCATTACCGTAGACGCACTCACTCTGAAGGGCCTTGCCCAGCTCCTGGGCGGGGTCCTTCATTTTGCCCCACACATTGCGGTCGGCATCATATCCGATCTGGAACATGACAGGGCTTGGCTCGAAGAGAAATGCCCAGCTGGAGAACTCATCCTTCATCTCCTCAAGGGAGCGGAACTGCTGGCTGTCATTGACATAGATGATGCCTTCCTCCAGATCCGGAAGCCACCTGTTGTCCCAGTGCTTCACGAACACTGTGTATTCAGGATTGATTGAACGCACGGCGGAGAGAACCCTCTCTGTCTCCTCTTCCGAGAGGACAGTGCCGTAGCCGTTGGTTCCTTCCGGTCTGTACCACTCGACATCAATTCCAAAGCCTTTGACTGAGCTGTGATTCTTGTAGCGGTTCATGACCTCGGTTGCAAGTTCCACCAGATCAGCGTTTCCTGGCTCCACCTGAAGCCAGACTGAGTATCCTGCCTTGTCGAACGCAGTGAGGTAGGCCTCATAGAAGTCCTCCTCGCTACTTTTTGTCTGGTTTATCTTCTTTGAGAGAGGGAAGGCAAGGCGGCAGGACCAGTCGCGCTCGCTCACTGTGCCTACGATCAATATCACGGCGCCAGTGCTGCCCTCATAGAGGCTCTCCATCTTTCCCACATAGCCTGCCATGTCGGACACAGACGGGAAATTGTCCTCCCCGAAGCTGTTACGCATACCATAGCTCGATACCCTGATTCCTGCCCATTTCACCTGGCTGATCTCATCAGACTCATCAAGGTCCTCAGCAGAATCCGCTGCATGCTCCTCTTCTGCAACAGGCTTTTCCTGCACGGCAGGATCCGGCTCTGCGGCGTCCGGCGTCTTCTTCACGGCGCATGACGAGAAGGCGAACATGAGGATCAGTATCAGAAGACCTGTCAGGATTCTTTTGTGCATCATGAGACAAATTATAAGCCATTTGACGCCAAGGTCAAACACAAGTACATTTTCCATGACGGAGGCTTGCCATGGTTGTCCTTATAGGCGGAAGCTCACATGTGGGAAAGACGATGATCGCCCACAAGCTCATTGCGAAACACGGTTGGGAGTGCATATCACTTGATTATCTAAAAGAGGCCTTCATGAAGTCCCAGCTGGGTAGTCCCGGTGACAGAAGCGACTATGAGATGCGCTACTGGATGTGGCCTTTTGTGACCGAGATAATCAGAAAGGCTGTCAACAGTAAGAGGAACCTCATTGTTGAGGGATGCTACATCCCCGCAGAGTGGGCAAAAAGCTTCACGTTCGCAGAGCTGAAGGACATAAGGTGCGTCTTCATTGTCATGAGCGAGTTCCATATCAGGTCACACATTTCCGACATTGAGAGATACTCGCAGAGGGTTGAGAGACGTACGGATGACATCATTGACATGGCACGGCTTATCAACTGCAGCCGTGAGTTCAAGGAAGACTGCCTGAAGACCGATACCTTCTACATCGAGATAGACGGCAAATACGATGACGAGTCACTCTTTGATGCGGTTGAGTCAGTGATACAGGATGCCAATCCTCTGGAGAAGGGGATTATCCTCTGAGTTATCTTCCCAGCAGCCTCAGGCACATGTCAGGATAGTTTGTGATTGCGGCATTCACATCCCACTTGATCAGCTGCCTCATCTGGTCTTCCTCGTTTATTGTCCAGACGTTGACCCCTATGCCGTGGTCCTTGCAGTCGGAGACAATGCCATTGTCAAGGAGATTGAAGTCCGGGTGGATGTACTGGATCCCTGCCTCCTTGGCCTGTCCTGCGAGATGGACATGCTTGTTGTCACAGTAGAGGAAGCCGCACTCGATCTCAGGGGCGATCTGCTTCGCCCTCATGACGGAGATCCAGTTGAAGGACGAGAATATGATGCGGTCCTCAAGACCGAAGGCCCTTATCATGTCCACTGCCTTGCGTTCGATGTCCTGATACCAGATGTTGTTCGTCTTTATCTCGACATTTGTGACAAATGAGCCCTTGGATGCAAAGTCACAGTACTCCTCGAATGAGGGGATGGTGACATCGTAGGCATCGTCAAAGGTGCGTGATGCGCGTGTGGAGGTGAGTTCCTTCAGGGTGTAGTCCGAGACAACGCCGTCACGTCCTGTGGTGCGGATCAGTTTCTCGTCATGGATAATCAGAAGCTGTCCGTCGCTGCTCTCATGTATGTCCAGTTCTATTCCATCCGCCTTGGCCTCTATGGCCTTGCGGAATGCCAGCATCGTGTTCTCCGGGTACTTGCCGGAGAAGCCCCTGTGTGCGAATACTTTCATTTGAGCCTCCGGTGCAATTATAAACCCGCGCGGATATAAATCAACAAGTGGTTTGTAGACTACAAACGTTTATTGCATTATCTTTATAACATCCACATTAGGAGCGTATTTATGCTTAATGACATTTTAAAGACTAAGAAAAGCCTTTTCTCCGATGGTGTCCAGACAGTGCTCAGAGGACAGGAGAACCGCAACAGAAGAGTCGTTTTCCTGCAGGGCAACCTCGTCGGAAACGTGAGAAGCGAGACGCGGGGTGTCAATGCACGTGTCTACAAGAACGGTGTGTACGGATTCTCGTCAATGGCAGAATATTCAAAGTCTGCCGCAGATGCCGTCCTGAAGGCAGCCACTGAGAACGCCAAGTTCCTTGACAGTCATGCACCCAAGGGGCTTCCTGCCCAGGTGAGCTTCGGAACAGGGATTGTCCCTGTCCACAGGGAGATAATCGATTTCGAGCAGAAGAGGATTATCGAGGCCTGCAAGGCTTTGGATGACTATATCATCAAGACCTATCCGGACCTTACAAGCAGGACAGTCGTGTACACAGAGGACTCACAGGACAAGATCCTTTACACATCAGACGCATATGACGGTCATATCACAAATCCGCGCTGCTACATCTACGTCATGATGACAGCCCTCTCAAAGGCAGACAATGCCCCGCTTGAGCTGTACGAGGTGTTCGGCGGAGCAGGAAGCTTCGAGAGCCACTTCAAGACCATTGAGTGGATGTATCCGGCAATCGACAAACTCCACAAGAAGCTGATGGACAAGGTCGATGGCGTCCATGCCGAGGCAGGCTACAAGACCGTCATCCTTGGCGGAGCGCTCTCAGGCATGCTCGCCCATGAGGCAGTGGGCCATACCGTTGAGGCCGATCTGGTCCTTGGCGGCTCTGTGGCAGGTCCGAACCTGGACAAGAGGGTCGCGTCCGACCTTGTGACAATGATCGACTATGCTAACACAACCCCCACCGGAGAGGCGCCGCTCCCGGTTTACCTGGACGATGAGGGTCAGATTGCCAAGGATGCAGTGCTGATCAAGGACGGAATCCTGAAAGGCTTCATGCACAACAGGGAGAGTGCGGAGAAGTTCGGAGTTGAGCCTACAGGAAACGCCCGCGCATGGGATTTCTCAGACGAGCCTCTGATCAGGATGAGGAACACTGCTGTCCTTCCCGGAACCTCGACACTTGAGGAGATGATCGCATCCATAGATGACGGTTATTATCTCATCGACACAAACAACGGACAGGCAGACCTCACAGGTGAGTTCATGTTCGGAGTCACCATGGGCTATGAGATCAAGAAGGGCAAGCTCGGAAGGGCAATCCTTGACACCACCGTCACCGGAATAGCATTCGACATGCTCAAGACAGTTGACATGGTCTCTGACAAGGTCAACTGGAACTCAAGCGGATTCTGCGGCAAGAAGCAGAGGATTCCGGTAGGCCTTGGTGGCCCAGAGCTTCGCTGCAAGATCATGATCGGTGGAAGATAAGGAGGCGGTCGATGAAGAGCATAAGAAAAATAGCTGAAAGAATTGAGTCGGGTTTCGCCTCGAAGGGAATCAAGAAGTACAGCATCAACCTGGTGGCGAAGGAAAAGCGTGAGCTGACGGCGGAGCATGGTGAGTTCTCCCTTCTCAGGACACTGTTCGACAATACCGCCACACTGTCAGCGTACAAGAGCGGAAAGAACGGAGTGGCCCACGGAAATGACTTCTCTGACAAGGGAATAGATGCATTGGTGCAGTCAGCCGTCCTTTCTGCGGAGTCCGCAATGAAGGACAACGCCCATGACATCTCCCCGGAGCAGGAGGCTGCAAAGTTCAGGCAGGGTTGCCTGAAGGCGGATTTCGAGAAGTTCTTCGAGAGGCTTAAGGAACTGCTTGAAGACATAAAGAGAGAGTATCCGAAGATCCAGATCATGCAGCTGATGGGTGAATATGACAAGGTCCATTCTCTTTTCAGAAACTCCAACGGAGTCGATTTCGAGCAGAATCTGGGACTGTACTCGTTCATGATCGAATTCGCGGGCCACGAGGGCGACAGGACCACCAGCCTGGACTACGTGGGAGTGCAGACCAAGGACCTGGACCAGCGTTTCATAGACATGGGCAACGTGCGGTACCACCTGGACAACGCCCAGAAGCAGCTTGAACAGATCAAGCTGGACGGAAAGTTCACCGGCTCGATCATCTGCACACCGGAGCTGTTCGCAGAGCTGGTGTACATGGCCAAGCAGAACTTCATCTCAGATGCTGTCCTGATCGACGGCACGAGCATCTGGAAGAAGATGATCGGCAAGAAGGTCGCCGACGAGAAGCTCACATTCATCCTCAAGTCCTATGACAGACGTTTAGTGGCAGGCGAGCGTTACACCGCGGACGGCTTCAAGACAGAGGATGTCCCGGTTATAGAGAAGGGAATCCTGAAGAACTTCACTATCGGCCTTTATGCCGCAAAGAAGACGAAGAAACCCGTGACCAGGAACTCCTCAATGGATTTTGTCATCAAGCCGGGAAAGACCTCGCTTGAGCAGATGATCGCATCCGTGAAGAAGGGCCTGATTGTGGGAGGCTTCTCAGGCGGACAGCCTGGTGCGAACGGAGAGTTCTCCGGCGTTGCCAAGAACAGCTACTACATCGAGGACGGGAAGATCAAGGGTGCCGTGAGCGAGCTCATGATCAACGGGAACCTGGCAGATGCCCTCAAGAGCATCAGGGCCCTCTCCTCAGAGGTCGTGGCGGACGGCTCGATGGTCGCCCCGTACGCCCTGATTGACGGGATTGTCGTCTCGGGAAAGTGACAATGTGAAGAATTGTGTTGAATGACGGCCTTAAGTGGCCGTGTCATGTACCTTGAGGTATATTAGGAATTGTCCGGAGCGATCCGGGCGATTCCTTATTTTTTAAAGGAGAATGACAAGATGAGAACAAGAAAAACATTGGTCGTTTCTTTGATGATCCTTTGTCTCGCATGTGCGGCGGTTTTCGCAAATGCCGAGATCGAGAAGATCAAGGTCGAGAAGGAAACCGAGAAATACAGCGCACTTGACCTTGAGAGCGCCTCATTCGAGAGCATCATGAAGGCCTATCAGGCAGAACTTGAAACCTACAACACAAAATACGAGTCCATCCGCGAGAAGATGGTCCAGTCATACAACGAGGGCAACGTGGAGGACTACTTCGACGCAAAGGGTATGCTCCGCAACCTCGCTTATCCGACAATCACCGCAGAGGACACCGAGGTCCTTGTGAAGCGTATCGCCGAATCAAAGGACGATGCCTCCGAGTTCGCCGCATGGCTTTATGACAACAGCATGTTCTACAGGCCGGTCATCACATTGACCAAGGCTTCTGACTCAGATGACGGTGAGTCCCGCAGGTCAAGCTTCCGCTACAGTTACACGATCAGCATGGAGCCAGGCTCAAAGGTTACCTTGCCGTCCATGAACGTGTCATTCACATCTGACGGTGTGTTCGCAGGGTGGGGCACGACTGAGGACGAGGTCACATATGAGGCTGGCTCCGAGATCACAATGCCGTATTCCGACCTTACCCTCTATGCCGTGTTCAAGAGCGGCGTCATGTTCTATGACTACATCACAGGAACAGAGGTGTTCGAGGACAGCTCAGATATCAGCGCCCCGGCTCTTGAGGCTCCGGATGAGACCTATGTCTTTGACGGCTGGTACAACGAGAGCGGCGAGAAGGTCGAGGGTCCTGTAAGCCTTGAGGACGGACAGTCCGCAGCCTTCTATGCAGGATGGAAGAGCGTTCTTGTCGATGATGTGAGACTCAAGAACAAGGGCTCGATGAACGTCACTGCTGACAAGGAATACAAGCTGAGCTTCTCAGTCATGAACCAGGGAAGCATAAGCACGGGAAGCCTCACGATTGAGCTGGTTCCGGAGAGCGATGCGCTTACAGTGCTGTCCGACTCACTCTCAACAAGCAACATCAGGGCAATGCATGAGAAGAGCGGAAGCTTCACGATCAAGGTCTCAGGTGCCTCCGGAGATGTGGTGAAGGCGAATATCGTCGTAACCGATGCTGACGGCAACACATGGAAGACTCCTGTTGAGCTTACAGTGAAGTGATGCAATAGAATTGTATTAGCCATCTTGGGACCGTTGCAGGATACTGCGCGGTCCCTTTTTCTTGTCTGACTGTCAGACCAGGGAGCTTGCCTTGAGCTTCTCGTCGGTGAAGTTGCGCTTGTATGCGATTATCATGATCAGCGAGCACACAAGCCAGCCTGCCGGATATCCCATGGCTATGGGCATGATTGTGTTGCTGATGTAGTTTGCCATGATGAACAGATATACCTGCCTGAACGCAACGAACGAAAGAAGCATCGCAGCCATGGGTATGCCTGACTTGCCGCAGCCGCGTAGGGCGCCAGCGTAAATCTGGTTGAAGCAGGGCAGAAGATATGCCGGGGTGAGATAGGTGAGGAACATGGTTCCATACAGAATGACGCCCGCTTCCTCGCCTCCTATGAAGATTTCCACTATGATCCTTGCCAACGGGATCACCGCTGCAATCAGAACGGCAGTGGAAATGAGGGACATGTTGAGCGATGTCCTGACGCCCTGACGGGCCCTTTCCGTATTCATGGTTCCAAGATTCTGTCCGACGAATGTCTGGGTTGCCATGGCTATGGACTGCATGGGCAGGAGCACAAGCTGGTCGACCTTGATGTAGGATGTCCAGCCTCCCATGACATCGGCTCCGAAGAAGTTGATGTAGGACTGGACGAAGATGTTGGAGAAGCATGTTATGGCCATCTGGAGGGCAGACGGCATTCCGACCTTGAAGATCTTGCCCAGGATCATCGTGTTGATGCGGATCTTCCTGATGCTGATCCTGACGCTGGTGCCGGTGGTGAACAGGACCTTCAGCACAAGAAGCGCAGATATTCCCTGCGCGATTATGGTGGCATATGCCACACCGGCTGTCCCCATGTCGAAGAAGATGACAAAGACAAGGTCCAGCACTATGTTGAGGCTTGCAGACACGACCAGGAAGATGAACGGATGGGTAGAGTCCCCGATTGCCCTTAGAATCGCAGAGCCCATGTTGTAGATCAGAAGTCCGGAGATGCCTGCAAAGTATATTGTCAGGTATATCTTCTGCTCGGCAGCGACCTCCGCAGGTGACTTCATTATCTGGAGCAGCAGCGGGATGATCGCTATCCCTATGATTGTCAGGGCAACGCACAGAATCAGTGTCACGGCCATGAATGTGTGTGATGCACGGTTCACAGAGGCATCGTCCTTGGCTCCGAAATAGTGGCTGATGATGACGCTGGCACCGTTTGAGAAGCCCATGAAGAAGCTGATTATCAGGTTTGTGGCCGAGGAGAGGGTTCCGACCGCGGAGAAGGAGTTCTTTCCGACGAAATTTCCGACGACCCAGGTGTCGACGGTGTTGTAAAGCTGCTGGAACAGGCTACCGAACAGAAGCGGCAGGGCAAACGTGATGATCTGGCGGACGATGGGTCCGCTGGTCATGTCCATGTCGGTCCGTCTTCCCAGTCTGAATGCTGCCATAATGCCTTCCGTTCGTGAGTTATCAAGGCGAGTATAGACTTAAAAGAGAAATGAATAAAGCGTATTTGCTGCGAATAAATCGTATTATCTGCGTCTTTTGTGTGTTTTGCGTTATTCCTCAATTTTATGGTAAAATTTTGTACTCCACACAAAGCCGGTGACTGTTTGTTGATTTTTATTGCATATTGGCCTGTTGGGGTGTAATCTATCATCAGAGCAGAATTCGCATGGCTCGTTTCCATGTGAAAAAACATATTGAACAAACGGGAACATATTCGGAGGGTTTTATGAAATACGGCCGTGTATTCAACTTCTCAGCAGGTCCTGCAATGATGCCGGAGCCGGTGCTTGAGGAGATACGTGATGAGATGATGAACTACCGCGGAAGCGGAATGTGCGTCATGGAGATGAGCCACAGGTCAAAGGTCTACCAGCAGATCATCGATGAGGCAGAGCAGGACCTGAGGGATCTGATGGGAATCCCAGATAATTACAAGGTGCTTTTCATCCAGGGCGGTGCCACATTGCAGTTCTCGATGATCCCGATGAACCTGATGAAGAACAAGAAGGCCGTCTACATCGAGACCGGCGCATGGTCCAAGAAGGCCATTGCTGAGGCAAAGAAGGTCGGTGAGGTCATTGTCGCTGCATCTTCCAAGGACAAGAACTACACATACATCCCGGATTGCTCCGACCTGGACATCCCCGAGGATGCAGACTATGTCTACATCTGTGAGAATGAGACAATCCATGGCGTTACATGGAAGAATCTTCCGAACACAAAGGGACACATCCTTGTCTCAGACCAGAGCTCGATGTTCCTGTCAAAGCCATGCAACGTGTCTGACTACGGTCTGATCTACGCAGGCGTACAGAAGAACGTCGGTCCTGCCGGAATGGTCGTTGTGATCATCCGTGAGGATCTCATCCGTGATGACCTGACAGATCTTCCGATTTACCTCCAGTACAAGACACATGCTGACAACGGAAGCATGTACAACACTCCGAACTGCTGGGCGATCTACTGCTGCGGCAAGGTCTTCAAGTATCTGAAGTCCCTCGGAGGACTCAAGGAGATGGAGAAGATCAACATCGACAAGGCCAAGGTCTTCTATGATTTCCTGGACCAGAGCAAGATGTTCAAGGGAACAGTCGTTGCAAAGGACCGCTCACTTATGAACATCCCGTTCGTAACAGAGAGCGCAGAGCTTGATGCAGAGGTCGTTGCAGCAACAAAGGCCGCAGGTTATGACAACCTCAAGGGCCACAAGAGCGTCGGAGGCCTGAGGGCATCGATCTACAACGCAATGCCTAAGGAGGGCGTTGTTGCACTGGTCGATTTCCTGAAGAAGTTCGAGGCCGAGCATAAATAAGGCCGCTTATGCAGGGTGGGGCTGACGGGTTATGCCGCCAGCCCTTTGTTGTTTCTGAAACAAACTGAAACGTTTACGAGTTTGTTTTTTTGATGTTGTATTATTGGATTTTCCATCGTACAATTTACGTTACGAAGTAATTAGAGAACTTTAGGGGACTGTCTACAGCCCCAAAAAGCACTAATAAGGAGAAAAGATATGAAGAAAGTATTTATCGCAATGCTTTTGGTTCTTGCTCTGATCGCTCCTATGTTCGCACAGGGTGGCGAGGAGACCAAGAAGGCATCATTTGACAAAGATGCTCCTGTCAAGATCGTTTTCTGGACACATGAGGATACAAGCCGTAACGTGCTTGAGAACCAGTATCTGGAGGAGTTCAAGGCTCTGCATCCAAATGTGGAGATTGAGGTCTCTCGTTTCGCAGCCGAGCCTCTGCGCCAGGGTCTTCAGACCTCTTATGCAGCAGGAAACGCACCGACAGTCTGGAACCTGCCGATTGAGAACGCTCATCAGTACATCGAGGAAGGACTTGTCGCTCCTGTCGACTATGAGGTTGTCGGATTCAAGGATGCCGCAGACATGCGCAAGCACTATGCAGACGGCATGATCGACGCTGTTTATCTCGACGGTGATTTCTATGGTCTTCCTCTTGAGCTGACCAACTGGTGTATCTTCGTCAACAAGCAGGTCTTCCGCGATGCAGGTCTGGATCCTGAGAAAGACTACCCCAAGACATGGGAGGACATGGTCGAGGTTTCCAAGAAGATCGTCCTGAGAGACGGTGACATCATCACAAGAAGAGGATTCGACTTCAGATATTCATACTCACTGATCTACTTCGTCCCGATGGTCGAGCAGCTCGGCGGATCTCTCTCAGAGAAGGACGGATGTGTGAACAAGGAAGCCTGGGTCAAGGCACTCACATTCATGAAGAACTGGGGACCGAGCGGAGAGAACCTTGGTAACTCAACTCTCACAGCTCCGAGAAAGCTCTTCAACAAGGCCAACGGAGACGTTGCAATGGCCAACACAGGTCTGTATCAGGAAGCCAGAATCGCTGCTGAGAACCCGAACTTCTACAACAGCGGAGAGTGGATGGTTGTTCCGTTCCCGGTGTTCAAGGATGCTGTCAAGAATTACGCAGCCTGCTACTATGGACACTACTATCATGTCAATGCTGATGCAACTGAGGCACAGCAGTACTGGGGCTGGGAGCTCATCAAGTACTTCCTGCTCACTCCGGGCCATGCTGAGGATTACCTCACAAAGGTCGGTCTGATCCAGCCGCTGGAGACTCTCATGAACGGAGAGGTCTACAAGAACATGCCGTTCTCAGACGTGTTCAAGGCTGACTTCGCAAGAGCTCACATCACATACTACGGAAAGAATGCTGCTTCCATCCAGACACAGATTGATACAGCAATCAACAACGTCATGCTTCAGGGTGTTGATCCTGCAGCTGCATACGATGAGCTTCAGAAGAACGTTCTCGAGCTGCTCAACGACTGATTTCCGTCAGTACTCAAAATATCGATGGGCCACTTCGGTGACCCATCGATTATTCTTATGAAATGAATTAAGGACTTTATCATGAAAACTAAAGTCAGAACCTACAGCATTGAGAGGAAGCAGGCCAAATACGGATTCGCGTTCACGGTCCCGTGCCTTCTCTTCTTCGCGATGTTCAGCTTCTATCCTATCATAAGCGCTTTCATCACCAGTCTCACCAACCGCAAGGCTGTTGGAAGGACCTGGAGCTTTATTGGGTTTGAGAACTACAAATACCTCTTCACCCAGAGCAACGGAGGATTCTCCATGCTCAACTCCCTGAGGGCCACAGGATTGTTCACGCTCGGATGCTTCATCCCGATGGTCGTGATCTCCCTTCTGCTCTCAGTCCTGATCATGCAACTTAGAAAGCCCGGACACGCCAAGTTCTTCGAGCTCTCATATTATATCCCGGCTGTCCTGTCATCAGTCGTCGCCGCTACAATCTGGAGAATCATGTTCCAGCCGACAGGTCTGATCAACCAGCTGTCCAATACTGTCATGTTCACAAGCGGTAAGGACTACAAATGGCTGACGGATAACGGAATGCTGATGGCGTCGACCATCATAGTGTATTTCTGGAAGCACATGGGTTACTTCACCATCCTGTTCATCACAGGTCTTGCCTCCATCCCGCCGACGATTTACGAGGCCGCCATTGTTGACGGCTCCAACCGCTGGCACACATTCTGGAAGATCACTCTTCCTCTGCTCAGACCTACCGTCATGCTTGTCTCGATTATGTCCATGCTCCAGTGTCTCAAGACATTCAGCACGCAGTACATGTTCGTGCAGGGCGGAACGGCCAGAAAGCCGATTGATGTCATCACAATGAACATCTACTTCACCGGTATCCGTACGGGCGGATATCTTGGCAGGGCAAGTGCCATGTCTATCATCCTGTTCATCATCATGCTCCTTCTGACAGTCTTCCAGTTCAAGGCCCAGAAGGGTGGTGAAGATGTTGAGTATTGATGGAGGTGCGGCATGAATAACCAGTTTGTCGGAAAAGTCAGTGTTGCCGAGGTCATCACATACATTGTCTTGGCGCTTCTGATGCTCTTCACAATCGTTCCCATCATCTTCATGTTCTGCTCATCATTCATGGATGCCAAGCAGATCCTGGCCATGCCTTTCAGATGGATTCCGAGCAAGTCATACTTCACTTCTGACTCAAGGACATTCCTGACCAACTTCGTGAAGGCAATAAGAGGAAACAACTACAACAACATCTTCTTCACTGCCATGCTCAATTCACTGATTGTCGCAATCACATGTGCAGTGACCACGGTTTTCTTCTCGGCTCTGTGCGGCTATGGTCTTGCAAAGTTCCACTTCAAGGGCAGAAACGTTGTCTTCATGGCAATCATGAGTACCATGATGATCCCGTTCGAGGCCATCATGATCCCTCTCTACCTGGTCTCAAAGAACCTGGGTATAATGAACACGCTTCCCGGTCTGATCATTCCATTCGCAATTAGCGCATTCGGTGTGTTCCAGATGAGACAGTACCTGCTCACATTCCCGACAGAGTTCCTTGACGCTTCCCGTGTCGACGGACTCGGGGAGTTCAACATCTTCCTGAGGATAGTCCTTCCGAACTCAACACCGGTTATCGCCACTCTCGGAATCCTGTCATTCAGGAACCAGTGGGACAACCTGCTCTGGCCGATGCTCTGTGCTCAGGCTGAGAAGCTCAAGACCCTGCCGTTGTACATCTCAAGCTTTGCAGAGGAGAAGCAGACTGATGAGGGTGCACTCATGGCTTGTGCGTTCCTTGCATCGATTCCGATGTTCATCCTGTTCTTCACACTGTCCAAGTACTTCCTTGGCGGTGCTGCGGTCTTCGAGTCCAGAAAGGGCTGATACTTGTACTGTTGCCGTTTCGGGCTGTTGCGGAATAATATTTCGCAGCAGCCTTTATTTTTGAGGTAAGTTATGGAAAGCAAATTCAAGAAGATGAATCTTGAGGAGAAGACGGTTGACTCCACCCTGATTTATGACGGGAATCTCCTTCACCTGTACAAGGACAATGTGATCCTGCCAAACGGAAAGCCTTACGTACGTGAGTACATCAAGCATAAGGTGGCTGTGGCTGTTGTGGCCATGGATGAGAAGGGCCGCATTGTCATTGAGCGTCAGTACCGCTATCCGTTCCACACGGACCTGATGGAGATTCCGGCGGGAAAACTTGACTTCGAGGGAGAGGATCTTCTTGCCGCCGTAAAGCGCGAGCTTATGGAGGAGACAGGAATCAGCGCGGGCAGGTTCGAGTACCTTTGCCCGTTCTATCCTGTGTGTGCATACTCCACAGAGGTGATCCACCTGTTCTTTGCCACAGACCTATCATATTCTGACAAGCGAGACCTGGATGTGGATGAGAGCATCAACATCGAGATGATTGACATTGCGGATGTTGTTCAGATGATCTATGACGGCAAGATCCCCGATGCAAAGACCCAGTGCGCAGTACTTCATGTCTGGTCAAGGTTCTGCCAGAAGGGGGAAGGCAGATGATATTCGGAATGCCTTCTCTGATTGAGTTCCGTACAGTGGAGGAGCATGCTCGCTTCTGTGCGGAGCATGAGCTTGATTTCTTTGAGCTGAATCTTGCCCTTCCGTGGTTCCAGTCAGACAAAATAGATCCGGATGAGCTGCTCAAGATCAAGGAACGCTACGGGATTGACTACACGGTTCATTTCCACGATGAGATAAACCCGTTTGACTTCTGCCCTGAGATGCGAGCTGGATGTCGGGACAATGTGTCCTATGTCCTTGACCTTGCACGGCTTATAGGTGCAAAGAGGGTGAACATGCACCTTCTGAACGGCACATACTCTGCGGTCAACGGCCAGAAGGTCTATGCCTACGGTCTCTGTGAGGAGGAATATCTTGGCTTTGTCAGAACCTTCATCGATATGGTCGAGAAGAAGATTTCAGGCATGGATGACTGCATCTTCTGCATAGAGAACACATCAGGCTTCAGGTTCTACCATAAGCACGCGATTGAGCTCATGCTCAAGTCCCCTGTATTCGGACTGACGTTTGATATCGGACACAACTACAAGGCGTCCGAGGACGATGAGTCCTTCATCCTTGAGCATTCGGACAGGCTGCGCCATTTCCACATCCATGATGTGACTGCCAAATCCAATCATGTGGCCCTTGGAACAGGAGTGCTTGATGTGGACAGGTATCTCGAGATGGCCCGGAAGTTTGACTGTCCTGTTGTGATTGAGGTCAAGGAGAGCAGCTCGCTGAGCTCAAGTCTTAATTATATGAAAAACCACGGTTTCATGTGATATAGTGAGTTTATGGAAGATATTGTCAGAGAGAAGGACAGGGAAATAGAGGAGCTCAGGAAGCAGCTTGAAGAAGCGAAGAGCGAAAACAAGGCAAAAGAAGTCTTCCTGAGCAGCATGTCGCATGACATACGCACCCCTATGAACGCAATCATCGGTATGACCGCAATTGCGAAGAAGTACATCGATGAGAAATCCAGGGTCCAGGATGCCCTGAACAAGATAGAAACAGCAAGCTCCCACCTGATGAACCTGCTCAACGGCGTGTTGGACATGTCCAGGATCAATGCAGGTAAAATGCACATCTCCCAAGATGTGTTCTCTTTGAGTGATTTACTTCATGAAATTGTTTCGATGGTCCATCCGCTTATAGAGCGCAGAAAACAGAACTGGAAACTGGAATTACAGGACATTGAAATAGAGCAGTTCTATGGTGATGCATTAAGAATCAAACAGATCTACGTGAACATAATCACCAATGCCATAAAGTACACGAATGACGGAGGAAACATCACCGTAAGCATCTCTGAGAAGGTTGATGACTCTTCATGTCTGCTGTCTTTCATCTGCCGTGACAACGGAATAGGAATGAGCAAGGACTTCCTGTCCAGGATATTCCTTCCGTTCGAGCGGGTGAACAACTCCACGGTGTCGAAGATTGAGGGCTCCGGCCTTGGAATGAGCATAGTGAAGAGCCTTGTTGAGGCGATGTCCGGAACCATAGCTGTAGACAGCGAGGTCGGGGAGGGAACCGAGGTCAGGGTGGATATCCCTCTGAGATTCGAGAAGATAAAGGTCGAGACGGAGAACCTTGAAGGCAAACGGATACTTGTTATTGAGGCAGATGCGAAGCTCTCTGAGCGCTACAGTGAGATCTTCAGTCAGTATGACCTGACTTATGAGATAGTTCCTTCTGCTGCCCAGGCTGTTTCCTCCATTACGGAAGCTGACTTTTGCGGAAACGGCTATGACATTGCGATCATCGGATGTGTGATGGAAAACAGCGGGAGCGTCACTGATGTCTCAGGCTATCTGCATAAGGTGAAACCTGATCTGAGCATTGTTCTTGTCAGTGATGACGATTGGGAGGAACTTGAGTACCGTGCAATAAGAAGCGGAATTCAGTTGTTCATTCCCACCCCGTTCTTCCGCAAGTCCCTGATCAACGGTCTAAACCGTGTTGCGGGACAGTCAAAGTCCGGAAGGGACAATCTGTCCATGCCGAATCTGGAGGACAAGCACATCCTTCTTGTGGAAGACAACATGATCAACCAGATGATTGCACTTGAGATCCTGGAGTCCACAAAAGCCAAGATCGATACCGCAGAAAACGGCAAACAGGCTGTAAACGCATTTGAAAACTCAGAAAAGGGCTATTATGACATAATCTTCATGGATATCCAGATGCCTGTCATGGACGGTTATGAGGCTGCCTCCCTCATACGTGCAAGCAACAGGGAAGACGGGAAAACAGTCCCAATCTATGCCATGACTGCAAACACCTTTGCCGAGGATATTGCAAAAGCCCGTTCATGTGGAATGAACGGACACATAGCCAAGCCCATAGACATCAACAATGTGATGCAGGTCCTCAGGCACCTGTAAGGCGGGGAATTATACATGCTGTTGCCTTATCAGGATGAATATGTCAGAAACACAAAGGAGATTCTCGGTCTGGGCAAGAGAGGCCCTGCAACCACTGGAGGCTTTGATGTCTGGTTCTCTGCGGTTCAAGAGGAATCTGCCAGATCTGCCCGTCTGAGGCAACGGAACATGGAGATCCTGAACTCTGAGCTCTTTCCACTGCTTGACAACCTGCATGCCGCATCAGAGGAGCAGATTCAGAGTCTTGAGGAGTTCGCGGATGTGCTTCTGGACTGGAAAAACAATCTTGACCGAGGCATATGTGTCACAATACATGATGCACTTCTGAGCCTGTGCAGGGTCCGGAAAGACCGGGACGGGATAATAAGGGAGCTTTACAAACTCGGGATGGGGCTCTTTTACCTGAACCGCATGGTAATGGGGATTGATTCCAAGGCCACGACTTCCTTTTACTTTGAGAATGAGATGGTGTTCACTGAGGCGGCGGCCTATCTGAGGTTCTTTGACTCAATTGAGGATGACACCACACGGGGATACATACTGAGGTCCCTTCATAACATCGCCATCTGCGTGCAGGGATCAAAGCGTAAGATCGCTGCCAGCTCCAGAATGCTCAATGTGATCAATGATGAGCATTACAGGACTGTTGCGCCGTCGCTTCCATGGGACCGTTTCCTGCGCGGTGTACACCAGCAGATGAGTTCCAACAGGGCCGCATTGTCCGGCAATGACCTGTCAAGCAGCGAGCTGGCTCTTGTCCTGGACTCCTGCTATGAGATTTTCAAGCCTGAAGAGGCTTCCGATAACCCGAATATCAGATGGCTGTGGCCGTACTATGAGATGGAGTTCACCTGCGGTTATGTGGATCTGAGAACCACAATGAACAGGATGGAAAAGCTTATAGATCAGACTCCGGAGGCGCAGTTTGATTCCTCAGGTCTCTACGGGAACATACAGCTTCCGATTTATTACGGAAGGCTTCTGAAGAACCATCCTGAGCTGCAGCGCGAGAGGCACTGCATGGATTTCGCTTCCTTGGCATACGGGAAAATGTATAAGACCATTCTGGCTCTTCCGATTGAGGATTTCTCGGATACGTTCCTCTATGACATCATCCTGATAGTATCGGATTTCTTCGAGATAGAAGGGGCGCTTTCCTACAAAGAGCTGGTCACTCACATGATGCAGAAGTTCTCTCCGGATCTCTATGTCAGCTCAAGGAAAACCGGTGACATCATGGCATTGCTCTGCGGTGCGGTTCTTGAGGCAGATCCGTCCTTTTTCGACGGGCTTCCTGTCCTGGATGACCTGAGTGAGACAGCGGACAGGAGGCAGGTCATAATTGACTATGCTGAGGAATGCGGACTGTTCCATGATTTCGGGCAGCTCAAGATGGATGTGGGCCGAACTCTTAAGGTCAGAGATCTTCTGGACAGGGAATTCCAGATGTTCATGCTTCATTGCCTGTCAGGATACGGTAACCTGAAGGAGCGCTCTTCAACAAGGCGTTTCGCTGACATTGCACTGGGCCATCACCGTTGGTATGACGGAGAAGGCGGTTATCCTGAGGCCTATGTCCGCACGGAGTCCCCCTACAGGCAGATGACTGATGTGGCTGCGGTGGCCTCCTATCTGGTTGACGGATATGACAAAGACGCCTCAAAAGCCATCGCCGGGTTGCTTGGAGAGAAACACAGGCGCTTTTCCCCGATTGTCACTGCATGTCTCACAGAACCAGATCTTGTGGCTTCAGTGACGCAGGTGCTTTCCGGGGACGGAAGGAACTATTACAGGGAGATTTACGATAACCTGGGCGTTACTGCCTCTTCATCTGTCTCAGGAACACCAGAACGGCAATGACCATAATGACAATTCCGTAACCCAGAACCCACCAGAGATGTGGCAGGGCGGCCTTGATGTCTCCGAGGACCATGGCACGCTCAAGCTCGACTGCGTGGATGAAGGGCAGGGCATTCGCGAATGTCTTGACTGCCTTCCCGAGCATGTTCACATCGAACCAGATTCCTGAGAGCCATGCGGAGAAGTTAGTGAGCAGGGCTCCGCATATTCCTCCGACTTGTTTCTCCGTCAGGGCGCTTCCGCAGAGAAGTCCAAGAGCGATATAGAAGAAAGAAGGGACAAGAATCATCAGGATTGCCCAGATTATGTTTACAGTGAACTGCAAGCCAAGAATCAGGGCCAGGATGTAGCAGATCACCGCCTGTGCTATACAGAGCGGGATTATGGGCAGAAGATAGCCCAGTATGAAGTCAGTTGCCTTCAAGGGCGTTGTGTAGAGCCTTGTGAGCAGTGAGCTTGTCCTGTCCTTGGATATCAGCTGGGCAGAGAACAGCGTCATGAAGGAAAGCCCGAACACCGTGATTCCGGGTGTCAGGTGCGTAAGCTCGAACATCTCAACAGGGATATTTGCCTGGATCAGTGAGAGCAGGAGGAGCAGGACCACAGGAAAGCCCAGCCCGAATGCCATTGTAAGCGGATCACGCAGAATCTCCTTCATTGTCCTGTTTGCAAAGGAAAGCATTCTTCTCATCTTGCACCTCCTTCCTTTACCAGCTTGATGAAGGCATTCTCGAATTTTTCCTCTCCTGTCTGCTTTTTCAGCTCTGCGGCAGTTCCCACTGCCAGGATATGGCCGTCTTTCATCACTCCGATTCTGTCGGAGAGTTCCTCTGCCTCCTCCATGTAGTGGGTGGTGAGTATGATTGTCATCTTGCCCTTGAGCTCCCTGATGGAGTCCCAGAGCTCGCTTCTGGCTATCACATCAAGACCGAGGGTGGGCTCATCCAGGAACAGGATCTGAGGCTCGCTTATAAGCGCCATTGCGATGCTGAGCCTTCTCTGCCAGCCTCCTGAGAGCTTTGACGCCTTCTTCTTGCGGATTCTGTCCAGCTTGAACTCCTCAATCATCTCATCGGTGCGCTTTTCTGCTCTCTGCCTGTCGAAACCATGCACCCCACACATCAGATTAAGGTTCTCTTCAACTGAGAGATTCGGTGCAACAGCGGTCTCCTGCGGTGATACTGCGATTATTTTCTTCACGGCATCAGCCTCTGAGGCTATGCTTTTGCCGTTTAGGAGTGCATCACCGGATGTTGGCTGCGTGATGCAGCAGAGCATTTTGATTGTGGTTGTCTTTCCGGCTCCGTTTACTCCTAGCAGGGCAAAGAGCTCTCCCTCATGAATCTCAAGGTCGAGGTTGTCCACGGCCCTGATGTCCTTATAGTCCTTTGTGAGTTTTCTTATCTCAATGGCGTTCTTCATCATTCGCCTCCGAATTCTGTTCTCTGAATCTTCTGATCAGTCCCTGATAAGTGTCTGTCATTGCCCTTGAGGCAAGCTCCTCATCCCATTTGTAGTAGGATGTGGCAGCCATGACCGCTATCCCGTGCACACATGTCCACATCTCCAGATGAAACATCGCCGCCTGATCCTCGGACAGTCCAGTGGCCTTCATGATCAGGGGAAGCACATCTGTGAATGTGCTTTTCTCCACGGGGTCGGGTTCGTTGGTCCTGTCTCGCATGAACAGCAGCCTGAAGAGGTTCTTCTCCTCAATGGCGAAGCGTATGTACGCCATGCCGTTTGTCTTGTATGGAGGGTAGCCTGATTCTCTCTCGAATTCTCTTCTGACAAAGTCGTTGTAGACGTCAAGCGTTGCCTCAAGGACGCTCTTCATCAGATCATCCATGCTGCTGAAGTTTGAGAAGATAGGCTGTGTGGAGCAGCCCAGGGCTTTTGCAAGGGCCCGGGCGTTCAAGGACTCATATCCGTCTGAACGGACAAGCTCCACTGCGGCTTTTATGATGTCTTTCTTGAAGATGACAGTCTTTCTCGGCATAAAATAACAAGTGTTATATTATGCTCTGCCATATTACATGTCAACAGTCCGGTTTGGATTTGGCTCCATAACCAGATGTATTCTCTGCAACCATTGAGTCCGTATTCCAATTGAAGTCCTCTGAAATCTCATTCAGTTGTCCGTACTCCCTGATCATTGCTTTTTTAGTCACAACCCACTGCTTGCCATAATTACAGACGTCAAAGCCAACCTTCAGTTTCCCATAGGAAATTGCTTTTCTCAGTGTGCTTTCGTTCAGATTCCAAAGCTCTGTCGCATCACTCAAAGCAAGCAGCCCGTCAAATGGAGTAGGAACAGCCGTACCGTTATCCCAGATTTCATTGCATGAGAGATCAAAGTAATCATTCCATACAATACCGAAGCCTGAACCCTCAACGTGGACTCGTTTGAACAGTTCTTTGTCAGACAAAAGATCACCGAATGCAGGGAACTTTTCAAGAAGCTGGTTCATGTCATATGTCTTGCAGAGGCCATCCTCAAACTGTGCAATCAGCGTGTGATTGTCAACAATTCCAATACTTTTTACTTTGTGAAATACGTATTCCATCAATCACTCCAATGGGGGAAGTTGTCTGAACTGCTGGGTCTTCCACATTTCAATCAGTTCATCCTTATGAATTGTAATCCATTTCCGTACTAAGGCCAGTGCCGTTCCCGGAAGATCACCTCTGATCTGGTTTCCGGTTTTAATGTCAATCTCAGCATCATACTCTCCATACAATGCATGAAGGTGGGGAGGGTTGTGTTCTTTCTGCATCTGGTAGATGCTTATCTTAATACCATAAAACCTGGCAATTGTGGGCATGATGAGACCTCCCATAATTGGGATTATATCACGCCAACGTGATATTGTACAGGTTGTTTTGGTATAGTCTGTCAGCCCTCTTCCGGGAAGCAGTGCATATGAAGGGCGTCAATCACCCTGAATCCCTCGGCACTGGTCCTGCAGCGTCTGAGGCCGAAGAACAGGGAGCGCAGCTTCAGGTACTTGGACACTGCGGCAAGGTCGCTGCAGCCTTCCGGGAACTGGCTCTTGTTGGTCTTCATGGCCTCTATCTGCTTCTTCAGATGACCCTTTGTGGCGACATAGCGGTTGGGCTTGGCTGTCATGTAGAGGGCAATTGCCTTCACGGGGGCAGTCTGTGCGCCGTAGCGCTCCATGATCTCATTGAACGGAGCAAGCTTTGCAATGATCTTGCATTCACGGCCGATGTTCAGATGATCGATGTGGCACTCGTTAGGGACATCAGGGTCAACCGCAAAGATGACATCGGGCTTGAAGACACCCACACGCACTGCCATGGCGGTACGGAGTTGCTGGATGTCGTAGAAGCCACCGTCGCAGAAATCCAAAAAGTGGACATCATCCACTCCCAGGACCTTGGCGCTGGCGATGGCCTCTTCCTTTCTAATCTTGACCAGTTCCTCCGGCGTGGTTCCCTTGGGTGCGTTCCCAAGTCCGTAGCGGCCGTCAAGGCAGATCAGGAAAGAGATCTCCTTGCCCATGGCGGCCAGCTTTGAGACGGTGGCACCGGCTCCGATCTCTATGTCATCCGGATGCGGGCCGATGAAAAGATACCTTGAGAAACTCTCCAGTTTCGGAAGCGGTACTGCCGCCTTAAGGACCAGTCTAAGCATGCTCATTCGTTAACAAGGCTCCTGCGGTACTCGAGCTCCTTGCAGATTCTCTCATACTCGGGCTCGTCAAGCTTGTACTTTGCCCTGTACAGGAAGAATGCCACAAGCATGAATGCGAGCGGTACGATTGTCATGGCGAGCAGGAGGCCGATGCTCTGGCTTCTCTGCACGTTTGCTATCAGGTGGTTGATGACTCCGGTCTTGTCATAGGAGGCATCCATCGCGGCCGCATTCTCTGCGGAGGAGATTCCGTTTGTGATCTCGGTGACCCTGAAGATAAGATATGTGGCGCTTGTCAGTGCGACACAGATTGCGCTTCCGAGCTTTGTGAGGAACGGTCTGAGTGATGAGATGATTGCCTCAGCGCGCTTTCCGTGCTTGTGCTCGTTGTACTCGACTGTGTTGATGATTGAGATCATCATGACAAGGTAGAAGCCGTACTGGCCGAAGTTCGCCAGCATGTAGCCTACTGTGATGATGTAGAACTTGATCATGGTGGCAGGCATGAAGAGTCCTGCGAAAAGCATCACAAGATATCCGACGATACCGACATTCTGGAGGATACCCATAAGGCGCTTTCTCTGGAGCTTCCTTGAGATGGCGGGATAGAAGACCATCAGGAAGGCTGTGACTGACATGCCGAGCATGGTGAACAGGGAATAAAGACCTCCCGCATAACCGAACTCGAAGTAGATGTAGAATGATCCGAGTCCGCCGACCACAAGGCCGTTTCCGATCTGCTGGAGCAGGAAGATCAGTGATATCCACATCAGCTGGTCGTTTCCGGTGATGGTCTTGGCTATCATCTTCAGGCTGATACTGGGGGCCGGCTTCGCCATGTCGCTTCGGTTCTCCTGGACGCCGAACAAGGTGAACATCATGAAGAGAGGGGAGAGGATGCAGATGATTATTGCCACTGTTCCATAAGCTGTGACTGCGTTTCCTCCGATTGCCATTCCTCCGGTGGTGAGCATCGGGATGAGGACTGATGCGAGGGTTCCTCCGATTCCCGCGAACAGTGTGGCACGGGATGTGAACTGGTTTCTGGTGTCAGCATCCGATGAGAGGGCTGGAACCATTCCCCAGTAGGAGATGTCATTCATTGTGTAAGTGATGCTGTAAAGGAAGTAGATCACTCCGAAGTAGACGACAAAACCCCAGCCGTTGATTTTGGAGTTGTTGAAAGCCGCAATAACGACGGCACTTGATGTGATTCCTCCGATGAGCAGCCAAGGCTTGAACTTGCCCCATTTTGTCCTTGTCTTCTCGATGATGTTTCCCATTATCGGGTCATTCAGGGCATCAAAGATCCTTGCGGCTACCATTATTCCGGTGATGACCGTGAGCTGTGCCGGGGTGAGGTTCTTTGTGATCAGTACGAATGTCAGAAGGAAGTTCGCGAACAGACAGTAGACCATGTCTCTTCCGACTGTTCCCAGCGGATACATGATCAGATTCTTTCTAACCCTCTTTGTGTGTGCCATCTATGCCTCCAATTGTTTTTTGTAAACACTATTTTTCAGTATACATTATGAATCACGCGTTATCCACAACTTTTCTGTACGGGCCGACCATGCCCTCTGTGACCTTGTCACCGGCCTTGGCCATGAGCTTGGGACTGTTCATCAGGATTCCCACGAGCTTCATCTTGAAGATTGTTCCTCTCTGTTTCTGCGGGAAATCATCGTAGAGCCCATGAGACTTGTAGTATCTGTGGTCCGCCTTCATCATGCCCTGCATGAGGTAGATCAGGTCCCTGAATATCTTCATGCCTCCGATTCCCAGGAAGTTCGATGTCCTCTGAAGGCCTGTGTCCAGCGCATATTCCAGATTAAGGGCAAGCTGGTCGATCTCCTTTTCCGGATTTGTCTGGTTTGTGGCGGTACCTGCGATGTAGTTTCCTCCGACCTGACCGCGGCCAGCGATTATCATCCTGAGATTCTCCTCGGCGTCAAGGTTTCCCGTGATGATATAGCCCATGGGCATTCCTGTGGTCACCGTCCTGTGCCCGTTGCAGAACTGCCTGTCGTCATAGAGCTTGAAGCGCACACCCATGCTGTGGTCCTGGATGTTGAACGCCATGATAATGGAGTCTGTCTTCTGGATGCTGTTTCTTAGAAGGTCCTCGAACCCGTCCTTGTAGATGCAGTGCCCTGTCGCGGCGCAACGGAAGCATCCGAGACATCCGCCTTTAAAGCCGAATGTGCCCAGGTCAATGACCCTGGTCTTAAAGGGAAGCTTTGCCTGGAACCTCCTGACCATTGCCTCAAGGGCGGGGTTTGAATTTGAACTATCGACCAGAATGACAACATCTTTGTCATTTTTAGGCTGAACATGCGTCTTGGGGACATCAACTTCCTCCACAAGAGGCTTTCTCTCATGAAGGACCTGCCTTTCAAACACCTTGTTCCTGACGCACCAGAGCAGGTGTTTGAAGTACTCGCATGCCTCTTTCTGGCCCTTCTCCTTAAGCAGGTCATCCATGTCCGCCGAAAGGCCCGGGATGTAATTCATCCCCAGGTCAAAGCAGTTGTCCCTCACGTAATTATGGGCTGTGATGTCATAAAAGTGCTTGCTTGTGGTGATCTGGCTGGCCACCTTGCCCTTCAGGTCAACATTGTTTTCCTTGATCAGCCTGATGAACTGGTGGAGCTGGCTTGTGGCTATGAAGGTGTACACAGGGTATGAGAACAGGATCATGTCTGCGCCTGAGAGTGCCTCCGCAGCAGGGCTGAAGTCCTTCTGAAGACCATGGATCATTGATGCCGCATCCAGATAAGTGAATTTCTGATCCGGGTATTTCTTCTCAAGATAAAGGGCGGTGTGAAGCGTGATGCTGTTCTTGCCGCTTGGGCTTCCGTTGACGACTAGTATGTTCATTTCAATGCCTCTGAATTATTGTTTACTGTTTTGTGACCACTGTGATGCAGTCCTTGCACCATGCCTTGTAGTGCTTTCCGCTTTGCTCCAGATGGAAGGTGTTGTCCCTGCTGCATCCCTTGCATGGGAGATTCAGGCCGTTGTGCCTCATGCAGACCCGGCTGATGAAAAGCGGCGGTGTGTAGGTCTCTCCCGTATAGTTGAACGGAGTGTCCTTGTCCAGCTCGTAGGATCCGATAAGACAAGGCAGCTCCTCTGTGAGGCTGTCATAGGCAAGGGTGTTCTCCGTGTAAAGGAAGACATCGGCAAATGCCTTGAAGTCAGGATGATTCTTGAGGTAGCCACATGCCCATCTGACCTGTGCTATGTTGTTCAGTCCCACTATGACAGAGGGATCCTCATCAAGGGTACTCTCCACCTTTGCATAGTATTCCTCTTCCTTGAACATCACAGGGGAGAGTGACATGAAAGTACCTTTGTCTGTACGCACGACCTTGTCCCAGAGACCGAGCTCCACGCGTGGCGGGAGAATGCCGTTTCTGAGTGATGCGGGAGAGCATTCTGTGATACTTACAGGAACTGAGAGCTCTTTCTCAAAGGCCTGGTCAAGACTCTCATAAAATGAGCGCCTTATCTGCTTCATCACGGACATTGGCAGGAACGGGCTCTCAAAGCCGGACCTGTTGGTGACAGAGAGCTTTCCTGATGTGAAATAGCTCTTGTCCGATGCCTCAAAGACCTTTGTGAGGATTGCTGTGATGTCTGAGCTGCTCTTTGCCTCCTGGACATCGAGCGGATAATTCTTCCCGTTCACTGATATGAATGAGGGGAGGATGCTTATGTCCAGGTCCACCGGACTCTTGTAGAGAGGTATGCTCTCACTGAGGATGCTCATGTTCAGGTTGTGCCTTGATATGCACCACACGGGCGTTCCGAAGCCCGGTTTCCTCTCAAACTCCCCAGAAGGGAAATTGATCACTGCGGTCTCACCTTCAGAGATGAAGGACTTGCTGTTTCCGCCCATGTCCTCAATGTGTGAGAGGCTGAAGCTGGCGCTTGAGGATCCGGATTGTACCTTCAGGCCGTCCCTGAGGGCTACTGCCCTTGAGAACCTCACAACAGCTTTTGACCCATAGACCTTGTCGATTGTTCCGACAGGAATCCCCTTATGTCCCGGATCTGTGCTGGAGACCATGTTCTGGCAGTTCGTGCTGCCGTTTGAGCCGGTATTGAAGAAGTATTCTGTGGTCTCTCTGGAGAAAGATACCTGCATGGCCTCTTTGGCCCATTGCACCTCCTGCTCTTTCTCAGTGTGACCGTCCATCAGGAGTCTGTAGTATCTTGCGCACCAGTATGCGTAGTCAGGGCCTTTCATGCGGCCCTCTATCTTGAATGAGTCTATTCCTGCATCGGCGAGGAGCCTTACCTTCTCACCGAGGCACAGGTCCTTCATGCTGAAGAGCCAGCTGTCGGAGTCAGTCTCCTGGCAGTGAAACCAGGTGCGGCAGATCTGCGCGCAGGAGCCTCTGTTGGCGCTTCTCAGACCATCAGATCCGGATGAGGCGATGAACTGGCTGGCCATGCACAAACCGGAGAAGCCATAGCACAGGGCACCGTGGATGAACACCTTGAGCTCCACATCAGGGCATGCCTTGCGGATTGCCTTGATCTCATCAAATGATAGCTCTCTGGAGAGTACGACACGTGTGAATCCGAGCCTTTGGAGCTCTTTCACGCCATTGATTGTATGTACTGCAAGCTGCGTGGATCCATGTAGCGGAAGACTTGGGAACTTCTCCCTGATCAGCTTTGCAATTCCAAGGTCCTGTACTATCAGCCCGTCAGGCTGAAGGTATTCAAGCTGCTTCAGAAGCAAGGACACATCCTGAAGCTCTCTGTCTGTGACGATGGTGTTCACCGTCACATAGAACTTCTTGCCGTTTGCCTGGCAGTATGCCTTGATCTTGCGTACGTCCTCGAAGGAGAAGTTGACTGCCCCCTTACGGGCAGAGAAGCTCTTCAGGCCGAAATAGACGGCATCGGCTCCGCCTTTGAACGCATAGAGGGCACACTGGAGCGACCCTGCGGGTAGGGCAAGCTCGCATTTGTGTTTTCTTTCCGTTGTCTCAGGGTCCATGGCGGTCTCAGTCCCGGTCCGCAAGTCTGCTTATTGCCTCGAATGTCACCGGGCTCAGGTCATGCTCCACCTTGCAGGCATCCTCGCGTGCGATCTCGCTTGGGACTCCTAGCTTGACGAAGAACTGGGTGAGGACCTTGTGTCTGGTGTATATGCGGCTGGCGATCTCCATGCCGGTTTCAGTGAGTGTGATCAGACCGTCCTGGTCCATGGTGATGTAGCCGTTCTCACGGAGGCGCTTGGTGGTGTATGTCACACTTGGCTTGGTGACTCCAAGCTGGTTTGCAATGTCAATTGAGCGGATATATCCGTTTTTTTCCTTCAGCATGAGCATTGCCTCAAGGTAGTCTTCTGCAGCTTTCTGGATCTTCATCCCCGCCTCCTTATGAGTTACATAAAGGTTAACACACAGGAAAAATAACGACAAGCCAAATTGCATCACATATATGTTTCCATGCTATACTTACAGGGATTCAGGATTATTGGAGGCCGACATGGACAAGAGAACAGATTACATCTCATGGGACGAGTACTTCATGAGCGTTGCGACCCTCTCATCAATGAGGAGCAAGGACCCCAACACACAGGTGGGCGCATGCATTGTCAACGAGGACAAGAAGATTGTGGGCACCGGCTATAACGGCTTTCCGATCGGCTGCAGTGACGATGCTCTTCCTTGGGCACGCACAGGCGCACCCCTTGAGACAAAGTATCCGTTTGTCTGCCACGCAGAGCTGAACGCGATCCTGAACAGCATCTCCAGGGACCTCAGGGGCTGCACCCTCTATGTGGTGATGTTCCCCTGCAACGAATGCGCCAAGGCGATCATCCAGAGCGGAATCCGCGAGGTCGTCTACAGGGACAACAAGTATCCTGACTCTGACAGCGTCAAGGCATCCATGATGATGCTCAACGGAGCTGGCGTGAAACTTCGCCAGCTGGTGCTGAACAAGACACTGGAGATAAAGATTTGAGTTCGTTCCTTGTAGTATCCCTGAACCCGACCTATCAGCTGATCATGGGCTATGAGCGCATCAGCGAGGGTGATGTCAACCGCACGGAGAAATGGAAAAGCTGTTTCTCAGGCAAAGGCGTCAATGTCGCGCGCGGCCTTGCAAAGCTGGGTAACGATGTCATACTCCTCACACACATGAACCCGTCGCGCGTCAAGGAGTTTCATGCACAGGCAGCTGCCGAAGGATTCAAGTCATGTGCGATTGAGGACCCCAGCCCCATCAGAACCTGTGTCACCGTTCTTCAGACCGGTTCCAACGGCATAGGAGTGACCACCACAGAGCTTGTGCAGGAGAGTCCTTCAATTGAGGGCCGCGATACGGAAGCATCTGTCCTTGAGGCGTACAGGAAGATCCTGCCGTCCGTGAAATGCGTTATCTTCACCGGTACAAGAAGCCCCGGCTACAGCACTGACCTGTATCCGGACATGGCTAAGCTTGCAAAGCAGGCCGGCTGCTATGTAATCATGGATGTAAAAAGGGGGGACCTGACCGGTAGCCTGGATCTTGCGTCCGAATTCAGGCCTGACCTTGTCAAACCTAATCTTGAGGAGCTCATCCAGACCTTCGGCGGAGCCTTTGATCCGCTGGAGCTGGTGGAGAACCTCCCGTGCAACGCCGTAATCACCAACGGAGTGAAAGGGACCTTCATCCACGAGGTCGGGCATGAGCTTGCGCACATCGATGCCCTGAGGGTCCGCTCCCAGAACACAACAGGCTGCGGCGATGCCTTCACCGCCGCAATGGCAGACTCCCTGATGCGTGGCACAGATCTTCTTGTGGCATGCCATGCCGGAACTAGGGCAGGGGCCCTCAAGGCCCAGGAGGAGCCGTTCTGATGGATTACACATTCATCTCAAAGGCATCTGACCTTAAAGCGCTTGTCCTTCGCTGGAAGAATCAGGGTGTTGAGAGTGTGGCCATGGATTTTGAGGAGGAGTCCAACCTCCACTGCTACGGTGAGCATGTCTGCATAATCCAGCTCTATGACAAAAGTGACTATTACATCCTCGATGCACTTGCGCTTGCAAAGAATGTTGAAGGTCTTTCCGAGATGAAGTCGTTTCTGGAAGGCCCGATGGAGAAGATCATGTTCGCATGCCAGAGCGATGCCGCCCTTGCCCGCAAGGCCCTGGGGATCCAGATGCGTGCTGTCTATGATGTGCGCGTCCTTGCAATGGCACTTGGCTTCAACGGGAATCTGACAGGTCTGATAGAGCGCAATCTCGGCATCAGCGTTGAGAGCACGTCGCAGAAGAAGAAATACCAGACAGCGAACTGGATGAGACGCCCGATTCCGAAGGAGCAGATTGAATATGCCCTCTCGGATGTCAGATATCTGTTCGAGCTCAAGGATTCGCTTGTCTCTGAGATTGATCAGAAGCTCAAGCCTTCCGAAAAGAGGAAGGTCGCACATGATCTTTCCACCTGCGCCGAGCAGAAGAATCCGGAGCGTCCGGGTTGGGAGAAGATCTGCAACTTCAAGCTCCTGAGCCGCGCGGAGAAAGTCTACATAAAGCATTTCTTCCTTGCCCGTGACGGTCTTGCCCGCAAGGCTGATGTCCCTGCCACAAGGATCCTGCCCAAGCAGCTGATAGTGCAGATGGCGAAGAAGGGGACCTGGGAGGGCATTCTTGATGGGCTCACTCTTCGTTACGAGGATGTGTTTGAGAAAGCCAGGCTGGCTGCGGAGGCTGAGCTTAAGGGCAACTAGGGCAACTAGGGCATCCAGGGCATCTAACAAAAACTAGAATCGCATGCAAAGAAAAAGGGGACTGCTTACGCAATCCCCTTTGTTGTCTCTTCTGGGCTATCAGCCGCCGATGAGTGCGAGAACAGGTCTCATGCCGTTGATGAGCGGCTCCATGACAGGAACACAGGCCATCAGGACACCGGCTGCAACTGCAGAACCGATGACACCTGAGACGTTCGGTCCCATGGCATGCATGAGAAGGAAGTTCTGCGGGTCTGCCTCCTGGCCGACCTTGCTGGCCACACGGGCTGCCATAGGAACGGCGGAGACACCTGCCGCACCTATGAGCGGGTTGACAGGATGCTTCTTGTCGATCTTGTTCATCAGCTTTGCGATCAGGACTCCCATTGCGGTTCCGAGTGAGAATGCCACGGCTCCGAGGAGCAGGATTCCCAGTGTGTTGAGCTGCAGGAAGTGGCTGGCCTCCATCTTTGATCCGACGGAAAGTCCCAGACAGATTGTGACGATGTTCATCATCGCGTTGGAGGCTGTGTCTGCAAGTCTTGCAGTGACTCCGCACTCCTTGATGAGGTTTCCGAACATCAGGGCGCCGATAAGCGGTGTGGCGCTCGGAAGCAGGAATGCACAGACCATCAGGACTGAAATCGGGAAGATGATCTTCTCTGTCTTTGAGACAGGTCTGAGCTGCTGCATCTTGATCTTTCTCTCAGCCTCTGATGTCAGGGCCTTCATGATAGGCGGCTGGATGACAGGCACCAGTGCCATGTAGGAGTAGGCTGCGACTGCGATCGGGCCCAGAAGGTCCTGTGCCAGTCGTGTCGTGACATAGATCGCGGTAGGTCCGTCGGCACCTCCGATGATTCCGATTGATGCCGCCGCATGCAGGTCGAAGTTGATTCCCGGGATGTAGGAGAGAAGCAGTGCGCCGATGAGTGCGGCAAAGATACCGAACTGAGCTGCTGCACCAAGAAGAAGTGTCTTCGGGTTTGCGATCAGCGGTCCAAAGTCAGTCATTGCTCCGACTCCCATGAAGATCAGGACCGGGAAGAGTCCGCTCTGGATACCTGCATCAAAGAGGATCTTGATGAATCCCACGGCTCCCTGTGCGCCTGCTGCAAGGGAAGGGTCACTTCCTGCGATGTAGGCGAACGGGATGTTTGAGAGAACACAGCCCATTCCGATAGGGATGAGCAGAAGAGGCTCGAAGCCTTTCTTAATGGCAAGGTAGAAAAGCACGAATCCCACAAGGATCATGACAAAGTTTCCCCAGCCGAATCCGGCGGCGGATGCATTGCCTAATCCCAGGAATCCGTAAAGTCCTGTGGTCTGCCACAATTCAAGAAAATACTGTCCCATCTCTCTCTCCTCAGGCTATTGTAAGAAGCGGATCGCCTGCGTTGACCTGCTGGCCCTGTGAGACGGAAATCTTGCCGATTGTTCCGTCACACGGTGCATAGATCTCGTTCTCCATCTTCATGGCCTCCATGACCATGACGAGCTGGTTCTTCTTGACGCTCTGGCCTTCCTTGCACTCGAGTCTGAGAATCAGACCGGGCATCGGGGCTGCCACGACCTGTCCGCCTGCGGGTGCTGCTGACGGTGCAGGAGCTGCTGCAGGAGCGGGTGCTGCTGCAGGAGCCGCTGCCGGAGCAGAGGATCCGATTGTCGCAAGGACATCACCTGCGTTGACCTGCTGGCCCTGTGAGACTGCAATTTTTCCGATCACTCCGTCACATGGTGCGTAGATCTCGTTCTCCATCTTCATGGCCTCCATGACCATGATCAGCTGGTTCTTCTTGACGCTCTGGCCTTCCTTGCACTCGAGCCTGAGGATCAGGCCGGGCATGGGGGCTGTGATGTTCTGGGATGATGTGATTGCCGCCGGTGCTGCGCTTGCCGCAGGAGCTGCGCTCTGTGTGGCTGCGATTGCGTTCTGGTCGATTCCTGCTGCGACTGAGAGCGGATAATCAACTCCGTTGACTGTTGCGCTTGTCTTGCCGAGCTTGACGCCGTATGCCTTGCCGTTGACTGTGACTGTGTACTCTCCGGCCTTCTTTGCGGCTTCCTCTGCGGGATCTGCCTTACGGACGCCGTTGACCTTTGACTTGCCTGTCAGGAAGAGGATTCCCTTCTCCTTGCAGGATGCGGCGATGAAGATGTTCTCGTCGTTGACCTCGATGTTGTTGTCCTTGAGCATCTTGATTGCTGCCTCGCGGCCCTTTGAAGGATCTGCATCGTTGATGTCGACGACCTTCTTGGTTGTCGGCTCCTTCTTCAGCTGTTCGGCTGCGATCTTGACGACCTCAGGATCCGGCTCGACAGGAGTCTTTCCGAAGTAGCCCAGGACCATCTTTCCGTAACCCTCGGCGATCTTCTTCCAAGGTCCGAACATGACGTTGTTGAATGCCTGCTGGAAGTAGAACTGTGACACGGGAGTGACTGATGTTCCGAATCCGCCCTTTGCGACTGTCTCGCCCATGGCCTCGACGATCTGAGGATACTTGTCCATCAGGCCGTTGTCCCTGAGCATCTGTGTGTTTGCGGTAAGTGCTCCGCCCGGAAGAGGGAAGAACGGGATGTTCGGGTTGACTGTTGTTGCCTCAGGCGGCAGGAAGTAATCCTTCATGCACTGCTGGAAGACGTCCTCTGCCTTCTGGATGGCATGGATGTCGATTCCGAGGTCATAGTCTGTGCCTCTGAGGGCGTGCCACATTGTGACGATGTCAACCTGGCATGTTCCGCCGGAAACCGGCTGCATTGAGAGGTCGACCTGGTTTGCGCCTGCATCGAGGGCTGCCATGTACTGTGCCACACAGCATCCGGCTGTATCGTGGCTGTGCATGACGATCTTGACCTTGTCACCGACAAGCTTTCTTGCTCTCTTGACTGTCTCGTAGACTGTCCTGGGGGTTGATGTTCCGGATGCGTCCTTGAAGCAGATGCTGTCGAACGGGATTCCGGCGTCCAGGATGTTGCGCAGTGTCTTCTCATAGAAAGCAGGATCGTGTGCTCCTGTTGTGTTTGGCGGGAGGCTCATCATTGTGACTGTGACCTCGTGCTTGAGACCTGCGTTGTGGATGGAGTTTCCGCTGTCGATCAGGTTGTCGACGTCGTTGAGGGCATCGAAGTTCCTGATTGTGGTCATTCCGTGCTTCTTGAACATCTTGGCGTGGAGGTCGATGATGTCCCTTGGCTGTGAGTCAAGTCCTACGACGTTGACGCCTCTTGAGAGGGTCTGGAGGTTCGCATCGGGTCCTGCGACTCTTCTGAACTCATCCATCATCTCGAATGCATCATCGTTGCTGTAGAAGTAGAGGGCCTGGAAACGTGCTCCGCCACCTGCCTCAAAGTGGGTGATGCCGGCCTTGCGTGCTGCATCTACTGCAGGCATGAAGTCCTTTGTGAATACTCTTGCTCCGTAGACGGACTGGAAGCCGTCCCTGAAGGCTGTACACATGAAATCAACTTTCTTCATTTCTCTACCTCAACTCCTGGATTTTGCCATTGCGGCTGCTATGGCCACGGCTACTTCTGCATCATTGGATGCGGCTGCTGCCGGAGCGGCAACTTGGGCTGCCTGTGCGACAGGCTGCGCGGCAGGTGCCTTCTTTTCGAATTTCCTGACGACTTTGGAGACACCCTTGGTTGTGAAAACCAGGATTGTCAGGAACACAAAGACAATCGCCATTCCCAGGACAAGCAGGATCAGACCGTTGCTTATCTGTGCGGACAACTGCTCTGCAGGTAACTGTGCTAGTGCGTACATAGTCACTTCCTTAATTTTGTTTTGTTCCGGGACCTCATGAAGGGGTCCCAAACCGGACTGAGCGTCCGATTTTTTACTACTGATATATTACTTGTAATGAGAAGTCAAGTGCAAGACATCCCAGGAATTTGTAAACGTTTACGAGGACAATTGTTTTATAAAGTCTGCCGGCATTCAGGCAGGCATCGTGCTATCTGTCAGTTCCTGAGGATCGTGGAGTTCGCGGGCACGCTGTGAGTGAGCCAGACGTTTCCGCCTATGACGCTGTTGTCGCCGATGTGAGTGTCTCCGCCGAGAATCGTGGCTCCGGAGTAGATTACGACGTTGTTGCCGATCTTGGGGTGTCTGTCCACGCCCTTGACCGGGTTGCCGTCAGGTCCGAGCGAGAAGCTTCTGGCTCCGAGGGTCACACCCTGGTAAATCTTTACATGGTCACCGATTACGGTTGTCTCTCCGATTACCACACCGGTGCCGTGGTCAATGAAGAAATAGGCTCCGATTGTAGCACCGGGATGGATGTCTATGCCGGTGTGGTTGTGGGCGTACTCAGTCATGATCCTGGGCAGATAGGGGATGTCCAGCTTGAACATCATGTGTGCGATGCGGAATATGCTGATTGCCTCGAATCCGGGGTAGGCGAGCATGATCTCTGTCTTGTCCCTTGCGGCGGGGTCCCCGTCATAGGCGGCCTGGATGTCTGTCTCAAGGATGTCCCTTATCCCGTCCAGCGAATCAAGGACGGTCTGTGTGACAGATTCCGTGTCGGCATCGGGCTTGACCCATGGGATGAGCTCTCTGAGGATCTTCTCGGCCTCTATGCTGCTCTCCATGACGGTTGTGGCTGTGCACGGACACTCCTCGAAGATCTCAGGGTACATGATGCTCCTGAGGCGTCTGAGAAGAATCACGGTCTGGTCCTTCAGACCTGAGTAGCCGATGTATTTTCCGTTAACTGCTGTTTCCATCTGCCGTCTCCGTCAATTAGAGTTGCAACTGTGGATTTTATAGGCATGGATGGACTTTGTAAATAGAATACGGCTATTGCCGAATACCGATATTAAGGATATCTTTCAATTGGCATTCCTTCCGGAATGACCATTTTTTGGAGTACAACATGCCTAGCGAAACAGAGATTCAGGAAATCAATATCCATAACAGGATGTCATTCATTGACCGTAAGATACTCATCATGAGCGGTAAGGGCGGAGTCGGAAAGAGCACAGTGACCGTCAACCTCGCCAATGCGCTTCTGAAGAAGGGCTACACAGTGGGAGTCCTTGATACAGACATACATGGTCCGAATATCGCAAAGATGTTCGGCTGCGAGGGGGCGATCCTTCAGTCAAACGAGCTCGGAACAAGCATGATTCCTGTCAGCCCGAGGGCCGGATTGAAGATTGTAAGTCTCAGTTTTGCATTAAGTGACCCGGATCAGGCTATCATTTTCCGTGGACCAATGAAGCTCAGCGTGATCAAGCAGTTCCTTGCCGATGTCGAGTGGGGCACCCTTGATTACCTTCTGATCGACTCCCCTCCGGGAACCGGTGACGAGCAGCTCGCAGTCTGCCAGAGCGTCCCTGATCTGACCGGAGCCATTGTCGTGACCACACCACAGCAGGTGGCTGTCCTTGATGCCAGGAAGAGCCTTAACTTCGCACGCCAGCTTGATGTCGAGGTCCTGGGTCTTGTCGAGAACATGAGCTATCTCATCTGCCCTGACTGCGGGAAGCACATTCCGGTGTTCGGAAAAGACGGCGGAAAGGACCTCTGCGTGGAGCAGGACATCCCGTTCCTGGGAGGAATCCCGATGGAGCTGGGTCTTCAGCAGGATGAGGATCTGGGCGTGAACTGGATTGAGAAGAATCCGGAGAGCGAGAGCGCAAAGGCATTCATGGCGATCGCAGACCACATCCACAGCACTGTCAAATTCAAGCACACCCCGTATGTCCCGAAGTTTGACTCCTGCTCACCGTCCGCATGTGCCTCCTGCACCGCTGACTGCTCCTCCAGAAAGTCATGAGGCAGCTGGACCAGAACACATTCAATACTCTTGAGAGCTCTCCTGATCCGTCGCGCCTGCTGTGGAATACTGAAAGCAGACGTAACGAGGGAAAGACCGTCCTCTTTGACGTCAACAGCGTGCACCGCAAAGGTCCGGAGGGCCGTGAGGGGGACTTCGTGGAGCTGGATTTCGCACGCGGCGGTGTCACAATCATCCCTTATTTCACAGGCTCTGACGGAGTTGCGCGCTTTGTTATGGAGCGTCAGTTCCGTCACGGCACTGAGTCCGTGACACTGGAGTTCCCCGCAGGCCTTGTGGAGAAGGGCGAGAGCGCATCTGATGCCGCTGCAAGGGAGCTTTGGGAGGAGACAGGCCTCAGGGCCGCTAAAATCACAGAGCTTGGCTCTGTCTGCCAGAACTCCGCGTACATGAGATGTCCTGTGGGTTTCTGCCTTGCGGAGGACATGAGCGTGGAGACTGACCTTGATAAGCGCAAGCTGGATCAGAACGAGCAGATTGACATCCTCACCGTCCCGGTCTCTTATGTGCTTGAGAACATGGGAGAGGGGGAGCTGACAAATGGGGCTGCCCTTCTTGCTGTACCTTTCTTCCTGCGCGAGATGAGAAATCGAGGCCTTACTTTCTGACTTCCTTCTGTATTCTCACAATGTGATAGAGCCTTGAGCCGAAGTCTCCGAGGATTCTGGTTCCGGCGGAAAATCCGGTTCCGCTGAACTGCGGGTTGAGCCTGATTCCGCTGTATGCCAGGATGTCGCCCGAGACCGTGTAGCCTTCCTGCGTGGACAGGCTAACCGTCTTGTCCAGCACCTTTCCGATTCTGCCGTCGCTCTTTATCTTCACCGGGCTGACCATGTTGATCAGGCTGCCGAACTGGCCGATGGACACCTTCTGGTCCCTGGGCACGATCTCGTAGTCGAACTCCGGCCTTGCGAAGGGGATCCGCAGAATCTGCGGGCCGATGTCCGGCTTGTTCAGGATCTGGAAGTCCAGGAGAATCATCTCGCTGAAATCGGTGTTGGCCACAAGCCAGCGGACGTTGTTGTCACCGGCCTCGAGCCTGTAGAAGCGTCCGTACTGGAAAAGGGCCCTGTGCTGCCTGTAGAAGGCGATCTGGTTCTTCACCGCCTGCCTTTCCTGTGAACCCAGCGCGCCCAGGTCCATCTCGTAGCCCAGCACTCCGAAGGCCGCCACGTTGAAGCGCGACTCGATTTCCGTCTTCCTCAGCGTCTGGTGGTTGGGTGATGCCGAAACGTGGGCTCCCATGGTGCTGACCGGGTAGGCGTACGAGGTTCCGTCCTGGATTGCAGTCCTGCACAGGGCATCGGAATTGTCGCTTGTCCAGATCTGTGGCATGAAGCACAGGATTCCCAGATCGAAGCGGTTTCCGCCGGAGGCGCAGCCTTCGAACAGGATCTTCGGGAAGGCCTTGGTCAGCCTTGCGAAGATTTCGTAGAGGCCCAGCACATATCTGTGGAAGAACTCGCCCATGTTCAGGGAGGCGGCGCTGTGCATGTCGCTGAAGATGCGGTTCATGTCCCATTTCACATAGTCTGCGCGGGCGATGTTGAACACGCCTGCCATGGTGTTGACTATGTAATCCCTGACATCCTTGCGGGTCAGGTCCAGGATGAACTGGTTCCTTCCCACCGAGGGTTCGCGGTCGGGTATGATAACCGCCCAGTCGGGATGAGCTTCGAAGAGGCGGCTGTTTCTGCTTATCATTTCGGGCTCGACCCAGATTCCGAAAAGCATGTCCATGTCGTGGATCCTGTCGGCTAGGCGCGTGATTCCCGCAGGGAGCTTCTTCGTGTTCACGAACCAGTCGCCCAGGCTGGTCTTGTCGTTGTCGCGCTGGCCGAACCAGCCGTCGTCCAGGACGAAAAGCTCCACTCCGAGTTCTTTTGCCGATTTTGCAAGCTCGATGATCCTGCTCTCCGAGAAGTTGAAGTAGGTGGCCTCCCAGTTGTTGCACAGCACCGGGCGCTCGCGGAATTTCCAGGCCCCGCGCACTATGTGCTTGTTCACGAAGATGTGCATGTTGGCGCTTGCCGTGTCGTTTCCGAAGGCCGAGAACGTCATGACCGCCTCGGGCGTGGTGAATTCCTTGCCCGGCTTGAGCGTCCATGAGAATGTCTGCGGATTGATTCCCGTCATAAAGCGCGTCTGGCCGAACGGGCTCTTCTCCACGATCTCCCTGTGGTTTCCCGAGTAGATGAGGTTGAAGGCGTAGCACTCGCCGCGGTTGAAGGTGCAGTCCGGCCTCTCCAGCAGGATTGCAGGATTGTGGTAGGCGCTGGAGACTCCGCAGTTGGAGCTGATTTCCGTGATTCCGGCTTCCAGGCGGCGTCTGGTGACGGCCCTTTCCCTGGCCCAGGCTCCGTCGAAGGAAACGATGTTCCAGTCCGCATCAGGCAGGTCCAGCTGGAGGCTGGCCAGGTTCCTGATGACTATGTTCTTGTCCGTTCCGTTGGTGATCGTGCACGAGCGTGCAAGCACATCGCAGTCGTTGAACACCGTGTGGTCGATCTGCATTA
>JAEEGK010002629.1_pt1 | contig 45039 bp, 45 predicted proteins | sample 8958771 | NCBI WGS metagenome assembly JAEEGK01 (sample SAMN16246547, study PRJNA631951) | gut metagenome | biome: gut microbiome; feature: rumen; material: SC-attached | host: Bos | place: Iran: Karaj | collected 2018-10
ATGCTTACGTTCACCTGACGGTCCTATGCCTCAGACCCGTGAGCACGTCCTGCTCGCCCGTCAGGTGAACGTTCCCCGTCTGGTTGTGTTCCTGAACAAGTGTGATATGGTTGAGGATGAGGAGATGCTGGAGCTCGTTGAGATGGAGGTTCAGGAGATTCTCGCTCAGTATGAGTTCGAAGATGATACCCCTATTATCCGCGGTTCTGCCCTCGGTGCACTGAATGGTGTTGAGAAGTGGGAAGAGAAGGTGATGGAGCTGATGAATACTTGTGATACTTGGATTCAGGAGCCTCCTCGCGCAACTGACAAGCCCTTCCTGATGCCTGTTGAGGACGTGTTCTCAATTACAGGTCGTGGTACTGTTGCTACTGGTCGTATCGAGACTGGTGTGATCCACGTTGGTGATGAGGTTGAGTTGCTCGGTCTCGGTGAGGACAAGAAGTCAGTTGTTACTGGCGTTGAGATGTTCCGTAAGATCCTGGATGAGGGTCAGGCTGGTGATAACGTAGGTCTGCTGCTCCGTGGTATCGACAAGAATGAGATCAAGCGCGGTATGGTGCTCTGCCATCCGGGTCAGATCAAGCCTTTCAAGAAGTTCAAGGCTTCTATCTACGTGCTGAAGAAGGAAGAGGGTGGTCGTCACACTCCGTTCGGCAACAAGTATCGTCCCCAGTTCTATCTCCGCACCATGGACTGCACAGGTGAGATCACTCTGCCCGCAGGTGTTGAGATGGTGATGCCTGGTGATAACGTAGAGATCACTGTTGAGCTGATCTACGCTGTTGCCCTGAACCAGGGTCTGCGTTTCGCTATCCGCGAAGGTGGCCGTACCGTTGGTTCTGGTCAGATCACTGAGGTGTTCGAGGACTAATCTGATGATTTCGTTATGACGTAAAAACGTGATAACGATAACGACAGAATAAAATTCAAAGCCCCCGCTCAAGGGTGGGGGCTTTCATACGGGAATAGCTCAGTTGGTAGAGCATCGGTCTCCAAAACCGAGGGTCGTGGGTTCGAGTCCTCCTTCCCGTGCGAATAATAAAAGGATATGTTTAAGAAATTTATCGATTACTGCAAGGCTTGCTATGACGAGCTTGCACATAAGACAACTTGGCCGACGCGTAAAGAGCTTACGCACAGCGCAGTAGTGGTGCTTTCTGCATCACTGATTATTGCGTTGGTGGTATGGGCCATGGATTTAGTGTTCAAATCTTTAATGGGTATGGTTTACCCAGGATAACAACTCGTGTAAAATGGCTCAGACTGGCAAGAAATGGTATGTTCTGCGTGCCGTTAGTGGCAAGGAGGCTAAGGTGAAGGAGTATCTGGAGGCTTTGATGAAGCATGATACTTTCCTGGCTGACAATGTTGGTGAGATTCTTCTGCCGACAGAGAAGTATGCCCAGTTGCGCAATGGCAAGCGTGTCGTGAAGGAGAAACTTTTCCTTCCCGGCTATGTGCTGGTTGAGGCAAACCTTCAGGGTGAGATCGCCCATACACTCCGATTCATGCCTAATGTGTTAGGCTTCCTGGGTGGTCTGGATAACCCGACTCCTGTGCGTCAGGCTGATATCAACCGTATATTGGGTACGGCCGAGGAAACGGTCATCCGTAATGAGGATACAGTCATTCCTTATAACGTCGACGATGCTGTGAAAGTAACTGACGGTCCGTTCAATGGCTTCAGCGGCGTGATTGAGGAGGTGAATACAGAGAAGCGTAAACTGAAGGTGATGGTGAAGATCTTCGGTCGTAAGACTCCTTTGGAACTCGCATTTAATCAGGTAGAGAAAGAATAGGGCGTAATTGTTACGGTACGTCCGTTCCGTATATACGGTCATCAGGTGGCTTCCACGCCTATGGCTTATATAACAATTCAATAAATTATTAACAGAAAATGGCTAAAGAAGTTGCTGGATTAATCAAATTACAGATTAAAGGTGGCGCTGCGAATCCCTCTCCTCCCGTAGGACCTGCTCTGGGTTCTAAGGGTATTAATATCATGGGATTCTGCAAAGAGTTCAACGCCAGAACCCAGGATAAGGCAGGTAAGGTGATTCCTGTCGTTATCACTTACTACACTGACAAGTCATTTAGCTTCGAACTGAAGACTCCTCCCGCAGCTGTTCAGCTGAAGGAGGCTGCCAAGCTGAAGAGCGGTTCTGCCGAGCCCAACCGTAAGAAGGTTGCCAAGGTGACCTGGGATCAGGTTCGTGCTATCGCTGAGGACAAGCTGAAGGATTTGAACTGCTTTACCGTAGAGTCTGCTATGAAGCAGGTGGCTGGTACTGCACGTAGTATGGGTATCACTGTCGAAGGGGAGTTCCCTGGTAAATAATTAATAACTTCAATTAGAACAATGAGTAAACTGACAAAAAATCAAAAGTTAGTCGCTGAGAAGGTTGAAGCAGGGAAAGCATACTCTTTGAAGGAAGCCGCCGCACTGGTGAAGGAAATTACCACCACCAAGTTCGAGGCTTCGGTAGATATCGATGTACGCTTGGGCGTTGACCCGCGTAAGGCCAACCAGATGGTTCGTGGCGTTGTATCGCTGCCGAACGGAACTGGTAAGGTGACACGCGTGCTCGCTCTCTGTACGCCTGATCAGGAGGCTGCCGCTAAGGAAGCCGGTGCTGACTATGTTGGTCTTGATGAGTATATCGAAAAGATCAAGGGCGGATGGACAGATGTTGATGTTATCATCACGATGCCCTCTTGCATGGGTAAGCTCGGCCCGCTCGGCCGTGTGCTCGGTCCCCGTGGACTGATGCCAAACCCGAAGAGCGGTACTGTTACTATGGACGTTGCTAAGGCTGTGAAGGAAGTGAAGCAGGGTAAGATTGACTTTAAGGTTGACAAGGCCGGTATCGTGCACACGTCAATCGGTAAGGTGACCTTCAATGCTGATCAGATCTTCGAGAATGCGAAGGAGTTTATCTCCACCATTATCAAGCTGAAGCCTGCTGCTGCAAAGGGTACTTATATTAAGAGTATCTTCCTTTCGAGCACGATGAGTATGGGTATCAAGGTAGATCCTAAATCAGTTGAATAACTCGTTAAAAGATTAGACAAATGAAAAAGGAATTAAAAGATACTATCATCGTAGAACTTGGTGAGAAACTGAAGGAATTTCCTCATTTCTATCTGGTAGACCTTACCGGACTTAATGCAGAGAAGACCGTTGACCTTCGCCGCAAGTGTTTCAAGAACGAGATCAAGCTTCTCGTTGTGAAGAACAAGCTGCTGCACAAGGCTTTCGAGGCTTCAGAGATTGACTTCTCTCCCCTGTACGAGTGCTTGAAGGGTAATACTGCCATCATGTTCACACAGACGGCTAATGTGCCCGCCAAGTTGATCAAGGAGTACAAGAAGGAAGGAATCCCCGCCCTGAAGGGTGCATATGCTGAGGAGAGCTTCTTCGTTGGTGCTGACAAGCTTGATGAACTGGTTGCAATCAAGAGCAAGAACGAGCTGATCGCCGAGGTTGTGGCTCTGCTGCAGTCTCCGATCAAGAATGTTGTCTCTGGCTTGAATGCCGGTGGCAAGATTCATGGCCTGCTTGACGCTATCGCTGAGCGTAACAAATAAGCGAAACAAGTAACATTAACATTAAAAAACAATTAAAATTTTATAATAAAATGGCAGATATTAAAGCTATTGCAGAAGAGTTGGTAAACCTTACTGTAAAAGAAGTAAACGAGTTGGCAACAGTCCTGAAGGACGAGTATGGAATTGAGCCTGCTGCTGCAGCCGTTGCAGTAGCCGCTGCTCCCGCAGCTGGTGGCGCTGAGGCCGCTGCTGAGGAGAAGACTTCTTTCGACGTAGTTCTGAAGTCAGCCGGTGCTGCTAAGCTCCAGGTTGTGAAGGCTGTGAAGGAAGCTTGTGGTCTTGGCCTGAAAGAGGCTAAGGACCTCGTTGACGGTGCTCCCGCTACCGTTAAGGAGGGTCTCTCTAAGGAAGAGGCTGAGAACCTGAAGAAGACCATCGAGGCCGCTGGTGCCGAGGTTGAGCTGAAGTAATCAGTTACAAATCTATAACATTTGGTTAGGGACTCCCCAGTCGGTGGTCCCTAACCTTTTCTTGTCTTAAAACCATTAATTAAGATAATATGGCTTCAAAAACAATTGATAACAGAGTAAACTTTGGCAGCGTCAAGAATCCCATGCCATTCCCGGATTTCCTTGATGTGCAATTAAAGTCGTTCAAAGACTTCCTGCAGTTGGACACTCCGCCTGAGGAACGCAAGAATGACGGTTTGTATAAGGTGTTCGCCGAGAACTTCCCTATCACCGACACGCGTAATAACTTCGTTCTTGAGTTCCTGGATTACTATATCGATCCGCCCCGCTACTCCATCGACGAGTGCCTGGAGCGCGGTCTCACCTATAGCGTACCTTTGAAGGCTAAGCTGAAACTGTATTGCACGGATCCCGATCATGAGGATTTTGCACAGGTGATTCAGGATGTGTTCCTGGGTCCGATACCGTACATGACAGCCAACGGTACATTCGTTATCAATGGTGCTGAGCGCGTGGTCGTATCTCAGTTGCACCGTTCTCCCGGTGTGTTCTTCGGACAGAACGTACACGCCAACGGTACACTGTTGTATTCGGCCCGTATCATCCCGTTCAAGGGTTCTTGGATCGAGTTTGCCACCGACATCAACAATGTGATGTACGCTTACATCGACCGTAAGAAGAAGTTACCCGTGACGACGTTGCTCCGCGCCATCGGTTTTGAGGCTGATAAGGATATCCTCGAGATCTTCAACCTGGCAGAAGAGGTGAAGGTCAATAAGAAGGCCCTGAAGGCTGTGGTCGGCTGTAAGCTGGCCGCCCGTGTGCTGAAGAGCTGGAACGAGGACTTCGTCGATGAGGACACCGGTGAGGTGGTATCCATCGAGCGTAACGAGGTCATCATGGAGCGTGAGACGGAGATCACCGACGAGAACATGATGGAGATCCTGGAGAGTGGTGCCCAGACGATCCTGGTTCACAAGGACGAGGCTGCTGCTCAGGATTACAGCATCATCTTCAACACGCTGGCTAAGGATACCAGTAACTCTGAGAAAGAGGCTGTGCTCTATATTTACCGTCAGCTGCGTAATGCAGACCCGGCAGATGATGCCAGTGCCCGTGAGGTGATCCAGAACCTGTTCTTCTCAGACAAGCGTTATGACCTGGGTGACGTGGGCCGTTACCGTATCAACAAGAAGCTGGGACTGAACACCGATATGGATGTGCGTGTGCTGACCAAGGAGGATATCATTGAGATTATCAAGTATCTCATTCAGCTGATCAACTCCAAGGCTGCTGTCGATGATATCGACCACCTGTCCAACCGTCGTGTGCGTACCGTAGGAGAGCAGCTGTCTAACCAGTTCTCTATCGGTCTGGCCCGTATGAGCCGCACTATCCGTGAGCGCATGAACGTACGTGATAATGAGGTATTCACACCGATGGACCTGATCAATGCCAAGACCATTTCGAGCGTCATCAACTCGTTCTTCGGAACCAACCCGCTGTCGCAGTTCATGGACCAGACGAACCCGTTGGCTGAGGTGACCCACAAGCGTCGTCTCTCTGCACTGGGCCCTGGCGGTCTGAGCCGTGAGCGCGCAGGATTCGAGGTGCGTGACGTGCACTATACACACTATGGACGTCTCTGCCCGATTGAGAGCCCTGAAGGTCCTAACATCGGTCTGATCTCGTCACTGTGCGTCTATGCTAAAATCAATGAACTTGGCTTTATCCAGACACCTTACAGAAAGGTGGTGGATGGTGTTGCCAACCTCGATAATAATGAGATCGTCTATCTGACTGCCGAGGAGGAGGAGAACCACATCATCGGCCAGGGCAATGCGCCGCTGAACGACGATGGTACCTTCATCCGCAAGGTGGTGAAGTGCCGTCAGGATGCCGACTTCCCTGTTGTGCCGCCTGCAAATGTAGACCTGATGGACGTTTCGCCGCAGCAGATTGCCTCTATCGCCGCTTCACTGATTCCGTTCCTCGAGCACGATGATGCTCACCGTGCACTGATGGGATCGAACATGATGCGTCAGGCAGTGCCTCTGCTTCACAATGAGGCTCCTATCGTGGGAACCGGTATTGAGAAGCAGGTCTGCGAGAACTCCCGTACGATGATCACCGCAGAGGGCGACGGTGTGGTGGAATATGTGGATGCCACTACCATCCGTATCCTCTATGACCGCACCGAGGATGAGGAGTTCGTCAGCTTCGAACCGGCTCTGAAGGAGTATCGTATCTCGAAGTTCCGTCGTACGAACCAGAATATGACCATCGACCTGCGCCCGATCTGTAACAAGGGACAGCGCGTGAAGAAGGGTGATATCCTGACTGAGGGCTATGCCACCGAGAATGGTGAACTTGCACTGGGTCGTAACCTGCTCGTGGCCTACATGCCTTGGAAGGGTTACAACTATGAGGATGCCATCGTGCTTAACGAGCGCATCGTGCGTGAGGATATCCTGACTTCTGTCCATGTGGATGAGTACTCACTCGACGTGCGTGAGACAAAGCGTGGTGTTGAGGAGTTCACCGCTGATATTCCTAACGTCAGTGAGGAGGCTACCAAGGACCTCGACGACAACGGTGTTATCCGTGTCGGTGCCCGTGTGGAGCCCGGTGATATCCTGATCGGTAAGATTTCACCGAAGGGAGAGAGCGATCCCTCACCTGAGGAGAAACTGCTCCGTGCCATCTTCGGCGACAAGGCCGGTGATGTGAAGGACTCTTCACTGAAGGCCAACCCGTCGCTGACAGGTGTCGTGATTGACAAGAAACTGTTTGCCCGTGCCATCAAGGACCGTAAGTCAAAGCAGCAGGATAAGGTCACGCTGGCCAAGATCGATGAGGAATATGAGGCTAAGGTCGGAGACCTGAAGGACATCCTGATCGACAAGCTCGTGGAGCTGACGAAGGGTAAGACCTCTCAGGGCGTGAAGGACTATACCGGTGCTGAGATCATCACCAAGGGCAGCAAGTTTACGATGACTGCCCTGAAGAACCTGGAGTATGGTGATATCCAGATCAGCAACTGGACGAATGATGAGCATAAGAATGAGTTGATTGCCAAGCTGATTATCAACTTCATGAAGAAATATAAGCTGCTGGATGCAGAGATGAAGCGCCGTAAGTTCGCCATTACCATTGGTGATGAGCTGCCCTCAGGCATCCTGCAGATGGCTAAGGTCTATGTGGCCAAGAAGCGTAAGATCGGTGTGGGTGACAAACTCGCCGGTCGTCACGGTAACAAGGGTATCGTATCGAAGGTGGTGCGTCAGGAGGATATGCCGTTCCTCGAGGACGGTCGTCCTGTCGACCTGGTGCTGAACCCGCTGGGTGTGCCTTCACGAATGAACCTCGGTCAGATCTTCGAGGCTATCCTCGGTGCTGCCGGTAAGCGTCTCGGCGTGAAGTTCGCTACCCCGATCTTCGATGGTGCCAAGCTCGATGACCTTGCTGAGTGGACGGATAAGGCCGGTCTGCCGCGTCTCTGCTCGACTCACCTCTATGACGGTGAGACCGGTGAGCGTTTCGACCAGCCCGCTACGGTAGGTATCACTTACTTCCTTAAACTCGGTCATATGGTTGAGGATAAGATGCACGCCCGTTCCATTGGCCCGTACAGCTTGATTACCCAGCAGCCGCTCGGTGGTAAGGCACAGTTCGGTGGCCAGCGTTTCGGAGAGATGGAGGTCTGGGCACTGGAGGCCTTTGGTGCCAGCCATGTGCTTCAGGAAATCCTGACTATCAAGTCTGATGACACCGTAGGCCGTTCGAAGGCTTACGAGGCCATCGTCAAGGGTGAGCCCATGCCGACTCCGGGTATCCCCGAGTCACTGAACGTGCTGTTGCACGAACTCCGTGGTCTGGGTCTCAGCATCACGATGGACTAAGAGAAGTGAAAAGTGAATAGTGAAAAGTGAAAAGTTAAGAAGTTATGGCTTTCAAAAAAGATACAAAGACAAAGAGTAATTTTACCAAAATTACCATCGGACTTGCTTCACCTGAGGAGGTTCTGGAGAACTCTTTCGGTGAGGTTACCAAACCCGAGACCATCAACTACCGTACTTACAAGCCAGAGCGCGACGGTTTGTTCTGCGAACGCATCTTCGGTCCTACCAAGGACTATGAGTGTGCCTGCGGTAAGTACAAGCGTATCCGTTATAAGGGTATCGTCTGTGACCGTTGCGGTGTGGAGGTGACAGAGAAGAAAGTGCGTCGTGAGCGTGCCGGACATATCGAGCTGGTGGTGCCTGTGGCACATATCTGGTATTTCCGCAGCCTGCCCAATAAGATCGGTTATCTGCTCGGACTGCCCACCAAGAAGCTCGATGCCATCATCTACTATGAGCGTTACGTGGTGATCCAGCCGGGTGCCATGGCCGGCAAGAAGGATTCTGAAGGCAACCCGGCCATTGGCTCCAATGTCTATGACCTGTTGTCAGAGGATGAATACAACGAGATCGTCGATACGAAGATCTCTCAGGATAATGACTATCTTGACGACAGCGATCCCAATAAGTTCATTGCCAAGATGGGTGCAGAGGCCATCTACGATCTGTTGATGCACCTTGACCTCGACTCCTTGTCGTATGAACTGCGCGACCGTGCCAACAGCGATTCTTCACAGCAGCGTAAGAACGAGGCTCTGAAGCGCCTGCAGGTGGTAGAGGCTTTCCGCCAGAGTGTGGAGAAGGGCGTCAACCGTCCTGAGTGGATGATCATGAAGATTATCCCTGTGACACCGCCGGAGCTCCGTCCGCTCGTTCCACTGGACGGCGGCCGCTTTGCTACCTCCGACCTGAACGACCTCTATCGTCGTGTCATCATCCGTAACAACCGTCTGAAGCGTCTGATGGAGATCAAGGCTCCTGAGGTGATTCTCCGCAATGAGAAGCGTATGCTCCAGGAAGCTGTCGACTCACTCTTCGACAACAGCCGTAAGTCATCAGCTGTGAAGAGCGACTCCAACCGTCCTCTGAAGTCACTCTCTGACTCTCTGAAGGGTAAGCAGGGCCGCTTCCGTCAGAACCTGCTCGGTAAGCGTGTCGACTATTCTGCCCGTTCGGTGATCGTCGTCGGTCCTGAGCTGAAGATGGGTGAGTGCGGTCTGCCGAAACTGATGGCTGCCGAGCTTTATAAGCCGTTTATCATCCGTAAGCTCATCGAGCGTGGTATCGTGAAGACGGTGAAGAGCGCCAAGAAGATCGTCGACCGTCGTGAGCCGGTGATCTGGGATATCCTCGAGAACGTGATGAAGGGCCATCCCGTGCTCCTGAACCGTGCGCCGACACTGCACCGTCTGGGTATCCAGGCCTTCCAGCCGAAGCTCATCGAGGGTAAGGCCATCCAGCTGCACCCGTTGGCATGTACGGCCTTCAACGCCGACTTCGACGGTGACCAGATGGCTGTCCACCTCCCGCTCTCCAACGAGGCTATCCTCGAGGCACAGCTGCTGATGCTGCAGAGCCACAACATCCTGAATCCTGCCAATGGTGCACCTATCACCGTGCCTTCGCAGGATATGGTGCTGGGTCTCTATTATATCTCAAAGATCCGTCCGGGTGCCAAAGGTGAGGGACTCTCATTCTACGGTCCGGAGGAGGCTATCATCGCCCACAATGAGGGTAAGTGCGACCTGCACGCCCTGGTGAAGGTGGTCGTAGAAGACCGCGACGAGAACGGCAATTCATATAAGCATACCGTTGAGACCTCTGTCGGTCGTGTCATCGTGAATGGCATCATCCCCGAGCAGGTGGGCTATGTCAATAAGGTCATCTCCAAGAAGAGCCTCCGCGATATCATCGCCGATGTAATCAACCATGTGGGCTTCGCAGAGGCCTGTGAGTTCCTCGATGGTATCAAGAACCTGGGTTACCGTATGGCCTATGAGGCCGGTCTGTCGTTCAACCTCGATGACATCATCATCCCGAAGGAGAAGGCTGACCTTATCGAAAAGGGTAACCAGGAGGTTCAGCAGATTACCGACAACTATAACATGGGTTTCATCACCGACAATGAGCGTTATAACCAGGTGATTGATACCTGGACGCATGTCAACAATGATATCGGTAACATCCTGCTGAAGCAGATGACCGAGGCCGACCAGGGCTTCAACGCTGTATTCATGATGCTCGATTCAGGTGCCCGTGGTAGTAAGGACCAGATCAAGCAGCTCTCCGGTATCCGTGGTCTGATGGCCAAGCCGCAGAAGGCCGGTGCCGAGGGACACCAGATTATTGAGAACCCGATTCTGTCGAACTTCAAGGAGGGTATGTCGGTGCTGGAGTACTTCATCTCTACCCACGGTGCCCGTAAAGGTCTGGCCGACACCGCCATGAAGACGGCCGACGCTGGATACCTGACACGTCGACTCGTGGACGTCTCTCACGATGTGATCATCAACGAGGAGGACTGTGGTACCCTGCGCGGACTGGTCTGCACCGCCCTGAAGAACGGCGATGAGGTTATTTCCAGCCTCTCCGAGCGTATCCTCGGTCGTGTGTCTGTTCACGATGTGGTGAATCCTAAGAACGGCGAGATCATCGTTCCTGCCGGTGAGGAGATCACCGAGCCCCTGGCTGAGGCCATCGAGAAGGCAGAGATCGAGAGCGTGGAGATCCGTTCGGTGCTCACCTGTGAGTCGAAGAAAGGTGTCTGCATGAAGTGTTATGGACGTAATCTCGCTACCCGTCGTATGGTTCAGAAGGGTGAGGCTGTCGGTGTGATTGCCGCTCAGGCTATCGGTGAGCCGGGTACACAGCTGACGCTCCGTACGTTCCACGCCGGTGGTGTGGCTGCCAACGCAGCTGCCAACGCCAGCATCGTCTGCAAATATGAGACGGCCAAGATCGAGATGGAAGAGGTTCGTACCGTTCCGTTCGATGAGGATGGCCGCGATTGTGAGATGGTTGTCAGCCGTCTGGGTGAACTTCGTTTCGTAGACCCGAACACAAAGATTGTCCTTTCTACGGTGAACGTACCTTATGGTGCTTCGCTTTATTTCCAGAATGGTGACGTCGTGAAGAAGGGTGACAAGATCGCCCAGTGGGACCCGTTCAACGCCGTCATCGTGACCGAGTACGCTGGTCGTCTGAAGTTTAACGATATCGTTGAGGGTGTTACCTTCCGTGCTGAGACCGACGAGACCACAGGTCTGACCGAGAAGATCGTCACTGAGTCGAAGGATAAGTCGAAGGTGCCTACCTGTGATATCATCGGTATCGACGGTGAGGTTCTCGGAACCTATAACTTCCCTGTGGGAGGTCACGTGGTCGTCGAGGATGGCCAGACCGTCAAGACCGGTGAGACGCTTGTTAAGATCCCGCGTGCAGCTGCCAAGGGTGGTGATATCACCGGAGGTCTGCCCCGTGTCACTGAGCTCTTCGAGGCCCGTAACCCGTCGAATCCCGCTGTGGTCAGCGAAATCGATGGTGAGGTCACCATGGGTAAGGTGAAGCGTGGTAACCGTGAGATCATCGTCACTTCGAAGACAGGTGAGCAGCGTAAGTATCTCGTATCACTGTCGAAGCAGATCCTGGTGCAGGAACACGATGCCGTGCGTGCCGGAACGCCGCTCAGCGATGGTGTGATCACGCCTGCCGACATTCTGGCCATCAAGGGTCCCACCGCCGTTCAGGAGTATATCGTGAACGAGGTGCAGGATGTGTACCGTCTGCAGGGTGTGAAGATCAACGACAAGCACTTCGAGATCATCGTCCGCCAGATGATGCGTAAGGTTCAGATCAATGAGCCGGGCGACACCTCATTCCTCGAGCAGGAGATTGTCGACAAGCTCGACTTCTCTGAGGAGAACGACCGCATCTGGGGTAAGAAGGTGGTCATCGATGCCGGTGACTCCGAGAACATGCAGAAGGGTCAGATCGTGACGGCCCGTAAGCTGCGCGATGAGAACTCGATGCTGAAGCGTCGTGATATGAAACTCGTTCAGGTGCGCGATGCCGTACCTGCCACATCTACTCAGATCCTGCAGGGTATCACCCGTGCAGCTCTGCAGACCAAGTCGTTCATGTCGGCTGCATCCTTCCAGGAGACCACGAAGGTGCTCAACGAGGCCGCTATCCGTGGTAAGGTCGACAACCTGGAGGGCATGAAGGAGAACGTGATCTGCGGTCACCTCATTCCTGCCGGTACCGGTCTGCGTGAGTTCGAGAAGATTATCGTCGGTTCTAAGGAAGAGTACGAGCGCATGCAGGCTAACCGCAAGAATGTGATCGACTTCGCTGACGGAGATGTTGTCCTTGAGGAGAAGTAAATGGCTGCTTGCAGCCATGCTTCTCGCCATGGCGAGTAATGTTATTGCCCAGAAACTGACCCAGGCTGAACGGCGGGCGAGGTTGGATAGTGTGCTCACAGCCCGCTATTTCCGCTCACCTTACGATACGAACTATGTGATAAGGCCTGAGGGAAAGTTGACACTGAAGGTCAGGTTTAACCAGACGGGCAACGACTTCCATGCAAAGGGGACGGTGAACGATATCTACTCGAAGGCCGATCTCAAGACCAGTCATAAGACCACAATGAGCATAGGTGCCTCCTATCGGGGCATCTCTGCTGCTGTGGCCGTCAATCCCGGTAAGTTAAAAGGCATCTATAAGGACTACGAGTTCAACCTCAACTACTACAGCAGCCGTCTGAGCCTCGATCTCAGCTATCAGCGCTCGGAAACACTGGCAGGCGATATCACCGGCGATAGGGGAGAGCAGCGTCTGGAGTCAGGTGAGGCCACGCTGAAGGTGCTCAACATCGCCGGCTATTACACTTTCAACCACCGTCGTTTCTCTTATCCTGCTGCCTTCACGCAGAGCTATATCCAGCGCCGTTCGGCAGGCTCCTGGCTGGCAGGCATCAGTTATCAGGGCGGCAGTATCAGGACCACCGATGACCTGAAACTGAGGAGTCCTGAGGCTCCTGATGTCCGTGTCTATATCGGTCATTTCGGCATCGGCGGCGGCTACGGTTATAACTGGGTTCTCGGAAAGAAGTGGCTGCTCCACCTTTCCTTGCTGCCCACATTCGTGGTCTATAACCGCAATAACATGACCGTCAATGGCGAGCGCAAGGAAGCTCAGCACATGCGTTTCAACATGATCTTCAACGAGCGTGCCGCCATTGTCTATAACATCTCTCCCCGCTACTTCCTTGGCACCACCGCCGTGGTGAACAATTCCCTTATCAAAGACGATAACGTCACTGTCAATCAGAACAAATGGCGCGCCCGTGCCTTCTTCGGCATGCGCCTGTAGCTTAGCTAGCCATTCTAGCCGATCTAGCCGATCTAGTAATCAATCCTCCGCCTTTATCTTTGCCTCCAGCTCGGCGATTCTGCGCTGAGCCATCTCCAGCTCCTGCCTAAGCCGGGCAATCTCCTGCTCCTGCTGCTTCTGATAGGTCATCACTTTGTCCTTTTACTTGTAATAGCCTATGCGGATGTAGTGGCGGGGCTGGGCAAGGGGATTCCAGGAGATATGGAGCCAGGTCTTGGCCGTGAGCAGCTGATCGGTAAACTCCCAGGCCTTGAGGAAATCCACCAGATGTTGGAACTGAGCAGGGTCTTCGGGTCGGATGTCGGCAGCCTGACCTATAAGGTGCTGCGAGCTCTTGACGCCTCCTACCTTGTGATTGACCGCCTCATTCCGGAAGCCAGAATTGATGATGATCGGGCCGACAATCAATCTGGCCGGCTCCAGCAGCTGATGACAGCCATAAGTCATGTTCACCACAGTCTGCATTGTGGGGATGTTCTGCGGATTAAAGCGTTTGTTGATAATTCTGATATACTGGTCGAGTCCGAAGATTGAGCCGGCGAGCAAAAACGACTGAGCCACATAATACAGCAGCCCGCCTGCCACATCATCGATCTTGACCACTTGATACGCCACCAGCGCGATACTGCTCACGATGAGCAGCACCGCACAGGCGTACTGAGAGATTTTGAAGCCTTTCTGGTTTTCCATGGCGTCGTAAGTCTTACATCAAACATCATTCATCTGCCATCTTACATCATCGCAGCGCCTGCTCCGCCCAGAAGGAGGGTGATGATGTAACTGATCACCTGAAGGATCTTCTTAACTGTTTTGTTCATAATCTTAATGTTTTAAATGGTGAATTACTAGGGTTATCTCGTGGTCAAAAACCACCTCTCTTACACCCTACAAAGTTACAAAAAATATCTGAGAATACCAAACAATCCGCAAAGAAATAACGAAGAAAAACTCCCAATTATTTGGTTGTTTCATAAATAATCCGTACCTTTGCCACCGTATAATTAACATCTTAACTTTTTATCGATATGGAAACAACAAAAAAGAAAAGAACCCGTGAAGAGGTGAGAGCTGCCTTCAGGGAAACGATGCGCAAGAAGAAAGACGCTTCTTCGACTTCTGTACACGATTACGGCGAGAAATCAGTCGCTCACCATATTCAGTAAGCTGGCGAGTCAATTCCTCTATTCCATAGGAATCAGGAACATTGAGCGAAATGTTTAATGTCCTTGTCATCTTATTAATCATTTGTTTCGTGTGCAAATATAGGAACTTTTTCCCAAACTTCCAAATTTTAAGGAAAGAAAGTATCGGGTGATCGCAGGGAAAGTAGAAAAGCAGGAAAGTAGGAAAGTAGACATTAAGGTATTCTAAAGAATATAATATAGAGTAATAATAAATAAGAATTAAAAAAAACTTCTACTTATAAAGTCTCTCTTCCGCATTGAGAAACTGGTTAATGTCCGCTTTCCGCATTTCCTACTATCCGCATTTTCGTGAGCCGTGTCAATTGCTCTACTATGATACTAAACGCCCTCCGGTATGATACTAAAGCACCTGTAGTGCCGGGGTAAAATTACACAGTAGGGTCGGTTCCTACTGTGTAATTTTTAACGAAAAAAGTTGCGGAAAAGTTTGGTAGTCTCGGAAATTATTTGTAACTTTGTAGCTGTAATAAGGACCCTTGATACAGGCGGGAAGCGGCCACCCGATGCAGCTGGTCGCACTTAGTAGTCCAATACCATAAAACACTTTAAAAAATGGCTACAAATGAAATTAAGATGGGAATCAACTTGCGCCAGAACAAGAACATCAAGAACTCTGGCTACGGCAAGTACTATCCCGAAGTTGACACGCAGGAGACCCTCACCCTGAAGGGCTTCGCGAAACACATGTCTGACCACGGTTCGATCTACTCGCTCGACCTCATCGAGGGCGTACTGAAGAAGATCACCCAGTGTCTGCCCGAGCTCATCAGCCAGGGTGTGCCCATCAGGCTCGATCCTCTGGGAACCTTCCTGCCCACTTGCACGGTGGACAAGCCTCTGAACGACATCCCCGACATGGAGGGCGCCGACCCCAACGATGTGGTGAAGGGTGTTCACATCCGATTCCTGCCCTATGGCGTGGAGGACGACAACATCACCTCGCGCCGCTTCAAGCAGGAGTATTGCTCGCTGGAGTTCCGCAACATCATCGACACCCAGGAGGTGATGGTGGATGGCAAGAAGAAGAAGGTGACCACGCTGAAGCCTGTGGCAACTGCCGTCGCAGAGTGGAAGGCTCAGAACGGCCAGGGCGGCTCAGGCAGCAACACCGGCGAGGGTTCGCAGAGCGGCTCTGAAGGGGGCAACACTCAGAACGGCAGTCAGAACCAGGCGACGGGCTTCGCGCTGACCATCAACAAGTCGGGTACGGGCTCGGCCTCTGTGACCCACAACGGTAACGCTGTGACCTCTGGCGCCACGCTGAACGAGGACGATGAGGTGGAGATCAGCATCACACCGGCTGCGGGTCAGGTGCCGACGGCGAGTGTGAACGGCTCGAGCATCGAGCTCACTGAGAACGATGGTGTCTACACCGGTAGCTTCGCCATGCCCGGACAGGCCTCTACGCTGGTGATCAATACCGGTAGCACAGGCGGCAGCGGTGGCGACGGCGGCGATGGTCTGACGAACGACTAGTCACTGGTAATTTGTGACTTCAACTGGACAAGAGGGGTGCTCATGGTTGGGCATCCCTCTGTTTATGCGACAAAAATAACATTCTAGCGGCAAAAGGGTATATTTTGGGATATCTGGAACATCGGAATTCGGATATATTTGTCTAATTTTGCACCCGAAAAGTAAAAAACGAACATTATGGAGGTAAAGAAACTCATACCAAGAAGCGGTTCTGACACCATACGGTTGGGTGACAGCGACGAACTTGTGGTCATGGAGAACTTCGGTTCACTGCCAAAGGGCGAGTTATCTCTTGACAGTCATGGGCTTATCGTCATCTGTACTGAAGGAATGGCGCAGTTTGACTACGACGGACAGCAGATACAGCTTCGCAAGAACGACCTGTACTTATATATGGCGCATAGCGTGGTCTGCAATTTCATGTCATCGCCGGATTTCAATTGTCGGCAGATCTGGTTTTCCCGCGCCGAATTATGGAACATCAATATGTACAGTGAAGTAAGTCTGGCAGACCTGACATACCTCAAGCAACACCCGAAAGTGCATCTGTCTGGCGAAGAGCTGTCGTTGCTGGATGATTATTTCCAGCTGTTATGCCGCCGGATGAGAGACCAAAAGCCCTTGTTGTATTCCGAAATCGTCCGATCGCTTGTCAGCACGATGATGCTTGAAATGCTCTGCATGATACGTCGCGACAAGGAGCAGAAGGCTCAGGCGGACTTTCAGGAGGACAACACATCAGGTTTCCACAGAAGACGGTTGGCTGACAAGTTCATGCGTCTGGTGGAGCAAAGCGACGGTCGCATGCGCAGGGTGGATGACTTCGCCAACCAGCTGAACATCACGCCGAAGTATCTTTCGACACTGCTCAAGGAGACGATGAGCCGCCGGCCGAGCGAGATGATAAAGCTCTTTACGCTGAAGGCTATTGAGCGCCGTCTGCGCTTTACCGACATGACAATGCAAGAGATAGCCAACGACCTGAATTTCCCCAATGCCTCTTTCTTCGGCAAGTACGTGAAGGAACATCTGGGCATGACGCCGCTGGAGTATCGGAAGAAATACCAGGGATAAAGGTAAGAAGGGATAAAGGTAAAAAGGTAAGAAGGTAAAAAGGTAAGAAAGATAAAAAGATGAAAAGGACAATTATGATATTGGCAGCTGTGCTGATGTGTGGCATGGTGAGCGCTCAAGAGGAGAAAGAGAGTAAAGAACCGCCAAGGAAAAAGGTGGCAGTCGTATTGAGTGGCGGTGGCGCCAAGGGTATGGCACATATCGGTGTGCTGAAGGTGCTGGAGAAGGCGGGCATCCCCGTCGATATCGTCACCGGCACGTCGATGGGTAGCATCATCGGTGGTCTCTACGCCATCGGCTACAATTCTCATTCACTCGACTCAATGGTCCGTGTGCAGGACTGGAGCTATGTCATCACCGACAAGGAGGATTTGCGTAACCAGAGTCTCAACGACCGCAAGAAGCAGAATACCTATTTCTTCAGCACGGGCTTGACACTCGGCAAGAAGGATCAGAATGCGGGCGGCATCATCAAGGGTAAGAACCTGGCCGAGCTCTTCCAGCAACTCTGCGTGGGATTTACCGATTCGCTCGACTTCAACAGGTTTCCCATTCGCTTTGCCTGTGTGGCGACAGATATCATCACCAATGAAGAGGTGGATTTCCACAGCGGACGACTGCCGCAGGCCATGCGTGCCTCGATGGCTATTCCCGCTGCCTTCTCGCCCGTGAGAATCGGCAACAAGGTGCTGGTCGACGGTGGTCTGAAGAACAACTACCCTGTAGATCTCGCCCGTGAGATGGGTGCTGAGATCGTGATTGGCGTCACCGTGCAAGGCCCGCCGAAGGAGGCCGAGGACATGGGCGGCACCATGAGCATCCTGAGCCAGATCATCGACGTGAACTGTAAGAACAAGGTCGACGAGAACATTGCGATGACCGACCTGCATATGGCCGTCGATACAAAAGGATACAATGCCGCAAGCTTCTCTTTGGAAGCCATCGACACGCTGGTACGTCGCGGTGAGGAGGAGGCCATGCGCCACTGGGACCAGATCATGGCCCTGAAAGCGCGCATCGGTGTGGAGCCGGACTACCGTCCTGAACTCAAGCATCCATTGCGGCCAAAGGTGATGACCGAGAAGCACCGCATCCTCGAGGTCAGCTATGAGAATATGACGCCGCAGGATGAGCGGTTCCTCCGTCAGAAGTTTAATCTGACACCGATGAAAGATTACATCGACGCCAGGCTGGAGCAGGAACTCACCACTTCAATGCGTGTGGACTTGTTCTACCAGACGGCAGAATGTAACATCCTGCCCATGAAACTGCCAAAGTTGGCTCCTCGTTCGTTGTATAACGAAAAGGATTCCATGTGGCGCGAGGCCGACGGTGTGCGTGTCATTCTCACGGCCGGTGAGCGCAAGTCGGTGCAGTTCCAGGCCGGTTTCCGCTATGACTCTGAAGAGTATGCCGCTGTGCAGCTGGGTCTCGACATCCCGTTTAAGACCGCTACACCGATGAGCACCGACATCACCGTGCGATTAGGTAAGCGCCTGAAAACGCGCGCCGAGCTGACCGTCCACCCCCGCAGTTTCACACGCCCCACGCTCAGCTACGAGTTCCGTCGCAATGACGTGGATGTGTTTTTGGAGGGCGATCGTGCGTACAATATATTATTTAATCAGTTCCAGGGTGAACTGATACCTATCAATAATGATTTCCGGCATTTCAACATCCAGTTCGGTCTGCGCTGGGACTATATGCACTACCGTGACGCACTTGTTGCGGAGTCATCCCGAAGGGTGACGCTCAAGAACGAGCATTTTATCAGCTACCGTGCCCGACTGAACTACAATAGTGAGGATAACTGGTACTTCCCGACGCGTGGTGCCCGATTTAAGGCTGAGTATGCCTATCTGACCAACAATTTCGCCAAGCTCAACGAGTATGCAGATGACGGTACGGAGATAGGGAAAAAGACCGGTATGAGCGACGTTAGTGCCGACTGGCGTATGTCGTTCACCTTTGGCGAGCGCTTCACTCTCCAGCCGATGCTCTATGGTCGTCTGCTCTTCGGTTCCGTCGTTCCTCCGGTCTTTGGCAACACTATCGGTGGCGAGTGGTTCGGCCATTATATTGAGCAGCAGATGCCCTTCGCTGGCATTGGCAACCTGGAATCTGTTGAACGTCAGTTTGTGGCCGCCCAGTTGCAGGCACAGCAGCGCATCGGTCGTAATGCCTACGTGCTGCTCCGCATGGCCGGTGCCCAGAAAGCTGCCAAGGTGAAGGAGCTCTTGGACTACCGGACATTGCTTGGAGCACAGGGTGCCTTCTACTACAACACGATGTTCGGACCAGTTGGTGCTACCCTGGGCTACAGCAACCGCACCAAGAAGCCGTATTTCTATCTCAACCTCGGATATGAATTCTAAACAATAAACTATTAGCGATGAGAAAAACAAAGAAAAAAAGGACAGTGATGGCACGGGCGATGATGCTTGGGCTGTTGGTGCTTTTGCCGATGACGGGCAATGCCCAAAGGCTGCTGACGCTTGACAGTTGCAGGGCAATGGCACTGAGAAACAACAAACAGATGGGGCTGGCGAAAATGAAGCAGGAGGTGAATGCCTATACGCGGAAGTCAGCCCGTACACAGTATCTGCCGAAAATCAACGCCTTGGGCGGCTATCTGTGGATGAGTAAGGAAATCTCCATCCTGAATGATGACCAGAAATCGGCGCTGAGCAACCTGGGTACGAATATGGGCACAAAGCTGCAGGACGCCCTGTCGCCGCTGACGTCGGCCCTGCCAGCTGCTACGCAAGCCAAAATGGGAAGTGACCTGGCACAGTTTGCCGGTGCCCTCGATCAGGTTGGCGGTGGCATCGTGGACGGTTTCCGTACTGATACGCGCAATATGTTTGCCGGTGCGGTGACCGTGACGCAGCCAGTGTTCATGGGCGGTGCTGTCATAGCGGCCAACAAGATAGCAGATATCAACGAGCAGATGGCCGCGAACTCACTGGAGATGAAACGTCAGGGTACCTTATATAATATAGATCAGGCCTACTGGCAGGTGGTGTCGCTGCGGCATAAGCAGACATTGGCTGAGAGCTATGTGGCGCTGGTGAAGAAACTGAAGACCGATGTCCAGAAGATGATTGACCAGGGCGTGGCTACCAAAGGCGACGGTCTGAGTGTCGGCGTCAGGGTGAACGAGGCCGAGATGGCACTGACACAGGTGAAAGACGGTCTGGCGCTGTCGAAGATGCTGGTGTGCCAGCTGATAGGACTGCCGGTGGATGAGGAGATTATGCTGGCAGACGAGGAGAGCACGGGGATTGGCGGGGATGTTGCTGTGACACAGCAACATACTGGACAAGCTGACGTGGCTTTTGCAAACAGGCCGGAGCTGAAGGTGCTTCAGAATGCCGTCGACCTGAGCAAGCAGGCGACGAATGTGCTGAAAGCCGGCAATCTGCCGCAGGTGATGCTGATGGGCGGCTATGCCGTGAGTAACCCGAATACATTCAATGGCTTCGAACGGAAGTTCGGTGGTGTATGGAATCTGGGTGTGCTTGTGCGTGTGCCTGTCTGGAACTGGGGCGACGTGAAATATAAGGTGCGTGCCTCGAAAGTGACCACGGCGATGGCCAGTCTGGAGATGGACGAAGCCCGCGAGCTGATTGAGCTGCAGGTGAACCAAAGCCGCTTCAAGGTGAATGAGGCCAATAAGAAACTGGAGATGGCGAACGCGAATGTGGCGAACGCCGACGAGAACCTGCGCATGGCGAACCTCGCTTTCAAGGAGGGAACCGCTTCGTATACGACGGTAATGGAGGCTCAGACTGCCTGGAATCAGGCACAGTCGCAACTTATCGATGCAGAAATCGGGCTGAAGCTCTCGGAGGTTGAACTGCAGAAGGCCCTCGGAACGCTCCAGTAATTTATCGAGATAACGAAATAACGTAATAATGAAATAACGTAATAACGAAATAACGAAAAACAAAATGGAAGACAAAGCAAAACAACAGCATAACAATATCCTGCTGGCCGTGGGTGGTTTCTCAGCAGTAGTAGTAATCGTGGCACTCATCGGCTTCATTGCGTTGGGACGTGACCCGGAAGTGATCCAGGGCGAGATGGAGGTCGAAGAGTACCGTGTATCAGGCAAAGTACCCGGCCGTATTCTCGAACTCCGCGTGAAGGAGGGTGACATGGTAAAGGCTGGCGACACACTGGCCATTATCGAGGCTCCCGATGTGGAAGCGAAGATGACGCAGGCACAGAGCGCCGTTGATGCTGCCGCCGCCATGGAGCAGATGGCACAGAACGGTGTCCGTAAGGAACAGGTACAGGCTGCTTTCCAGCTTCTGGAGCAGGCAAAGGCCGGGCTGGAGGTTGCCGAGAAATCGTATAACCGCATGAAGGTGCTCTTCGAAGAGGAGGTGGTCAGCGCGCAGAAGTTCGACGAGGCCGAGGCGATGTACAAGTCATCGCAGGCGCAGGTGAAGGCCGCCCAAAGTCAGTATGACATGGCTGTAAACGGTGCCCGCATGGAGGAGCGCCGCGCCGCTTCGGCCACCGTGGGTCAGGCCCGTGGTGCCGTGCAGGAGGTGAACAGTTATATCAAGGAAACTGTCCAGGTGGCGCAGATGGCCGGTGAGGTCACCGATGTCTACCCGAAGGTGGGAGAACTTGTCGGCACCGGCACGCCGATCATGTCGATTGCCGTGATGGATGACCAATGGGCTACGTTCAACATCCGCGAGGACCAGTTGAAGGATATCACAGTGGGTACTGAGCTGACGGTCCGTATCCCTGCCCTCGATAAGGAGACGAATCTGAAGGTTACATCGATGAAGGACAAGGGCTCGTTTGCTGTGTGGAAGGCCACGAAGGCCAGCGGTCAGTACGATCAGAAGACCTTTGAGGTGAAAGCCCGTCCGATGGAGAAGATTGAGAACGTCCGCCCCGGCATGAGCGTGATACTAAAGAAGTGAATAGTTAAAAGTGAATAGTTAATAGTTAATGAAGTATTTAACTAATATAGGACACGTTGCGCTGCGCGAGCTGAATATCATCGTCAGGAAGAACCGCATCTACGGCTTCTGCATGGTGGTGTTTCCGCTGCTGCTGGTGTTCTTTTTCACCACGATGCTCGATGACGGTGTGGCTTTGGACCTGCCCGTGGGCGTTGTGGACCAGGACAACAGTGCCACATCGCGCGGTCTGATCCGTAACCTCGATGCGATGCAGTCGTCGCGCGTGGTCTACCGCTTCGCTAACATTACCGAGGCGCGCAACGCTATGCAGGAGGGCAAGGTTTATGCCTACCTCTACATCCCCGAGGGCACGGCTTCCGAACTGCTTTCCGGTCGTCAGCCGAAGATATCGTACTACTATACGATGACCTGTATGACGGCTGGTTCGATGGCGATGAAGGACATGAAGACCATCGGCTCGCTCGGTTCAGCAGCCGTCGGGCAGTCGACGCTCGCGGCCAAGGGTGCCTCCAAGGAACAGATCAAGGCATCGCTGCAGCTGATCACGGTCGATGCGCACATGATCTCCAACCCGCAGGGTTCGTATAACTACTCGCTCACGACGGTATTTGTGCCGGGCATCCTTATGCTTTTCATGGCTTTGCTCGCAGCCTATGCCGTGGGTATGGAAATGAAGTTCGACACAGGTAAGGAGTGGCTCCGTGTGGCCGACAACAATATCGTGGTGGCTATCCTCGGCAAGTTTATCGTCCACGCGCTGATCTTCCTGCTCGTGATCTTTATCTATCAGTATTATATCTTCGAGGTACTCCATTTCCCCCGACTCGGCGGTGTGTGGCGTATCGTCAGGCTCAGTCTGCTGCAGGTAGCAGGCGGACTTGGCTTCGGCATCTTCGCCTTCGGTCTGATGCCGTCGCTGCGCATGTCGATGAGTATCTCTTCGCTGTGGTCGGTGCTCAGCATCTCCATGTGTGGCTCGGCATTCCCCATTGCGGGCATGGATCCTCCACTGCAGGCTATGTCGTGGCTCTTCCCCCTGCGCCACTATTGGATGATCTATCAGGCTACGGTGCTCAACGGATTCCCCGTCATCGACGTCTGGTTCCACTTCGTGGCTCTCATAGCTTTCACGCTGCTGCCCTGGTTCGTTCTTGGAAAGATTAAAAATGCAATGCTGAATTATGTCTACATTCCTTAACAGAATACGCGAGCACTTCACTGATGTGCTCTATATCTTCCGCCACGAACTCATCAAGGTCGTGAAAGACGAGGGCGTGCTGATGTTTCTGGTGGTGGTGCCTTTGGGCTACCCGCTGCTCTATTCGTGGATCTACAACAACGAGTCTCTGCACGAGACGCCCGTCGTGGTTGTCGACCAGTCGCACTCCGCCCTCTCGCGGCAGTTCATTAACGACTGCGACGCCTCGCCCGACGTCTGCGTGAAGTTCTACGCCGAGGACCTCGATGAGGCCCGTTCGTTGGTCAGCCGACAGTTGGTGCGCGGTATCTATCTCATTCCGTCGGACTTCGCCGAGCGCGTCAACCGGGGTGAACAGGCCACAGTCAGCGTGTATTGCGACATGTCGTTGATGCTTGCCTACAAGGCTGTCTATCAGACAGCCATGGTCGAAGCCGGACGCCTCGGTGCGGGCATGAACATCAAGAAAGCCGGTAATTATACCAAGCGTGAGGATGCTATTACTGCGCAGCCTCTGGCCGTTGACGACGTGGCGATGTTTAATCCCTCGGGCGGCTATGGTTCTTGTGTCTTGCCTGCTGTGCTGATGCTCATCCTGCAGCAGGCTCTTGCCCTCGGCATCGGCATGGCGGCCGGTACAGCCCGGGAACGCCACCGCAATGGTCAGCTCATTCCTGATGACGACCCGCACTACCGTGGTGCCTATCGTATCGTCTGGGGCAAGGCCCTGTGCTACGGCATGATCGGTGCCGTCGCCGCAGCCTACCTCTCGATGGCCGTGCCCGCGATGTTCTCATTCCCGCAGTTGGGCACCGGCTGGACGCTCTTCTGGACGCTCCTGCCGTACACCCTAGCCAGCGTCTTCTTCGGTCTGACCGTCTCGTGCCTCATCCGATACCGCGAAAACGTGATGCTGCTGATGGTCTTCGTCTCCGTGCCGCTGCTCTTCATGACCGGCGTGTCGTGGCCACAGTCTAGCATCCCCGGCTACTGGCAGGGTGTCTCCTGGATCTTCCCCAGCACCTTCGGTGTTCGCGCGTTCATCCGCGTGAACTCGATGGGCGCTTCGGTCAGCCAGGTCCTCCCCGAGCTCCGTATCCTCTGGATTCAGGCTGCCGTCTATCTCGGTATGGCCTGCCTCGTCTACCGCCATCAATTCCGGCTGATGAAGAAATACGCAAACAATTAAAATCCAATAAACAATATGATCATGAAAAGACAGAATTCCTTTATGCTCTTGGCATCGGTGATGCTGGTAACCATGAACCTTGCTTCGTGCAAGATGAGTAATAAACCCGTAGCCGAGACTTCGCGTATCGGCGAGATCCCCGAGGCCGCACAGTACATCGTCGGCATCGAGAAGTATGACTCCGTGATCGACTACGGCCAGGCTGCTAAGTGGCTCGATGTACCCGCAGCCCTTGTGAAGGACGGCACGCTCGATGGCACCGCTGCCGACAGCCTCAAGGCCGTCGACGTGTTCTACATCTATCCCACTGTGACCGGCTTCCGTCCCGAGACCGAGGTCTGCGATATGACCGACACGATGATGATTTCCGGCGCGAAGATGGTGCGTCAGATTCAGACCGGCGTGTTCGACGAGAGCTGCAATGTGTTCATGCCCTTGTACCGTCAGATCTCTATGCCGAAGCCTGGTAGCGACAATCGCGCCATCATCGACTACGTCTCTAAGTTCGATGCCACCGACGCGCTCGACTATTATCTGAACAACCTGAACCAGGGCCGTCCCTTCATCCTCGCCGGACACTCGCAGGGCGCCTCTGTCCTGATTGCCCTGCTTGAGAACTACATGACCAAGCATCCCGAGGCTTTGAAGCGTATGGTTGCTGCTTATCCCATCGGCTTTGCCGTGACCAAGGACTGGCTCGCCAAGACAGGCCTGAAGTTTGCTGAGGGTGCTACAGACACGGGTGTCATCGTTTCGTGGAACACCGAGGGTCCCACCAACCTGAAGGAGAATAACATGACCCTCGCCCCTGGTGGCATCAGCATCAACCCCATCAACTGGAAGCGCGACGACACCCCCGCCACGGTCAAGGAGAACCTCGGTTCGCTGACCTACGACGGCAAGCTCGTCACCCCCGGCATCGCCGACGCCCGTGTTGATACCGTTCGCGGCTCCGTTGTCGTCTCCTCCATCACCGAAAAAGAGCTCTACGCCGTCCCCGCCGATGGCGCCGCCATGTTCGGCCCCGAGAGCTACCATCTGCACGACTACGGCTTCTTCTTCAACAACTTCAAGCAGAACGTCGCCGATCGTATCGCTGCTTTTCTGAATAAGTAGCAATATTTCTTCCCCGAAAGTTTTGTGCTTTCGGGGATTTGTTGTACCTTTGCCTCGATATGAAGAAAAAGACTAAGCTGTCGCGCCGCATCACCTGGCGAGTAATCGCGATTGTGTCAATCACCAATGTGTTGGTCATTGGTGCTATATTCATGTTTGTCATGGCCATGTGCCTGCTGGAAAGCGACATGCGTGCACAATACCTGATGGAAGGGATAGAGGGCAGGATAGAGACGATGGTACAGGTGGTGAAGACGGCCACCTTTAACAACCGTGACGAGGTGGAAGCCCACTTGGAGAGTCCTGAGGCAGTCTTCGATGCCCTAGAGCGCGAACTACGGGTGAACAAGCGTCTCGTGGGTTGCTTTGCCGCCTTTGAGCCTGACTATTATAAAGGCCAGGGCAGATGGTTCGAAGCCTACGCATACTATACCGACAGCACTCACATTGAGCGCAGACAAATAGGCTCGCCAAAGCATGACTACTTCAACGGCGTGTGGTATGAGAAAGGATTTGGTCTGGAGAGAAACGACGACGGCTACCTGACTGATCCGTACTTCGATGATTCAGTCGGCAGCAGCATGTACTGCAGCTATGTCCTGCCCCTCTTTGACAGCAAAGGCCGCAAGGTGGGCGTCTATGGTGCAGATCTGAACCTTGATTGGATTGATAAGATGGTCCTCGGTGCGGAGGCGAAGGTCAAGCAGATAGGATCTATGGAAAGTGATCCGGATAATCCTGACGACGTCAATGCTTTCTTCATCCAGATTCTCGATAGTAAAGGTAAGAAGATTGCCGGTACTGAGACCATCGATGAAGAAACACTCAAGAAGATACAGGAGAACGACAGTCTCAGTGATAAAAAAATGAAGATTAATGACGAGACCTATTATCTCTATTCTAAGCGGATTGCCCATACCGGCTGGACCTTGGTTGTGGCGCAGCACTGGGAAATGGTGTTCTTCGATGGCATCATACTTGGCATCATCATTGTCTTCTTCATGGCCGTTGGCATGCTCGTCATCTTCTTTTTCATGAGCCGCAGTATTCGCCGTGCCACCAAACCTTTGGGCTTCTTGTCCGAATCGGCCCAGGAGGTGGCTAAAGGTAATTTCGATACATCGCTACCAACATTCAAGTACAATGATGAGGTGGCCCAGCTTCGCGATTCATTCGATACCATGCAGCAGTCGCTGAAGCAGTATGTGGAGGAACTGAAGGTGTCGACCGCCGCGAAGGCTTCCATAGAGAGTGAGTTGAATGTAGCTCAGAGTATCCAGATGTCGATGCTGCCAAAGACGTTTCCCGCCTTCCCTGAGCGCAAGGACATTGAACTCTATGCTGCACTGACGCCGGCCAAGGGCGTCGGTGGCGATCTCTATGATTTCTTTATCCACGACGAGAAACTCTTCTTCTGTATCGGCGACGTGTCGGGGAAGGGTGTACCGGCATCGCTAGTGATGGCCGTCACCCGGACGCTTTTCCGTAATATCTCGGCCCACACCGGAGAACCGAGCCATATCGTGGAGACCATGAACAAGAACATCAGCGAGGGCAATGATAACAATATGTTTGTTACGCTGTTTGTCGGTGTGCTCGATCTGGCTACAGGTCACCTGCGCTACTGCAACGCCGGCCATGATGCCCCATTCATCCAAAATGACCTGCTTCCCTGCGATCCGAATCTCCCCGTTGGTGCCATGCCGGACATATCGTTCTCCGAACAGGAAATAATGATCGCTCCTGACACTACCATTTTCCTCTATACCGACGGACTGACAGAGGCCGAGAATGCCACCTGCGAACTTTTCGGAATGCAGCGTGTTACCAACGTCATCACGCATTTTAACGGCTCTCCCCAGCAACTGATTGAGACCATGACCGATGCTGTACACAAATTCGTTGGTGATACTGAGCAGAGTGACGACCTCACCATGCTCGCCATAAAATATAAACAGAATACAACTATATGAAGATATTAACAAGAATGTGCATGGCCGTCGTGATGGCTGTCGCGAGTGGCAACGTGTATGCGCAGAAGAGTCCTGTCGGCATTGTCAGTGTGCAGGATTCTGTGAAAAGCATTCAGTTTGGCATCATATCATCGGTGGCTCCTGATGGTGGACATGGCCTGCAGTTGTCTGGTGTCTCGAACGCATCGGCGCAGAACTTCACCGGCTTGCAGTTGAGTAGCGTCAGCAACATCACCAACGGCATGGATCGCGGTCTGCAACTGTCAGGCATTCTGAATGTTTCAGAAGCAATGATGGGCGGTTGGCAATTTGGCGCTGTCAACTATACCGACTCACTGAACGGTGCACAGATAGGTGTGTTTAATATTGCCCGCAAGCGTCCGAAGGGTTGGCAGATAGGACTCATCAACCTGTCGTACGATAGCATTGGCCATAAGATAGGTCTGGTAAACGTTAACCCGATGACCGCCATCGACGTGATGTTGTATGGCGGTTCATCGACCAAGGCTAATATTGCTGTGCGCTATCGCAATCAGAGCACGTATAACATCCTGGGTGTGGGAACCCACTTCATGGGCCTCGACTCAAAGTTCTCCGGTGCTGTGTTCTACCGCCTGGGTCAGTATTTCCCGTTGACGGAGAAATGGAGCCTGAGCGGCGACATAGGCTATTACCATGTGGAGACCTTTGCCCAGAACTCTAACGACAAGCCCGAGCGCCTCTATTCCCTGCAGGCCCGTCTCAATGCCGACTATCAGATCAATCCGAAACTCGGAGCCTTTGCCTCGGTGGGCTGGGGACTCACACGCTACTACGACAAAAACGAGACCTATCGTAACCGTCCGTTGGTGGAGCTTGGTTTGACGTGGCGTCAGCCGCGCAACCAGCACGATACGTGGAAACGGGCCTGGGAGGAGAAACGGTCGAAACTGGTGTTCTCTGACTCCACGATGGCACAGCCCGTGAAGAAACGTTACTGGCAGGCCGCTGCCGAGGTGACGGGTATCAATGTGGGCGTACAGCTGTTCGATCGCTACGCCATTAATTCTGATTTTGCCCAGACCACCTTACGCACGCTGAAACGTAATTTCACCGATGGCATGGTATGGGACAATGATTTCTTCATCACCAACCTTTTTGCCCATCCCTATCACGGCAATCTCTATTTCAATGCTGCCCGTACCAACGGCCTCACTTTCTGGGAGTCGGCACCTTACGCCCTTGGCGGTTCGCTGATGTGGGAGTTCCTGGGTGAGACGGAGCCACCCGCCATCAACGATGTCATTGCTACTTCCATGGGTGGTATGGCCATCGGTGAGATGACACATCGGCTCAGTCGCACCATACTTGACGACCGTGACCGCGGCTTCTCCCGTTTCTTGCGTGAGGCGGCTGCTACCATCGTCAACCCCATTCAGGGTCTGCACCGTATCATCTCGGGTGATGCCTGGCGCGTTCGCAGCGATCATTATCGCTATCACGACTTCAACAAGATCCCCGTCGATGTGTCATTCTCTGTCGGTTGGCGCTATCTGGCCGACGATGGTGCTATGTTCCGTGGAATTCATGCTCCCTTTATCAACCTGACGCTGATGTATGGCACACCTGTCGATGGTGAGCGTCATACCACACCCTACGATTTCTTCGATCTGGAGTCGAACGCTGCATTTGGTGGCGGACAGCCGATGGTCAATCAACTTCTGATTGTAGGCCGTCTGTGGAGTACGCCTATTCTGGATAAGAAGGATATGGCAGGCGAGTTTGGTATCTACCAGCACTTCAACTATTACGATGCCAAGCCCATCGAAGACGGTTCGGAGCTGACCCCATATCGTATCAGCGAGGCGGCTGGCTTCGGTCCTGGTTTCATTTTCTCGCTGCCTCAGATTGGTGCCATCTCGAAGTTGGAACAACGTGTATTCCTCAGTGGCATTCTGCTCGGTGGTACCAAGAGTGACTATTTCAACGTCATTGAGCGCGACTACAACATGGGCAGCGGATTCAGCATCAAGTCGAAGACTCAGCTCGACTTCGGTAAGTTCGGCCGTTTCATACTCAATGCCAAGTACTTCCGTATCTACACGTGGAAGGGGTATGAGGACAAAGACTTGCAGGCCTACGCCGACGGCACCAAAGATCTGCACTACCTGAATGTGCAGGGCGACCATAGCAATGCAGCACTGTTGGTTATTAATCCTGTGATGGAGATGCACCTTACCCGTCAGTGGTCCATCACCTTGTCGGGAGCCTATTTCTCGCGCCGTACATATTATAAGTACTTCGACAAAGTGCATGCCAACACCTTCGAAACCAAGTTAGGACTGACTTGCCGTCTGTGAACATTACACCTATTATATATAATATATGAACGAGAAAGAAAACAAGCAGCCGAGTCTGCAATTGGAACTGCCACAGGATGTGGCACAGGGAGAGTATGCTAACTTCGCCATTATTACACACTCCAGCAGTGATTTTATCGTTGATTTCGCCCGTGTTCTGCCTGGCGTGCCTAAAGCCCAGGTGAAGAGTAGGGTGATCCTGGCCCCGGAACATGCCAAACGCCTGCTGGCTGCCCTGCAGGAGAATATCTTCCGCTATGAACGGGAGTTCGGTCCCATTAAGATTCCCACTCAGGAAGACCGCGCTGTGGCCCCATTTGACGTGCCAAAGGGCGAAGCATAGCCAAAGAGAGTGCTAATAATTTGTAAAAGTGTTATATCTTGTTAAATTAAACAGGGTATAACGCTTTTTCTTCATTATATATTAGGTGGAATCAGAAAATAGTTGTACCTTTGCAGCCCGAAACGCCCTTTTGTGACCAAATTGGGCGTGTAAAGTGTTGAATATAAACAAAATATAACATATAAATAATTAAAAAGTAAAAGTATTATGCCTACAATTTCACAATTGGTAAGAAAAGGCAGAAAGGTGATTGTCGACAAGTCGAAGTCACCCGCGCTGGACAACTGTCCTCAGCGTCGCGGTGTCTGTGTACGTGTCTATACGACAACCCCGAAGAAGCCTAATTCGGCTATGCGTAAAGTAGCCCGTGTTCGTCTGACAAATCAGAAGGAAGTTAACTCTTACATCCCCGGAGAGGGACACAACCTGCAGGAGCACTCTATTGTGCTCGTACGCGGTGGACGTGTGAAGGACCTGCCCGGTGTGCGTTATCACATCGTCCGCGGTACACTCGATACTGCCGGTGTGGCAAACCGCCTGCAGCGTCGCTCAAAGTACGGTGCCAAGCGCCCGAAGGCTAAGAAGTAAACTGACCGGAGAGGGTTAGACAGCCAAAAGAAACAGAAAACAAAACCGTTTTGCTGGAGAAGCATTAAAGAAAGGTTGAGTAAATGTCCAAGCGAAGGACGTTGAAGATCAAGTAAAGGACAGCCTCCAAGCAGAATTTAAAGATTCAAAACAAAATGAGAAAAGCAAAACCAAAGAAGCGTGTGATCCTGCCGGATCCAGTTTTTAATGACACCAAGGTGTCGAAGTTTGTGAACCACCTGATGTACGACGGTAAGAAGACCAAGTCGTATGAGATTTTCTACAATGCACTTGAGACCGTAAAGGGCAAGATGCAGAATGAAGAGAAGTCTGCTCTGGAGATCTGGAAGCAGGCTTTGGACAACATCACTCCCCAGGTGGAGGTGAAGAGCCGCCGTATCGGTGGTGCTACCTTCCAGGTGCCTACGGAGATCCGTCCCGACCGTAAGGAGAGTATCTCAATGAAGAACATGATCCAGTTCGCCCGCAAGCGCAGCGGCAAGTCAATGGCCGACAAGCTCGCAGCTGAGATTATGGACGCCTTCAATAACCAGGGTGGTGCCTTCAAGCGTAAGGAGGATATGCACCGCATGGCTGAGGCTAACCGCGCATTTGCACACTTCAGATTCTAAGGATAAGGTAATAGTATATTAGGTAAAAAGATAAAAGGATAATAGACAATGGCAAATCGCGATTTACATTTGACCCGTAACATCGGTATTATGGCTCACATCGATGCCGGTAAGACCACGACCTCTGAGCGTATCCTGTTTTATACAGGTAAGACGCACAAGATCGGCGAGGTGCATGATGGAGCTGCTACGATGGACTGGATGGCCCAGGAACAGGAGCGCGGTATCACTATCACTTCCGCTGCTACGACCTGTAACTGGACATGGAACAACAAGCAATACAAGATTAACCTGATTGATACTCCGGGACACGTAGACTTCACCGCTGAGGTGGAGCGTTCGCTGCGTGTGCTCGATGGTGCAGTGGCAACTTATTCTGCCGCCGACGGTGTGCAGCCTCAGTCTGAGACTGTATGGCGTCAGGCCGACAAATACAATGTTCCCCGTATCGGTTATGTGAACAAGATGGACCGCTCTGGCGCTGACTTCTTCGAGACAGTACAGCAGATGCGTGACATCCTTGGTGCCAACCCCGTAGTGATTCAGGTGCCTATCGGTGCTGAGGAGAACTTCAAGGGTCTGGTTGACCTGATTAAGATGAAGGCTATCCTGTGGCATGATGAGACCATGGGCGCAGAGTATGACATCGAGGATATTCCCGCTGACCTGCAGGCAGAGTGCGACGACTGGCGTAACAAGCTGCTCGAGGCTGCTGCCGAATATGACGAGGCTCTGATGGAGAAGTATTTCGATGATCCTGCCTCAATCACCGAGGAAGAGATCATCGCTGCTATCCGTAAGGGTACCATCGCCATGCAGTGCACCCCGATGCTGCTCGGTTCTTCATACAAGAACAAGGGTGTGCAGCCCCTGCTCGACTATGTGTGCGCCTTCCTGCCCGCTCCCGTTGACGTGGAGATGGTGATGGGTACCAATCCCAACACTGAGGAGGAAGAGGGCCGCAAGCCTTCTGAGGACGAGCCTACATCCGCTCTCGCCTTCAAGATCGCAACCGATCCGTACATGGGTCGTCTGGTGTTCTTCCGTGTCTACTCTGGTAGCGTGAAGGCCGGTTCTTATGTGTTCAATCCCCGTTCGGGTAAGAAAGAGCGTATCAGCCGTCTGTTCCAGATGAACTCCAACAAGGAGATTCCCATGGAGTCGATCGACGCTGGTGATATTGGCGCAGGCGTAGGTTTCAAGGATATCCGTACGGGTGATACCCTCTGTGAGGAGGATAAGCCCATCGTATTGGAGTCGATGACCTTCCCTGACACGGTGATCTCTATTGCCGTTGAACCGAAGTCTCAGGCTGACGTGGCTAAATTGGATAACGGTCTGGCTAAGTTGGCTGAAGAGGATCCTACCTTCACTGTCCGTACCGACGAGCAGAGTGGTCAGACCATTATCTCCGGTATGGGTGAGCTTCACTTGGATATCATCATTGACCGACTGAAGCGTGAGTTCAAGGTAGAGTGTAATCAGGGTAAGCCTCAGGTGAACTATAAGGAGGCAATCACCAAGACTGTGATGAACTATCGTGAGGTTTACAAGAAGCAGTCGGGTGGTCGCGGTAAGTTCGCCGATATCATCGTGAACGTCGGTCCTGTCGACGAGGATTACGATATCAAGGAGAATGGACCTCTGCAGTTCGTCAATGAAGTGAAGGGCGGTAACATTCCTAAGGAGTATATCCCCGCCATCCAGAAGGGCTTCGAGGCTTCTCTGAAGAATGGTATCCTTGGTGGCTACCCGATGGATTCGCTGAAGGTGGTTGTGGTTGACGGTTCATTCCACCCGGTTGACTCTGACCAGCTGTCGTTCGAGGTTTGTGCCCAGATGGCTTACAAGGCAATCTGTGCTCAGGCTAAGCCCGTACTGATGGAACCCATCATGAAGCTTGAGGTAGTTACACCTGAGGAGAATATGGGTGATGTGATCGGTGACCTGAACAAGCGTCGCGGTCAGGTAGAGGGTATGGACGAGGCTCGTTCGGGTGCCCGTGTCGTAAAGGCAATGGTTCCCCTGTCGGAGATGTTCGGTTATGTGACCGCCCTGCGTACCATCACTTCTGGCCGTGCTACCAGTTCTATGGAGTATGATCACCACGCTCCGCTGTCTTCAGCTCTGGCTAAGGCCGTGCTCGAGGAGGTGAAGGGCCGTGCAGACCTGGTATAAAGGTAAGAAAGTAAAACGGAGTGCCGCTGAGCAAATGACTCTTTAGCGGCCTCCATATTTAAATAACAATTAAAACAGTAAAAGACAATGAGTCAGAAAATTCGTATCAAGCTGAAGAGCTACGACCACAAATTGGTCGACAAGTCAGCAGAGAAAATCGTGAAGGCTGTGAAGGCCACCGGTGCTATCATCAGCGGTCCTATTCCCCTTCCCACTCACAAGCGTATCTACACCGTCAACCGCTCTACCTTCGTCAACAAGAAGGCTCGTGAGCAGTTCCAGTTGTCAGACTACAAGCGTCTGATCGATATCTACAGCTCTACCGCTAAGACCGTAGACGCTCTGATGAAGCTCGAACTTCCCAGTGGTGTTGAGGTTGAGATCAAGGTATAGGATTAAAAAATCTTAAATTAAGTTATGAGACGTGTAATTTTATTGCGCGTCTCATTATTTATATGTACCTTTGCAGCCGCAAAAGTGGCCATTGCGCTGGCTTTAGGCTATCAAACCACTGAAATAGAACGGTTTAGCTGCCCGGAAGGGTTATGCTGACTGTTTCTGTTTTTGCGCGTATTATAAACTTATATATTTAACAACATTATTAATTTTAAACTGAAATGCCAGGATTAATTGGAAGAAAAATCGGAATGACATCCGTTTTCAGTGCCGACGGTAAGAATGTACCGTGCACTGTTATCGAAGCTGGTCCTTGTGTTGTTACTCAGGTTAAGTCTGTTGAGAAGGACGGTTACAAGGCCGTTCAGCTCGCCTTCGGAGAGAAGAAGGAGAAGAATACCTCTAAGCCAATGATGGGTATCTTCAAGAAGGCTAACACAACACCAAAGGCCCACTTGGCCGAGTTCAAGTTTGACGAGGAGTACAACCTCGGCGACACCGTGACTGTCGACATCTTCGAGGGTGCCGAGTTCGTAGACGTTGTCGGAACCTCTAAAGGTAAAGGCTTCCAGGGCGTTGTGAAGCGTCATGGTTTCGGTGGTGTAGGCCAGAGCACTCATGGTCAGGACGACCGTCTGCGCAAGCCGGGTTCCATCGGTGCTTGTTCTTATCCCGCCAAGGTGTTCAAGGGAATGCGTATGGGCGGCCAGATGGGAGGTGACAGAGTGACCACTCAGAACCTCAAAGTGTTAAAGGTAATTCCAGAGCATAATCTGATTCTCGTGAAGGGAAGCTGCGCTGGTTGTAATGGTTCAACTGTAATAATCAACAAGTAAGATGGAAGTTAGCGTATTAAATATCAAAGGTCAGGAGACCGGACGCAAGGTGACTCTGAATGAGGCCATCTTCGGCATTGAACCTAATGATCACGTGATTTATCTGGATGTGAAGCAGTATCTTGCCAACCAGCGTCAGGGTACAGCCAAGTCAAAGGAGAGAAGTGAGATCTCCGGCTCTACTCGTAAGCTCGGTCGTCAGAAGGGCGGCGGCGGTGCCCGTCATGGTGATATCAACTCACCCCTGCTGCGCGGTGGTGCCCGTGTGTTCGGTCCCACACCTCGTGACTACGGCTTCAAGCTGAACAAGAAGGTGAAGGTTCTTGCTCGTAAATCTGCATTGAGCTATAAGGCTCAGGAGAATGCTATCGTTGTCGTTGAGGACTTCAATATGGAGGCCCCGAAGACCAAGGAGTTCGTAGCAATTGCCAAGAACCTGAAGGTTGACGGCAAGAAGACCCTTTTCCTGATGGCAGACACTAATAACAATGTATATCTGTCGGCTCGCAACCTGCAGGGTAGTGAGGTGCTCGAGGCCAGCAAGGTGAATACCTACAAGGTGTTGAATGCTGATGTCGTGATTATCACCGAGAAGTCACTGCAGACCATCGACGGTATCTTAAACAAGTAAAAAGGAGACACAGGTTATGGCATTTATCATCAAACCGATAGTCACTGAGAAGATGACTAAGATTACAGACAAGTCTTCTGTTGAGCGTACTTACAAGGTGAAGGGTCAGGAGAGAACCAAAAAGGCTGAGGTCAAGTATGGTTTTATCGTGAAGCCCGAGGCCAACAAGATCGAGATCAAGAAGGAGATCGAGAGTCTGTATAATGTTACAGTATTAGATGTGAACACGATTCGTTATGCCGGCAAGCGCAGCTCTCGTTATACGAAGGCTGGTCTGATCCGTGGCCAGAAGAACGCGTTCAAGAAGGCAATCGTCACACTGAAGGATGGCGATACAATTGATTTTTATAGCAATATTCAATAAAAGAAATGGCAGTACGTAAATTAAAGCCCGTTACTCCGGGTCAAAGACACAAGGTTATTGGCACGTTCGAGGATATTACTGCATCCGTGCCAGAGAAGTCTCTCGTTTACGGTAAGCGCTCAACCGGTGGTCGAAACAACACCGGTAAGATGACGGTCCGCTACATGGGCGGCGGTCACAAGAGGAAGTATCGTCTGATCGACTTCAAGCGAGAGAAAGATGGTGTTCCAGCTGTAGTAAAGACAATCGAGTATGATCCGAACCGTTCGGCTCGTATCGCTCTGCTCTTCTACGCTGATGGTGAAAAACGTTACATTATTGCTCCTAATGGACTGCAGGTTGGTGCAACTCTGATGTCTGGTGCGGATGCAGTGCCCGAGGTGGGTAATGCACTTCCGTTGGCCAACATCCCCGTGGGTACTGTTATCCACAACATTGAGATGCGTCCCGGACAGGGTGCCAAGCTCGTTCGTTCGGCTGGTAATTTTGCTCAGTTGACTTCTCGTGAGGGCAGCTATTGTGTGATTAAGCTCCCTTCAGGCGAGACTCGTCAGATTCTCTCTGCTTGTAAGGCTACTGTAGGTAGTGTTGGTAATTCAGACCATGCTCTTGAGCAGTCTGGTAAGGCCGGTCGCAGCCGTTGGCTGGGTCGTCGCCCGCACAACCGTGGTGTTGTTATGAACCCGCATGATCACCCGATGGGTGGTGGTGAAGGACGTCAGTCTGGAGGTCACCCACGTTCACGCAAGGGTCTGTACGCTAAGGGTCTCAAGACTCGTGCACCGAAGAAGCTTTCGAACAAGTATATTATCGAAAGAGCTAACAAGAAGTAATCACGAAGTTAATTAGAAGAGTAAATTATGAGTCGTTCATTAAAGAAAGGTCCGTACATCAACGTATCACTCGAGAAGAAGATTCTCGCTATGAATGAGAGTGGTAAGAAGAATGTCGTCAAGACATGGGCCAGAGCATCAATGATTTCCCCGGACTTCGTGGGACACACTGTTGCAGTTCATAACGGTAATAAGTTTATCCCTGTCTACGTTACTGAAAACATGGTCGGTCACAAGCTCGGTGAGTTCGCACCCACCCGTCGCTTCGGTGGTCACGCCGGTAACAAGAAGTAATCCCAGGGGTAGTTAAGAATTAAGAATTAAGAATTAAGAAATTACAATGGGAGCAAGAAAACATATTAAGGCTGAAGAAAGAAAAACAGCACTTAAGACACAGTATTTTGCCAAGCTGAAAGGCTGCCCCTCATCACCCCGCAAGATGCGCTATGTCGTGGATATGATCCGCGGTATGGAGGTGAATCGTGCACTGGGTGTGCTTCGTTTCTCGAAGAAGGCAGCTGCAGCTGATGTAGAGAAACTCCTCCGCTCTGCCATCGCCAACTGGGAAGCTAAGAACGATCGCAAGGCTGAGGACGGTGAGCTGTTCGTCACCCGTATCTTCGTTGATGAGGGTGTGACAATGAAGAGAATGAGACCGGCACCTCAGGGCCGTGGCTACCGCATCCGTAAGCGTAGCAACCACGTGACTCTGTTCGTTGACGCTAAAACTAATGACGTAAAAGAATAAGTATGGGACAGAAAGTTAATCCAATTAGCAACCGTCTGGGTATCGTAAGAGGTTGGGATTCAAATTGGTTCGGAGGCAAGAGCTTCGGCGATAACCTGGTAGAGGATCAGAAGATCCGCAAGTACCTGAACGAGCGTCTGGCTAAGGCGAGCGTGTCGAAGATTGTCATCGAGCGTACACTCAAGCTGGTTACCATTACTATCTGTACTGCCCGTCCGGGTATCGTCATCGGTAAAGGTGGTCAAGACGTTGACAAGCTGAAGGAAGAGCTGAAGAAGCTCTATGATAAGGAGATTCAAATTAACATCTTTGAGGTGAAGCGTCCGGAACTCGACGCAACCATCGTGGCTAATAACATCGCTCGCCAGATAGAGGGTAAGATTGCTTACCGCCGTGCTATCAAGATGGCTATTCAGAACACGATGCGCGCAGGTGCCGAGGGTATCAAGGTACTGATTTCCGGTCGTCTCAACGGAGCTGAAATCGCACGTAGCGAGATGTTGAAGGAAGGCCGTACACCATTGCACACCTTCCGTGCAGACATTGACTACTGCCATGCCGAGGCTTTGACAAAAGTTGGTATCCTGGGTATCAAAGTGTGGATTTGCCGCGGTGAGATTTATGGCAAGGTTGACCTTGCACCAAACTTCTCTCAAGAGAAGGCTGGCGCTCGTCAGGGTGGTCGCGAGGGTCGTGGCGGTGACAGAAAGTTCCGTAACAAGAAGAAGTAATAATCGTTTAAAGAAAGAAGCTTATTATGTTACAGCCTAAGAGAGTTAGATATAGAAGACCTCAGGATGGACGCGGCAACAAAGGCAACGCCCACAGAGGTACAACGCTGGCCTTCGGCAGCTTCGGCATTAAGACAATGGATGCCAAGTGGATCGACAGCCGCCAGATTGAGGCAGCCCGTGTTGCCATTAACCGTTATATGAACCGTGAGGGTCAGGTATGGATCCGCATCTTCCCGGACAAACCCATCACTCGCAAGCCTGCTGACGTGCGAATGGGTAAGGGTAAGGGAGATCCCGCCGGATGGGTAGCACCCGTGACTCCTGGTCGTATCCTCTTCGAAGTAGAAGGTGTTCCTTTTGATGTTGCCAAGGAGGCTCTCCGCCTCGGTGCTCAGAAGCTGCCTGTGAAGACCAAGTTTGTAGTAAGACGTGATTACGATAAAAACGCTTAATTGAGTATGAAGATTAAAGAAGTAAGAGAGCTCGAGACCAAGGATTTGGCAGAGCGCATTGAGGCTGAGGTTGCCAAGTACAACCAGATGAAGTTGAACCATGCCATCTCACCGCTGGAGAATCCATCTCAGATTAAGGCTACTCGTCGTGATATTGCACGTATGAAATCAGAACTTCATCAGAGAGAACTTAACAAATAACAATGGTCCAGATGGAAACAAGAAATTTAAGAAAGACAAGACAGGGTGTCGTTATCAGCAACAAGATGGATAAAACCATTGTTATTGCCGCTAAGTTCAAGGAGAAGCACCCTATTTATGGTAAGTTTGTCCAGAAGACAAAGAAGTATCATGCACACGACGAGAAGAACGAGTGCAATATCGGTGATACCGTGCTCATTATGGAAACCCGTCCTCTGTCAAAGACAAAGAGATGGAGATTAGTTCAAATTGTTGAAAAAGCTAAGTAATTATGATACAAGCAGAATCAAGACTTACAGTTGCTGATAACAGCGGTGCCCGCGAAGCTCTTTGCATCCGCGTGCTGGGTGGTACCCGCCGCCGTTACGCCAGCGTAGGTGATGTGATTGTCGTTGCCATCAAGAACGCAATCCCCACCAGTGACGTTAAAAAAGGTGCAGTATCAAAGGCTTTGGTTGTTCGTACCAAGAAGGAAATCCGCCGTGCTGATGGCTCGTACATCCGCTTCGACGACAACGCTTGTGTACTGCTGAACAACGCCGGCGAACTTCGCGGCAGCCGTATCTTCGGCCCCGTAGCCCGCGAACTCCGTGCTGTCAATATGAAAGTCGTTTCTTTGGCACCTGAGGTTCTTTAATGATTAAAAGAAGAAAGAGAAATGAACAAGTTGAAAATTAGAAAAAACGATACAGTCGTTGTGCTGGCCGGTGTGGACAAGGGCAAGACTGGTAAGGTGCTGAAGGTCTTAGTCGAGAAGCAGCGTGCACTGGTTGAGGGTGTGAACATCATGACCAAGAGCACAAAGCCCTCTGCTAAGAATCCTCAAGGTGGTTTTGTGAAGCAGGAGGCTCCTATTCACATTTCTAATCTGAGTTTGATTGATCCTAAGAGCGGAAAGGCCACCCGTGTGGCTATCAAGCACGAAGGAAAGAATGTCATCCGTATCGCTAAAAAGTCAGGGGAGGAGATTAAGTAATGAATACAGCAGAACTTAAGAAGACGTACAACGAGCAGATTGCTCCCGCGCTGAAGAAGCAGTTTAACTACAGTTCAGCCATGCAGATTCCTGTGCTGAAGAAGATCGTGATTAACCAGGGTCTGGGTGATGCTACGCAGGACAAGAAGATCATCGACGTAGCCATCAACGAAATCACGGCCATCACCGGCCAGAAGGCTGTCGCCACCTACTCCCGCAAGGATATCGCCAACTTCAAGCTCCGTAAGAAGATGCCCATCGGCGTGATGGTAACACTGCGCCGTGAGCGTATGTACGAGTTCCTGGAGAAACTGGTACGCGTGGCTCTGCCCCGTATCCGTGACTTCAAGGGTATCGAGAGCAAGTTCGACGGACGTGGAAACTACACACTGGGTATCCAGGAGCAGATTATTTTCCCCGAGATTAACATCGATTCAGTGGATCGCATCCAGGGTATGAACATTACCTTCGTTACCACCGCCAAGACGGATGAGGAAGGTTTCGCTCTGCTCAAGGCTTTCGGTCTGCCGTTTAAGAACGCTAAAAACGATTAAGAGATATGGCAAAAGAATCAATGAAGGCCCGCGAGGTAAAGCGCGCCAAGCTGGTAGCCCGCTACGCTGAGAAACGTGCCGCACTGAAGAAGATCATTGCTACGAGTGAGGACCCTGCTGAAGCATACGAGGCAGCTCGCAAGCTCCAGAGCATTCCCAAGAATGCCAACCCCATCCGTCTGCACAACCGTTGCAAGATCACCGGTCGTCCCAAGGGTTACATGCGCCAGTTCGGTCTTTCCCGTATCCAGTTCCGTGAGATGGCATCAAGCGGTCTGATTCCGGGAGTGAAGAAGGCAAGCTGGTAAATGCATCATGCATAATAGAGATTTTATTTATTAATATTGTCGGGGCAGTCCCGATCAATTAAAAACAATTTTTTATGACAGATCCAATAGCAGATTATCTGACCAGACTCAGAAACGCCATCATGGCCAACCACCGCGTGGTTGAGGTTCCTGCGTCTAACTTGAAGAAGGAAATCACCAAGATCCTCTTCGAGAAGGGTTACATCCTGAACTACAAGTTCGTCGAGGATGGTCCCCAAGGTACCATTAAGGTTGCTCTGAAGTATGATCCCGCAACGCGTGAGAATGCTATCAAGTGCCTGAAGAGAGTGTCAACACCCGGTCTTCGCAAGTACACCGGTTACAAAGACATGCCGAGAGTTATTAACGGATTAGGTATCGCCATCTTATCTACATCCCAAGGTGTAATGACAGACAAGGAGGCCAAGGCGCTGAAAATCGGCGGCGAGGTTCTTTGCTACGTTTATTAATTGGAGGAACGCATTATGTCAAGAATAGGTAAATTACCAATTAGTATTCCTGCAGGCGTGACAATCAGCCAGGGAAATGACGGTGTCGTTACCGTAAAGGGTCCGAAGGGTGAACTGACCCAGAAGGTCGATCCCTCTATCATTGTGAAGATTGAAAATGGTCAGGTAACTTTTGAAGTCGATGAGAAGAGCCCGGTAAACCTCAAGCAGAAGCAGGCTTTCCATGGCCTTTATCGTGCACTGGTCAACAACATGGTTGTTGGTGTGAGCGAGGGCTATAAGAAGGAGTTAGAGCTGGTCGGCGTCGGTTACCGCGTGTCCAACCAGGGCAACCTGATTGAGTTCTCACTCGGCTATACGCACCCCATCTTCATCCAGCTCCCCAAGGAGGTGAAGGTTGAGACCAAGATGGAGCGTAACCAGAACCCGCAGATTATCCTCGAGTCTTGCGACAAGCAGCTCATCGGTCTTATCTGCGCCAAAATTCGTTCTTTCCGCAAGCCGGAGCCGTACAAGGGCAAGGGTATTTTGTTCAAGGGTGAGGTTATCCGTCGTAAGTCGGGTAAGTCAGCCGCTGCGAAGTAATCTTGAAAATTAAACATTAAAGATTAAACATTAAAGATTATGACAACAAAGAAAGTAGAAAGACGAATTAAGATCAAATATAGAATTCGCAAGAACGTATTCGGCACAGCCGAGCGTCCCCGTATGAGCGTGTTCCGCAGCAACAAGCAGATCTACGTTCAGATAATTAACGATTTGGAAGGTAAAACACTCGCATCTGCATCTTCACTGGGTCTTGAGGCTATGCCGAAGATTGAGCAGGCTGAGAAGGTTGGAGAGCTTGTTGCCCAGAAGGCACAGGCAGCCGGCGTTACCGCTGTTGTCTTCGACCGTAACGGCTATCTCTATCACGGCCGCGTAAAGTCACTCGCTGATGGTGCCCGTAAAGGTGGACTTAAATTTTAAACGATTATGGCAATGAACAAAGTTAAGATAAATAGCGACGTAGAGTTGAAAGACAGACTGGTTGCCATCAACCGTGTTACGAAGGTAACGAAGGGTGGTCGCACCTTTACTTTCGCAGCCATTGTGGTTGTCGGTGACGGCAACGGCATCATCGGCTGGGGTCTTGGCAAGGCTGGTGAAGTAACAGCCGCCATCGCCAAGGGTGTTGAGGCAGCAAAGAAGAATCTTGTTAAGGTTCCTGTATTGAAGGGTACTATTCCCCACGAGATGGAAGCACGCTTCGGCGGTGCACAGGTATTCCTCCGTCCCGCAGCAGCTGGTACCGGTCTTGTAGCCGGTGGTGCTATGCGTGCCGTTCTGGAGAGTGTTGGCGTGAAGGACGTCCTCGCTAAGTCGAAGGGCTCTTCCAACCCCCACAACCTCGTGAAGGCTACCATCGTTGCACTGACTCAGATGCGCGATGCCTATACCGTAGCAGGAGACCGTGGAATCAGTATGGAAAAAGTATTTAGAGGATAAAGGAGATTATAACTATGGCAACAATTAAGATTAAGCAGATCAAGAGCAAAATCGGTTATCCCGTTGACCAGAAGCGTACCCTCGAGGCACTGGGACTTCGTAAGATCTCTCAGGTCGTAGAGAAGGAAGATACTCCCGCTATCCGTGGTATGATCCGCAAGGTTCATCACCTGGTAACAGTAATCGATTAATATTTTCACAACTTTAAAAAGATTCGATCATGAAATTAAATAATTTGAAACCAGCCGAGGGCTCTACGCATGCACGTCGTAGAATCGGCCGTGGTCCGGGCTCTGGCCTGGGTGGCACGTCAACCCGTGGTCACAAGGGTGCCAAGGCACGTTCTGGTTACAAGAAGAAGGTAGGTTTTGAAGGTGGTCAGATGCCGCTGCAGCGTCGTGTTCCGAAGTCTGGCTTCAAGAACATCAACCACAAGGAGTACTTTGCAGTTAACCTGTCAACACTTCAGAAGCTGGCCGAGAAGAAGAACCTCACCAAGATTGGCGTAGCAGAACTCGTGGCTGCCGGTCTTACCAATGGCAAGGAACTCATCAAGGTTCTTGGCAACGGTGAGCTGAAGGCTAAGATTGATGTCGAGGCCAATGCATTCTCAAAGACTGCCGAGGAGGCTATCAAGGCAGTTGGTGGTAACGCAACAATAATCTAAGAAAAATGAAGAAGTTTATAGAGACACTGAAGAACATTTGGAAGATTGAGGATCTGCGCCAGCGCATCCTGATCACGATGCTGTTTATAGCAATTTACCGTTTCGGTTCATTCGTGGTACTTCCTGGTATCAATCCTGCCAAGTTGGACTTGCTCCAGCAGCAGACACAAGGCGGTCTGATGTCGCTCCTCGACATGTTCTCCGGTGGTGCATTTTCCAATGCGTCTATCTTCGCGCTTGGAATCATGCCTTACATCTCTGCTTCTATCGTGATGCAGCTCCTCGCTGTTGCTGTACCTTATTTCCAGAAGATGCAGCGTGAGGGTGAGAGCGGACGTAAGAAGATCAGCATGTACACCCGTTACCTGACAGTGGCTATCCTGCTGTTCCAGGCACCAGGTTACCTGATGAACCTCCGTGCACAGGCAAGCGAGGCCCTGGTGGGTATCGACTGGTCGGTATTCATGGTTCCCGCTACCATCATCCTTGCAGCAGGCAGTATGTTCATCCTCTGGCTGGGTGAGCGCATTACCGATAAGGGTATTGGAAACGGTATCTCTATCATCATTATGATTGGTATCATCGCCCGTCTGCCGCAGGCCTTCATCCAGGAGGTCGGCTCACGCTTCACGGCAATCACCGGTGGTGGTCTGGTCATGTTCCTGGTCGAGATCCTCATCCTCTACGCAGTAGTATGTGCATCGATTCTTTTGGTACAGGGTGTCCGCAAGGTGCCCGTACAGTATGCAAAGCGCCTGGTAGGCAATCAGCAGTATGGTGGTGCGCGTCAGTACATCCCCCTGAAGCTGTTTGCTGCTAACGTAATGCCTATCATCTTTGCCCAGGCAATCATGTTCATTCCGCTGGCACTCATTCAGTATGGTGACCCCCAGAATTCCAACTGGGTTGTACGCAACCTCATGGATCACCACAGCTGGCTGTATAACGTGGTATTTGCAGTGCTCATCATTGCATTCACCTATTTCTACACAGCCATCACGCTGAATCCTACCCAGATGGCAGAGGACATGAAACGCAATAACGGTTTCATTCCCGGCATCAAGCCAGGAAAGGACACAGCCGACTACATTGATACCGTGATGTCACGTATCACACTGCCCGGCTCTCTGTTCATTGCCTTCATCGCCATCATGCCAGCTTTCGCAGGACTGCTGAATGTTCAGGACGCTTTCTCTCAGTTCTTTGGAGGAACATCACTGCTGATTCTCGTCGGTGTCGTGCTCGACACACTTGCACAGATTGAGAGTCACCTGCTGATGCGCCATTACGACGGTCTGCTCGGCTCTGGCCGAATCCACGGACGTGGCATGCAGGCATACTAATATTCTTCGATGAAGGTATTTCTGAAGACTGAAGATGAAATTGAGCTGATGCGCCAGGCGAACCTGCTTGTCGGGAAAACCCTTGGCGAATTGGCAACACATATCAAACCCGGCGTAACGACCCTCCAGTTGGATAGGATAGCCGACACGTTCATACGTGACCACGGCGCTGTCCCCACTTTCAAGGGCTTCCCTAATCCATATGGAGGGCCGTTTCCAGCCAGCATCTGTACGTCGGTAAACGACGTCGTGGTGCATGGCGTGCCCAACCAGGAGACGGTCCTCAAGGAGGGCGACATCATCTCCATCGACTGCGGCACATTGCTCAATGGCTTCTGTGGCGACTCTTGCTACACCTTCTGTGTGGGTGAGGTGGCTGACGATGTACGACAGCTCCTGCGAACCACCAAGGAGGCACTCTATAAAGGCATTGAAGCAGCCCAGGCCGGACACCATCTCG
>JAEEGK010002632.1_pt1 | contig 44988 bp, 41 predicted proteins | sample 8958771 | NCBI WGS metagenome assembly JAEEGK01 (sample SAMN16246547, study PRJNA631951) | gut metagenome | biome: gut microbiome; feature: rumen; material: SC-attached | host: Bos | place: Iran: Karaj | collected 2018-10
AGATAGAAGACAAGGTTATTCCGACACCATATTCTGAACGTGGTGGTGTGCCGGTTGAACCGATGATAACAACCCAGTGGTTTGTTGATGCGGAAAAATTGGCGGTACCTGCGATTAAGGCGGTGGAAGAAGGCAAAATTAAATTCATGCCGGAACATCGTTATAACTTGTTTATGGCGTGGATGAAAAATATTCGTCCATGGAACATTTCGCGTCAATTATGGTGGGGGCATCGCATACCGGCGTGGTATGATGCAGAAGGTAATGTATACGTTGCCGAAACCAAGGAAGATGCGGTCAAACAATCTGGGGGCAAAGAATTAACCCAAGATCCCGATACATTGGATACATGGTTTTCATCGGGTCAATGGCCATTTGCCACATTAGATTGGCCCGAAAATACACCAGAATTGGCCAAATATTATCCAACCGATTATTTGTGTACTGGATTTGATTTAATCTTTTTCTGGGTTTCGCGTATGATAATGATGTCTTTGTATGCGACAGGTCAGGTTCCATTTAAGACAGTTTATATGCATGGTATGGTTGTTGACAAGTTCGGCAAGAAAATGTCCAAGAGCAAGGGCAACGGTACCGACCCATTGGATGCAATAGAGAAATTCGGTGTGGATGCGATACGTTATTGGGTTGCAACTGCGCCAATCGGAACAAATTTACCGTATAACGAAGACGAAGTGAAACGCGGTTCTAAATTGTTAACTAAACTTTGGAACGCCGCGAAGTATGTTTTGATGAATTTGGAAGATTTTGATCCGAAAACGGCAAAGCAAGTACCAGTATCTGAACGGTTCATTGAAGACCGTTGGGTTCTGTCAGAAATGAACAAGGCGATTGCCGAAACACGCAAAAATTTGGATAAATATTTCAATTACAATGCGCGCAGTGCGATTGACGCGTTCTTTTGGGATATCCTTTGCGACCAGTATTTGGAATTCATCAAAGATCGTTTCTGGTCACCGGAAAAATACGGTGCGGAATCCAAACTTTCGGCACAATGGACATTGTGGACAGTGTTGCGTGCAATAATCGGTCTGTATGCGCCGTTTATTCCGTTCCTGACCGAAGAATTATGGCAAAAGATATACCAACCCTATGAGGGTGGCAAAACGTTGCACCTGACCGAATATCCGTCTGTAAATGCGGAATACGAAACTGATGTTTCCGATATGCAATATGCGATTGACACGATTCATGCGGTTCGGGGTTTGCGCACTGAACGCAAGATTGGCAATGGCGCGAAACTTGAAACATTGACGGTTTTGCCAAACGTTCCAACGAATTTGTATGATTTGATAAAGTCCGCAGCACGTGCAAACAATATTGTTGTTGGTGATGCGGTTGACTTTGTTGTTGCAGAATCTGGAGAAAAATAATGTCTGATTCAGCCAAACTGGTTATAAACCGCGAATTAAGAACCTATCAGTGTGATAGGTATGGTAACATGCGACCTGGGATACTGATGAACGAGCTTCAGGGTATGGGTGATGCCAATGCTGAAAAAATGGGGTATGGGCGGACATTTATTCATGAAAAAAAGGTTGGTTGGGTTGTTACGCATTACTTGGTTGATATTGTGGAAATGCCACGAAATGGTGAGATATTAACCTATTCAACATGGGCGGCAACACATGACAGTTTGCGTGCAACCCGTGATTTTGAAATCTGCGATTCAAATGGAAAATTAAAAGTTCGGGCAACATCGCAATGGGTTCTGTTTGATTTAGAAAAACGCCGTATAGTTCGCATAGATGATTGGATAAACCCAGATATATGGCCGGTTGGTATGGAACGCGCATACAATCGTAAATTTGAGAAATTTGCAGATTTTGATGCGGAGAAAACGCATACATTTAAATGTCGGTTTGACGATATTGATGAAAATCAGCATATAAATAATGCGGTTTATGCGGTGTGGGCGACGGAAAGCGTTGGATACGAATATCGCGACACACACACATTAAAACGCATAGAATTGAATTATAAACACGAAATCAGTCCCACCACGCCAGAGGTTTATATTGATGTTAAAATAGATGGCCTGACGACATATCATAAAATACGCACGGCGGACGAAGGCGAAAAGGCATTGATAGTGTGTTATTGGGAATCGCGTGAATAAACAAAATTAAAAAACCGGCATTTCGCCGGCTTTTTTAATATTTTAATTTCTTATTCCACCCAAATAGATGCCATATTTGAAACGGTACCACTGGCATTCGGGTCGCCACTTGCAACAGGAACTTGGGTATATGCCCATGTTGCACCACCAGTTAAAACCTTATTCTGAGAACCAGTTGTGGATGCTGGAACTAAACCGACTGTACCTGCTGCACTGGATGATGCTGCACCCATTGTTGGAATGTCCACAGCTTTATTCGTAACTGTAAGCGCTGTACCAGCCGCTTTAACTGTTTCAATAACGTTCGCATCCGCAACGATGTTAACTGTTTGATCCGTTGCGCTGTTCGCGGTAAATGTTCCCTTGCTTGTGCCGTTCTGTTGGATAGTAAGGGTTTTATTATTAACTGTTGGCAGTGATGCACTTGTTATATAACCTTGGCTTGTAATCGCTTTATATACTGCCTTTGCAGATGGGTATGTAGTATCTGTAGAAGAATCAGATAACACAGAACCAGTCGCAGAACCCTGTTTAACCAAATTCGTTGTTGTTTGTGCATTTTTTACCGCAACACTTTGTGCAGAACCACCTGCTTGTGTCACACTGATCGTGCCGTCTGTGGTACCAGTATCAAATGTATATGTCGTATCGGTAAATTTAGCATCGGATGGAACGGTCTTATTCAATGAATATGTTGTGGCTTTTGCTGTGCCATCTGTATCAACATATACTGGCTGGGTCGCGGAACCTACTTTTGTGTTTGCCGTGTGCTTTACAGCAGTACTAGCGTCCTGTTTCGTGCTTAACTTGTTGTCTACATACAACTTGCTTGTTACGGTTGATCCATCCGAACTGCCTGCGGCAACCGCCAATCCAGGCGCTGCTGCCATCAACGCAAAGATAGAAAACGCCCCGAAATGTCTAACAAAGTGCATGATATCGTCCCTCTTCCTAGCAATTTTTTTGTCCCTTCTTGTGAACATTATAGCACAAATGCCCATCCCCATCCAAGAACATTTTTAATGCCCACAATTTAAATCTATGCGCACTAATTATAGCAGAAAAGACATATAATAAAAACAAGGTAAAACCTAAAAAAACGAAATTATTAAAAAAAAGGTGTTGACTTTTTCAAAAAAACCGAATTTTCAATATGAAAAGTGTCATAAATTATTCAAACCAAATATCAACAAATCCACTTGGGGTATTGCTGCTGCTGGGGGCACCTGTTGAAACAGGAACCTTAATATATCCGCGGGTGACGTTTATTTGTGATGGATTTGTTGTATCCATTGCCACCGAATTTACTACATAGCCGCCAGTTCCGGTATCAGACGATGAAACCGTTGGATTTGCCGCGGCCGCAGCCCATGTGCCATCACCCCGCAGGAATTTTCCATTGTCACCCGCCGCCGGTGCCGGTACCAACCCCGCGGTTCCTGCCGCAGATGATGTCGCCGCGCCCATGTTGGTTATATTGACCGCCTTGTCAGTAACGCTAAGTGCGGTTCCATTAACCTTGACGCTTTCAATGACGTTTTCATCCAAATTTTTGATAGATTCATAAACCAATTTTGCCGATGGGTATGTTGTATCGGTTGACGATACCGACAATCCGGTCGCATTTTGAACCAGATTTCCGGTCGTTTGAACGTTTTTAACAGAAACATTAGATGTTGTGCCGTTTTTTGTAATGCTTATTGTACCGTCGGCTGTGCCAGTTCCAATGCCCGAAACAAAGGTTGCATCAACATAACCTTTGCTGGTTACTGTAGAATCAGCATACGCAAAACACGGTGCAACGAACACCGTAAAAATGGCGCAAAACCGCATACTTTTTCTCATCCCTGTCCCATATACACGTAACATTACAATGTCATATTAGGAAAATACAAAAATTAAGGCAAGAGAAAAAACACGATTTAAAAAAATTTTTAAATTTTTTAATTGCAATGTGATTTTTTTTTTAGAAAAATATGGCCGCAAAATACAACAAAGGAGACACCATGAGCAATAAATGGGTTTATACTTTCGGTAATGGAATGGCCGAAGGTCGCGCAGATATGCGTAATTTACTTGGGGGCAAAGGTGCAAACTTGGCTGAAATGAATTTGGTCGGATTGCCAGTGCCTGCAGGTTTTACTGTTACAACAGAAGTTTGTACATATTATTATGATAATAACCAAACATATCCATCTGATTTAATGGATCAAGTAAAAGCGGGTATTGCACATATTGAAAACATTATGGGCAAAAAATTTGCAGATATGGAAAATCCATTGTTGGTGTCTGTCCGCAGTGGCGCGCGTGTTTCTATGCCGGGTATGATGGATACAGTTTTGAATTTGGGCCTTAATGATAACACGGTAAAGGCGCTGGCGAAGATTTCTGGGAACGAACGTTTTGCGTATGATTCCTATCGTCGCTTTATCATGATGTTCAGCGATGTTGTGTTGGGGGCAGATATTGACCTGTTTGAACACACATTGGAACGCATGAAAGAAGACAAAGGATATAAGGTTGATACAGAACTGACCGCGGACGATTTGAAAGAATTAGTGGAAAAGTTCAAAGAAATTGGTGTCAAAATTGGTAAAGTTTTCCCACAAGACCCATGGGAACAGTTGAAATTGGGTATTGGCGCGGTGTTCGGTTCATGGATGAGCAAAAAAGCCATCACATATCGTAAATTGAATAATATCCCAGGTGATTGGGGTACTGCGGTTAATGTTCAGGCAATGGTGTTTGGAAATTCTGGTGACGACAGTGCAACCGGCGTATGTTTCAGCCGCGACCCAGCCACCGGTGAAAACAGATACTATGGTGAATACCTGATTAATGCTCAGGGTGAAGACGTTGTTGCGGGTATTCGTACACCACAGCCGATGAGCAAAGATGATTCTGGCCGTACTTCGTTGGAAGAAGCAATGCCAAATGTTTATAAAGAACTTTGTGATGTTCGTGAAAAATTGGAAAAGCATTATAAAGATATGCAGGATATGGAATTCACAATTGAACATGGCAAACTTTGGATGTTGCAATGCCGTAATGGTAAACGTACGGCGGCCGCGGCGGTTCGTATGGCGGTTGAAATGGTTGAAGAAGGCCTGTTGACCAAGGAAGAAGCAATCCTGCGCGTTGGTGCCGACCAATTGAATCACTTGTTGCATCCGATGTTGGATCCAAAAGCGGAAAAGAACGTTATTGCAACTGGGCTTCCGGCATCACCGGGTGCGGCGGTTGGTATGGCGGTGTTTAATGCCGAAGACGCAGAAAAATGGGCGGCCGAAGGCAAAAAAGTTATGCTTATCCGTTTGGAAACATCACCAGAAGATATTTCTGGTATGCACGCGGCCCAGGGTGTTATCACGGCACGCGGTGGTATGACATCACACGCGGCGGTGGTTGCACGTGGTATGGGAACGCCATGTGTTTCGGGTTCACCAGATATCAAGATTGACTATGAAACCAAAACAATGAAGACAACATCTGGAACAACAATTCACGAAGGTGATTGGGTTTCTATTGATGGTGCCAAGGGGCAAATTATCGCGGGTGCAGTTCCAACAGTTTCTGTGGAATTGACGGGTAATTTCGGAACATTGATGAAATGGGTTGATGAAATCAAAACATTGACAGTCAAGGCAAATGCCGAAACACCAAAAGATGCGAAACAAGCACGCGACTTTGGTGCCGAAGGTATTGGTTTGGCACGTACAGAACATATGTTCTTTGATCCGGCACGTATCCAAGATATGCGTGAAATGATTTTGGCCGAAGACGAAGACGGTCGTCGTGCGGCATTGGCAAAATTGTTGCCATATCAAAAGGCCGACTTTGTAGAATTGTTCAAGATTATGGACGGTCTGCCGGTGACAATTCGTTTGATTGACCCACCATTACATGAATTCTTGCCACATACCGAAGCGGATATGGCAGAATTGGCGGAACATATCGGCAAACCTGTTGAATTTGTAAAAGCACGTGCCGAAGCATTACACGAACAGAACCCAATGTTGGGTCATCGTGGTTGCCGCTTGGCGATTACATATCCAGAAATCTGCGAAATGCAAACACGCGCAATTTTGTCTGCGGCATTGGAATGCAAGAAAGCAGGTGTTTCGGTTCACCCAGAAATTGAAGTTCCGTTGGTCGGTTCCAAGAAGGAAGTTGATATTGTTAAAACAGTTATTGATGCAACAGCAAATGCATTGTTTGCAGAAACCGGCGAAAGCATTGAATACACGGTTGGTTCAATGATTGAATTGCCACGTGCAGCGGTTTTGGCAAATGAAATTGCGGAAAGTTGCGAATTCTTTGAATTTGGAACAAACGATTTGACGCAAACGACATTGGGTATGTCGCGCGATGACACCGGTAAAATCTTGGATGAATATCGTGCGCGCGGTGTTTATGTTGCCGACCCATTTGCATCGGTTGATCAATTGGGTGTCGGTCTGTTAATCAAAGACGCGGTTCAAAAAGCACGCGCAACCAAGGGTGATAAAATCCATCTTGGTGTGTGTGGTGAACATGGTGGTGACCCTGCATCTATTGAATTCTTCCATCAATGTGGATTTAATTCGGTATCATGCAGTCCGTTCCGTGTGCCAATTGCTCGTTTGGCGGCGGCACAGGCGGCGGTTAAATTCCCACGCAAAAAATAACAAAATGCCCTTCGGGGCATTTTTGCGTGAATAAAACATTGACAGTTTAAACACAAAAATCTATGATTTAGATTGTAAAAACAAAAAGGGGAAAACATGAAAAAAATATTCACACTTGGTTTGGTACTTGCAACGACAACAATTTCTGGTGCAAACGCAGGATTTTGGGAAAAATTGGGTTTTGGCAAAAAATCTGAACCTGCAACATTGGAAGAAGCATGCAACAAAGATGATTTAACCGCCATTTGTCCAGAAATGTTGGTTGGTTCACAAACAATGATGGGATGTCTGTCTGAAAATATTACATCATTATCAAAGAAATGTGCAAACTTTGTTAAAAAGTCCATTGTTGATCAAAAAGATCAAATTATAGAAGATGCAAATGATGCAGTGAACACTGCCAAAGAAGAAGCCAAGGTCGCAAAAGACGAAACAAAATCAGTCAAGGAAGAAGCAAAATCTGTTGTCAAGGAAATAAAAGAATCTGCGAAACAAACAGGAAAAGAACTGAAAGCGACAGGTAACGAATTAAAAGAAACAGGAAAATCAATCAAAGAAAGTTTTAAATAAAATTTTCTTTTATCGTAAAAAATCGCCCGTCGTATGACGGGTTTTCTTGTTTACATAACTTGCAAAAAATGGTATAATAGCACAGAAAGGGATGTGAATTATTCGTAATTCACATCGGGAAAGTGTCTAAAATTCGGGGTTTTGAACTACGCAGGAGAGTAGATATGACAAGACGTTCTGTTGGAAATTTTTACAAAGATGCCATTGGTGCAGTATTATTACTTGCATGTGCATTTTTTGTGTGCTCAACATTGTTATCAATGCGGGCGGTATTGGCGGACCCAATTGCGCCGGCATTAACAAATGCAACTGGACAGCAGGCATCGGGACGCACATCTGGTCGGGCCAGTCCACGTGGCAATGCGGCAACGGCGGCGCGTCCAACGATGGATGCAACGTCTAATCCAAACGCATCACGCGGGGTCGCAACACGCAATGTCGCGTCACGTGCAAATAAAACAAGTGCAAACGCATCACGTGGTGTTGTTGCCAGAACATCACGTTCAACGGGAACGCGTAATGTTGTGGCGCGTAACACGGCGACACGTAATGTGCGTGCGCGGTCAGGTGCGGCGCGTGTTTCTTTGACAACCGATCCAATTCGCGGTGCCAAGGGTACAAACACAACAACATATACATATTTATCCAGCAAGTTGTACACTGGTAACTATTCAAATATCATAGATTCCACAACAGGTCTTATTTCTGCAGATGCATACAGCACATGCTTGGAATCATACTATACATGTATGGATGAAATTTGCACCGCGCGTAGCGAGGCACAACGTCGTTGCGCATGTGCGGGTCGTGTAAAGGCATTTGCCGAGGCAGAATCTAAACTTGAATCTGCAAATGAAGAACTTATCAAGGTTTCTGGTGAATTGGCATTGTTGATTGCAAATAAAGGTAAAGATGTCAGCTCGGCATTTTCATTGACCGATGCAGAAAAAGTTATGAATTGTGCGTCATGGCGCGAAGCAAGCCGTGATAAAAAGGCGACCAAAGAACAATTTGGAACATGGTGTGAAGATCATGGAATATATGATTCTTCGTGCAGTGTAAGTCAGGCACCAAGTTATTGTACAAATAAAAGTGTTTACGGGTTTGATGTAAACGATTTGGATGGTGCGGGGTCTGATATATTGGCATCGTTGGCACAATGGGCGGACGATGTTAAGGCCAGCACGGATACAATTTTAACAGAAGATAATGATTCATTGATATCGGCATTTACCACAATGACCAACGCGGTTAGTGGAATTACCGGTGCAACAATATCTTTGGCTTCGGACGAAGTCCAAGATACATTGGCGGAAACATGGGGTTATGATTTGTTCCGCTATGCACACAATAATGTATGCGCGCGTGTGTTAGATTCTTGCTTTAACGGTATTTACGAAGGTTGCGGCACACCACCATCGGGTGGACGTTGTGCAAACGGTGCAACAACATCATGCCCATATAATTATAATAGCAAGGTTACAATCTCGTCCAAGGGCGATGTAACATTAAATGAACGCAGCACAAACAGTGCAAATGCCACGGCAACATGCTTTGGTTATTCGTCTTCATCTGGTGACCCATACGCATCATTGCGTGGTCCAGTTGCCGATGCACGTCGCAGTGTTATGCAAAAGTATTTGTTGGATGCAAATGCAGATTGCGACCTGTACGGTGAACAGTTAAAGGCGACGGCACAAAAGATTGCGTATCAAAAGGTTGCCGCACAACAGGCATTGCAACAGAAGCGTTTGGAATTCTATAACGAAGAAACATCACAAACATATTCTGATGCGGTTGCGGCAGGTACGAACTTTAACGAATGTGTTAGCGAACTGTGGGATTGCTATGAAAACCAGGCAGAAGCAAACCCAAGTTGGCCAGATGCACGTATCAAAACATATTGTGCCCAAATCGCAAATGTTCCGCATTGCTATCAAGACATGATTTGCAATCCATCGGTGGCACAGTTCAAGGCGATGATTGATGTGGCGGATAGTGATAATTGTACGTGGCATTCCAGTATCTATACGCAGAACACATGTCGTAACATTGTGACATTAAACGAAATATTGAACAAAGTTTCGGCACAGGAAGAAGGCAGTATCTTGGAAAATGGAAGTAAATATGATTCTGCAAAAATCCGTGAACATTGCTTAAGAGAAGCGCTGGGGTGCGGTACGGTTGCAAATCCGCAGTCATGTATCCGTGACTGGACCAAATCTAGTTCAACCGGTCATTAATGCGATGGTGATTTAGTGAAAAAAACCGAACCGTTTGGTTCGGTTTTTTATTAAATAATAATATTGTTAAAAACAATATCTGCATAAAATTTTATGCAAAACACTTGACTTTTGATATAAAAACGGTATTATTTGCATAAACTTTTAGACAAAAGTTGTAAAACAAACCATAAAAGGACAAGAATATGAGTGACTTTGCAATCTTTCAAACCGGTGGCAAACAATATCGTGTAAAGGCCGGTGACGTTATCAAGGTTGAAAAACTGGATGCAACGGGCGATGTCACATTTGACCAGGTTTTAATGCTTGGTGATCGCATTGGTACGCCAACAATTGATGGCGCATCGGTTGTGGCAACCGTTGTTGAACAAAAACGTGATGACAAAGTATTGGTGTTCAAGAAAAAACGCCGTCAAAACTATCGTCGTACACGTGGTCATCGCCAGTTTATTACTGTGTTGAAAATCAAAGAAATCAAGGGTTAATTTCTGGAATACCCAGAATAAATCTGAAATCAAAGGAGTTTAATCATGGCACATAAGAAAGGTGCGGGCAGCAGTTCAAACGGACGCGATTCTGCGGGACGCCGGTTAGGTGTTAAAAAATCTGGTGGTGCACGTGTTATCCCAGGTAACATCATTATCCGTCAACGCGGCACAACTGTCCATCCGGGCGAAAATGTTGGCATGGGTAAAGATCATACTTTATTTGCCAAAATTGCCGGTGTTGTGAAATTCAAACGCGGATTTCGTGATCGGAAAACTGTTTCGGTTGTTCCGGAAACAGACGCCAAATAATAAATGCCCTTCGGGGCATTTTTTTATTGTGATAAAAAATTAACTGCTAACCACCAACAACTTATACTTTTTTGTCTTTTTTCATACCCCCAATTGTGATATAATTAAATGTAAGTATGAAGGGGTTTATAACAGGATTTTTGGTTGCATTATATGCACTGCCTGCGGTTTGCGCGGGCGGTGCGTCGCGTGTTACAAGTTCCCAGGTACCAGAAAATTCTGGACGTGTTATTTCATCGGAATCCGGGCGTGTTGCGGCATCGCGCACATCCACAGCATCACGTACAAATTCGGATACAACCACAGAAAATAATCGCACCGCGGTATCACGCGTGGTTCGTGAAATTCTGCCGACTGCAACGGGCGCATCACGCAGTGTAACGGCAACACGTGTAACTAATCGTGCAACGCGGGGATCTGGGGCAACTGATACCGGACGCAGCACAACGCGTTCTACGCGCCGCGCATCGGAATCAGAAACAACAGGTGGAAATGCGCGGCGTTCGGGTGTTAGTGTGCGTCCAACAACGGCGGCGGTCGGTGGGCGCGCAATTATGGAATCAGGACAACAAACAGGTTCAAATATTGCCAACGATATTCGTAAATTACAACCACGTTTAGCAATCGGCATAAAGCAGGAAGAAGTAAAATTAGATCCTGCCGCAATTGCCGATGCCAAAGATCGCTTGGAACAGACGGCGGCCCTTAATAAATCATGCCAAGAGCAATACAATGACTGTATGGATCAATTTTGTGCGGTCATAGATACAAATCAAAAGCGTTGTTCGTGTTCGGCGAATTTGGCCAAATATTCCAAGGTTGAAAAGGCGGTCAAAGATGCCAATGCCGAATTGAACGAGGTTGCCCAAAATATTCGTTATGTTGGATTGTCGGCGGATGAAATATCGGCGATTATGTCCGAGACCGAAGCAGAAGAGACCATGAGCGGCCTTGCCGATACCAGTGAAAATCGTAGTTTGTTAAAAGATATTGAAAAGATGATTAAAGACCCAAAGGCAACGACATCTTATTCTTCAATTGGCACGGATTCATATGGCCTGATAGATATGAATTTTGATTTTTCAACGGATAGCAGTTCTGATTTGTTTAATTTAGATTTCTTGACCGGTGGCAATGGCAGTTTTTCAAACCTGCGTGGTTCGGAATTATACAATGCGGCAAAAAAACGTTGTAATTCTGTGATTACCCAGTGCAAAGAAGTTGGGGCAACACCACAACAAATTACAGGTAATTATGATTTGGCCATTGATAAAGATTGTGTCGCATACGAGGCCGGATTAAGCAAAATGAACGATGCATTGATTTCCAATGTGCGCAGCGCAAATCTGATGTTGCAAAAGGCGCGCTTGGCCGTATTACAGAATCATAATGAATACGATGCACGTGGTTGTGTTAGCGCGCTGGAAACATGTATGACAGATGATATGGTGTGCGGAGAAAATTATACCAAGTGTTTGGATCCAACCAAAATGTACATTGATGAAAACGGCAATGTCGTTTTGGGTAAAGATATAAATACAATCCAAGATTTTATGGTAAATTATAATAACGCCAGCATAAATGAAACATTTCTGCGTAATGCATATAACACAACGATTAACGCGGACTGTGCCAACAGCGAACAAAATAATGGTATATGTGTTGTGAAATATTTGTTAAACAAAATCGGAACAAAACAAAAGGCAACCGCCGAAGGTTTATGTCGGCCAGTATTGGATAAATGTCGCGCATATACGTATGATGATAATGATAATTACATACAATTTAATGATATTGTTATACACTATATCCAACGTGCAATGGTTAATATAAAAGCCGCACAGTACAAGATTATATCTGATTATGCGTCCACCTGCTTAACCGATATTGCAACATGCTATAATGATCAGGTTTCGCAATTAACAACTTGGTCGGCAACGGCATCGGTAAACAGTATTTATAATATCATGAACGGTGCGTGCCGCAATGTTGCATTGACCTGTGGATATGCGGTATTTGCAGATGACGCTAACAACAGTTGTGCAACCACAACGGCATGTATACGAAATATATCAGAAATATTCTATCAATCGTTGCTGTGTCCAGATAATTCTGTATATCAAAATACATCTCATGCAATATCGCCCAATAATACACATATAGGTTTCGCAAACAACAGATGTCGCTGTAAACAGGGATTTGTATCGTTTAATGGTTCATGTCTGCCGTTATGCGAGGGGAATCAACATTACCTTGCTAGTGGTGTGTGTGGGCCACTTACATGCGATGCACATAGATTCCCGATAAACGGTGAATGTAGAGCATGCCCATCATATTCATTAGAAGTTTATGATACGCCACCAGCTGGTGCACAACTTATATACGATAATCATTGTCAATGTATTGATAGTGGCGATCCAACCGATCCTTATTTGGCAAGCCCAGATGGTTTGTTTTGCCGTAAATGTCCAAGAAATGCCCATTATGATGGCAATTCATGTACGTGCGATACAGAAGGGGCAACATATAATCCAACAAATAATTGCTGTTCCGATACGGCGAATTGCAATTCTGGAACAGGGGAAATTATTAATGGTAGCATTGTTATAGATTCAGGAAACTATAATAACACCGGACAAGAACTTTAAAATAACCGCCATTTCGGCGGTTGTTTTATTGTTCACCAATTAATAGACGTGTGCGATAATATTCTGGGGCATATGTTGCCACGGTGTTACCATCATTATCGGCCTTGGTAATATCTATGCCGTATTCAACCAACGTGTCAATAATATCATAGTTTTCATTTAATATTGCGGTAATCAAACAATTGCGCCCTTCGTTATCGGTTGCATTTATATCTGCGCCAACCTCTAACAAATATTCAATTGTACGTGGTTTGTTGTTGTTTTGACACGCAACCAGTAATGGTGTTTGACCGTATTCATTTCGTTGCACCAATGTTGCACCATTGGTTATTAACATTTTTATCACGTCCAAACCGCGCGTAGATGCCGCATACATTAATGGTGTATATCCATGTGTGCCAGATGCATTAATGGGCATTGTTCCATCGCGCATTGTTTGTTCAATTGTTTCACGCGGTGTTGTTACCCACCATTTCGCATTATCCCATTCGGCGTGGTGCTTTTCACATGCCACGCAACCAAGACATACAATTACAATTAAAAATTTTTTCATTTTAAAATCCTATTTTTGTTTTGTCGTGCATTTTAACCGATTGTTCCATTTGTAACATTTGTATCAATTCGTGTGGGTCGGTGATATCCATAATACTGGCTTTGTTTTTTACCACAACGAAATCGCCTGGGGCCAAATGTGTGCATCCACGAACATCAGATTCAGATATTGTTATACCAAAAAATTCATTAAATGCCATAACGACCTGGGGGATGGTCAAATAATCGTATTTAACCTTAAACGTGAATCTGCGTAATGCGGCAGGATCCAAACTGCCCATAAGATTCGTTGTGCAAATAAATGGGAAATCTGCACTTTCCATTTGGGTCAACATTTCGTTTACTGAACTGAATTCCCATGCGCGTTGCGCATTGGCGCGATTTTGCAGAAAACTGTCTGCTTCATCAAATACCAAAATGGCCTTTTTGGTGCGCGCTTCTTCAAATGCGGCGGCAATGTTTTTTTCGGTGTTGCCGATATATTGGTCCTTTAAATCACTGGCGCGTTTTTTTACAACAGGCATATTTAATTTGCGACCAAGATATGACGCGTATGCGGTTTTCCCGGTCCCCGATGCACCGTACAGACACAATGAAAAGTTCTTTAAATTTTTGCCGGCGATTCTGTCGGCCAAAAGTTTTAAATCGGTATCTGTATTCAACAGACCCGTGTTAAACGGTTTTTCTTTGGCTGTTTTTTTATTGTTGTTTATAAACGACAGTTTATTTATCGTATATTGAACCATATCCAAATCATTGGTTAATTTTGCGTTCTTAACCGCGGTATCCAAGATAGCAATAGGAACATCATTATTTTGAACAAGCGCGGATAATTCAGTATCACCAATTTTTAATTTGTGTTTTTTAAACACTTTTTGCCATACGGCCGTTTTTGTTTCTTCATCTGGGTTTGGTATATTTGCGGTTAATGTGAAACGACGCAGAAATGATTTATCAACGCTTTTAATGTTTTTTGATATCCATATTACTGGACGAATATTTGTTTCCAAAATATTGTTCAAAGAAGGCTTATCTGATGATTTTGGACCAAATCTTTCCTGTTGTAAAACATCTTCGGCATCATCCATCAACAGCACAGCACGTGAATCATTTTTTAATAACATTTGTGTGCGATTTAATTCGTTACAACGCGCATCACAATCATCTTTGTCTTTGCTGCCGAAATACAGATTCAGCCCTGCGGCATTGGCAACAGCTGTGGCAAAAGATGTTTTGCCGGTTCCAGTATTGCCATATAGCAAGATGTTGACACCTTGGGTGTTATTTTTTGCCGCCGTTTTCAACAGTTTCTTAATGTTGGCAAAATCATCGGCAATATGTATAAAATTATCAGCCGTTAAATCAGATTTGATTGTTTCGCCAACCAAGAAAGTATGAACTTCGTCGGGATTATTGAATTTTTTAGATAACAATTTGGTAAATTTTTCGGTTAATCTGATGTTACCAAGTCGATTCATTAAAATTCCAGATGTGAAAAGCACGCTTTTTGGTGCCAACAAATTTTTAATTTCACTGGCCGGAACATGACACAGTTCTTCAAAGAATACCGCGTTGTCTTCGTCCATAAAATCGCGGTCTATTGGCCCCATAAAGTTTTCTAATACATCGCGTAGCATTGGCATTTTGGGAATATACACGAAGAATTGTAATAAACGGCGGCATGTTGGTGATAAACCAAACGCATCGGCGATAAAGGACAAATTTTTATCAAAATCATATTCTGTGATATCTACCGTATGCATTTGTGGAATTGCATCAGAAATTTGTGATTTCGTTTTTTGTAAAAGGTTTGAATCATCCAATAATTCTACCTTGCCGTTTAAAATATCACGATAAAGGTTGATTTTGGCCTCTACGGTTGTGTCTTCGGGCAAAGTGTTTAGCAATGGCGTAATATCAAAATCAAATATTTCCATAGAGTATCTGGCCATATTCTGAATAAAATTTATATCAGTCATAAGACCCAGATCGCTGTTTAACATGTTCTTAAGATAGTACGCAATAATTTGTTTTTGGTTCATATGGTATCCTGTGGTTTTGGGGTTAAGGGGTGAAATTATATACTTTTTGTAAATAAAAGTATTATTTTTAACTCATTTTTACTCCTTGGGTTCTTTATCTGTTAATGGAATCCCGGTCAGCCAACTAAGGATAAGACACCAAAGTAGGCCAAGAACAGTCGGGCCAAGCCAAATAACAAGAATAATTAAAAATATCGTCATCTTTTTGCCTTTTTAGTTGGGCACTGGGTACCCTTCAATATATAATGTAGTACCGTCATAGGACGATTTTGGTCGTATATGCTTGACATTGGTTTTACAATGAAATAAAATCTTAAAAGAAATCAAAGGGAGGTTTTTATGCGCGAAGATTACGGCAAATTTCCAGAATTGGTTCGGTTAATTAGATTTTTGGCCACATCGGTCCGTGGGGTTACCTATGACGAGATTATGCAACAATTTGAATGGAGCCGGAAAACCACCGAAAGAAATTTAAAATTTATTGAAAATACCTATGAAGAAGAATTTGAAAAAAATCCAGATGCAGAAAATAGAAAAATAAAAAGGTTCAAATTAGGTATTCCCGACGAATTTTTGCCTGAAAATGTTGAAGATGCGGATATAACGGCATTATCGGCGGCCATTACACATATAAAAAACAAGAAAATTTCAGAACCGCTTAGAAATTTACAATTCAAATTGATGGAAAAATTAAAAAAGAAAACCTCTTTGGCCCAGCAAAATGATTTAGAAGGCAAAATGATATCTGTAAATTCTATTGCCGCACCCGAACCAAAATTCAAAGAAAATGCTGAATTGGTGCAAACATTGGAATCGGCGATATTGGCGGGACAACAAATTATTATCAGATATCAGGGTAACCCAGAACCGCTTACTTTATGTCCATTGGGTATCGTATATGGCCCAATAAACAATTATCTGATTGCAGGTGGCAATATGGATAAAGAAAATTACAGCACGTACAATTTAATTTTGGATAAGATAGAGAATTTAGAAGTAACCAAGAAACATTTTGATTCTCGTGGTTTTAGTTTACAAAATTATGTTGATAAATCTTTTGGTGCGTTTCATTCAAAACACGGGCCATATGATGTCGTTTGGCATGTTTTGCCAGAGGCCGCCAAAGACGTGCAAAGATTCATTTTCCATAAAAATCAAAAAATTAAACCAAATCGTGATAAATCATTAACTATTACAATGCATGTAGATGGGTTAAGGGAAATGGCAGAATATTTATTAAAATGGACGGGAAAAATCATTCCTGTTGCCCCACAAGAATTGATAGATGAATATAGAAAAATTCTTGATACAGCGGAAAAATTCCTGAAAGATGCGAAAAAACCAAAATAATTAATTATTCGTTGAACTGTGCCATAAAATCCTGGTGAATTTTTTCTTCTTCGGGCGAAATAGGAAATTGTCTGTATGGAAAATTGCCACCAATTTTTGGGTGTGCCAAAAATGCCGCATGTTGTTTTTCAACAATTTCAGATATTTCTGGTGCGGGTTCAGTGTTTTCCAATTCTAAATAAACCTTGGCCAAGATTTCAGAGTCAATAAGCGCACCGTGTGCATCAGCGCGTGTGGCCAATGATATTCCATAAAATTTTGCAATCGCGTCCAATGTGTATGTCTTTAAATTGAATACACGTGTGCGCGCAATCAGCAGTGAATCTTGCTGTTGTTCTGGTGGAATTTCTGGCAGCCCAAGATTTTTCAATTCATAATTCAAAAAAGGAAAGTCAAATTCTTTCCCATTATGTGCGACCATTACCGAATCACCAACATATTCCAAGAATTTCGGCGCGATAACCGCCATCGTTGGTTTGTCATCCAAAAACGCATTAGAAATTTTGTGCACTTCGTATGATTCGCGTGGAATAATTTTGCCTTCGGGGTTAATGTATTCATGAAAGTTGTTGCCGGTTATTTTGCCATCTAAAACTTCAACGGCACCGATTTCAATGCACCTATCACCACGTTGGTATTCAAATCCTGTTGTTTCAATATCAAAACAAATTATTCTTGCCATAATTTCACCGTCGTTTTATGCTTTTTATCAGAAAATTTTATGATATTATAATAGAACAATGAATTTAATGCCAGAAAATCTTAACCCAGAACAAACAAGGGCGGTTCAGACAACCGAAGGGCCGGTTTTGGTGTTGTCTGGGGCGGGAACGGGTAAAACATCGGTTTTGGTGGCGCGTCTTGTTCATATTTTGGCAGATCATCTTGCACAACCATGGCAGGTGTTGGCATTAACATTTACAAACAAGGCCGCAAATGAAATGAAAAATCGTATTGCGGATCGTCTTGCAAATGATTTTGATAATTTTCATGTCCAAGATATTTGGTGTGGAACATTTCATTCAATGTGTCTGCGTATATTACAGCAAAATACTATTCGTGCGGGATTGAATCCAGGTTTTATCATTTTCGATGAAGAACAACAAAAGGCGGTTCTTAAAAATGTATTCGCCGCAATGGGTGCAGATTCAAAGGAATATGATGCGGCCGATTGGGTGGAAAAAATTTCAAGAATCAAAGATAACGGTCGTACAGAAAATATTGATGTTGGGCCGCGTACGAAAAAGATACTAGATGATTATAATGCAGAATTACGTCGTCAATCGGCCATAGATTTTGGTGATATAATTTTAATGGTATTGAATCTTTTTGAAAATGCGCCAGACGTATTGGAAAAATATCAAAATAAATTTAAATATATTATGGTTGATGAATTCCAAGATACTAATAATGCGCAAATGCGATTTTTAAAAATGCTGACGCGTGGTCGGGAAAACCCAAATATATGCTGTGTTGGTGATGATGACCAATCTATATATTCATGGCGTGGTGCGGAAATAAGAAACATTTTGGAATTTGATAAAACATTCCCTGGTGCGCAAATTATTCGTCTTGAAACTAATTACCGTAGCACAGGGAACATACTTGGTGCGGCGAATTCGTTAATAAGACATAATAATGGACGTCTTGGCAAAGATTTGCATCCAGCGGATGAAAAATATATTGGTGAACCAGTTTATGTGTTAACAGTTCCATCAAATTTTGACGAGGCCAAATTGATATCCAATACGATTCTGCGATATGCAAATGGTCGGTATTCTGAATTTGCGGTTCTTATTCGTACAGGCAGTTTGTCACGTGGATTTGAAGAAGAATTTGCCAGTGCGCATATTCCATACCGGTTAATTGGAACAACAAAATTTTATGATCGTATGGAAATACGTGATGTAATTGCGTATCTGCGTGTTTTGACACATCCCGAAGATGATATTTCTTTTGCGCGTATACTTGCGCGTCCACGTCGCGGATTCGGACCATCGGCGATTGCAAAAATGCGTGCCAGTGGCGGTTATTTATTTGATGGATTAAAAAAAGCAAACTTTGGGGGCAAGCAAGGGAACACAGCAAAGGAATTTTTGTCTGTATTTGATTTTGATTGGAAATCAATGGCACCAGTGGATGCCACAAAACAATTATTAGAAAATGCTGGCTATATTAAATATTGGCAGGAATCAAAAGATCCTGATGCCAACGACAGAATATCAAATGTGCGTGAATTAATAACAAATGTAATTGCAAATTATAATTCATTACAGGAATTTTTGGAACATGCGGCATTAATGACGACCGATGATAATGATGTTGAATTTGGTGCGGATAATCAGGCCGTAAACATAATGACAATTCATGCCGCCAAAGGTTTGGAATTTGATACAGTATTTTTACCTGCGTGGGAAGACGGATTATTTCCAAACGATAAATCAATCAAAGAAGGTGGCATGGAAGAAGAGCGGCGTCTGGCATATGTTGCATTAACGCGCGCGCGCCGTCGTGCAATTATTACCAATACTATGTCGCGTGTGATTTTTGGCGCACGCCAGTATTATCCACCGGCACGGTTTATTGCAGAAATGGATGCACGCTATCTTGATTTCGGTGGACGCGCGCAGCCGTATGAACGTAAACCAACGCAATATAGACCCGAAAAACCAAAAATACAAAATACGGTCGGGAAATTGGTTGTTCATGATGAATTAGGCCGAGGGGTTGTCATAGAAGAACGTGACAATATTTTGACAATTGCGTTCAATCGCGCCGGAATAAAAAAAGTCGCCCGTGATTTTGTTAAATTTGTTGATTAGGACTTTTTTAGATTTTTTATTATTTCTTCTATTTTTTTCTTGGTGCCATTATAAAAGTTTTTGGCATCTTTTGATAATTCGGTTCCCAATGTATATTCTATTGCACCACCAATAAGTTGTGCGATGTCACCAACATGTGTCGCGATATATGCGACCAACGCACCGATTAATAACATCGTCATTCTATCACCATCTACGATGCGTACAATGTGTGTGACGGGGTCAAATTGAAATCCATTGGCAAGCAATGCCCCACCAATCGCAATCGCGATAGCTAATGCGACAAAATATATTGCGGCATCAACAAATTTCTTAATTTGATTAGATAAAGAAAAACTGCCTAAATCAAATATACCCAAAAATCCATTATAAATTTTTCCTGCAATGCCTTCATAATCTGTCTTGTTTATTGTCTCGGCAATTGCGGTAAACGGTAACAGTATTACGACCAAGAATAAATCAGCAATAACGCCAAATGATGTGAACATAAATTTAAATGCAGTAAATGTAAATATGAATACCAATATTAAACCAGTAAGAAATGAAAATGTGCTGGTCCCGATACCTGATAACAAAATTTCCCAACCATATTTGATGGCACCATAGTAAAACCCAGATAAGCGCGCCGGAACACATATAATATCGGCGGCAAAATCAGCAGTTATGACAGATGTATTTGTCATATGCTGGGTGGCATATGCATGAATTGCCGCGCATGTATCAGACAGCGCAAATCCACCATTTGCCGCGGCGGCATCCAAAATAAAATTAGAAATATATGAACCAAAGGCCATAATTGGTCCCATAATCATTCCAAATAATCGTGGTAAACCCGCACCCAATACAATAAGCCATATACCCAACGTTATACCACGGACAACAAATTTCCTTACGGTTGGTTTTATTTCTGTTTTTTTATCAGTCATGATTTTATATGACTGAAACATTATCCAAAATACAAATGCCACAATAACAAATATTATTGCAAAGTTAACCAGTGATAGATTTAAAATTTCAGATACATACGACAGTGCCTTGATAAACATTATACCAAGTTTTGCTTCTATTGGAACCCCTGTTTCTATATAGTCGCGTTCATATTGGGTTTGAAATTCTTTAACATCGTGCGATATGTTTTGTATCAAAACTTCACGATTATGTTCCGTTGTCCAAACACCATAATCACCAATATCGCCAGGATCTAGATTGCCACCGGCTGCACAGGCAACCCCGGATAATCCAATGATACAGATTACCGCCATTACATACGATAAAATTTTCTTTATAAACTTACACATTTTCTTTTATATATTTTTCCAACCAATCTTTTGGTTTATTCCATGCCAGTTTTCCAAACTTACGCATTTCTCCGCCAAAATCATCAAGTCCGCCACCACCACTATCTTCGCCAGATTTCTTAAATACTGTGATTGTTGGTGCCGCTGCAATCAGTTTATCTATCTTGGGGCTAAGTACATACATATACAGACAATATATACCAATCATCAATATCAAAAATCCCCAGCCATCACGCAGGAAGTCAAACGCATGTGGATAATGTTGTTCTACGCTGACTTTTTGTGCATTAAAACATTCTGTGAAAATATCTTTATCAACTTCACCATTTGTTGTTGCCTGGGCTTCGCAAATGGCGAATACGTTATGCACCGCAATAGATTGTTCCGTTTGTGGTGCGTTTTTCAACAATGGTGGAAATATACCAGCCCCTGGAAATATTTCGCTTCCCGAAAATGATACAATTGCGTAGAGAATAATGACCTTTAATGATACTGCAATAACTTTAACCGCGGCGCCAATTAACATATCCAAAGCGCGCGTTAATACACCACTGGCCATTTTCCATGTCTTTTCAAATGCGTTTGCCGCGACAAAAAACGGTAAGAATATTACAACGAATATCAATTTGAATATAATGGATAACAATTCAAAGAATAAATTAAATCCAACAACCAAAAACAGTAGTACCGTCAATAATCCTGCAACCCATGTTAATATACCACCACCCAGACCAAGCCATGCGTAATTCATCAATGAAAAACCACCTGCCGCGCCGGCCAACATAACAGTATTTATATCTGCAACAATACACATAAATGAATTTGCAATGGTTGACATTGGATTGGCTTGGGGCAGGGCAGATGGTATGCATTCGGCATAATCTAATACGCCCGTTGCCACCATAGATAATTGTGTCCCGATGTACATAACTGGTTCTATTGTTATACTGGATAGAGTTTTTATCGCCGATATTCCACCCATACCAAACGCACCGATAATTGCGCCAACAATCATAATGCGAACACCCTGACGCCATGCCGTATCAAACCAATCATTAAATACAAACTTTTTTTCACCTGTATCCAATTTGGCGGCATCAGTAACGGATTTCATAAAGAATTTTATGGTATGGATTATTAAGAAAATTCCGAAACCCAATACCATCAAAATCCATAGATTATCAAGTATTGCCGTCCAGAACTTTTCGGCGGCTTGTCCCAATACAATGAACAAATCATTTATATATGTACACAGGAAACATCCGTTTGCATTTGCAATATTGCCATCTGGGGCGCCAATGGCGGTTAAGAATGTATCCATGCTGGTATATGATAATGCGGAACCACCAATGGATGAACTTAGATACCAAACACCAACCCCCAATGCAATTGCAATGAAGATGATACGAACAAGATACAGTAATAATAACCGCTTCATTTCTTTTTGGTATCTCCGCCTTTGTCATCTGTCGATGGTTTGTCAGTTTTTTTATCGTCCTCTGCTTTCTTTTCACCGCCATTTATAATTGTATTGCCAACGGTCTTAAGACCACTGGTAACAATCCCAACCAACTTTTCTGCATCGTTTGCCATTTGTTCACTTAATTTATTTTCTTCTTCTACACCAAAAGTATTTAATATCATTTTTGATATTTGTGGAATCATACTATAAATATAATTTAAAACATAAACTAAAATTACGGTACCACCAAGTGTTAATGTAGATAAATTGCTTTCTGATAAATCTGAATCAAGAACTTTACCAGATGTAATGGCATCCATAAGTTCATTGACAGACGTGCCAGAATCGGTAAAGAACCGCGCAATGATAACCAATATCACCATATATGTTATGACCGCACTGGCCAACGTAATAATTGCGTTTATAAGTTTTTTTATCTGATTCGCCCCCAATCCTTTACCCAGTGATGACATCCACGCCGGCATATCACCACCACGAAACGACATCATCATTAATGCAATTGGGAACAGAAATGCGAACATAGCCATTGCAATAATGACGTCCACAAAATAAAAACAAAAACGCAAGAACAGTTTAAAGAATCCATAGAATAAATATAGGCCCACAAAGAAAATCAAAATATGCCTGAATATATCACTGACACCATAAATATCTTTCCATGAAAATGCCCGATCCATAATCGCGATACCAAGTTTTATAAAAGACTGAAACATGGTTATTGTGGTTTTCATCAATGATATAATTGTGTTGCGTAGTTTTGGACGGTATAGACCGGTGTCTTGCATTTCCATCGGTTGATATGATACGTGCATGTTTACGACATCGGGTGCGGTATCTAATATGGCGGTACTATAAACCAATGCGACATCCGCAACAGGTTCAAAAGTAACGCGTGTGATAAAACGTGGAACACCAACCCCAATTCCCAACAGTGTCAGTGCAAATAAAGAATTTATTATCACACGCACAACGCTTTTTACATAAAATGGATCTGATGAATCAGGATTTTTTGGGTTAACGTGTTTCCAAACTGCCCACAGAATATAGAAAACAAATAATACAAAGAAAATCGCAAAACATATATTGGCAATTTTTTCATATACAGCGGCACCCGCGTTTGATACAACACGGAATAAATTATCAAATACCGCACAGCCCCAACACTGAACCGTATTATCAACAAAACTATTTAACAAACCATTCATTACTTAATCAACTTAATTATCTTTTTTACAGATTCGTATATTCCCTTTGCCTTTTCTACATTTGCTTTGAAATCGGTTTTTGTTTGGTTGTACAACCCAGACATCCCGGGTGCATATTTTTCTAATTGCTCGCGTGTTCTATCAAATATCGCGTTCATTAAAAAGAACGTTAATATTGAAGACAACCATAACAAAGAATGCCCCCCAAAACTTACCGCGTTTGTATTTGCGCCGCCCAGATTACTAGATGCCGTTCCGCCTGCGCTGACCACAAATGCCGATGAATCAAAATGAAATAATGCCTTAACCACGGCAACATTAACAATCAAAATAAACGCGCATGCAATCATTGTTATAATTAATGCACGCAGTGCTTTTATAATTTCGCTAAACGCGGGCAGAACATCAAACCATTTGTCATTTGGTTTTGCCACCCATACCAATACATTAAACGGATACAATATTAACGCCATACCAAAATTGAAGATGCCTTGGATTATCAACAGTGCCATAAAGAAATTACATCCAACAAACGCGAATATTAACAAAATGCCAGTAATAACATCCATTATGTTTTGACCACCATGTGGGATTAGTGTCATCAGACCCCTAAGACCACGCGTCAGGAAATCAAAACCACGTTTAATAACTTTGTTGTTTGCCGCCGACACATCTGCAACAGGACGAATCATAAATTCACAACTGCGCACATTTAACCATTCCCCCGCAAGTACACCTTCGGGACATGATATATCTGGGCGAACAATGCCTTGGTCGTTTTGCGTTTCAAGAATCGCATCGGTATATATTGCACCAAATTCAAGAAACGGATTTACCACCCAATCGGTTATATACACAGGTTTGATTTGTAACAGAAATGTCGCGGCAACAACCGCACGCATCGCGTTCTTTAATGTGGTTTCGGCCATATTAAATCCCTTGACTTTACCATCCCACATTTCGCCACCACCCGACATCCCCATCAGTTCTAACCAACGGGTTGGAAGAAACATTTTGAACGCATACATAAATACCGATATCGCCAAAAATCCCCAAATCAATAGGTATATAATACCATCGCCGTTGCCAACAAAATATTCATAACCACCACGTGCGACCATCATAAATGCATCCAATACGCGTGGAACGAATGGTGCAAGATTTAATGTTTCAACAATTTCCCAACGGGCAAACGCCGCATTTGGCACAAATAATGCCACGCACAATACCACAGGCAAGGCCAAGCGTCGTGTCCAATTTAGAAAATTTTTTTGTATAAAAAACATTTATCCTACATTTTCTATTTTGATTTATATCACATCTTGGTAAAATTGTGATATAATTAAAAGAAATGAGCAAGTTAAAAAAATTTTTAATTGTATTTTTATCGTTCTTCCCATTGACGGCTAGTGCGGTGCTGCCATGGGCACTTATTGGGGGGGCGGCTGCACTGACCGGATTTTCTATATATCGTACGGTTGCACCGGTTGATATGAACGAAGCATTAGGATTTTTTTCTTCGTGTTGGACATGCACGATGTTTTCTTCAATCATGGCGACAATGTCAAATATATTACCAAGCATATATGAAAATCTTGGAAAAGTTATGATTCCAACGGCGGCGATGTTAACGGTAATATATTTCACATGGACAATCGCGTACGGGTTTATAAATAAAAAAGTTGAAGCTGGCTGGTCAATGGCGGCGACATTCGGTACGCACCTGTTCAAACTGGGGCTTGTTATTGCATTACTGGCCATGCCATTTCCACGCTTAATTACCGATATCGTCATAGAACCTATATTTAATATTGGTATGTCTATAAATCATGTTGTTGGCGATTCGGATAAATTCACCGAATGTATGGTTGCGACAACGATTATGGATGGTAATAATGATAAAGTGTCAATTGCCAACCGTGATATGCCGGGTGGTGTGTTCCCAACAAAATTGCGCAGCGGTCTTGCGTGCGAAGTCGCCCAGGTGCACCAATTAAATGGCCTTGGGATGACGGTTGGATGGACCATGATGAATATGGCATTTAATTATGATTATATGCACAAGATTCTGTGGAAAATCCCGATTTTCCCAAATATACCGATGCTGTTTATCGGAATGTTGATTTTGATTCTGTTCTTTGTATCGGTGTTACCAATATTAACATATTTCCTAGAAATATTTGTTATGCTGTCGTTAGATTTGGTTATGTTGCCATTTATGCTGTTAACATGGCTGTTTGGCGGATGGACCGATGTATTTCCAAAGGGTGGACGCACCATTCAGGCCATGATAAACGATGTAATATCCGGTGCGGTTGGAATTGCGATGACGGCGGTATTTGTAACATTTGCAATAATGTTCTTGAACGCGATTTTCGGTGATATTGGCAGTGTATCGCGCGTGGCCGAGGCAATCGCACAAAACGATTCGAAATTATTGATTGATGGCCTAATGTTACGTAACGATAGTTTGCTAACCATGATATTGATGGGGGCGTTTTTCGCGCTGTTTATGACATCTATACCATCACTGATTAAGACATTATTCAATGTCAGCGTGTCAGATAAGTTCTATAAAAAGTTGCAAAATGACTTTAGCGTGGGCCGTCAATTGCTTGGAAAATGGTGGCAAAAGATAAAAAAATAAAAAATCAAGTAATTTATTTTTGCATACCCCCTTTTTTAATTACACCGAATCTGATATAATTCTTAGCAATGAGTAGATTTCCGATTCTTTATTGGCCACGCAGCACCAAGTCCGATACCGAGTATCAGACGGCACGCAAACTAATAAATTCTGCAATTGGCGAAATGCCAAATGTTGTAACGGGCGATTTAAATGTCGCCGATGTTTTTGTTGAACATCCAGACGCGGTTATCTATTATCCTGTTTTCTATGGTTCAACGGGTTGGTGGGGTGAATTATTGGGCGGAAACGCGATTGTGACCGAAAAAATGATAATTTCCCCAGAATGTCAGTTAATGGTCATAGAACACGCCAAAAACCAAAATGCGCATAAATCGGGTGCCACGCACCAGTTATTTGCGGCAGAAATATATCCAGCCAGTGGATTTTTCAAGAAAATGAGTTCGGAAATCGCAACGGTTGCCGATATGTTGGCCACCGATGCGGGAACGATATTGGCATTATTTGCCGGCCGCGACAAGAATCGGTTTGTAAACATACTTGAATCCACCGGAAATTCGTATTTGGGGTGTATTGGACGCTATTAAGTGGCATAATTGTATTATTGCCTTGATTTTCCGAAAAAACACAGTATAATTGCGTGGCAAAAATTAAAACATAAGGGGTATTGTGATGAAAAAAGGTATTCATCCAGATTATTATGAAATCAACGTTACGCGGACCGACGGCAAAACAGTAAAGATGTTTTCTTCGGTAAACAAGGATTTGGTTCTGTCCACAGATAATTTGAATCATTCTGCATGGACCGGCCAACGTACAAACACTGGGGAAAAAGGCCGCAGAACCGCAGATTTCAAAAAGAAATTCGCTGGGTTTGGTTTCTAATTTGCCATTATTCCGGGGGGATGTGCAATGGAATTGTTGATTAAGGGTTCACCAGAATTAAACAAAATGTTCATGGCATTGCAACGGACCGCAACGGGTCTGCGCCACGATTTTGGCGAGGTTGAAAACCTGCAACAGTCCCTGCGTGGTGCGCGTGATTTTGTGCGTCGTGCCGCCACCCGTATAGAAGAAGAAATATTATCCGATTTATCATTGGTTCGTCCATCGGCGGGTTTGTTGACACCAAATGTGGTGCGCGCCGGTGATGGTCGTGACGAATTTGTCCTGGCGTTGTCTGGGGCATCTAATTTTGTTCGCGCGAATCCGCGTTTTGCAATATCACTTGCGCTGCGGACAATGGACGAAACCAAAATTGCACTGATTTATTCGCCAATTGATGAATATTTGTATTATGCCGAAAGTGGTACGGGTGCATTTTCATATTCCGCGTTCCATTCTGCGCGCATCCGCACATCAAATATTACCGATGGCACAGATATGACGGTTGCATATAACGGTATTGCGGGAAATCCAATGAATGCCGCAGATGTTCGTACAACCGGATGTCCAGCAATGGATTTGGCATGGGTTGCCGCGGGTAAGTTTGATGCGTTTATGTCAACATCACTGGATTTTGCAGAAATTGCGGCGGGTGATTTGATACTGCGCGAAGCGGGCGGCAAAATAGAAATTGGTGCCGATATTATCGCCACAAATGGTAAGATTAGTGGTTAGTTGTTAGTGGAAAGGAATTTAAAAAACGGTTGCATTTGCGACCGTTTTTATTAATTACTGGTGTTCAACAATTATTCCGATGGGCAATTACCGCAGTTGTGATTGGTTTCGTTATAACATTTTCCCTTTTCACACAGAACACAACTCTTGAATTTTGCGGTATCTGATTCACGCCAACATTCGTTGTCCGAATTTAAATAATCTATTCCTTTGGCCAATTGCAGATTTGGAATCTGATATCGTGCGGGTTTGCATTGACCGTCGGCAAAAAATTCCCCTGGATTTTTACAGGTTTCGCATACCCCAGTGGCGTCGTTTACACCAATTTTTGCCCCCTGAACACAAGTGGTACATTCGGCGGTACTTATTTTTTCGGGATCAAAACCGTTCCCATTTTTACAGCGGATATACCAACAATTTTGGGCAGTGTCGCTTACTTTATCATGTTTATCTTCATCGTATAAGTTGGTTGATGGGTATGCATTTGGACAGGGACCAACATAACTGGGGTCGCATTCATCCGCCAGTTCACAATCGGTACCAGATGAATTTACTTTGTACCCAGGTGCACACAGAAGTTTGCCGGTGTCGGGAATCATGCGCGCCCATTTTATATAATGATCATCTGCAAAAATCATAACGGGTGCAACCTCTATGGAATGTTGATTTTGTTGTACAACCCCAAGCACCAATGCGTATGACTTAGTACCTTCCTTTTTACCATTTTGGGAATAGAAAACATCAACCCCCGTCGTTATTCTAATACTATCGTTTTGTTTACCGCTTGTAATTCTTAATCCCCCATCCTGTCTATTATTTAAAGATGTTTTAAAATCTACATTTGGTTTGCTGCATTCATATTTTTGTGTTGCACATTTTGCCCCGGTCCACCCCTCTTCACATATTGTTAGACATTTATGTTTGTATTCGCTGCCTCCTGATGTATATGTCCCATTTTGATCCATAAAATAATCTATAAACTTACCAGTATCGCGACCATTTGCCGCCTGGACCTGAATCATACAAAACTGTCCACCATGCTCGTATATTTTTTTTGCAATAATTGGAATAATACTGCCTTCGTCCCGACCCCATGTTCCCATATCTGTATTATAAAAACCACTAATAGAAAAGATGCCACTAATGTCCGTTGAATAATTGGCTGTAACCTTACTTATGTCTGGTGCTTTTTCGGCATCCCAGGCGTCAAAATAGGCATCGCTCGTTAATATATGTGGTTCCTGTAGCGTCCTCTTTTCTGCAAAACCGGCCTGAGTAATCAAAATTCCGCAAAGTATAACTAGAAATTTTCTCATGAATCTCTCCGTAAAATATTCCTTTCACGAAATAGTTTAACAAGTTCATATCGCGCTTGCAAATAAAAAGTTTTTACTTTAAAATATTTTTTATGAAAATGAAAAAAGTTCTTCGCGTATTTTTACATATCATCTTTTGGGGTGTTGTGGCGCTAATCGCTGCGGTCGCAACATTATTTTTGATGTATGGTGGAAATTTACCAGATTATCGTCATTTGGCAACATACGCGCCGCCGGTTGCGACGCGCCTTTATGCATCTGATGGATCTTTGTTAATTGAATATGCCGAAGAGCGTCGCGTGTTTATTGACTTTGATGATATACCACCGCAATTGATAAATGCGTTTGTTGCCGCCGAAGATCAGAATTTTTGGACACACCCTGGTATTGATGTTCAGGGAATAATTCGTGCATCGGTGAATAATGTTATGCACTCAATTGGTTTTAATACAACATTTACCGGCGCGTCAACGATTACTCAACAGGTGGCCAAGAATTTTTTCTTGTCGTCTGACCGCACAATGTCGCGCAAAATTAAAGAGGCAATATTAGCATTGCGTCTTGAACGCGCGTTTTCAAAAAAGCATATTATGACACTGTATATGAACCAAATATTCCTTGGGGCGCGTGCATATGGTGTGGGGTCGGCGGCGTTAATGTATTTTAATAAACCGGTATCTGAATTATCATTGGCGGAATGCGCATTTTTGGCATCACTGCCCAAGGCACCGAATGATCGTGCCCGCGCCGAAGAGCGTCGGAATTATGTCCTGCGTCGTATGGCCGAAGAAAAATATATCACACGCGAGCAAGCCGAAGCCGCGGCGGCGGAACCGTTAAATATCAACAGTGGTTTTACCGCACAAATGGAAGACGATTTTCAATACTTTGCCGAAGACGTGCGTCGCCAATTATTAAATAAATTGGGTCGGGAAACATTGTATAACGAAGGGTTGTATATTAAAACAACGATTATCCCCGAATATCAACGCGCCGCATCCGCCGCATTAAACAAGGCGTTGGATGCATATAATGCGGGCAGAACCGATAAATTACAGGGCGCGATTATCGCACTGAATCCACATACTGGGCGTATACTTGCGATGGCGGGTGGACGTTCATTTTCGGAAAGTTCGTTTAATCGTGCAACCCAAGCGATGCGTCAAATTGGCAGTACGATAAAACCGTTTGTATATCTGGCCGCGTTGGAACGTGATATATCGCCAGAAGCAATAATTTCAGATACACCAATTGTTGGGTGGCGTGAAAATAATATGCAATGGAAACCAGAAAATTATGATAAAAAATTCCTTGGGGATGTGCCATTACGGTTCGCATTAGAAACATCACGCAATGTCCCAAGTGTACGCATGGTTGAACAAATCGGTGTTGATGCCGTCGTTGATGTTACACAACGGTTCGGTGTTTATCCCCCAGATATGAAAAATATGAATTTATCATTGGCGTTGGGTTCGGGGGAAACGACATTGGAAAATTTGGTGTTGGGGTATTCGGCATTTGTAAACGGTGGCCGTAGAATAACCCCGAAACTGGTTGACTATATTGAAGATCGTTATGGCAATGTAATTGGTGGCAAAAAGAGTGAAATTGTTGAGTGGTCCCCAGAATTAACCCCGCCCGAAGAAAAATCTGAATCAGAACCATTGTCGGACCCGCAGAGTTTATATCAATTGGTTTCCATCCTTCAGGGTGTGGTTGAACGTGGTACCGGTCGTCAGGCCGCCATTCCTGGTCACACAATCGCCGGAAAAACAGGAACCACAAACGATGTCAAAGATGTTTGGTTTATTGGATTTACCAAGAACCTGATTGCTGGGGTGTATTTGGGATATGATACGCCAAAACCACTTGGCAAAGGTGCGGGCAGTCATATGGCCGCCAAAGCATTTGCGGATTTTATGAGTGTTGTTTTGGCAAACGAAAAAAATCAGCCGTTTGCGGTTCCCGATGGCCTGAAATTCGTGCGTGTTAATCGTAAAACTGGGGTTGCTGCAACCGAAGACCCGTCTGGTACGATTATTCAAGAAGCATTTAAACTGAACCAATCGCCAAATCCGTTACGGACGGTGGAACAGTCACAGTCAAATGCTGTCGTTGGTGGAATTTTCTAGTTGTACATTGATTAGTCAAAATTTTTTCAAATAAAAATTTTCATTATAAAAATATTGTGATAGAATAAACTGTATAAAAGGAGAAATTATGCTTACAGATTATCTATTATCGCGTGGTTTTGGTCTGTTTTTTGGTGGGTGGACTCAATTTGGGGCGGCATTTGCAACGGCTTTTTTAATAATGTTGATTTTTGGGCGACCATTTATCCGCGCAATGCATAATTGGCAGAGAAAGGGTCAACCAATTAGTGAAAATGTCCCAGAATCGCACCGCAAGAAAGCGGGAACGCCAACAATGGGTGGAATACTGGTTTTAATTGCGATCTTTGTTGGGGCAATTGCTTTTATGCCGATGGATAGCACGGTTGGTTGGATTGCGCTGTCATCATTGGCAATGTTTGGGTTGGTCGGATTTATTGATGATTATAAAAAGGTAACCAGTCAGTCAGTTAAGGCATCAAATGGGCTGTCACCGTTGGCACGTCTGGTCATTGAAGGTATATTTGTTGTTATCTTGGCGTATATGGTGAATACAACCATGCCATCATATATCAGTGATTATTCATTAGCATTACCGTTTGGAATTATTATTCCATTAACCTTTCAAAATGCTATTTTCCCATTCAGTGTGTTACTGTATTATATCTTTGCGTATTTTGTAATTTGCGGCAGTGCCAACGCAACAAATATTACCGATGGTTTGGATGGTATGTTGGCCAAATTGTATATGCCAGTATTACTGGTGTTGGTGGTCGCACTGTATGGTGCAACGCGTATTGGATTTATGGATACGGTATTGTTTATGCCCGCAACAAGTGGTTTGTATCCGGTGCTGGGTGCGGTGTTGGGCGCAATACTTGGGTTCCTGTGGTTTAATGCGAAACCTGCATCTATATTCATGGGCGATGTTGGATCATTGGCGCTTGGCGGATTTATGGGAACGGTTGCGATGTTATTAAAGTCAGAAATTATTATGGGGATTGCGGCGGCAATGATGGTAATTATACTGTTGTCATCATTTATTCAAACAATGTTTTTCAAAATAACGCGTATCACGACGGGTACAGGACGCCGTGTGTTCTTGCGCGCGCCATTGCATCATCATTTTGAAGAAATGGGGTGGACAGAAACCAAAATAGTTGATCGTTTCTTTGTGATGTCGGTTCTGTTTTCAGGGTTGGCATTAATGTTGTTAAAATTTGCATAGAATAAAAGAGGGGTATATGTTTAAACGGACAGAGGAAAGTGCACTAACCAGTTGGTTCTTTGAAGTAGACCGAAAATTATTGTATATGGTTCTGCTGATGATTGGTATAGGGGTGTACTTCGCAATCTCTGCCGGCAGTGTGGCCGCCGAACGTATAAATCAACCGTGGTATTTCTTTGCGTTAAAGGGCATGCCATTTTATTTGTTGGGGTTGGTTGTTTTATTCGTAACAAGTATGTTAAACAAAAAAATCGTTCTGAAAATAGCATTGTTGGATGTTGTTATCGGATTGGTGTTGTTGGCGTTCACATTTATTGCACCACATACTATCAAAGGGTCTGCGCGTTGGGTGTCTATATCTGGATTTAATATATTGCCCGCAGATATTATGAAACCTGGGTTTATATTTATCACCGCATGGTTCTTGGCAAAGATGCGTGAAAAATTTGGCGACAAATTATTTACTGACAAAGAGGCATGGAAAATACGTCTGTTCAGTTGGTGGTCATATATAGCAGTATTTTTACCAATGATTATAATTATTTTTACGCATCCTGATGTGGGAACAAGTTTATTGTATCTTGGGGTGCTGGGAATAATGTTGATTATTGCTGGGCTTCCTATGCTGGTTGTTGGCGTTTTGGGTGCATTGGGCGCGGGTGCATTGTTGTTGGCATATCATATCATGCCGCACGTGCATAATCGTTTCCAAGCAATGATGACCGGAACAGGTGATAATTATCAGGTCACACAATCGGTTCAGGCAATTCAACATGGTGGATTTTTTGGTAAATGGAGTGATGCGTTTATAAAACAATCACTGCCCGATTCACATACTGATTTTATCTATGCAGTAATTGTTGAAGATATGGGCGCGATATTGGCATGCGTGTTATTGGGGTTGCTGGTGTATTTATTAAAATTGTTAATAAGTGATGCATTAAATGCACGTGATAAATTTGTATTTTACGCGGTTGGTGGAACGGCGGCATTATTTGGTATTCAAACATGTATAAATATGGTGTCAACATTGCATATATTGCCACCAAAGGGAATGACATTACCGTTCATATCATACGGGGGCAGTTCGCTTGTTGGATTCTGCTTGCTGTTTGGTATGGTATTGGCGGTTGTTCGCGAAGATAAATGGAAATAAAAACGGGGGTCAAAATGAAAGTATGGATTGCAACAGGTGGTACGGGTGGACATGTATTTCCCGCACTGGCGGTGGCATCAGAAATCGCCGCACGCGGACACAAAGTAATAATTTCTTGTGATGGTCGCGTTAGCAAGATGGTCAAAGACGGCGCGCCAAATGGTGCAAGCAGAGTTCATATTTGGGCATCTGGGGTCGGCGCAAAAAGTAAGATAAAGCAAATATGGGCGTTATTTAAAATAGGTGTGTCGGCAATGGCCCTGATTGTTCGTTTTGCGTTTTCACGCCCAAATCGCGTGGTCGCATTTGGCGGATACGCGTCGGTGCCGGCGGTATTTGCGGCGCATGTGTGGGGTGTGCCAACATTTTTGCATGAACAAAATGGTGCAATTGGACGCGCCAACCGTTTTGCAATGCGATGGGTAAAAACACTGATGACCAGTTTCCAAAGTGTTAGCGGTATTCCAAAAAATACAAATGTACGTGTGGTTTATACTGGGTTGCCTGTGCGTCATGATTTTATGGAACGTGCGGGTGCAAAAATGCCTGGTGAATCAAAATTACTGGTGACAGGTGGTTCGTTGGGGGCGCAAATTTTAGATGATGTTGTACCGGTCGCGGTCAGTGCGATGAAAAATAAAAAGATTTTTGTCACACATCAAACACGCCCCGAAAATGTTGCGCGTTTGCAAAAGTTCTATGCGGACAATAAGATTCGTGCAAATGTTTTATCGTTTATTCATGATATGGCGGGTGCAATTGCAGGTGCTGATTTAATCATTGGTCGTGGTGGTGCGGGAACTGTCATAGAAATAACAACAATTGGGCGTCCGGCAATATTGGTGCCATTGGGTATAAATCCAGATCAGGCGGCAAATGCGGCAAATTTTGAAAAGTTAGGTGGTGGTTTTGCAATCCCCCAAGATAAATTTAGCCCGAAATGGTTGAGCGCAACACTAACAGAACTTTTTGATAATCCAACGCGCCTTGAAAAAATGGCGAAAAAGTCATTGGTTCCAAATCGGGCGGTGGAAATGATTGCGGATACGGTTTTGGCAAAATAACATATTTTTGCGATTCGTTTAAAAAATAGCAATAGGTTATAAATTGTACAAAACATAGCGATTATTCTTGTCCTGATTGAATCTTTTGATAAAAATCGCGCTTTTTGTTATGCTGTATGCAGACAAAAAGGGGTGATGTAAATGACACATAAAGAGTTGTGGGATGGAATAATGAACCTTGCCAATAAAATGAATGTAACATGTTCCGGTCTTGCGCGGATGGCGGGTTTGGATTCAACAACATTTAACAAAAGTAAACGTACAAATCATAATGGAACATTGCGTTGGCCATCCACATACAGTTTGGCACGTGTTTTGGATGCTGCGGGTATAGGTCTTGCAGAATTTGCGCATCTTATGCCACATGACACCCCAAACAAATGGCCCAAAAATAAATAAAGTTGTATCATAAATTTGCTTGCTTTTTATGCGTGTTGTATGCCACGATATATTGCGTAGAAACAAAAGGAGAAACAGCCATGAAAAAAATGATTATATGTGGAATTGCCGCGGCATTGGTTGCGGGTTGTTCCGAAAAGAAAGAAGAAATCAAAGTTTTTGAAGTACCTTGTGAAAAAGTCGTTGCTTTTGAACAGGGTGATATGATTGTAAAGTGCCCAATTGCCGAAAGTTTAACGGTAATTCAATCACAAACACCAACCGCACAATTCGTTCAAGGTGGTGATTTTAACTATGCTGACGCGGTTGCGGATGCGGAACATATTTATGTTAACGTAATTCCTGCGGGTTCATATGAATGGGCATCAAAGACCGAATATCGTATTATGGTCAAAGAACCAAACTTTGAAGGCGATGCGATGTGGGCCGTTGCGGTGGTTACAGAATAAATCATACAAAACATATACAAATACCCCGTACAATTGTGCGGGGTATTTTATGCAATAATTCATAGGAAAACAAACAATAAAAATCCCTTGTCCTAGGAACAATTTTCAACCATAATAAGAATATGTAAAATAGTTCTAGTAAAAAAGGAGAGGGTAACTATGACACATGATGATTTGTGGCGTGCGATTGTAAAACTGGCGGCATCACGTAATATGTCGTGTTCAGGGCTCGCAAAATTTGCTGGACTGGATGCCACAACATTTAATAAAAGCAAACGGTTCAGTAAATATGGCCAGCCACGTTGGCCATCTACATACAGTATAGCAAAAGTATTAAATGCAACTGGAATAACAATGTCTGAATTTGTGCGATTTATGCCACCACATAATCAAGAAAAACCAGAATGAGATAAATTTATATAAAACAAAAAACACCCGATGATACGGGTGCTTTTTTGTGGATTATGAAAAATTGTCTGCCCAAAATTATTTTTTATAATTGCTTAACCAAATCAAAAATTGATAAATCAGATATATTTTTATTTGGCTGGGGTGTTTTTAGATACTTCAGTGCGGGTTCTGCCAATCCAAAAAAGGACTGGCTGTATGAACCTACGCCATATTGTTTTGTTTCGGTATCATACCAATGGGTTTGGTTCGTACCACTTAACGGCGATCCGATAATGTTGTAATAATATTTCGTGTCTGCATGCCATACTGTGTTGTCCCACAATATTAAAATATCACCCAATGATAAATTGTGCATACCAACATACAGCCCGCCGACATACAGCCCTGTAATTCTTATGTTCTTGTATTCGTCGTGTGATAAAATTTTCTCGCGATTTGCAAGAATCAGATTCAAATTATCAAACAAACATGAAATTGCACCTTTATCTGTGGTTGGTGCCTCCACAAAAAATTTTAGCATAACGTGCTCCCTTGTTTAGTCCGTTTTATGGCAGGACAAGTTAGGATAAATCCACCCTGTGATATATGATTTCCCATACATCGTGAATTATTATGACAGATTTTTTATAATAGGCAAAAAATATTTTGAGAATATTAAAATATACCCCCAAAATTGTCTGATGATATGTTTATAATATTAAACATAGGAAATAAAAATCCTATGCGATGCGCCAAAAACCAAAGGAGTTTAATATGGCAATATCCACCGCAGTACAACGTGGCAGTTGGGTTTATGTATACAATGAACACGGCAGCCAGATAACAACTCTGTCGGGTCAATTATATGGATTTACCGGTTCAACAGTTTCTATAAGACGCGACAATTGGATATATGTATTTGATGAACATGGTCATCAACAAAGCGTATATTCATGCAGTTAAATCATTCTTTATCATAATATGTGGCGGAAGATATCCGCCACTTTTTTTATTCAATTACAAAACTGCGCGGATAATAATCGCTGTAGAATCGGCCACTGGTTGCGGTGAATTTTAAAACACAATAATTCGGATCGGTAACACCACCCGGATAGTATTCGGTATCGCCATCACGCCAAATCATTTCTTTTGTTGCGGCGTCTGTTAACACCTCCATTTTGCCACGCAACATCATGCCTTTGAACCCATCGGCATCACAGAAATAAATGCATGCCTTAGGGTTGGCTTTATAGTGGGCAACGCGCAGAGAAAAAGTATTAGTTGTGAAATAAAAAACTTTTATGCCTTCGCGGACGCGTGGGGATAACATGGCCTTGGTGCATGGATATCCTTCGTCGTCAACCGATGAAATAAATGTGATTGGCAATGTATCTGCCATTTGTCCGATAAGTTCTTTGACACCAGACAACGCAGGATTTTCAGGCATATCATCGGTAATAGTTATTTCATTGTGCCAACGTTTCAAATGCGGAAAATACATTTTCATTTTACCGATGTATTCTTCCTTGGTAATTGGTTGTGACAATCCTTGGTTAACATCGTCAATAAATTGCGCGCAATGCTCTATCATTTCATCCATTGTGCAATTCTGCAGGAATTTGCCATCTTTGTAACAATAAATACAATAATCAGAATTTTTGGAACCATCGGTATTTGTTCCGAACATACTTTCTTCGTTTATCGGCATACCACAACTTTGGCATATTTTCATTGCAATCCCCTTTGATTAAAATTACTATACATCCCCAAATCATGAAAATAAAGATATTTCACAATTTGAACAAATTGTGATATAATTACATGCGAAAATTTAAAGGGATGTCGGATGAAACGCGCAATAAAATTCAAGTTAAAAAATGGCAAAGTTGTAACTATCCGCCGTATACGCGGAACTGATTATGATGATGTTATGAAATATTTTAGGGAATTTACGCGCGGCCCTGGTGCAAAATGGACATGGCAATATCGGGGTCAACCAGATAAAAACAAGGAAAAATCTATACAAATATACGAAGATCCAAATAGTTTGTTCGTGGGCGCATGGGATGGTGATAAACTAATAGGAATGGCGAATATATCCAAAAAACAGGCGGGCCACCCATATTCTGGACGTGTGGCGGGCACTGCAACGACAATGCTGGAACAATATACATCAAACGGTTTGGGAACAAAATTCAAACAGATTGTTGAAAAATGGGCCCGCGAAAATAATGTCCATGTGTTGCAAAGTGGTGTTCGGCATAAAAACATCAGGTCTTTGGGCAATTTGTTAAAGCAGGGTTATGAAATTGTTGGTATTTTCCACGATACCGCATTCATAGATGGCGAATGGCATCATGAATACTTGCTGGAAAAAATATTAGAAAAATAAGAGACAGATATGAAAACAAAGAAAATTATGGGCAAAGGGCAGGTGTTGCCGTCGTCTTTATGGAAGTTTTATTTAAAATACGCTTTGCCAGGGCATTGGTGGACAATTGCCATATGGGCATTTTTTACATTAATCGTAACATTTGATAATGTGTTGTTTCCATTTTATCAAAAATGGTTGGTCGCAACATTGGAAATTCCTATTCCAGAAGGAATGTCATGGTTGCAACATATTTTGCCAACCATTATTTTGATTGTTATTTTAGATTTGACTTTAATGTCTTGTTCTTTGTTGCGGTGGGTATTTTATCAACGTTGGGGGCCGTATGTGGAAAAAGATATATCTGTAATATTGACAGATTATACCCAATCACAAAGTTTGGCATGGTGGACATCGCGGTTACCCGGCAAAGTTAATTCACAGATGAATTATATACAGAATGTTACCGGAATTGCGCGCATTTTGTGGTGGAGTTTTTGTATGTTGCTAACGATATGTATAAATTCGGGGATGTTATTCCGTGTGAATTTATATGTTGCAATTATGTTTATGGTCGCGTTCGCGTTTCGTGTGTGGTACGCATGGATTTTGCGTAAAAAATTAAAAGATGCATCTGAAACCAAGGCAACGGCACAAAGCACGTTGTCTGGGAAATTAGTGGACAGTTTATCAAACTATGCGATAGTTAAATCGTTTTCGGGGGCGGCGCGTGAAGAAAAATATCTTGAACCACACCGCGAAAAAAAGATACAAACATCGGTACGTTTTGCGTTTCTAAACAGATTATTTTGGGGTGTGCCAGGTGCGTTATGGAGTGTGTTTTTCGGTGGAACATTGTTTTTCTGTTCAATGTTGTATTTTCGTGGTGAAATGACCATTGCAGATATCGTGTTCACAATCGGTGTGTTCTTTTCTGTTATGGGCGCGATTGGTGGATTAATAAATCAAATTCCTGATATCATTGATCAGGTCGGCAGTGCATCAAAATCATACAAAGAATTGGTCGCACCAGTTAAAATTACTGATATTGAAAATGCCAAAGAATTGAAAGTTACACATGGAAAAATTGAATTTAAAAATGTGTCGTTTAAATACAGACGCAAAAATGTTCTGACCGATTTGAATTTAACAATAAAACCCGGCGAACGTGTTGGAATTGTTGGTGCATCGGGGGCGGGTAAAACCACACTTGTTAATTTGTTGATGCGGTTTTATGATCCGAACCATGGTCAAATTTTAATAGATGGCCAAGATATCGCGACGGTTTCGCAAAATTCTTTGCGTGAAAACATTTCATATATTCCACAAGAACCAACGATGTTTAATCGTACGATTATGGAAAATATAGAATATGGACGCCCAGGGGCAACAATGAAACAAATCAAAGCCGCCGCCATAGAAGCATCTGCGGATGAATTTATTATGGGAACAGAAAAGAAGTATAATTCATTGGTTGGTGATAGGGGCATTAAACTGTCTGGGGGGCAACGTCAAAGAATCGCAATTGCACGTGCATTTTTAAAGGATGCCCCGATATTGATTCTGGACGAAGCAACATCTGCACTGGACAGCGAAACAGAAAGCACCATCCAAAAATCATTTGAAAAATTGTCCAGTGGGCATACAACGCTGGTTGTGGCACATCGTTTATCCACATTACGTAACATGAACAGAATTATTGTCCTTGATAATGGACATATTGTTGAATCTGGGACCCATATGTCATTATTACGTAAAAAGGGTGGCATATACGCAAGGTTGTGGAAAATGCAATCCGGTGGATTTATTCAGGAATAAAAGGCCGATAATGAAAATAGAATTAAGACCTTTGGAATTATCAGACACGGAAAAATTATATGATTTATTTCAAGAATTACCCGCGTCTGAAAACGGCAAAAATAATCGGGCGCATGGACTGTCGCGGGCAGAATTTGCCGCGTGGGTGCAACACGAAGTAGATTCATCACATGGTAAAAATATTCCATCTGGACGTGTCCCAAGTACAACATTTGTAATGTATGTTGATGGAACACCGGTCGGAATCAGTAATCTGCGGCACCATTTGTGTCCGGCATTGGAAAAGGACGGCGGTCATATTGGAATGCACATATTGCCCAAATATCGTGGTCGTGGGTATGGAATAATCATTGTGGCGGAAACATTGAAAAAGGCCAGCGAGATGGGAATAAATCCGGCTTTGATATTTAATCACGACGATAATGTTGCGGGATGGCACGTATCAGAAAAGGTCGGTGGCGTGTTGGCATCTGTTACCAAAACAGCAGAAGGTACAAAACTGCGTAAATATCTTGTTGATACATCAAAAATATCAAAGTAGAAATGTGCTATTTTTTAAATGGTACATTCGCACTCCATTCTGTTCCTTGGTGTTCGGGTGCGGTCGGAATACAATAATATCCAACATCCGCAGGGGTCGCTGGGAATATATCGTATTGAACGATAACATTGTTTTTCATATCTAACGCTAAACTTAAAACGATTTCTTTTGTTGTTCCCGGCAATGTGCCTTCGTATCGTATATCCAAATATCCCGGCTCATATTCATCAGATTTGATTTCAACCAGTGTTTCCGATTTACCATCTATGGATAAAATCGCTCTATCAGCATAGGTTTTTACATGTGCCGTAAAAGATTCTATTTTTTCAGGGTTGTAAACTTCGGCGGTTTTACATAACAATTCTGTTTCGGAACTTGGGCGATTGCACGCGGTTAAAGTTAATAAGATTGGTAATAAAAATATTTTTTTCATTTATTGCTTCCTCGTTTTTTATACGTGTGTTATATCATAAAACAAACGAAAAATAAAATCGTAATGAAATTTTAGTCTTTGTATTTATGATTTGTGATGAGATTTTTCCCGTAATTTTGTTAATATTATTTCTTGAATGCATCGTGACACCATTTCTGTTGCGGATTTAATGTACGCAATAGGATTTTTTTTATCATAAATTTGTTGGTCTATTTTACTAACCTGCGGCCCTAAGGCACTTTGATGTGGTAATACGTCATCCAAAAAATGATTCATTTCGTGAACGAATGTTCCGATTACATGATTGAAAAAGTCTTGGGCATGGCGTTCTCTGATGTCACCAAGATTGACAACTACATCTCTATTTTTTATTACCCCTTGGGTCGTTTTAGGAGATTTTGCAAATTGTATTAACATATTAATTTGGTCCTCGTCAGATATATCATTTGGAATCACTAATTTTTCGCCACCGACCCGATAACTGCCATATTCTGATGCTCGTTCGCTATCCCCAACAATTTTTAGATTTACGGAATTTGGTGAGATTTTATAATCATCACAGAAATCACGTATCAATGCATTAAATAATTCGGTGTATGCACGTACTTCTGTATCATATGTCGCTTCTTTTGCCCTTTGAATTAAGTCTGGATGCATACTTAACCGTCGCATCCAATCTTGTGCAAATTGTTCGGCTAATACATACCTATTGAGTGTTAAAGGATCAAAAAGATGTCTGGCAGTATCAAGGTCTTGATTTTTTATTGCTTTTGCTAAGTCTATAGAAAAAGTGTCAAATTCACCGCTGATGTAATCTAAATCAGCACGTAATGCCAGAGAGAATAAAGATAAATTACGTGGGGCATATTCATATAAGTCGATAGCTTTTTGTAATCTTTGGATTAATTCTTCTGGGGAAAAGCGATTGCGTTGCAATATTATACGGCACAATGGATGCATTTTTTCTATGTATACATCGCGTTCAAAATCAGTTTTGCTTTCCATATACTTGTTTAATAAATCTATATTTTCTAAAACTTGTTGTATTTCTACGTTTTGTTTCACATTTGAAAAATTGTTTTTTTGATCTTCCATGATAGCCCTCTCTTTACTGATAAATTATATCATAAATAGATTTTTTATCAAATTGTTGTATGGGAACATGTGGTAAACATACGGGCAATTTGATTATATATGCCACGTATGATACAATACTTATTATCAAAGGTGGTAAAATGAATCGCAGCATAAAATTCAAATTAAAGAATGGCAAGGTTGTTACAATCCGCCGTATACGCGGAACTGATTATGATGATGTAATGAAGTTTTTTGATAAAGTTGTCCGCGACCCCAGTGCAAAATACACCAGTCAATATCTTGGCCAACCCAAAAAAGATAAAGAATCATCCGTTGCAATGTATGATAGCCCAAATAATTTATTCCTTGGCGCATGGGATGGCGATAAACTGATTGGCGAATCTACGATTACAAAGGTTGCACCAGAAAATCCGAAATACCGTGGTCTGACCGGTGAAACAGGCACAATAATTCTTGATAAATACACGTCCAATGGACTTGGGGGCAAACTTAAAACAATTATTGAAAAATGGGCGCGTGAAAACGGTGTTCATAAATTGTATGCCGAAGTTTTGCATAAAAACATTCGTTCATTAAATAATTTGTTAAAACATGGATATGAAATTGTTGGCATAAAACGCGACGCGGCCATCATTGATAGTGAATGGATGCACATACATATTCTTGAAAAAATATTGGAAAAATAATGATTCCAATCATGGCAATAAGAATTGTTGAAAATAGTTATGTATTGGAATATAATCATAGTGCATCTATAAAGGAGTAAAAAATGCTTACAATTATTTTTGTTATATTGAAACTTACAAAGGTCCTTAATTGTTCATGGTGGTGGATAGTATTAACTTTGTTGTTGGATGGCGGTATTGTCCGTGTGTTTTAAGCAATTCAACCTACAAATACAAATACCCCGAATGGGGTATTTATATTGTTCGGGTAACACAATGCTCGTTATGTAATGGATATACATTGGCCTAGATAGGTTTGATACGTTAAAGGATTTAAAATGAGTAAATATTGTTCGGATATTAACAAATTTCAAGACTTGGTTTTGGGAGTTAAACGCGCAAGAGAGGCAAAACCTGGGGATAAATATTATAAAACACCAATGGAATGTTTGGGAGATTTGGAAGAAGCCGAAAAATTGCTAAATATAGACAACAAAGATTGCCCTCCATTTAAAATAATATTTATGGTACGTGATTTTTATGAATTAAAAAGCAAAGTGTATTTATCATTAAACAAACCAGTTGAATCTGTCGGATCTTTGCTATGTGCACTTGGAATTTCTAATAGAGATAAATTAGAAGGCAGGCTTGGTACATTAATTTTATGGTGTATCATAGTTCTAATTGCGTGGTACGGTTTCCTTCTTCCATTATTACGGTCAATGTTTTAAGCAAGATGTTTTTGCTAGAAATTTTCTTGCATTAATCGAGCAGAGAACAAACAACTACTCACTGAACTTATGCAACGGGTGAAAGAGTTTAAAGATAAATGGTTAATTTCACCAATGGGTGAAAATTAATTCACAAACAACACTCTCATTATGTTATCAAATCGTTCTTTTAATTCTTTCTGAGATTGTGGACTTAATTTATTATAATCACCAATCAGTTTATTTTTTACAAACTCTGTACCTTCTTCTAATGGCAATTTTCTTTTAGCATAAGCCAAATAAAACAATCCTGGGATTTTATCAAAATGGGCTATGGCATCTGCATCTGCAATAATTTTTTCTTCCATAGTATCTCTTGAACCATTCCAATCAGTACTATGATGTAATACACATTTTTCTACTAATTCCGTTTTTTCTTTTGGATAACCAAGTTCTGTTAATATAGAATGTGCCATTTGTGCACCATATTTTGGATGTTCTTCTTTTGGACCAAATTCTGCCACCATAGACATATCATGAAACAGGGCGGCTAATTCACATATTTCCATATCTGCGTTGCGTTTCATAGCCAGTTCTTGTGCATTTTGAAAAACGTATTTTATATGATTATTCCAACGGTCATATCCATCTTTTTTTGAATATTCCAATAATTTTTCTTTTATGATTTCAACTATAGTTTTCATACTGAATAACCTTTGTGCTTTCAGAAAAATTGTTCCACAGAAGTTGTTATATTACAAATAAAAAATTGGGAATCCGGATTGTTAGAAAGTTGATAAAAAACGTTGTTTTTTAGATTTGCTTTCTTCGAACCTTCAAAAGTATTAGAAATCTAAAAGAAAACCGCACTTTTGAAGTGCGGTGTATCTTTTGGTGGGAGTGGGTGCGCCTCGATACACAATAATAAAAATCTATAAAAACTCGTGGGAACAAAAACCCCGTTTTTATGATTTTTCTAATTGTGTATTCTCGTATTGGTGCTGCACATATATCACCCACAAAATTTTCAAATTTTGCGGGGCCCGATGTGCGGGCTTTTTTTATTTAACAAAAGGAGTTTTATATGAATGATATTTGGCAAGGAGCCACTTGGAATGAAAATGGTGAATTGGTTGCAAACATATACAAAGAACC